>Ga0209415_10006020_pt1 | contig 21691 bp, 24 predicted proteins | sample PeaSoiSIISIP2007_FD_187696 | JGI IMG/M metagenome (GOLD analysis project Ga0209415, IMG submission 187696) | Peat soil microbial communities from Weissenstadt, Germany - SII-SIP-2007 (SPAdes) (version 2) | ecosystem: Environmental > Terrestrial > Soil > Wetlands > Peat | place: Germany... | reverse complement strand
CGGTGCGCCGCTGCCGGTGGCATCGTCTCGATCATGACCGGCAACGCCAAGGCCACGGCGGTGCAACCGGCCTTGGAACGGCGCTGGGAGGACGCTCTGGCTGCGTTTGACGTCAGAACCGGGATCGGAGTGCTGGGCGTACGGGGGCGGGCCGACACGGTGGAGGAGGTCAGCGCGCTCCTGCAGAGCGGGGGCGTCGAGCCAGTGCGCTGGTACGGGGTATGGCTCTTTGTCGACTGGCTCGAGTTCAGTGGAGTCAAGTTAGACCCCAGCGATGCAAAGCAAGTGGCGGCGACGGCCGCGGTCGAACTCGAGGCCAGCCGACGAGACCCCTACCGGCAACTCAGTCGCGTCTTCCATCTCGTGGGACGCAAAGGTCCGAGCTGACGGGGGCAACCAGTTCTCCTTTGATCCGCTGGCCACTAGCTTCATGAGAGAGTGAGTACATTCAAAGGGGAGGACATGCCACCGGCTCCCGACGGTCAACTCCAACGGGTTGAGGCTTATGCACCGACCGAGCAAGTCGTCGGCGCGCTCCTGCAGGACGGTGCCGTCATCGTCCAGAACTTCTTGTCCAGAGATGTCGTCAGCGCGATCAATGCGGAGGTCCAACCGTTCGTCGACCTTGCCGACCCCGACATGCGTCATCTCAACCCTGGGGTGCAGATCTTCCACGCCCAGACCCGCCACGTCTCGGGTCTGGCCGGCAAATCGCCCACATTCGCCACCGAAGTCATGATTCATCCCCTCCTTATGAACCTGTGCGACACCATCCTGGGACCGTCGTGTGCCCGTTACCAGCTCAATCTGGCTCACCTGCTGGAGCGTCTGCCGGGCGCCGGAGATCAGTTCTGGCATCAGGACGAGATCGTGTGGAACCTGGTGCCCGAGCCCAAGCCCGAGTTGCAGCTGGCCTCGGTGATCGCCCTGGTCGACTTCACCGCTGACAATGGCGCGACTCGCGTGTTTCCGGGAAGTCACCAGTGGGAGGCAGGACGCTACCCGACCAATGATGAGGCGGTCGCCGCGGAGATGCCGGCCGGATCGGCGATCGTGTATCTCGGATCGACGTTTCATGGCGGGGGTGCCCACCGCGGCTCAGAGCCACGTCGCGGCGTGCACCTTTCCTACACGTTGGGTTGGTTGCGCACTGAGGAGAACAACTACCTGGCCGTGCCGCCGGAACTGGCCCGCCGGCTGCCCCGACGATGCCAGGAGGTGTTGGGCTACGCCGTGCACGATGCCATCGAACGCGGCGGGGGTTACCTCGGCATGCTGGAGCTCCGCGATCCGATCGAGCTGCTCCAGGAGGGTTGGCCGGGCTCCGCCCACGGGGACTGAGCCAGCGCGGATCTCAGTCGTCCTTCGAGTCGCGCTGAGTTTCAACGCGACCTGCGAGGCGAGGCGGACCTCCCAAGTGCAAGTCAGCCCGAACCTGGAACAGTGTTTCGCTCCAGCTGTGCCTGGTCGATCTGGGCGAGCAAGGCCTCAGGCCACCGACCGCCGCAAAACACCGTATCGCTGGCTATCCGGTCCTCGCGCACCATGAGGATGTGGGCTTGGTGGCATGTGTGAGGCACCCCTACTTCTTGCCAGCTGAGCGTGAACTCCACCAGTTCACCGCCATCAATCCTGTTGCGTCGCAATTCCTCGAACCGTCCGAGGTCGGCGTACCACCTCCCCAGCTCGTCACGCACGGCGCCTGCGCCTTGGACTTGGAACCGCCAGTTCGGGACTGTCGCATCCAGGACGATGTCGTCACAGAAGATGTCCTCAGGGAGCGCCGCGCCTTCGATACCGGCGAGGAACGCACCTACGGGGTCTGTTGTGCCCATGATCTCACCCTCCTGAGTGCGTCCTTGAGTGCGTCCCTGAATGCGTCAACCCTTTACGTACGAGAGCTTCTCGGCCACCTTGCCCGCGCGCACACGGAATACATCGACGCCACGTACATGTCCACCATCCCAGGAGTAGCGCCATAGCTGCACGACACGGTCGCCGGCCGCGAAGGTCTCCTCTTGCTCGAACCGGGAGGTGACGTCGCCGAAGATCGCCTGCCACGCCTGTCGGATGGCGGCTCGACCCACATGGCGCATCCCGTCGGGGGCCGGGCCTGTGGCGTCGAAGACACAGTCCTCTGTCACCAGTCCCAGGGCGGCGTCGAGATCGTGATCGGCCCAGGCCGCCCCGAACGCTTCAACCACTTGAACGGGCTCCGTCTCTACGTGTGAGTTTGTCACTTGGCGTAGTTGCTGGCCCCGAACCAATCGACGACGACGACGGGCTCGTTCCCGATTACCCAGGCGTCGTGGCCGCTCGGCAGCGACGTGACGTCTCCGGGACCGGCGATGAACTCTGCACCGTCGTCCATACGGATGGCCAACTGCCCGCTCACGTGGTACTGGAAATGCGGTGCTTCGCAGCTCTTTGTCTTGGCGATCGGCTGCACGTCATTGGACCAGCGCCACCCGGGCTGAAGAACGAGCCGGCCGATCTCCCCTCCACCGGCCTTCACGATCTCGGCTCGCCCATTCGGGAACTCCCTGACCTCGTCGGGCTTCTCGAAGCTCCGGTGCTCGGTCGCGTCCATGGCCGTCCTCCTTGTTTCCCACTTCCCATCGACGACAGTGTAGGCTTACCTACTAATAGGTAAGAAGTCAAGAGGTTCTCGGAGGGATGGAAACGATGACGAAGGGCGGGGGCGAGAGGGTCGATACCGCGACCCAGATCCTCGACGTGGCCGAGCGCCTCGTCCAAGTCCGCGGCTTCAACGGGTTCAGTTACGCGGACGTGGCCGTCGAGCTGAAGGTCACGAAGGCGGCCCTCCACTACCACTTTGCCGGGAAAGCAGAACTTGGCGAGGCCCTCGTTGTCCGCTATGCAGCGCGCTTTGCCGAAGCGCTGGCGGGGGTGGAGGAGCGCACATCCGAAGCATCTGCCCGCCTCGATGCCTACGCCGATCTCTACCTCGCCGTGTTGCGCGCGCAACGCATGTGTCTCTGCGGAATGATGGCCGCAGAGTACGAGACCCTCCCGAGTCCTATGCAAGACGCCGTTGTTCGGTTCTTCGACGAGAACGAACGGTGGCTCGCGCGTGTCTTGGAACAAGGCCGCGAGGAAGGGACCGTCACGTTCACGGGTCCACCAAAAGAGACAGCCCGGATGATTGTCAGCGGCCTGGAAGGGGCGATGCTCGTGGCCAGGCCCTTTGGTGACGTTGGGCGGTTCGAAAAGACCGCCCGGCACCTGCTCTCAGGTCTCCGCTCCACGCCAGCACGGTTCCCTCGGCCTCCGAAGGGCTCGAAGGCGCCATCTGCTGTTCGCCGCTAGGTGGCTATGGCACGGATGGGGGTCCGGTGGGATCGGGGCCCGGCGCCGGACCTGTCCCTCCCGGGAACGGGTAGCCCAGTCGGCCCGCCCGCTGCACGAACTCCTCCCAGGTGATGTCACCTCGCGCGTACCGCAGCCGTAATTCGGCAAGGGCCGGATCCATCGACGCACCGGCCGGAGCCCCCCTCGGAAAGGAGACAGGGTGCGCACGGGGGTTTCTCCACATCCGCACGACGGCGATCACGGCCAGCACCACCAGCACCACCAGTGCCGCCAGAAAGGCCAGAACAAAGACAGCGAACACTGGGTGATGAAACCCACCGGCACCGTAACGGAACATCATGGACTCCTCGTCGAAGCACTTGTACCGATGAAAGCCTGAGAAACTGTGCAACTGCTGTGAAGAGCGAAGAGCCGCTCCTCTCGATGCGGTGCTCTCAGTCGATGTGGACCGTGCGGTCCGCCTTGCGGCGGGTTCCCGAACCCGTAGGGAGTGCGAAGGCGGCCAACGTGCTTGTCATCGCACCGGCAAGAGCGGTAACGGCGGCGACGATACTGAGGTACGCACCGAAATCCCAACTCAGCCCAGGCGATCTCTTGACGAAGCACCCCAAAGTGAGCACGAGGTCGGCACCGCACGCCCCCACCAGGCTCAGCGAAAGAAGACGAGGAGACCAAGGCCGCGACCGCATCGCCTTGGCCACGACGGACCCGATGACGGCGAGTGACACGAAAAAGGGGATGTACATCCACGTCCGCAGATCAGCTGCGTTGAAGCTGTAGTAGCCCGTGACCGTGTCGCCGAACTCGAACCACGGTAGGAAGATGCCGATCATCAGGACGACGCTCGAGACCGCCACCGTGAGGTCTCCGACGCCCAGCCGCTTGCGATCGAATCTGATCCGCGCCGTGGCCGGCGCGTGGTCTCGTTCGGAGGGCTCGGAGACGGACACGGACTACCGTGCTCGAGCTCGGGTGGCCGGCGGTGCCCCGATCTCCGAGGCCGAACGACCAACCGGCCGCCGGGGTCCGTCGGTGAGCCCCTGGTCATCAACCGTCATCGGCCGATCTCTCCTGCGAGGTTTCGGTCCCGGACCCACGACGACCGGCCCGTTTCGAGCAGCGTAATCCCGCGGCATTTCCCCAGGGTTCGATGCATCGACCTCGTCGGCCGGTCTCCGCACGCGGTCCGGATCACCCAGCGAGGCGCGGCCGACACGTGGTCGCGGCGGGCCTGCGAGGCGCGGGATGCGGCGGGCCCGGGACGCCAAGGGATGGGGCGGGCGTTGCGAATCGGGTGCGATCGCGCGTCTCGCCGGCCTCGGAGGTGACCCGCGGGTCACCCCGGCCAGGGTCGTATGCTGCTCGGAACGGCACGCGAAAGAAGGTGGACCGTGAGCTTCGACCGGTTGAGCCCACTTGATGCTTCGTTCCTGCATGTCGAGGACGACGTGAGCCATATGCACATTGCGGCGATCGGGATCTTCGAAGGGCCTGTTCCCCAGTACTCCGACGTCGTCGACATGGTCCGGGGCAAGCTCCCGCTCGTCCCCCGGTACCGCCAGGTCGTCCGCTTCGTGCCACTGGACATGGGTCGGCCCGTGTGGGTGGACGACCAGCACTTCAACATCGACTACCACCTCCGTCATTCCGCGCTCCCCGCCCCCGGGGGAGAGGCCGAGTTGCGGGCCCTCGTGGGCCGGGTGATGGCGCAGCAGCTCGACCGGTCCAAGCCTCTGTGGGAGATCTGGATGGTCGAAGGTCTCGGCGGCGGGAGGTGGGCCCTGCTCTCGAAGACCCACCACGCCCTCGTCGACGGGGTGTCGGGAACCGACCTCCTGGCCGTCATCATGGACACCACCCCCCAGCCGTCGCCTCCGGTTGCCGACGATTGGGTTCCGCGCCCCGCACCCACGGGCGCCGGTCTTGTCCTCGCGGCCGCGACGGGCCTCGCTCGTAGCCCCTACGAACAGCTCCGGGCCGTGCGGGCGAGCACGCGGTTACCGCGTCACGCCCTGGCTCGGGCCGGGGAGGTCGCCCGGGGGTTGTCGTCGATGGCCGGCCTGATCCGGCCCACGCCGATCTCCAGCCTCAACGGCCCCCTCGGGCCGCACCGCCGCTACGCGTGGGCGGCCACCACGGTGGACGACATCAAGCGGGTCCGCAAAGGGCTGGGCGGCGCCTTCAACGACGTCGTCCTGGCGGCGATCACCAACGGCTTTCGCGAATTGCTCCGCTCCCGGGGGGAGTCGGTCGATCGTGTCGTGCGCACGCTCGTGCCGGTGTCGGTACGGGCCCGCGACCCCGGAGCCATGGCGGTGGGTGACGGCACGTTGCACAACAAGGTCTCGGCGATGTTCGCCGCCCTCCCGGTGGGGATCGACGACCCCGCCGAGCGCCTGCGTGCCATCACGCTCCAGATGGCGGGACTGAAGGAATCGAAGGAAGCGGTGGCCGGGGAGGCGTTGACTTCGCTGTCGGGGTTCGCGCCCCCGATGCTCCTGGCCCTCGGGATGCGACTCGCCACCCGGGTCGCCCAGCGCAACATCAACACCGTGACGACCAATGTGCCCGGGCCGCAGCTTCCCCTCTACGTGGCGGGCCGGCGCATGGTCACGGCGTACCCGTACGTGCCGCTGGCGGGCCAGATCCGCATCGGGCTGGCGATCTTCTCCTATGACGGCCAGGTCACGTTCGGGATCACCGGGGACTGGGACACGACCGAGGACCTCGACGTGCTCGGTCGCGGCATCGAGAGCGGTATGCGCACCATGCTGGCGCTGTGCCGGTGATCGCCTCCGAACCCTGAAAGACAGGGCGGCGTCCGGCCGTCGGTTGTTCCCGGCGCCAGTTCGCGAGCACCCCACAGATGCCCCCATTAGCGTGTCGTCGGTGGCGCCAGAAACCCTGCAGGTGCGGTCCTTCCGCGCCTTCGCCCGTCAGCACACCCGCCTGCTGGTGCGAACCCGGGGACGTCCATCATGGTCAGGCCCCCGACTGCGGTTCCTCGTGCTCGAGACCCGGGGTCGGCGCTCGGGGCAGCGCCGCAGCGTCGTCCTGCTGTACATGCCCGACGCCGAAAATTTCGTGGTGATCGCCTCCAACTACGGAGGTGAGCGCCCACCGGCATGGTGGATGAACCTGAGCGCCGACCCCGATGCCGTCGTGCACGTGTCGGGTCGATCGGTGCCGGTGCGTGCGGGCGCCCTCGCCGGCCCAGAGCGCACCGCCATGCTGGCGCGGGCCGTGTCGTACAACCGCCAGTGGCGTGGCTACACCCGCACCGTCCAACGCGAGCTGCCCGTGGTGAGACTGGAGCGCAAGGCCGGCACGGCGCCACCTCCATGAGTCCCGACCCACGGCGTGCCGCTCTCGGGTTACCCCTCGGCGCTCACCATTCAGCCCATCCGGCCGGGGTGACCGATCCGGTGATGGTGCGGGGGTCGACGGGCTGGCGGGTATCAGAGGCCTGATATACCGCGAAGCACAGCTGGAGGACCTTGGCCGCTTCCTTCGCGGTCATGGCGGCGGGTGACCCCGATCGCAGTGCCTCGACGAAATGCGCGGAGGAGCGGCGGAACCCCGTGGCCCAGTCGGCGTCGATCTGGTCGAACTCCGTGAAGGTCCTGGCGTTGTCCTTCCCCTGGTAGAGCACGACGGGAGGGAGGTCGAGCATCTCGCCGGTGGCCCTCGTCACCCACAAGAACCCCTCTTCACCCTGGATCTCGAAGAATTCGTCCGCTCCGAAGTAACCCGACCGCATCCACATGTCGCGTGCGTACTGGACCTCCATGGTGCCGAGCAGGTCCGGGTCGTCGTACTCGAAGATCACCGCGCAGGGCTCGAAGAAGATGTCACGCCGGCGGACGACGGCCTGGACGGAGATGATGTCCGGCTCCACGAGCCACAGAGCCATGGCGTACTTGTGCACGTTGTCGTCGAACAGGTGCCCCCCGGGACTGCGCTTGTCGAGGCGCCATCCATATCCCTCGGGGCGCAGGGCCGCCTGGAACGGCGAGTCGGTCTGTCCGACGACGGTGCGGATGCGCACGCTGATGGGGCGGCCGATGGAACCTTCGGAGATCAGCTCCTTCGCCTTTTCGAGAGGGGGGTAGTGGACGAAACACTCGCTCACCCGGAGCGTGAGCCCGGCGTCATCGGCCAGCTTCCCGAGTTCGAGGGCCTCGTCGACCGAGTTCGTGATGGGCTTCTGTACCGAGACGTGCTTGCCGGCTTCGAGCGCCGCCTTCACGTGGGCATAGTGCAGGTGCGTCGGGGTCAGGATCTCGACGGCGTCGATGTCGTCGTCGCCCAGAAGCTCGTCGATGTGGGAATAGGCCCGGGGCACGTCCCAGCGCTTGGCCGCCTCTTCGGCCAGGGCGGCATCCACGTCGCACACGGCTACCACATCACAATCAGGGTGCTCGAGGTACCCGGCGACGTTCATGTCGGCGATGTTCCCGGTGCCGAGAATGCCGAGACCGAGCTTGCCGGTGCGCGCCCCTTTCCCCATGAGGTCCCCCTTTTCCCATGACCGCGCGGCGTGTCCGGCGATCAGGAGGTCCCGAATGTACCCCGCCTGCCACCAGAGCTCCTCCCCCGGGGCCATGGACACCCAGGTCGAACCGCGCCGGACGACCCGTTGCGCGACGTCCCTTCAGTCAACGGGAGGGGGCGGCTGGGCCCCCACCGGATCAGGCGGCGGCGGTGCTCGTGTAGGAGCGGCGGAGCGCGTCGTCGACGAATCGCTTGACGCCCGGTGACAGGAAGAATCCGACGTGGCCACCGGGATAGGTCTCGAACGCGGGCCGGTCCCAATGCAGCCAGAGCCGGCGGGCATGGCCGAACGTCGACATGCGGTCGGCGAGCCCGGCGAAGATGAAGCGGCGCTCGAACGGCACCTTGCAGTCCATCGCCAAAGGCGATACCACCCGATGGACTTCGTCGGCGCCGGGCCCGAGCACGCCGCTGGTGTCGGCCAGGCGGGCGATGTCGGGCGGGCTGTGGCGTCGAACCAGATGGGGCAGGTCGACGACCGGGATGCCGGCGATGACACAGGCCAGATCGTCCTCGAGGGAGGCGACGATCGACGCCACGAGGCCGCCCAGCGAGTACCCGATGACCCCTACCTGTTCGGCACCCTGTTCCTCTCGTAGCCAGCGGATGATGCGCCGCACGTCCCACGCCGCCTGGGCCACCCCGTGCATGCTGTCGACCATGTCGATGGTCATGAGGTCCTCACCCCGAACCCGGCCCGAGGCCCGGGGCCCGTGCAGCGGCAGGACGGGTACGACGACATTGATGCCCCGCCGGGCGAGCTGAGGGGCCCGGAACGCCCGCAGGTCCATGGCGGGGTTGTTGCCCATCCCGAGCCCGTGCGCGCAGACCAACCAGGAACGGTGGTAACGCCCGGGGACGCGAGACACCGAGGCGTGCGCGATTTGGTTGGCCTCGTGTCCCATCCATCGGGCCCAACCGGGTTCCAACGGATTCGGCTCCCACCCGCTCGAGAAGGCGATATGTTCGAAGTCCAACCCGCCCCGGTGCTCGCTCGAGGATTCGAGGTCGCGGGGTGGAGGTGGGTCGCGGTGGTACCGGGCCGGTCGATCGAGCCAGCCCTCCCGCGCGAACAGCATGCGGAGACGCTCGATGTCGGCCGCCGCCGATGTGCAGTCACTCTCCTTGGGAAGCAGTTCGGGGTGTCGCAGGACGGCGATGAGTACCTCGTCGAGATAGGCCTGCAGGGCCAGACCAGGGGTGGCCCGTACCGGCACCACGGTGTCGTCGAGGGCGGCCCCGGCGTTTCGGGTCCTGCTCCTGGCGATGAAGTACGCCACGCTGGGGGCGGCTCGCAGCACCCCGGTCAGGCGTGGGTCACCGGCCGCCCGGCGGGCTCCGAGGTAGGTCCGTACCGCCAGGCGCCCGACTGACGCCAACGACAGACCGCCCGAGGGGGCCGTTCTCGGCGGCTCCATGTCTCCTGTCCTGGGGCGCATGATGCGCTCGAGGTGAGAAGCAAGGTCCGGCGTGGGCTCTCCGGTCCGCGGCTCCCACAGCGGTACGCCGTCGATGTCGTTGGCGTGGCCGTTGGTCGGTGGCCCCCACAGCGGCGCGCCGTCCGGACACAACACACGGTCGAGATCCATCACCCGGATATCTGTTCCCTTGACCCGGGCCGGCTCCCGCCCGGCCCTTCTACGTCGAGCGCCATGCCCGTCGGGCGGAGACCCCCACAGCGGGTCATCGTTGTAGCCAGACCCAGGGGCCGCTGTGGGAGTGGTCAGGGGGGCCGGAGGATTCGAGAAGGGGATGCGATCGACCTCAACGGCGAGAGCGGGGCGTGGCTCCCACAGTGGAGCCCCTTCCAACAGCGATGCGCCTACCGACGGTGAATGGACATCGACATCGATGGCGGACGTGGCCCCCCCGACCCACAGCGTCTCCGTCATCAACGTCAAGCCTACGAGGTGCATTGCCGAAATTCGGGGTTTTCCGGACGCGGCGGTGACGGCGGTTGACGCGCCAGGCCGTGTCGCGCCCAAACGTCGGTCGCCGCGGGCCCGACGCGAAACTGGGGGCGCTCAGCGCCCCCAGTTCCCGAGCTCGTCCGGCGTGCGCCGGTCCGGTGTCAGTTGTTCGCCGACACGGGCGTCGTCACGTGATGGAACGAGTTGTCATCGAGCCCGTGTGCGGTGACCGGCGCGCTCAGCCAGATCCCGACCGAGTCGCCGAAGATGTGATTGTCCGAGATGTGGGTCGTCACGGGCGTGCCGCCCGAGAACACCAGCACCCCGGTGGTGACCATGTCCTCGGTTCCCGCCGGAGCAGGCGGGGGAGCCGAGTCGAGTGGGTCACCACCGGTGTTGTTCGTGCCGATCCAGTTGTCTTCGACGTGGTTCCCACTGAGGTCCTCGAATTGACCGGGGCCGAGCGTGTGGGCGTGCATGGTCACACCCGAGAGCTCGTTCCCGGCGATGTAGTTGCCTACGACCCAGTTGTTGTAGGACGCCGTCCCAGGCCCCGCGTCGGCGAAGAGGACACCAGCGCCTTCGCCCGCGGTGCCGTTGTCGGTGATCTGGTTGCCCTGGATGAGGTTGTTGTAGACCCCGCCGACAGACGGCTGAGGGTTCCCGTTGGCGTCAAGCGCGTTGCCATTGTGACCAGGAAGTGTGATCCCGCAGTCCGACAGGTTCTTCGTGACCGTGTTGCCCTCGACCACATTGTCGTGCGTGGGCCCGATGTCGTCGGAGAGCAGGATCCCTCCGGAGTTCCCGCTCACCCAGTTGTCGCTCACCTCGGACCAGCCGATGTTCCCGACCAGGTGGATCCCCTCACCGCAGTCACCGGGGACTTGGCCCTCGGCGGCACATTGGAAGTAAGGAGAGGCTGGGGGGACGCCCCCGCCCAGGTCGTTGTGCACGACCCGGTTGTCGTGGATGTTCACGTGTGCGATCGGCGCGGTGAGCCCTCCCGCGATGATGCCCTCACCCATGGCGTCCTTGATGGTCAGATTGTCGATGGTGACGTTGGAGCTGATGACGACCACGCCGGCGTAGATCGTGGCGGCAGGCCCCGGAGGCATCGGCACCGAGAACGTCGGCGTCACCCCCGCCTCATCGATGGTCGCGCCGTCACGCCCCTGAAGCGTCAGGGGCTGGCTCAGGACGACCTGCTCGTTGTAGGTGCCACCGCACACCACCACGGTCGCCCACGGACTGGCGGCACTGACGGCGGCTCCGATCGTCGAAAAGGCGGCGCTGTTGCACGACCAATCGGAGTTCCCTGTCTTCCCCGATGGCGACACGAACAGTGTGGTGGGCCCTTGGTGGCCATGGGACCAGCCGCTGTTGCCATCAGCCCAGGCAGCTCCCGAGCTCAGGGCGGCGACGCTGCCTACGACGAGAGCGGCGACGAACAATGATCCCGCGGCACGGGTGAATTTCATTTTCCCCCCTGGACTGTTAGTCGGTCATCGACTTCGGTCGGTCATCGAATTGCCTTCACGCGACCGTACAACTTGTACCGCGCCGATCATCACGCGCCTGCTCGGGGCGCGTCAATTCATCCTGTGGACAACCAATGACAAGTCGACGCGCCTGCGTCGTTCAGGGGTTGACAGGTCTCTTGACAGTCACCAAGGGACCACCTGCAGCTTCGTGGGTCTCGCTGTCCCCACATGCCTCCCAAACCCCTTTTGTCACGCGGCGCGGTCGAGGATGACAACCGGGATCTGGCGCGACGTCCGCTTCTCGTAGTCGGCGAAACCGGGATTGTCGCGTTTGTGTGCTTCCCAGATCGGCGCCCGTTCGATGTCGTCGGCGACGCGGGCGACGACGGGGATCGTCTCGGTCCCCACCTCGACGGTGGTCTCGGGATGGGCACGCAGGTTGTAGTACCAATCGGGGTTGGTCGGGGCTCCGCCTTTCGACGCGAAGATGGCGAGCGAATTCCCCACCGGCCGGTACATCACGGGGTTGACGCGTTCGGAGCCGGTCTTGGCGCCCTTGTGGTGCAGCAGAAGCATGGGAGCACCCTCGAAGTTTCCCCCCAGCTTGCCGCCGTTGGCGCGGAACTCTTCGATGATCTGCTTGTTGAAGTCGTTGACGCCTGGCACCGCGGCCCCCTCCTCATCGTCTGCCCATCTCAACCCTCGCAGGGCTGGAGAGATTTCGATCATCCGGACAAAGCGGCCCCCGGATCCCGGTAGGTCTTGAGTTCGATGGCATTGCCACTGGGGTCTGCCACCATGGCCTTGCGCTGCTCACGGGGGGTGCCTGCGTAGTCGGTGGTGGGCTCGCGTACGAATGGAGCCCCTTCACCCCGGAGGCGGTCGACCAGGTTTCTCCACCGGTCCTCGGTGAGGGTGACACCGAAGTGCCGGACGCCCCGCTGCTGGGGGGCGAGCAACTCGGACGGCCTTTCGTGGAGCGTCACCTGGCAGCCGAAGAAGAACACGTCGAGCGACCGGTCCCCGACCCGTCCAGGCTCACAGCCGAGGACCTCGACGTAGAAGCGCCGGGACTCCTCGAGGTCTCTGACCGGCATCGACAGGTGGAGGATGGGCTCGTCGGGCCGGAACTTCACTGTTGGCTCCCCCCTTCGTCGGGACTGTCTCTGGGACCCGTGGGACGGCCGCTCCGAGTATCGGGCATGACCGTTTCCGGCGCGCTCGTCGGGTGCTGGTCCCGCGCGTGCTCGTCATCCGCGTCCAGGTCCAGTGTGCCGCGCTCGCCCGTGCGCCTGAGCACCCACGCCGTGCCCGCCAACGTGGCGGCCATGAGGAGGTACGGGACGGCGTCGGTCGTCGCCTGGGCGAGCGCACCGCTGGCGGCGGCGGCGATCCCCTGCCCCGAGGCCCAGGCCAGATTGCCGAGGCCATAGGCCAGGCCGTGGTGGAGCCGGCGCCGATCAGCGCCGTCGCCGATCATCGCCGCGGCGGGCACGAACAGGGTTCCGAACGCCGGGAGGCCGACGACCAGGAGGACCCCGAGCACGGCGAGGGGCCTGAGCCAGGGAGCCAGGACGCTGACGACGATGGCGGCGGCGAGTGACAAGCGGACCGGGGTCATCCGTCCCCGTCGGTCCGCCAGCCGGCCGACGAGTGGGGCGAGCACCACCTCGACCCCGGCCGCGCCGAGGAAGATCCCGGCGATGACGATTGCGTCCGCACCGAGCCGGTTGAGTCGGAGGGGAGCGAGCACGTCGATGACGCCGAGCGCCAGCCCGGCCAGGAACGTCAGCCACATCCCCACCGAGATGGCGGGTTCGGTGATGGCGGGGAGGGCGCTGCGAAGGGTCTGGGGGACGCCGACCACGGGCTTGGGTACGAGCAGGCTGGCCAGCATCAAGGTGCCACCTGCAACCGTGGCCGCCGAAAACGCCGGCCCGGTCCCCACGTGGCTGGCGACGGCGCCGATGACCGGCCCGATGAGCGCTCCACCCACCGCGGCCGAAAAGGCCGTTCCGAGGGCCGCACCCCGCCGGTCGGCGCTGGCCGCGGCGGCGAGCCAGGCGAGGCCGCCCGCCCAGGTGCACGCGCCGGCGACACCCTGGACGAACCGGGCCGTGTCGAGCAGCGCCAGCGAGTGCGCGTAGCCGAACACCAAGCTGGCCACGCTCATCGCAGCCAGCCCGACCACGACGGCCGGTCGGACGCCGAACCGGCTGGCGAGGATGCCCCCGGGCACCGCCCCGAGAAGCGTCCCGATGGGGTACGACGCCACCAGGATGCCGGCCTGGGCCTTGGAAAGGCCGAGGCTGTGGACGTAGTGCGGCAGGAGCGGTGTCAACGCCGTGAAGAACACCGTGTCGACGAAGACCACGGCGCTCACGAGCACGACGAGGCTCCGTGCGACCCCCGACCGTCCCGGAGCGCGCGCCGAGCGCGTCATCGGGCCGAGCGCGTCATCGGGCCGAGCGCGTCATCGGGCCGGGTGTGTCAGGGGCCCGATTTGTCATCGGATCAGTATGGTCGCGACAGCTGGCGCTGCTACCGGGGCTAGGTCCGAGGCTCGTTCCGGGGGCGGTTGAGCCGGGCGAACATCGGTTTCTGGCTGCGGTACAGCTTGGGGAACTCGGCGAACAGCCTGTCGTAGGTGGCGGCATCGTCCGCGTCGGGCTCGAAGCGGGCGTCGATGCGCACGAGACCGTCGACCTCTTCGAGATCCACGTCACCCAGGGCGACCGCCGCGAACATCGCCGCCCCCCGCAGGTTGGCGCGCAGGGGTTCGGCGACGCGTTCCATGGTGCGACCCAGGACGTCGGCGTGGATCTGGCACCACAGGTCGGACGCGGCGCCCCCGCCGATCACGCGCAGCGGATCGAGGCGGCGCTTGGCGAACCGTTCCACCGAGTCGAAGAGCCACCGGCTGTTGTAGGCGACACCTTCGAGCACGGACCGCACCAGATGGGCGCGCGTCGCCGCCAGGGACAGGTTGTGGAAGCCGGCCCGGGCGCTGCGGTCGTCCACCGGCGATCGTTCTCCCGCCAGCCAAGGCGTGAACACGACGTCGCCACTGCCTGCGGGTACCGATGCGGCCAATGCCGTCATGGCGTCGAAACTGATGGAGGGGCCGGAGTGCGGGTCGAAGAGACCGTCGGCAGGGCCGATCACGTTGTCCCGCAGCCACTGCAGGCAGAGGCCGCCGGTGTCGTGGTTGTCGGCGATGAGGTAGCGACCGGGCGCCAGTCCCGGGACCGACGCGATCTGGTGGGTGACATCGGTCTTCTTCATGGGCACCGGACAACTGATCCACGACGTCGTGCTGATGACGAGGTGGGTCTGGTAGTCGAGCACGGCGCCCGAACCAACTGCGGCGGAATGGAGGTCGGGTGTGCCTGTCACGACCACGACCCCGCCGGGGAGCCCGAGCTCGTCGGCGACCTCCGCCTGCACCTCGCCCACCACCGAACCGGTCGGCACCAGGGGCGGGAGCTTGTCGGCGGGCACCCCGGCGCGTCGCACGAGCACCGGGTCGTAGACGAGTCGCTCGGGGCGCCGGTTGTCGGTGAGCCACGCCGCGGTCATCGACGCAGGGGAGGCGGCGGCCACGCCGGTGAAGCGCATCGACAGGTAGTCGACGGGCTCCAGGTACCACCGGGCTCGCTGGGCCACGGCGGGCTGGTCGTGCTCGAGGTACAGCATGTGCCCGATGGGGTCGGCCCCCGACGTGGACGGGGCGCCACCGGTGTGTCGCACCCAGCGCCACAAGGCCAGCGGCGCATATCCCGAGACCGGGCCGCCCACGGCGCGGCGCGTGTGGGGAGCGCCCCGGCTGTCCATCCACATGACACAGTCCCCGACCGGTCGCCCGTCCTCGGCCACGGGGACCGTGCTCGCCCACTGCCCGGTGCACGACACGGCTACGACCTGTTCGGGACGGACCGCACCGCTCGCCATCGCCCGCCGGCTGGCATCCGCGATCACACGCCACCATTCCTCGGCGTCCTGGACCGCCCCTCCACCGGGAAGCATCCGGGTGGTCAGGGGGACGTGATCGATCCACGACACCACCCCGGACAGCGAGACGAGCCCGACCTTCGGGCCACCCGAACCCAGGTCGACGGCGAGGACGAAACGCTCGTGGCGTGGTGCGGTCACTCCTCCCCGGGGACCTGCTGGTAGCCGTCCATCATGTCGGCCATGACGGCCTTGATGAAGGTGTCGGCCTCGTCGGTCATGCCGCCGGCGACGCCGCCGTAGATGGCGCCCGAACGAGGCGCCTCGCCTTTGTGCTCGTGGGCGTAGTGGACGGCGTCGGCGAGGTCGACAGCGAAGGCTTCTGCCACGCCGGCCTGGGTCTGGGGCCGTGTCACCGCCATGTGCAAGGCGTTTGGGTACTGCTGGCCGTTGAGGCGCCACCCGCGCAGACGCATGAAGTCGTTGACGTGGTACACGTCGAAAGCGTCAGAGGTGAAGCTGAACAGGAAGGTGGGTCGTCCCCGCAGGTGCAAATCGGGATGTGAACGCACCGCGTCCTGCATGATGGCGGCGGTCTCGAAGATGCGCCGGGCGTGATTGCGGTATCCCTCGCGGCCGAGATGGACCATCGAGGCCCACGTAGCGGCCAGCAGACCACCCGAGCGCGACCCCTCCATGCCCGGCGAGCAGTACTTCCCCCCGCTCCAGTCGGTGAGGAAGAAGTACTGGGAATTTCGCAGCGCCTGGTCGCGAAACGTGAGGACCGAGGTGCCCTTCAACGCGTAGCCGTACTTGTGGGTGTCGGCGGATATCGAGGTGACACCGGGCAAGCGATAGTCGAAGACCGAGATGTCGTATCCGAGCTCCTGGCCGAAGGGGAGGATGAACCCGCCCAGGCAACTGTCGACATGGAGCCCCACGCCGCGATCGATCGCCACGTCCGAGAGCCCGGCGATGGGGTCGACCGTCCCGTAGCCGTAGTTGCATGCCGAACCAATGATGGCGACGGTCTGGTCGTCGATGTTCTTGTCGACCCAGTCGACGTCGACGAGTGTGGTCTCGGGGTCGACCGGTGCGCGCCGCAACTCGATGCCGAAGAGATGGCACGCCTTGTCGAAGGCGGGGTGGGCCGTCTCGGGCTTGACGACGTTCGGTCGGGTCACCCCTCGTTCCTGCGCGGCGTGCTCGCGGTAGGCCAACATGGCGTGGGCGATGCTGCCCGTTCCCCCCGTCGTGACGAGGCCGGCCGGCCTCGAGCCCTCGACAGCCTCGGCGTGGAGGAGGTCGAGCGTCATGGCGATGATCTCGGCTTCGAACTTGGTCGAGCTCGGGCACATGTCTCGCTGGAGCGAGTTGACGTGGGCGAAGAGTCCGAAGGCGTTGTTCAGGAAGTGGTAGTGGTCGTGATCGCCGCAGTACATCGTCCCCGAGCACCTCCCGGTCTCCCAGAAGGCATCCTCCTCCTTCGCCATCGCCACCAGCTCGCCGAGGATCTCCTCGTGACTGCGGCCGCTTTCGGGCAAGCGGCGGTTGATGTCGAAGCGGTCCTGGTACGGGAACGTGGTCATGGCGTGGTGCCCTCCGGTGCAAGAGGGTGGTCGGGTGGCCCGACCCGAATGATGTCCGGCCCGACCACTGTACGACAACGCCTGCACGCCCCGACGAGGGGCGAGTTCCTACGGAGGATGACGACAACTCGGAGGACGTCGAGCTCGGGTCATTCGGCCCGCGCCCCGATAAGATTCTCGACGGTGCTAACCGGGGTCATCTTCTCGACGCTGTGCAAATGGGGAGCGGGCGCGGCACTGATCCAGCCGGACCTGGCCTTGGCCGTGACCGCCCTGGCGTTCGTCGCCGAGCTCAGCATCACCGTCATGGTCTCGTGCTGGTCGACACCCGGTATCAGCGCCGGGCTCGTCGCTTCTTCGATCGGCCACGTTCAGGCCGACGGATGGCTCCCCACCTGGGGGTCGGGCTCGGTCCCTCGCTTGGTTCTTCTTTCGCAGCCTCGACGTTGACGACGCAGCGCCCCCATGGGGCTGCTGCTTTCTGTCAACCAGTTCAGGCTCGCAAAGGAGAACCCTGTGTCTACAACCCAACTCGTCGTTGGGGTGCTGCCCGTCCTCGGGAGCACCCTCGGAAGGATCTTTGCCCCCCTCTACCAGGCCATGGCCTGGCTGTTGACGGCCTGTTACGCGCTCGTCCCCAATTACGCGGTCGCGATCACGCTGTTGACCATCGTGGTGATGGCGGTATCCGCGCCCCTGACGGTCAAGGCGACGCGCTCGGCCTTGGCCATGCAGCGCCTGCAACCGGAGCTCAGGAAGGTCCAGCAGAAGTACAAGGGGGATCACGCCCGTCTCAACGAAGCCATGCTTGCGCTCTACCGCGCCCACGGTGTCAGCCCGTTGGGCGGCTTCGTGCCGTTGCTCCTCCAGATCCCGGTGTTCGTCGTCCTTCTCGGTGTCATCAGGGGCCTGACCCACACGGTCGACCACGGACGGGTGGCGGCGCCGCTGTATGTCAATCATTCTGTCCAACTCGCCAAGAACCTCCGTGCGCACCCGGGTCAGATGCACGCCTTCGGGTTGAACCTGGCTTCGAGCCTCCTCAGTCCCCATGGCTCATGGGCGGCGTATCTGCCGTACGCGGCGCTCGCAGTCGTCGGTGTCGCCATGCAATGGATCCAGACGAGGCAGATGAACGGTCAGGCACCGAACCATGGCAGGAATCCGCAGGCGACGGTGTTGCAACGGTTCGTCCCGTTGATCTCCGTCCTCGTCTACGTGCGTTTCCCCGCCGGTGTCGTTGTCTACTTCGTCGTGTCGACGGTGTGCCGGATCGCCATCCAGGGATTCGCTCTCCGACCGAGGTCGTTTCGGATCCCCCGCCGGCCCGGCACCGACTGGCGGGAGGTGGTGAGCCCTGATGGGGGCTCTTGACACCTCGGCGCTCCACCATCATCCTTTCGAACCTCGGCGCCGACACTTGGGGCGACCGGGGAGGGACGATGAGCGTTGTCCGACCCGAGCTCGAGCACCCGGTGCTCGACATGCTCGTCGAACGAGGTGCGGGTGGCATCGCACATCCGGGCGGGACCCTGCTGGAGCACCTCCGTCGGGTTGCGGCCCTGCTCGGGGAGTGGGGAGCCTCCGAGGATGTGCAGATGGCCGGGCTGTGTCACGCCTGCTACGGCACCGACGGCTTCCCGGCCTCTCTTCTGCGGCTCGACGAACGCGACGTGCTGGCCGGCCGGATCGGTCGACGCGCCGAAGCGTGGGTGTACCTCTACGCGAGTTGTGACCGGACGCCGTGTACCCCGCCCTGCGCGCACCGGCACCCGCACCAGCACCGGGACCGCTGCAGTTCCGGGACCGCTTCACCGGTGAGACGTCACTGGTCACCGAGCTCGACGCCGCGGTCCTCGCCGAGCTCACCGCCGCCAACGAACTCGACCTCGTGACGGTCAGCGCTGCTTGGGCGGTAACGGTCGGAGCGGGCCTCTTCGACCTGGTGCGCGACATCGGTCCGCGGTTGAGTCCATCCGCTCGCGACGGCTGGAACACGTGGGCAGATCTGACCCTCACTCAGAGTCACGAGCTCTAGCGCCCCTGTAGCGTCTCTTCCCTGGTCGCCGGGTATCCCCTGCAGGTGCGTCGCCACTTCGTAGGATGCGTTACGAACGGAGCGGCCGGAGCAGATTGGGGGCTCGTCGTTGCCGAGAGCGGGGATCACGGGTGATGGCTGACGAGACGGCGACATCCGCCGACGAGGAATACTCGCAGGCTGCCCAGTCTTATATCCGCGCCGTCGGAGCTCGACTGAGAGTCGTCCGCAACCAGCTGGGGTTGTCGCTCCAAGCCGTCGAGGCAACCTCGAACCAGGAGTTCAAGGCGTCGGTGCTCGGTGCCTACGAACGAGGCGAGCGAGCCGTATCGGTATCGAGGTTGCAGCGTCTCGCCAAGCTCTACAGCGTCAGCGTCGATCAGCTGTTGCCCCACGAATCCGATGCCACCCGGTGGTGGATGTCCAAGGACGCCGACGGCACCGGCCCACCCGGTGCGGTGCACCCGGAACGTGCCGCCGCGCAGGCATGGCAGAACAGTGAGACGGTGACGATCGACCTCACGCGGCTGCGCGACGTCAGCGGGCCCGAGCGCGACCTGATCCGACGGTTCGTGAGCATGATCCAGGTTCAGCGCCAGGACTTCAACGGACAGCTGATCACCATCCGGTCCAGCGACGTCCGTGCCATCGCCTGTCTGTTCGGGATGACCCCCGACGCCATGGGACGCCGGCTCGACGAGCTCAGCCTTCGCATCAATAGCTGAGCACTCGACCCGCACGACTGTCCCCCCACGATCGACTCCGCCGCGCTCGGGTCTGCAGCGCTCAGCTCCAGGGCAGAGCCCCCCGCCGGGCCCAGTAGTGAGCGGGATCCTCGGCGATCGACCCGAGTCGGTCCCAGTCCTCTTCCGTGAGCGAGAGCTCGAGGGCCCCGAGGTTGGAGGCCAGCTGCGACGGGGTCACCGAGCCCGACAGGACCACGTCGGACCAGGGTCGGCCCAGCGCGGCGGCCATGGCGACCTGGTCGATCGAAGCCCCGTGCACCGCCGCCACGTGCTGCAACACCTTCTGCATCTCGGCGCCGTCGGTGCCTCGGTCCGTGAGCCGCCCGTTGGCGAGCACTTCCTTCACGAGCACCCCCCAGCCTCGGGCGCGCGCATCGTCGAGGGCCGGCCCCGCCGACGGCTCGAGCACGTTCCACGTGGCCTGGACCGTCGAGAAGGGGTTGACGCCGTCGACCCCGAGGTCGAGGGCGCGGCGCACGGTGTCTCCCTGGCGCGCTCCGCTCACCGTCAGCCCGACGGCGATCCCGCTGTCGCTCAGTTCGGCGAGGGCGTGCAGCACGGCGTGATCGTCGAGCACGCCGCTGTCGAGTGTGGCCGAGTGAACCTGGTACAGATCGAGATGCGGACCGAGCAACGCCGTGGACTGCGCCAACTGCTCGCGGAACATGGCCAGGGAGTGGTCCTTGGTCTCGTGCACCGACGCCGACATCTCCCATCCGCCGACGTACCGGTATCCCCATTTCGAGCCGACCGTGAGGTCGCCCGGTGCGAGCTCACGGGCGTGCAGCCACGACGCCAGGAACTCCTCGGCCCTTCCGTACGAGCGGGCCGCGTCCACGTAGCGGACACCGGCCGCGTAGGCGGCGTCAAGCATGTCGTGGCAGCGCTGTTCCATGGTGGACCTGGCCCGATCGGACCCGAGATCGGCGTCGCGCCCGAGGGTGATGTAGGCGGGACGTCCCAGCGCGGCGAGGCCGAACCCGATCCGGGTGACCGCGAGCCCGGTCGACCCGAGCGTGGTGGAGAGCACCTCGGCGTCGTTCACGGCAGTACCACGTCGAGTGGACCGCGCACGACCGACACGCGCCGATCGGAGGCCGGGGCCGTCCGGCCGTGGCTGATCCAAACCGCTCGCATGCCGGCCGACAGGGCTCCGGTGATGTCGCGCTCCCAGCTGTCGCCCACCATCACGGCGTGTTCGGGCGCCACCTCCAGCAACTCGAGCGCACGCAGAAAGATGGTGGGGTCGGGCTTGCCGATCCCGACCTCGCCCGAGATCAGCACCGCCGCGAGCCGGGAGCCGATCCCCGCCTGGTCGATCTTGAGTCGTTGGATGTCGGGTGGGCCATTCGTCACGAGCGCCAAGGGGACCTGCACCGCCAGTCGCTCGACGAGCTCGAGCGCGCCCGGCAGCACGGGGTGGCCCGATCGCTGTCCCTCGACGTAACGCTCGGCCATGACCTCGGCGAGGTCGTCGAGACGCTGTCCTTCCTGGCCGCCGCTTGCCACCAGCGCGTCCCGCCACACGGCGCGCCGGTACGTCGTCGCCCACGAGGCCAGGCCCTCGAGGCGGGGATGGACCCCCTCGAAGGTCGCCCACAGTCCCTCCCACGACGCAAAGCCCAGGTCGAGGAAGTCGGGGTAGTAGGCCGAGGTGTGCCACAGGGCCCGCGCCGCAGCGATGACCACCTGGTCCCAGGTGTCCCTGTCGATGCCGTCGACCAGGTCCGCCGTGGCGCGCAGCTGGGACCGTGCGAAGCCCTCCTCCTCGATCAGGGTGTCATCGAGGTCCAGGAGTACCGCCCGTACCGGGTCCCGAACGGGCCCGCTCAGCGCTCGGAGTCCTCGGGGGGATGTTCGACGACGGCAATGACCCGGGCCGCCATGAAGCGCGCCGTGCGGACCGCCCGACCCGAGCGGGTCACTTCGGTGACTTCCACCGAACCGCGCGAGTTGGCGATCTCGACGCGTCGTCCGGCGCGAGTCGCCAGGATGTCGAAGCGCTGCACCCCGTCACCCACGTCCACCACGACCTCGACCCGGTCTCCCTTCACGATGTCACCTTCACGATGTCACCTTCACGATGTCA
>Ga0209415_10006019_pt1 | contig 21692 bp, 28 predicted proteins | sample PeaSoiSIISIP2007_FD_187696 | JGI IMG/M metagenome (GOLD analysis project Ga0209415, IMG submission 187696) | Peat soil microbial communities from Weissenstadt, Germany - SII-SIP-2007 (SPAdes) (version 2) | ecosystem: Environmental > Terrestrial > Soil > Wetlands > Peat | place: Germany... | reverse complement strand
CTTGCAACATCGCCACCAAACCTAGATTCCCGGCGCACCGCCCGAGCAGCGTTGCATCGCCGCCGATCCTCTCGGCTTGTGATGTGCCTCCTCGCGGCGTCCATTTTTTCGCGAAGTAATCACCAACCCGTTCGGCCTGCACCATGCCTTCACGCAGCGCCAATTTTGCTCCTTCGTAATCACCGACGCCGATCTTGTACACGCCGTACCAGGCATAGGCATGCACGGCGCCAAACACGTGGTCGATCGCGCGGGCGCGTTCTATGCTCTCCTCGAAATACGGGACGGCGGTGCCGTCCAACTTCGGATAGTTCAACCAGCCCATGAGCCACAGGGCATCGATTATTCCTTCCTTGTAGTCGAGTGATCGGGCGAGGCGCAGGCTATCCTCGGCAAAACTCCGGGCCTGCATCGGATCATAATAATTTGTGATGTGCCCGATAACGAACAAGGCGCGCGCGCGAAGCGGGGTGGCGTCTTCAGTGCCGGATACTGCGAGGAGGCGTTTCAACCAGCCATTCGCCTCACGCCAATAGACGCGGGCTACCCAATAGCGGTGCAACGATCTGCCCATACGCATTCCGTCACCCACGCGCGTTGGCGAGAGCGAATGCTCAAGGGCTGTGCGCAGGTTGTCCAACTCGACCTCGGCTTTGGCGTACCAGCGAACCTGGTCGGGGCCGAGGAAACGCGGCCCCAACCACTCGGCCTGTCTGGTGAAAAACGTGAGATGCCTGTCGCCGATCTGTTCGACCTCATTCGCTTCAACCAGCTTTTCACGGCTGTATTGGCGTATCGTCTCAAGCATCCGATAGCGCGGTTCAGCGGCCTTTTCGTCGAAAACGACAAGAGATTTGTCGACCAGGTGCGTCAACAGGTCGAGCACATCAGAAGACTCGATACCTTGTCCAACGCAAACGTCCTCGGCGGCCTCGAGCGTCCAGCCGCCGGCGAATACCGACAGCCGCCTGAACAGTATCCGCTCGCGATCGCTCAGAAGGTCGTAACTCCAGTCGATGGTCGAGCGTAAAGTCTGGTGGCGTGGCAGTGCGGTACGGCTGCCACCGGTGAGCAGCTGAAAGCGGTCGCCCAGGCGTTCGCTGATTTGCTCAACCCGAATCGCCTTTACACGAGCTGCAGCCAGTTCAAGCGCTAATGGAATACCATCCAGCTGGCGACAGATGCGGGCAACCGCCGGTGAATTGTCGGCAGTCAGCCGGAACGAAGGCGAGGCAAATGCAGCACGAGCGACAAACAAGCGTACCGAGGCGTACTGCAACAGCTGCTCGCTCGACTCATCCGCTCCCGGATCGGGCGTCGGCAGCGACGGCACGCGCCAAACCAACTCGCCCGCAATCCCAAGCGCCTCGCGGCTGCTCGCCAATATGCGGACCTCGCGACAGAGGCGCAGCGCCGCCTCGGCAAACCGGGCACAGGCCTCGATCAGGTGTTCGCAGTTGTCGAGGACCAGCAGGATCTGCCGACCGCGCAGAAATTGAAGCAGGGTGTCGAGCAAGGGTCGACCCGGCTCCTCGTTCACGCCCAGGACCTCCGCCACGGTTCGCGGGACGAGGGCAGGATCGGCAACCGGCGCGAGCTCAATGAACCACACGCCTGCGGTGAAGCGATCAACAAGCGCAGCGGCGACCTCCAGCGAGAATCGCGTCTTGCCCATGCCGCCGACACCCACGAGCGTGAGCAGGCTCGTGGTCGCCATTAGATCCTTCACGTCGGTCAGTTCGGACTCGCGCCCGATCAACGGCGTCAGATGCTGCGGCAGATTGTTGCCTGGCTCGGCGGGCTGTGGTGAAATCCGTTCACCACCGAGGCTCGGATCGATCAGCGCAATTGCCGTTCCGAGTGCCTCGGCGAGCGCGCCCACCGCGCGGATCTCGGCCTCGTCAAAGCTCTCCTTGTGGAGCCGCTTGCCGCTCACGATGAAGCCGATCAGACGTCCTTGCACCCGAATCGGCCACAGCATCGGTCCGGACAGGGAAGAGCCGGTCTGACCGGGAACAAGGGGCTCGTGCTGCAGCCGCAGGTGAATGACGCCTGGATCCTCGGCACTGACTTCATGCGGATGCGAATCGATCGTGGCACAGGCGAGTTGGAAATTCTTGTCGACACGATTGAGATAGAGCGCAGTGCCCTCGGTTGCCAGAAGCTGATCGAGCCGCTCAACGACGCGCCGCTCGAGTGCATCGTGCTCGCGGATGAGCGTGATTTCCCGCGCTAGGGCGGCGAGCCCCTTTTGTCGCTCATAGAGGCGGCGATTTAGCCAATGCTCAAAGGTATCTTCGACGCGCTTGTGAAAAATCTGGAGCAACACCGCGAGGCCGAGAGCGATCAGCAACGCGGCGACGAGGCTTTGGTTCTCGCCGCCGGCAAGATAGTGCTCAAACAGCTTTTCGCTCGTCGTGAACACCAAGAAAAGTATGACAAGCACAAACGCATAGAGACCCGAGCGCAGCAGACGGCGATCAATCCACTTTGCCGGACCGCGTAGTTTAATCGTCCTGGGGGCTTGCGCCATAGGTGGCTCAACGGACGTGGCCTGGTGGTGAGTAAATATTCGACGCACCGTTGTTTACGCCAGCTTGCCAAGTTGACCGCATTTTAGCATCACCAACCGAAGGTAACACGACGCGGTTTCTGACTCCATTTCCATTTAACGCAAGTCCCACCTCCGTTGCAGGCGGTACAATTGGACCTGCGTGCATAAAATCGAAAGGTTATCGTCATCAACGAAGCGAGTGAGTTAGCCGGTGACTTCTGGTTATGGCATTCAAGGCGCGAATGCTTTAGTGTTGAAATTCGACCGCGGGAGACGCTCTATGCATACGGTGATGTGGACATACAAACTGCCAGCAGGCACATCCAAAGGCCAACTGATCGAGACCATTAATGCGACGGCTCACAACTATGAGGGGATCCCGGGCTTGATCCGCAAGTATTATGGGATCACGCCCGATGGCTGCTCGCTTGTGGGAATCTACCTCTGGGAAAGTGTAGCTGCCGCCAACGCGTTCCACACGGCCGACTGGGTGGCGATGGCCACCAAGCGTTGGGCGGTAACACCGCAGCGGCAGGAATGGGAAACGCCGATGGTCGTCGAGAGCGCAGAGCGGCGACTTGTCGCCGCACAATGAAGCACTCTCAAAAACTCACGCCCTGGTCGGCAAGTCTGTCACCGACTTCGAGACGTCCAACGGTGCAAAGACCCACTGTTTTCCGCAGTGCAAAGCGACGCAGCTGGCACATGCCGGTCGTACACATGTCGCCGACCTAATGTCCGCTTTCGAGAAGCGAACAACATTGCCTGAGTGGCCGGGATGGGCGCAAAGCCGCCGTCGGGATATGGAGTTGCCGAAGTCGCCGGAGGTCGCCTATGGGGTCAATCGCGTCGGTTCTGCCATGTCCGCCTTATGTCCGGTTTGCGGGCAATTTCGGAAATGCCGGTTTGCTGATTGCATCGTCCACGTTGACCGTGATCACTTAGCCGCCCACGGACGCGATCAGCACGATGTTGATCGCGTCGGCCCGCTCGACCGCTAACGAGGGCGCCTGCCGCGTCCGGCCAAGCGCTTCGATACCCACTGGCCACATGAGCCGGACGTTCCCAGCGAGTCCTTCCCCTGCGTCAGCCTTGTCCAGCGCCCGAAGGAGTGCTGTCGTCTGGCGGGGGAAGGACGCGACGAAGGAGCTGGCGGAGCTGGTTGCGCTCTTCGGCATTCAGCGCGTCGATGTTGACCGGCGGGACTTTGTTCGTGACATTTTCGGGCGCGCTGTCAGGGTCCTTGCCGCCGCGGCGGTTGCGGAACAAATCCGGGCGGCGATTGTTGAGCCAATACATGCAGGCCATGGTGTCGGGGGGAAAGCGTTCGACGAAGGGCACGTAGAGCGGCTTCTTCGTCGTGACCGTAACTTGCTCGCGGTCGGGGCCGGTCGTCGTGGTCGTCTCGTCGACGAGGAATATCTTGACCGCGTCGTGCTCCCAGCCGGTGGCGCGCCGGTAGAGCCGTTGAGCGACCTTCCCATCCGCCCCAGCCTTGGCGGTCCTAAGGGCTTGCTTGAACTCCGGATGCTTCGTCTGCCAGTAGTCGATGGTACGTGCGCTCACCCCGATGACGGCCGCGAGTTCGTCTCCCGTTGCCCCGAGGTAGCAGCAGAGCCGGCGGGCAAGCTCGACGTACTCGCGCCACAAAGTGCCGTGCTGAGCGCCAACCTCCGGTTGGAGAAGCGCATTGGGTTTGCGGCGCTTCTTCGGACGTTCGGCCAGCGGGGCACGCTTCGTCATGGCACTTAGCGGATCATGGGCTGCGGCCAGCCCCAGTGGTCACCAGCGGCAACGAGCTTCTCTTTTTGGGGGCGCAATCGACGCTGTCATCGTCCCTGCGCGTCCTTTCGGCCACGGCCCGAATCCCAACCCGGAGCCGGCGGGCGGGTGCCGGACGCCGGGTCAAGCCGTAGCGTCCAACGGTGAGTCGGCGCCCGCGCCCGTACCATTTACGGCATCGGCAACCGCGCCGCGCAATCTGGCAGCGTTCCTACGTCTAGCTTCTCGCTGCGCCTCGCTCGGTGGCGCCCGGTAGGGATTGTGGCCGAGGCGGAACGGCCAAGCCGGGCAGCGAACGGCCGTGCACAATCGAACCTCGTGCGCCGAGCCGTTGCAGCATTGGAGGCAATTCGCCCTAAGCGCGGCCAGGGGCGACATCGGCTTATGTCCAAGAGCTTTGAGCTCGGGAAGCGTCATGCGGCCAGGATCACGCCCGACCGCGTGACCGCCCTCACCCGCAAGCTCCACACCGACGAGCGGATCGATCTGAGCCTCTTGCCGATCGGCGACGGCATGACCATCGCGCGCAAGCGCTAGACGAGACTCCTCGGGCGAATACGCTTAGGTCGAACCCCTCATCGCTTCGTAATGACAACCTCCAGATATTCGCTCGGCACGACCATCGTCCCGTCGTTTGCTTTGTTCAGCCGCGCGATGAGGGCGTGCAGGTCATCCTTCAGAGCCTTCTGCTTGCCTTCGTCAAGGGCGGCGAACGCCTTGAGCATCGGACCATAGTAGGTTTTAAGCACGTCGATAAAATGTTCGGGCGAGCGATAGCGGAAGTTGAAGTGGCGCGCCTCGGTTTTGATTGCGAGAGCCGCGGGCCCGAACAATCCAATGAGATGCCCGCGCGTGCCCCACAGCGCCGGGGATTGGCTGCCAGCCGGCGGCGGCAGATATTTGCCAAGTGTCTTGAAGATCTGGCCGATGCAGCCCTCCGGTGTCCAATTTGCGAGTCCGATCCGGCCGCCAGATTTGCAGACGCGCAGGAGTTCGGCCGCGGCTTTATTTTGATTTGGCGTGAACATGACGCCGAAGGTCGAGACTACCGCGTCGAAGGTCCCATCCGCGAAGGGCAGCGCCTCTGCGTCGGCCTCTTTGAATTCGATGTTCAGGCCTTCGGCCGCGGCCCGCGCACGTCCGCGCTCAAGCAGACTCGGCACATAATCCGTGGAGACCACATCGCACCAGCGATGCGCGGCGGCGAGACTGATATTCCCGTTGCCGGCAGCCACGTCGAGCACTTTCTGACCGGCTCGCAGATCGAGGGCCTCGCAGAGTTCCTCTCCGACAATCTGCAGCGTCGTCCCGATGACGGCATAGTCACCTGAGGACCAGGCGACCTGCTGCCGTGCCTTCAGTGCCGCGAGATCGGCTGGTGCAGCGGTCACATCCTGATTGGCGGGTTTGTCTTGTCTGATTGCTTGGATCTGGGTCATGGTCTCCTCCGGCCTGCTGCGATCGCGGGGATCGCGATCGCGACCAGCGGAGGATGCCGAGAGCGCGGCCAAAAGACTTTGCCCGGCGCTTGATTTGTCCTTGAGATGGGCTTGATTATTCCGCGAGAGCGGCTTCACAGGGTTTGGGCCACTGACGTGCTTTTTTTCTTTGCAGATCATATACTTGATACCGACCGGCGCGAGCTGCGCCGCGGTTCCGAGCCCATTGCCGTTGAGCCGCAGGTGTTCGACCTGCTGGTTTACCTGGTGCAGAACCGTGACCGCGTCGTCAGCAAGGACGATCTCATCGCTTCGGTCTGGGGCGGCCGGATCGTGTCGGATTCGACGCTGACCAGCCGCATCAACGCCGCGCGAAAGGCGGTCGGCGATAGCGGCGAGGGCCAGAAGCTGATCCGCACCATCGCGCGCAAGGGCGTTCGCTTCGTCGGCGCCGTGCGAACGCGAACGAACGGCGCCGAACCGGCACATGCCATCGATCCGGGGCCGGGTGAATTCCACGAACGGTCGCGCCCGGCCTTGCCGCTGCCCGACCGGCCCGCTATCGCGGTGCTTCCCTTCATTAACATGAGCGGCGATCCGGAGCAGGAGTATTTTTCCGACGGCATCAGCGAGGACATCATCACTGCGCTGTCCAAGCTGCGCTGGTTCTTCGTGATCGCGCGCAACTCGTCATTCATCTACAAGGGCAAGGCCGTCCACATGAAGCAGGTCGCCGAGGAACTCGGCGTCGGCTATGTGGTCGAGGGCAGCGTGCGCAAGGGCGGCGACCGCGTGCGCATCACGGCGCAGCTCAACGACGTCGCCACCGGCAGCCATATCTGGGCGGAACGCTACGACCGCGGCCTCGCCGATGTGTTCGCCGTGCAAGACGAGATCGCCGAGGCCATCGTCGCCGCCATCGAACCGCAGCTCTATGCCGCGGAAAATTTTCGCGCCAAGCGCAAGCCGCCGGACAGCATGGACGCATGGGACCTGGTGATGCGGGCGCTGTCGCATTACTGGCGGGTGACGCGACAGGATAATATGGTCGCGCAGGCCCTGCTGGAGAAGGCGACCGCCATCGATCCGAACTATGGCCAGGCGCTCGGCCTGCTCGCCACGAGCTACATGTTTACCGCCCATATGGGCTGGGCAGACATGGCGAAGGCGACGGAAATCGCCGAGCGCTCTGCCAAGGCCGCGATCCGCGCCGACAGCGAGGACCCGTGGGCGCACAACGCGTTGGCGCACGCTTATCTCTTGGCGCGTCGCTTCGACGACTCATTGGCGGAATTTGAACTGGCGCTGCGGCTCAATCCGAACTTCGCCCTCGCGCAGGGCTATTACGGCCTGTCGCTGTGCTACAGCGGCCGCTGGCAGGAAGGCGACAGGGCCGCCCGGCGCGCGCTGCGGCTGAGCCCGCGCGATCCGTTTTCGGCGGTCTACTGCGGCATCGCCGCCTACGCCCAGTTCCTCGGCCGCAGCTATGACGAAGCGATGCGGCTGTCGCGCGAGGCCATCCGCCTGCGCAGCGATTTCGTCGGCGCCCACCGTGTGCTCACCGCCGCCGCCGGCATGGCCGGTCAGGACGATGTCGCCACGGCCGCACTCCAAGAGCTGCGTCGCGCGCAGCCCAATATTTCGCTCGCCTGGATCGCGAACCAAATGCCGATCAAGCAGGACCCCGATCGCGAGCACTATTTGGAAGGCTTCCGCCGCGCGGGCCTGGGTTAGCTCGTGCCAATTGGCGACATCCCCGCCAATTCACATCCTTCACCGCGGCGGCATCTTGTCGAATTTTGGGATCGCGTTGAGGTTGTTGACCCACGCCTGTTGCGAGCGAACAAATCCTTGCCGGCGCGGCACTAATTCGTTGCGTTGGCGCAGGGCGCCGACCCGGACGGCGTACGCCTTTGGATCATCGCCAACTGATGTCGAATAGATCGCGGTGCCGCAGCGCGGGCAAAATCCTTGCGGGCGGATCGCTCCGCTGTCGGCTGTCTTCCGGTATACCATCGGTTCGCCCGACAGAAGCACGAACGTGCCTGGCCGCGTCATGATGACCGCTCGCAACGGCGCGCCGCTCATCGTTTGACAATCGGTGCAGTTGCAGATCGTCGTCGTTTCAGGATCGGCTTCGGCCTCGAACGACACGTAGCCACAGTGACAGCGTCCATCGATTTTCATCACACCCGATCCCCGAGCGTTACCGCGTCGTTTTCACCGGGATTCCGCGGATGAACCCCAACCGGCGTCGATGGTAGCCGTTTTCTGAACTGGCTGGTAGGTCCGGATCGGGTCAAAACACGTGGACTCCCGTCAGGCTGTGGCAGCGCGTTCAGGTGTCCAAATCCTAGCCCCCGGCGTTGCCGAAGACGGCGCTGTGCACGATGTCGCCGCGCTTGATGGCGAGCCGCCGGACCGTGCCGCCGTTGACCTCGAGCACGGCGCGAACCGGCACGCTCGAGCTGATCGTCGTCTCCGACAGCGGCACGGCGCGCTCGTGGATGTCGGCGATGCGGCCGTCCGCGGCGATGAAGAGCATGTCGAGCGGAATGAGCGTGTTCTTCATCCAGAACGTCGCAACATGATCTTCCGGAAAGACGAAGAGCATGCCGCCATCGGCCGGCAGCGCGCGCCGGTACATCAGCCCCTGCTCCTGCTGCTCCGGCGTCAGCGCGAGCTCGACCGAGAAGCGCTGCGGCCCCGTGGCGGTGTCGAGCGTGATCGAGGATTTGTCGAAACTCGCAAGCTCGGCCCGCGCCGCGACGGCGAGGAGGCTCAGGAGCAGGGCGACGATGAGGGCACGTAATAGCCTGGCCATCGGAACCAGCAATGAAAGCCGCCAGACGGCGTAAGTGCGGTCGGCGTCACCGGATGGAAAGCGATTCCCAGATTCTCGAGAGTGTCGAGCCCGGACCCTTCCGGCCGCACGTCGATGTCGAGGGCGACGATGCCGCTCGGCTCCCCGGTCGCGATGGCGACAAGCGCATTCGGCCAGCGTTTCCACCATCCGCGGATCGTCGCCTCATCGGTGGTGGCGTCCTTGAAGCCATGAGCCGTGAACGGGACCTTCGCCTCGCTCATCGGGAAGACCGGCCATCCCCGACGCGCATAGTCGAGCGCGGTGAGTAGACGCGGCTTCTCACCGGCGGCGCTCATTTGCGGTCGCATCCGTTCGCTTCGAACTCGGTACACCACGGCGGCCCGCCGGCATACTCGCCAAGGCCGCGCCGCCATGTGCGCTCGGTATGATACAAGGCGCGCCAACGCTCGGCCGCATCGAGCGGTCCGATCTCCGCACCGCTGCCGCTGGTGAACAGAGGCAACACCTCGCGTTTGCGGTCGATCAGCTCAAGCGCGAGCGCCGTCGCGCGGCTCGGCCCGCGAATGACAATCTTGTCGCCATCGGCGGCGATGGCGAGCCCAGCATGACGTGCCTGGCCCAAAGCGCGGCGCGCGATTGCTTCGGTGTGTGGCACGAGGTCGACGTGGACGAGGCGCCGGGCCTTGTCCCAGGGCGAGAGCTTCTGCGGTGACGGTATTTCGTTGAAATCGAGCATGGCCCTCATCCGACGAGGCGGCCGGTGGTCTTCCTCGCCAAGGCCGGATCCGCCGCATTACGCATGGCGCCAGGTTGCTTCGAGCGGTCCCGAGCTTCGCGCCACGCGTCGCCGAGTTTCATCGCGATCGCCTCGGCAAGCACGGTGCATCTACAGTGCTATTTGCTGCACTCCGTCGTCGGCCACGCTGGGGCGGCGGCGAGTCCGGCTGGCTCGTGCTCCGGCGCGCCAAACCCCTGACCCAAGCATCGAGCTGATGCACGTCGTAAACGACGCGCTTGCCAAGTTTCGAATACGACGGGCCATCGCCGCTCAGGCGCCGCTTGTCCAAAAAGGACTTTGATACGCCGCAGTGGGCGGCAGCAGCCACGGTGTCCAGGTATGGCATGGTCTACCTCGGTGCTGAAACAGGAACCGAGGTAAAATTGAGTGCTATCAAGTGCCCGATAAAGCCGCCCGATATTGTCGCCGCATTTTAATATCGGGCATTCGTCCCGCTACGCCGATTCCTCATTGGCACGCAGCTCGCGCAATAGGCGAGCGAGCTTATTTTTCAACGTCTTCTCCGTCGGGCTCGGGGCATCGGGATGTTTCGATCGAAACCAATCCCTCAGTACCCGTGCCCAGACGGTGGTTTGGGGATGCCGCTCACCGGATTCGTATCGGCGTCGACACTCCGTCTCGATCAAATGCCATGACGTGGGCTTTCCCGGCAGGCCGGTGCGATAGATCGCTGTCTCATTGGTAACGAGTGTGCCGGCCAATTCCGTGTTTGCGACTGTGCCCGGCGCCCCTGCTTGCCCAGCGGCTGCGGGCTGCACCGGCCAGAGCAGTTGGATCCGCTTAGCCTCGAAGAGCGGATCCGGCCAGACCGCTGGCGTAACATGTGCCGGCACCTTGGCCGAAAGGTAGTCGGCATCGGAGTATGGCAACGGCAATTCTTCTTCATGATCGTCCGCGGGCACGGCAAGGTCGTGGCCGGTTATCGACCGAAACTTGAGCCAATGCCACTCCCGTGGTTCAATCGGCACCACATCACCGGACCCATTTCTTCGCGCGATCGCAACGAGGTCCCCACTCCGCAGGGCTCTCTTTATGCTCACTGAAGCCTCGACGCCTTCAAAGGATCGGCGCATCTGGTCATCGTTCGGCCCGCCACTCGGCGGCCTGCCTTCTGGAAACATGTAATCCACTGCCACGTCTTCTCGGTTTTCTGGGATGGCGCGAGTAATTCGGTCGGCTCCTTCTCGGGCGATCCACCCGTAGCCGCCGATCATGTCGACACAACGCCGTAGGTCACGCGTCAGTATCCACCGCAGCAACATCGCGATGGACCAGTGATCCCTCTCTGCCATCAACCACTCCGGCAGCCTAGGTCCGCGCGACGGCGAGGCATGATTTCCTCATCGGTGCTTGCTATGTGGTTGCTGGATGGAGTCTCAGGAGTCTCATGGCAGACTTCTGCGCCGTAACTTCTTGAAAAGATTGGCGCGCCCTGGAGGAATCGAACCTCCGACCTACCGCTTAGAAGGCGGCGGCCGGGCGTAACGGGGCCTAACGGAGCCTTCCAGCAAGTCACGGTTTTGATAGCCTTTTTCAGCGCCGTTAGGTAAAGTAGGGCTTCGTTACTAACGCCGCCTTACGCGGGGTAAGCTTACCCCGGCCTAACCCGGAGAACCGCCATGCCGACCCGCCCCCTCACCGACAAGTTCTGCGATCGCGTCAAACCGCCGGCCGCCGGCCGCGTCGAATACTTCGACGCCACCGTCGGCGCGCTGGCGCTGCGCGTCACGGCGACCGGCCACAAATCGTGGAATGTGTTCTACACGATGCACGGTCGCGATCGGCGGTACACGATCGGCGGCTATCCCGCGTTCTCGCTCAAGGCCGCGCGCAAGGCGGCCGGCGAGGCGCTGCAACTCAAAGAGCAGGGTATCGATCCCGGCGCAGCGAAGAAGGCGCAGCGCGAGACCAGGCCCGACACTTTCGAAGCCGTGGCGCGCGACTACCTCGCCCGATACGTCGAGGAGAACACGGCCGCTTCCACATACAGGGAGACCACGCGCATTCTCGAGCGCGACGTGATCCCGGCGTGGCGCGGGCGCGCGATCGCCAGCATCAGCCGAGCCGACGTCAACGCGCTCGTGGGCCGTATTGCGAAGCGCGGCGCCAAGGTTCAGGCCAACCGCACGGTCGCGCGCCTGCGCACCTTGTTCAATTGGGCGGCAAGCCAGGGCTACGTCGCCGACTCCCCTCTGCGCGGCGTGAAGCTGCCGACCAAGGAGCGCGAGCGCGAGCGCGTGCTGACCGACGACGAGATCAAATGGTTCTGGCAGGCGTGCGGCGCCCTCGGTCGCGACGGCTGGCCCTTCGGCCCGCTGTTTAAGTTGCTGTTGCTGACGGCGCAGCGCCGGGACGAAGTCGGCGCGGTGGTGTGGTCCGAGCTCGATCTCGAAAAGAGGCTGTGGACCATCCCGCGCGAGCGCGCGAAGAACGATCGCACGCACGACGTCCAGCTATCCGACCCGGCGGTGGAGATTCTGACGGCGCTCAGGGCGCGACGCGACCAGAACCTGCTGCTGAAGGATTCACCGCTGATTTTCACGACGAACGGCAAGACGCCGGTCTCCGGTTTCAGCCGCGCCAAGGAGAATCTCGACGAAGAGATGGAGAAGCTGGCGCGCAAGGCGCGCGGGCTCCCCGAGGAGGATGAGCCCTGCCGCGCAGCGCTCAAGCTCAAGCCCGGTGAGGATATACCGCGGCTGGTGCCGGAATTTCTCTTGCACGATCTGCGGCGCACGGCGGCGACGGGGATGGCGGGACTCAACATCCCGCCCCACGTCGTGGACAAGGTTCTCAATCACGTTTCCGGCACGATCCGCGGCGTGGCGCGCGTCTACAACAGATTCACCTATCGCGACGAGCGGCGCGGCGCGCTCGACGCGTGGGGCCGGCGCGTGATGGCGCTGGTCGCGCCGGCCGACGACAACATTGTCGAGCTGCAAAAGCGCATGGGCAGTAATTAGCTTTACGTAAAACGTAAAAACGCGTAATATTGCTTTGTCCGGCGAGTGTCGATCCGCTCGTGCCGCAGGACCCCAGACCAGGAGAGCAAAAAAGATGATTGAACCGGCTTAACCGCCGGCGCGTTCTCTTGCGAGGGCGGGCCGGCCGAAGGAGGACTGCGTGGCCCGCGACCGACTCATTTACCGCGACGAGCTGCTTGCGCGCTGCGGGATGTCGTATCCGACCTTGTTGAGCCTCATCCGCGCCGGCAAGCTCGCGCGCGGCCGGCTCCTCGGCGGCCGGGTTTGCTGGACCGAAGGCGAGGTCGCCGAGTTCATCGCTGCTTTGCCGCGACAGCGCTTCCGAGGCGAGCCCTCGGCGCCGCGCCCGGTGCTGCCATGACCGCGTGCGCTCCCAATAAACTCAGTAGAGCCACCGAGCGCGCACTGCGGCGCAAAGCGCAATTAGCGCGCCTCGCGGCGATGGAGCAGGTCGCCGCTACCGGCAGCCTTTGGCTCGACAGCCGCGCGGTTTGCGCGTTGTGCGCCGGGATCTCGCTGATGGCCTTGTGGCGTTGGACCAGGGAGCGCGGTTTTCCGCCACCTGATGCCATCGTAGGCCAAAGAAAATATTGGCGGCGCGCGACCGTGCACCAATGGCAAGAAGAACAAATTGCCGCGACCGCCGCGCGCAACGCCGCGGCCAGCGCGCCGCAGCGGCGCAGCCGCAAGGCACAGCCCGCCACTACGCAACCCGTGTCGTAATTTTCATCAGATAGATCAGGAGAGCCCAACCATGAACCAGCGGAAAGAGCGGTGGCTCGAATGTCACAGAAAGAAAGAGCCCAGTGCGAGGTCAGCGCGCCGGGCTCAAAGGCAAATCTTGAACGCGCAAATTATAACCCCGCCGGCGCCGAAGGTAAAGCCCTAGCCCGGATCGCCGAGCTGCTGCACGGCGCATCGGCGGCCGAGAAATTCCTTGCGCAGCACGTGCGCTGGCAAGAGATCCGCGCGCTTCAGCGCCGGCTCGCCGAGGAGTTTGGCGCGCGCCGCGGGTGGCGGTTGACCCGATCGGATTTCGGGCCGCGCACGCTCGCGCTCCAGCGGCAGCGTGTCTATCTCAGGACAGGAATCGGGCTGCTGCCGGAATGGCACTGGCCGCACAGCTGCAGTGATCATGCCTTTTACTACCGCGTGGTAGGGCGTGCCGCCGGCATGGTCGCGCATCTCTACGACGTGCCGAGCGATCTCGACGAGTGGGCGACCGAGCAGGGATTGCGGGCGAGCATCTTAGCGGGATCCTGGTGGTATCCGGGCTGGACGGTGATGGTGCTCTACGAGGCCGCCGAAGCCGCGATAGGCGGCCCGGCGGGGCTGCGGCCATGAGCGTTCGCGCCATGAACGCGCAAACGCATGATGTTGTGCGCTTTCCAAATCCGCGGAGAAAACAGATTGCGATGCTAGCGCGGCTGCGCGCGCTTTTGTTGGACATGGAGGGCGAGCTCGGGCGCGGCGACGATGATTACGTCCAGAGTCTCATCCTCGCGGCCTGGGGAGCCGCCGTCGCGCTCGCGGGCACGATCGGCATCGAGGAAGAGGAGATAAGGCGGCTGACGCGCGCTGGCGCGGGGGCCGGGCGATGAGCGCCGCCCTCATCGCCGACCGCGAGCAGCTCGCCCGCTTCTACACGAAGATTTTCCGCTACGCCGCGCCCGGCGGCCACGTCTCGCTGCGCGGCTTCCGGCACCGCGACGATAAGCCGATGTTCTACGGCGGACGCCGCAGCTTCCCATGTGCGCAGATCGGCGACCCGCATCTAATCGAGCAAGTGGTCAACGTCGCAACATGGATGGCGCGGCTTGCCGAGGGTGTCGTGTTCTGTCCGCCGGTCGCGACGTTCACGAACGATGAGCACGCGCGCGAAGAGGACATCGCAGAGGGCCTCGCGATCTCCGTCGAATGCGACCAGAGACCGGCGGAAGCGCGCACGAAGATCGAACATCTGCTTGGTCCAGCGACGCTCGCCGTCGCAAGCGGCGGCAAATGGCTCAATCCGATTACGCAAAAATCCGAGCCGAAGATTCATCTTCACTGGTGCTTGACTGAGCCGACGCGCAATCAAAACGAACACCGGCTATTGAAGCAGGCGCGCGATCTTGCCGCGAGACACACAGCGGCCGACACGAGCGCGCGACCTATCGTCCATCCGTTGCGATGGCCCGGAAGTTGGCACCGCAAGGACGTCGCGGACCCGCGGCTCGCGACGATCATCGCCGAGACGGACAATGAGGTTGAGCTGGGCGACGCGCTCGACGCCTTGCGGGAGGCCGTGATTATCGATTTCGGCGATGATGCCGGGCGCGGCCTCGAAAACATATCGCGCGGCGAGCGTCCGTCGGCGCAGCCGGATGAGTATTGGCGGCAGCTCGCCGAGGGCGTCAAGAAAGGCACGACCGGACGCATCGACGCCGTCATCGGCATCTTCGGATATCTGCTGAGGCACGGCATCGAGCCTCGCCTCGCGATCAGTCTGGCGCACGCTTACAACCGCGTTTTGTGCGACCCGGCGCTTGACGATGACAAGGTTGATCGCGCCCTCGAGAACATCATCAGGCATGAGATGCGCCAATGAGCGCCAAGACGGCGGCGGATGAGATGAGCGCAAAGCGCGCGAGGCCTAACGGGCACATCCCGCTTGAGGTGGTGACGTTCGCAGAGATGTTGGAGCCTAACCTCGACACCCGGTCCCTGGTCAAAGGCCTTCTCGATACCGCGGCCATCGCCCTGATCTACGGCGAGAGCGGCTGCGGCAAGACTTTTTTCGCGCTCGACCTGGCGCTCCATATTGCCGCCGGGCGCGATTGGTTCGGGCGCAAGGTCACGCGAGGCCGCGTGGTCTACGTCGCCGCCGAGGCGGGCCGCTCCATCAGGAACCGGGTGGCCGCATTCGCGATCGAAAAATGGAGGAGGGATGAGGAGATCGACTTCGTCGCGGTCGTGAGCCCGGTCGATCTCTGTCACCTCGGGAAGGGCGACGATATCGACAGGCTGGCCGCGTCCATCGGGACTGCGGATGTTGTCGTGATTGATACGGTGAGCCGGGCGCTCGCCGGCGGGAACGAGAACGCGCCCGATGATATGGGAGCGTTCGTCACCGCGCTCGACCTACTGCGCGAGAGGCTGGGCTGCACGATCATCGCAGTTCATCACGTCGGGAAAGATGCGTCGCGGGGCAGCCGAGGGCATTCGCTGCTGCATTGCGCCGTGGACACGGAGATCGAAGTCGAGCGGCGGGAGGGAGGCGTCTGCGTCGCGACGGTGCGGAAACAGCGCGACGGGCCGGGAGGAGGACAGATCGTGTTCATCCTCAAGCCTGTCGAACTGGGGCGAGATCAAGATGACGACCCGGTGACGAGCTGCGTGGTGGAGTCGACCGACTATGTGCCGGCACCCAAGGATAAGTATCCAACCGGGCAGGCGAAGGAAGCTCTGGCGATCCTGAATCAGGCCTTCGCGGAACAGGGCCAGCTTCAGCTCTTCGGCGACATCGAAAGTCCCGCGATCAAGGTTGAGGTGTGGCGCGGCTATCTGGAGAAGAGCGGCCTGTTCGGCGACGGGCAGAAGCTGCGCACCGCCTGGTCGCGCGTGCGGGTGAAGCTCCGCGAGGGCGGGCACATCGGGCTTCAGGACGGGTTCGTCTGGCCGACGCGGCCGGAAGACGGTGGGCCGTTCTGATGCCGACGAGCAAGCGTTACCGTTACCGTAACGCCTCCCGTAACGCGGTAACGCCGGGCTTTACCGTTACCGGCGTTACCTCCCCCTTTAAGGGAGGTAACGCGGTAACGCCCCTGGTACGGTCCTTGGTGCGCCGCCCCGCGGCAAAGAGAAATGGACCGGGCCGGCGCGCACCACCCGCCCGCCTTTGCATGCGTGCGCCCCCTGCCTGCCTTCGCTTGCGCGGGGGAATGCCGAGCAGCCGGGCCAAAACGGCTATAGCTACCGCTATATAGGCGGGCGCTCTATCGTCAAGATACCCTACAAATGCTAGATTATTTCACTTCGAGCCCGGCATCATCACCAACAGGGTAAGTTGGGGGTTTTAAACGGCGCAAGAACGCGCTAAAATACTTTGGTTAAGGAGGTCGCTGCATGGGTAAATTGGTCGACTTTTTCGCCTCCCCGCCCACCGGCACCGAGCCTCCCACCGAGGCGCAGGCGCCGTCGCCGGCGCGCAGCGACTTGGCCCGCCACTATGCCGCCCTGGCCGCCGCCGACGCTGCCGTAGCGCCGCTCCGCGCGCCAGCGCTGGCGCTCGCCGAGGCCGAGCAGCGTGAAGCAGAGGCGCAGGGCGCGGTCGATGCCGTTGCCTTGGCCGAAGAGGCCGCGCTCGAGATTTGGGCCACGGCGCCCAATGCTCCGCTGCCACCACCGCGCGCCGAGGAGCGCGAACAGGCGCTGGCACATCTCGCCGACGCGCACGCCGCCGCTGTCGCCGCCCGGCGCACTGCCGCCGCGGTCGCGCCGGCGCTCGAGAAGGCGCATCTTGCATATTGCGAGATCGCTTCGAAGACGCCCGATCTCATCCGCGCCGCCGAGCTCGAAACCGCCGCCGCGCTTGCCGAGCAATATGCGCACACGATGCGCCGCGCGCTGGCGATCGAAAGCGTTTTGCTCGGCCTCATCGACGAGCGCCGCACAAATGATGATGGCGCCGGCATGACACTGATTCGTCGGTGGATGGTTGCTGGACCTGATGTGCCGACGGCGGAGTACCAGCGGCTTCAACATTTCGATTGCTACCGTCGCCAGACTTTGGCGCTTTGCCAGCGCCATCGCGCCGCCGGCCACGCACTCGCCGATCGCCTCGGCCGCGACCCTCAGGCGACAATCCAGATCGACGACGATGCCGCGCCGCGCCGCGCCAGCGAGTCCGCAGCGTGAGCGACGAGATCGACGCGCTGATCGCCGCCGCCGATCGCGCCGTGCGCGAGCTTGAAGCCGCGGTCGCCGAGGTTCGCGATGCGCTGGACTTCGTCCCCGGCGAGGTGCCGCCATCCTGGCGCCCGCTCGCGACACACGCCGCGCCGATGAGTTTGCAGTGATGGGCATCATGCGCGACGATACCGCCACGCTCATCAGCACGGCTTTCACGAAATTGGCGATGATCGAACACGACCTCCGCCTGCTCAACGGTGGTGACGTCACCAAAGGCACCGCCGGCGGCCGGACCTTCGCGGAACAGATTGCCGATCTCCGCGCCGCGATCAACAAGGTTTTGGCGGCCGACGCGCTCGCCGCGGCGCCGCCTCCGGCGCACCGACCCCTTCCCAGATGGAGTAGATGAAGATGCCCGCCGACAATCTAGACATGCTGAAGAACATCGTGAAGATCTCGAAGCTCCTCCAGCAGCAGCAACAGTGGATCACCGATCTCGACGCGCGCCTCGCCGCGATCGAGACCGGTTCGGCGACACGGTACGCGCGCCCCGCCGCGTCAAGCGTCGCCAAGCGCGCGGCCCACCAATCGCATTTCGTGACGCAGGCGGAATTGCCGCCGCGCACCATCAATGGGGTGTATCGATGACGCTCACGCGAACTCTGGTTCCGGTTCCGAACGCCCCGCAGGCCAGCCCCGTTATGGGAAACATCGCGGGCAAGCTCTTTTATCCATCCGCGGGTCCGGTGACGCTCGACTCGAACGATGGCGCGATCAGCGCCCTCAGCGCCTCCGGCGTCTACACGCGGCTGCCGCTCGCCGGCACAACCGCGCAACGACCGAAGGAATTCTGGTCCGGCGACCTTTATCTGGACACGACGCTCGGCGAGATCATCGTCGCGCAAGTCTGGCCGCCGAACTCCGGCAAAGTATGCGGATGGATCAATGCCGCAGGCGAGCAGGTCTAACGCGTTGCGGTGCGTGGCTTCTCCACGCGCATTGCAGCTCCGGCGGCGCACGATGCGCGCGTGCCAGGCACACGTGCGCCGCCGGTTGCTTCGTGAGGTGATTTGATGCGCTTCCGCAAGGGCTCACGCGCCGGCACGTGCTCCGTCTGTGGTCACATCGAGATCGCGCGCATCGACTTCTTGCTCGCGCAGGGCGCGGGCTTCGCGCCGGTCGCGCGGCAGTTCAAGCTCTCCGACGACGCTGTGCGCCGTCACTTTCGGGTTCACGTCAGCGCCGATTTCAAAGCACGCATAAAGCTCGGCCCGTTCCGAAGCGAAGAGCATCTTCGCCAACTCTGTGCCGAGTCCGGCCGCTCGGTCATCGATAATCTGCGCGCAGCCCATGCCGGGATCGCGGCGCGCTGGCTGGTCGCATTCGAGAGCGGCGCCGACGCGACGTTGTGCCTGCTCTCGCAGCAGCTCCATCAGAATCTCGGCCTCCAGGCGCGCCTCACCCGCGAGCTGATGCCGGCGCCGAGCGCGATCACAAACAACTTCTTCTGCACCCCCATCTTCGCCGATCTCCAGAACACGCTCATCCGCGTGCTCGCCGAGCACCCCGCCGCGCGCGCCGCCGTCATCCGCGAGTTCAAAAACATTGAGCAGCGCGCAGCGCCGTCATTGATCGAGGCGCCGACCCATGACGCCGCAGCCGCATAGCGCCATCTTCGGCCGCCTCGCCGCGGCACTAGAGAGCGATTGGCCGAGCATCGCGCGTCCCAGCCAGCTCCCGCCGGCCGGCGGCTGGCGCGTCTGGCTGTTGCTCGCCGGCCGCGGCTTCGGCAAGACGCGCAGCGGCGCGGAATGGGTGCGCAGCCTGGTCGAGGCCGGCAGCGCGAAGCGCATCGCGCTCGTCGCCGCAACCGCCGCCGACGCGCGCGACGTGATCGTCGAGGGCGAGAGCGGCATCCTGGCGATCTCGCCGGATTGGAACAGACCACAATACGAGCCGAGCAAGCGCCGCCTCACTTGGCCCAACGGCGCCATCGCCACTTGCTTCTCGGCCGACGAGCCCGAGCGCTTACGCGGCCCGCAGCACGATGCCGCCTGGTGCGACGAGCTGGCGACCTGGCGCTATCCGGACGCGTGGGACAATCTCATGCTCGGCCTGCGCCTCGGCACTAATCCGCGTTGCGTTGTCACGACCACGCCCAAGCCGGTGCGGCTCATCCGTCAGCTCATAAAGCGCGAGGGTGCCGACGTTGCGGTGACCCGCGGCACCACGAGTGAAAACAGGGCAAACCTCGCGCCGCAGTTCATCGCCGAGATCATGAGCCGCTACTCCGGCACCCGACTGGGCCGGCAGGAACTCGATGCCGAGCTGCTCGAAGACCTACCCGGCGCGTTGTGGCAGGGCGACGTTATCGACCGCGCGCGCGTCGCCAGCGCGCCCGACGAGCTTGTTCGGATCGTCGTCGCGATCGACCCCAGCGGCGGCAGCGGCGAGGACCACGACAAGACCGGGATCATCGTCGCCGGCGTCGATTCGCGCGGCCACGGATTCATCCTCGCTGACCTGAGCGGCCGATACGCGCCGACCGCCTGGGCGCGCAAGGCCATCGGAGCTTACAGGCACTACAAGGCCGACCGCATCATCGCCGAGACCAATTACGGCGGGGCGATGGTCGAAGCGACGGTGCGCGCCGTCGATGCTTCGGTGAGCTTCAAGGAGATCACATCTTCGCGCGGCAAAGTGTTGCGTGCCGAGCCGGTGAGCGCATTCTATGAGCAGGGCCGCGTGCACCACGTTGGCATCTTCGCCGAGCTCGAGGGGCAGATGACATCTTTCACGGTCGATTACGACCGCGCCAAGAACGGCTCGCCCGATCGGTTGGACGCCGCAGTGTTCGCGCTGACGGAGTTGATGGTGAACAACGACGCTCAGGGCTTCGTCGATCACATCGCGCGTCTCGCCGCGGAGGCGCACGCGCCCGCGGTGCCGCAACCGCGCCCGCGGATTGCTGCGCCAGCGCCGCCGCCTTTGCCGGCGACGATCGCGCTCAAAGCGCCGGCCTACGCGAATTTTTGCATCGGCAAAAATCGCTACGCCGCCGACGCCGAGGGCATCCTGCGCGCCGAGCTCGAGGACGTGAAGGCGCTATGCCGGGCCGGCTGCGCGCTCGCCGAATCGAGCGAATGAAAACGCGCCGCGCAGACACGAGGACCGGCGCGTCGTCGGGGTGCCGCGCGCACTGCGTCGGCACGGGGCCGGGCGCCGCCGCCTTTGCTTGTGTTGGGGCGGCGGCGTTGGGCCTCCGATTATGACCGCCGCGAGCTGGCCCGCCGTCGAGGCCGACCTGCGCCAGGCGCTCGCCGCGCGCGGGCATCAAGCGTCCGTCGTCGATCGCGTGCTCGCCGATCTCCGGCCGGTTTACGTTGCCGTCGAGCGCGCGCGGTTGCGCGTGGAGCCCGAGCTGGTCTTCGCGCTGCTCGGCGTCGCCGTGGACCGCGCGCGGCGGCGGGCGCGGCATGAAAGGATTGCGTCGTGAAGCGCCGGCCTTTCCTCGCGCCCGGTCGAGCAGCACCCAGGGGAGCCTACTGATGGGCGAAATCGCGTTCCTGCCGAGCATCGAAGAGGCGATTATTCGTGAGGTTACAAAACAGTTGGACACGCGTAATTTATATCCGGTCGGCTTCAGCGGACGGGAACGATGACACTCATTCTTTTTGGCGCGATAAAAACCCTTGCGGTTGGAGGCCCCATCATGTTGGCCCTGATGGGGACATACGTGATTGATCGTCGCCTGAACAATCAGCGGCGGTGGTATGTGGCTTTCGCGATTGTTGGCGTCTTTTCGTTTGTCGCTGGAATGACGGAGTCGTTACGTCTTGATGAATGGTTTAGCAAAATATCAGTCGCGACCGGGGCAAACGAAAATTATGCATGGCTGAAAGCAGACGACACCGATGAATCGCAAACGATGGCAACGATGCGCTTTTATGTTAGCGGCCCACTTCAAGATGTTGTTGTGTGGATTGCTGGACATAATGCGGTATCGCTTGGCAACGTCCCCAATAGCGGCGAGGTAATTGGCCAACTTAACCCAGGAAACTACGAGATTTACATCAAGACGAAAACAAACACGTTTATTGATCGTGAGTCGATACTCAAAATCAACGGCCATCTTGTGAGCACGGCGGACGTATATAAATTCGGGGAGGAAGAGCCAATCTTCAAGGATCGGCCCGAGGGATACAATGAGAAAATACCAGAAGCGAGAGCTCCCATTCCACCGCTCAACAACCCTTAATCGCCGCCTCGAAAATCTCGGGGTTTTCGGTTGTTATACCGGAAGCAGAACTCCGCAGCCTAGCGGCGCGCATTGATGGAACTTGCACGATGGCGCGCGGCGGGCGCGGCACTAGATGACCGGCGCAGGCCAGACTAAACCAGAGCCGCTGCGCGC
>Ga0209415_10006017_pt1 | contig 21697 bp, 18 predicted proteins | sample PeaSoiSIISIP2007_FD_187696 | JGI IMG/M metagenome (GOLD analysis project Ga0209415, IMG submission 187696) | Peat soil microbial communities from Weissenstadt, Germany - SII-SIP-2007 (SPAdes) (version 2) | ecosystem: Environmental > Terrestrial > Soil > Wetlands > Peat | place: Germany... | reverse complement strand
TGGTGGCGGTAGATGTGCTCGAACGGCTTGTGGCGCGAGTAGCCGATGCCGCCGTGCACCTGCATGGCGCGGTCGGCGGCCTCGCAGACCAGCCGGTTGCCCCAGTAGTTGCACATGCTGACCTTGTCGGAGATCTGCCGCTCCACCTCCCGGTGCGGCATGCGGTCGATCTCCCACGCGGTCTTGCGGATGAGCAGCCGCAGCATCTCGCACTGGGTGTGCAGCTCCACCAGCGGCCACTGGATCGCCTGGTTGTCGGACAGCGGCTGGCCGAACGGCTTGCGGGCCCGGGCGTACTTCACGCTCTCCTGCACGCAGTAAACCGCCGCGCCCAGCGACGAGGCCGCCTGGCGGATGCGGTTCTGGTGTACGAAGCTCTGGCCCAGCCGCAGCCCCTGGCCCTCGACGCCCCAGATCGCATCGTCGGAGACCCAGACGTCCTTGATGCTGACCCGCGGGTGGTCGGTCGGCATGTTGAAGGTCCAGAGGTACTCCTCGATCTTCACGCCCGGATCGCTGGCCGGCACGAGGAACACCGTGATGCCTTCGGCGTCGCCGTCGTTCCCGGAGGTGCGGGTGAAGCACATGATGTAGTTGGCCACGTGCATGCCCGTGGTCCACATCTTTTCGCCGTTGATGCGCCAGCCGGGAACGCCGTCCTTCTCCTCGCGCACCGCGCGCGTCTCCATGTGGGTGGCGTCGGAGCCGTGGTTGGGCTCGGTCAGGCCAAAGCCGGTGCGGATCTGGCCCTTCTGCAGCATCTCGGCGTAGCGATCGTACTGCGCGTTGGTCGCGAACTCCTTGAACATGATGATGAACGGGTTGTTGCCGACGATCGAGTGCTCGGTCTGCAGGTCGTTGTGCAGCCCAAGCCCCTTCGCCGCCAGGTGCTCACGGATGATCGCCATCGCGAGATTGGTGCCGCCCTTGCCGCCCCATTCCACCGGCCAGGCGTAGCGCAGGTGCCCGGCGGCGTCGGCGCGCCGTCGCGCCTCGCCCAGCAGCTCCTCCCACTCCTTGCGCGGCAGCCCGCCGGCTTCCCAGTCGGTGCGGGCGTGCTCGCGCCGGTGGTCGAAGAAACGGATGTTGTCGTCCTGCGCCTGCAGCGGCTTGATCTCCGCCTCGATGAAGCGATCGAGCTCGTCGAGGTAGTCCTGAATGTCCTGGGGAACGTCGAAATCCATGGGGTGGCCTCAGTTCGTTAGGAGGGAGTTGAGACGCCGCAGGCGTCCTCAAGTTGGAACGCGGAGGTTGCAGAGGAGGCGCAGAGGACGCGGAGTTCAGGTCTTCTCTGCGACCTCCGCGTCTCCTCCGCGTCCTCTGCGTTAGACCTTTTTGCCTTCAACGGGCGGGTCATTGTCCGCCTCGTTCCGCCAGCGCGGCGCGGTAGCCGGAGTAGTTGGGTTGGTCGACCGCGAGTTTGGCCAAGGTGGTGGCCCAGAGGTGATCGGCGAGGCCCGGCGTCTCCAGCGTCAGCTCGCCGGCGCGGATGCGCATCGCCAGCTCCCTGTTGAGGGTCGGCAGGTCGCCGTCGGCGAGCAGCAGGGCGCGCAGGCGGGCGAGTTCCTCGGCTTCGGCCTTCGGCGCCAGCGTCAGCTGGCGCTGGCAGATCTCGACCGCGTTGGCGGCCACACGCAGCTGAAACGAGATATGCGGGCCGCTCTCACGGGTCGCGGGGCCTTTGAGGAAATTGGCGACCCGGGTCAGGATCTCGTCGGCGCGCGGTTCGTCCTGCATCAGTCGGCGCCCTTTCCGGCCAGGAGGCGCATCAGGTCGACCTCGTTTTCCGACGCCCGGCGGGCGATCACGCCGCGCTCGACGCTGTCGCCGGCGCGGAAGGCCGGGATCATGCCGGCGCACATCACGCCCCAGCGCAGCGACCCGAACACCTCCCAGAACAACGCGTGGGCGCGGTTGACGGGGTCGCCGCCGGCGGCCTCGTAGCCGTTCCACAGCTCCTCGCGCTGGCCAAAGCCGCCGACGGGCTTGTCCACCACCCCGAAGCGCCAGGGGTTGGTGCAGATCCAGCCAAGGTCGGCCATCGGATCGCCGATGTGCGCCAGCTCCCAGTCGAGCACGGCGACGACGCCGGTCTCGTCGAAGATCAGATTGCCGTTCCTGAAGTCGCCGTGGACCAGCCGCGGCCGCGTGGGCGGCGGCGGCATGTGCGCGCCGAGCCAACGGAACGCCAGCTCAAACACCGGGCGCGGCCAGTCTGTGGCCTGGTACGAGCTCTGCAATTGCTCGATCAGCTCGGCCGCCCCGGCGTGCTTCAGCGGCGGCGCGTTCTCGGTTGGCGTGGCGTGGATACGGGCCAGGATCTCGCCGCACTGCCGCGCCAGCCTGGGCCGCACCTCGGCGAAGCGCGGGTCGCGCACGATCCGCCCGCCCAGCGTCTCACCGGCGACAAACGTCATGATGAAGCCCTGGCCGAGGCCGTCGTCCGGCGTCAGCACGTGGCGGACTTCCGGCACCGGCGCGCCGGCGGCGAACACCAGCCGTAGGATCTCGGCCTCGGTCTCCAGGCCGATCGAGGTCGAGGTGGCGGTCCGCTCGACCACCGCGCCGCCCGGCGTGCGGCGCAGGATCAGCGGCTGATCGCCGTCCGCCTGCAGCAGATCGAAGCGCCAGATCTCCTGGGTCGCGCCGGCGGTCAGCCGCGTCACCTTGGCGACGCCGCGCGAGCCGGGGAAATGTTGCTGCGCGACCACGGCGAGACGCTCAGCGACGATTTCGCCAGGCGTCCTGCTCGGTGCCGCGCCGTCCGACGCCATCGCCCGCTCGCGCTCCATCCCTGGTTTTTCGCGACCCTAGTCCAGGCGGCGCGGCGGTGGAACGGTCACGTCGGGGCAGGCGGGATTGGCGGCTTGTTCGCGGTGTTCATTTCTGTTATTTCTGTCGCAACAGAAATTGGAGAACGCAGTGAAGCTTACGTCGGCCATGCGCAAATACGTGCTGCACTGGGGCGAGATGGGCCAGCGCTGGGGCGTCAGCCGCTCGGTCGCCCAGATGCATGCGCTGCTCTACCTGGCCGACGCGCCGATGCCGGCGGAGGAGATCGCCCAGGCGCTCGGCATCGCCCGCTCCAACGTCTCCACCGGCCTGAAGGAGCTGATGGGCTGGGAGCTGGTGCGGCTGACCCACAAGGAAGACGACCGGCGCGACCACTTCGAAGCCAAGCAGGACCCGTGGGACATGCTGGTCACCATCGCCGAGGGCCGCAAGCGGCGCGAGATCGACCCGACACTGGTGATGCTCGACGATTGCGTGCGCGAGGCCAAGGAGGACGGCGAGACCTCGCCGGAGGTGCGCGCCAAGCTGGAGCGGCTGCGCGACCTCACCCGCCAGCTCGCCGGCTGGTACGACCAGATGCGCCACGTGCCGCGCCCGGTGCTGATCAAGCTGGTCGGGCTGGGCGCCAAGATCGTCAACCTGGTCGGCCGGTAGGAGGGCAGGGGGGATGGTCTTCCCGGCGCGGACCCTCGATCTGGCCTCCACGGCGCTCGGGCCGCCCAGGCAGTCGCCCGCAGCGCTGCAGCCGGACTTCCGGCGGCTGGTCGGCGAGGCGGCGTGGTCCGCGTTACCGGCGCTGGCGCGGGCGAGGTTCGACGCGGCCTCGCATCACGTAGTGCGGCGCTATCCCGGCGCGATGGACGTGCGGATGAACTGGCTGGGCTGGCTGTTCGCGCGCGCCTGCCGGCTGATCGGGACGCCGCTGGCGCCCTGGCCCGGCGTGGAAGTTCCGGTGACCGTCTCGGTGCGGCCGCTGCCGGGCGGCGCGATCCTGTGGGAGCGGACCTGCGCCTATCTGGGCCGTCCTGCCCTGACCATCGCCTCGCGCAAGGAAGCCGCGCCCGACGGCAGCCTGCTGGAGGTCACCCGCGGCGGCCTCGGCATGCGGCTGGCGGTGACGGTGGAGGCCGGCGCGCTCACCTTCCGCAGCACCGCCTACTTCTGGCGCGTTGGCGCTGTCCATCTGCCGATCCCACTGTTGCTGACGCCCGGCCGCGCCTGCGTGGTCCACCGTGATCTTGGCGGCGGCCGCTTCCATTTCGGCCTCAGCTTTGTCCACCCCCTGGCCGGCGAGACCTTCAACAACGCCGGCGACTTCCGGGACCCAATCCCATGATCGACGCAACGACCCCCGATCCAATGACGCCCGTCCTGATCCTGATCCTGGTCCAGGCCGTGCTCGGCGCCACCGACAACCTGGTGCACCACGAGCTGGAGGCGGGGCTGCCATCGCGGCCCGGCGCGCGGCTGGAGCTGACGCTGCATGCGTCCCGCGAGGCGATCTACGCAGTGCTGTTCGCCGGTCTGGCGTGGCTGCAGTGGCGCGGCCTCTGGGCGTTCGCGCTGGGCGGACTGCTGGCGGTCGAGGTCGTGATCACGCTGAAGGACTTCCTGGTCGAGGACCGCACGCGACGCCTGCCGCCGTTCGAGCGGGTGCTGCATACGGTGCTGGCGATCGGCTATGGCGCGATCCTGGCCATGCTGGCGCCGATCCTGGTCGGCTGGGCCGCCGCGCCGAGCGGCTTGGTCGTGACCGGTCACGGCCTGATCTCCTGGATCATGAGCCTGGCCAGCCTCGGCGTCGGCGCCTGGTCGGTGCGTAACGCGATCGCGGTCGCCTCGCTGGGCAGCGACGGGACGCCGATCTCCACCGCGGCGGCAGTTGGCACGGTGCTGGTCACCGGCGCCACCGGCTTTGTCGGGCGGCGGCTGACCGCGGCGCTCTTGGCGCAGCATCGGCGCGTGATCGTCCTCACCCGCGACCGCATGGCGGCGCGGGCGCAGTTCGGAGCGGCGCCGTGGGTGGTCGAGAGTCTCGACGAGCTGCCGGACGAGCTCGAGCTCGACGCCGTGGTCAACCTGGCCGGCGCCAGCGTCGCCGGCGGGCTCTGGACGCCAGCGCGGCGGCGGACGCTGCTGGGCAGCCGGATCGGGACGACCGAGCGGCTGGTCGCCCTGTTCGCGCGGATGAAGCGGCCGCCGCGCGCGCTGGTGAACGCCTCGGCGGTGGGTTTTTACGGCGACGCCGGCCAGATGCTGCTCGACGAGACCGCCGAGCGCGGCCCGGGCTTCATGGCCGACCTCTGCGCGGACTGGGAGGCGGCCGCGGCCAAGGCCGAGGCGCTCGCCGTGCGGGTCTGCGCGCTGCGGTTTGGCCTGGTGTTCGACTGGACCGGCGGGCTGCTGCCGATGCTGGCCATGCCGGCGCGCTTCGGCCTCGGCGCGCGGATCGGGCGCGGCGACCAGTGGGCCCCCTGGATCCACCGTGACGACGCGGTGCGGATGATGCTGGCCGCCATCGACGATCCGGCCTGGCGCGGCGCGGTCAACGCGGTCTCGCCCGACCTGGTCACCCAGGCCCAGCTCACGCGACGGCTCAGCGCCTTCTTCGGCCGTGGCCAGTGGCTGGCGGCGCCGGCTGCGCCGATGCGGCTCGTGCTCGGCGAATTCTCCGACCTGTTCCTCGCCGGCCAGCGCGTGCTGCCGCGCGAGGCGCTGGACCTCGGCTTCGTCTTCGCCCGCCCGACGCTGGAGAGCGCCTTCGCCAGGTCCCACCTGCCGCTGAGGCTCACGGCGCCGCCGCGCGTCGAGCGGCCGATGTCGCTGCCGGCCGCGGCCTGACGTCGATGGGCTTCACCAAGCGCCTGCACGCGGGGATCATGGCCGGGGAGATCACCGAGACCGTGCGCATCTGGCAAAGCCCGCGCGTGAAAGTCGGCGGGCGCTATCGGCTGGGGCCAGGCGCGGTCGAGGTGACCCGGATGCGCGAGATCGAGGTCTCGGACATCACGCCGGAGCTGGCGCGGCGGTCAGGCTTCGCCGGCGTGGTCGACCTGCTTAAGGTCGCCAAGCACGGCCCTGGCCAGCGCGTGTTCCTGATCGACTTCGAGTACCTGGCCGACGCCTAGGCCGTACACCAGGGAATAGGGTCCGCCTCCGCCGCCGCTTGACCGCCAGCGGGCGGCGCAGCACTGTCGCTCCACCATGAAGCGCACGCTGCCTCGCATTCCTGACTGACGCGGGTCTCGGCCCTAGCCTGTCGCGTCGCCGCCAGCGGAACGCCACCGCTGAGCTTCATCTGGGCACTCCGAGACTCTGACCATGACCAAAGCCGATGCGCGTGGGCGGCCAACCGGCCCGCACGCCGCCACGTCTACGAACGACGCCGAAGCCTCGGTCGCCAATACGCCCGCAGCGCCCGCGGCCACGCCGCCGCAGCTCGCCATCTACTACGCCCTCCTTCTCACCGAGGCGGTGTCGCTGATCGGGAGCCAGATCAGCGGTTACGCGGTCAGCATCGCCGTCTTCCGCGCCACCGGGCACGCCACGCCGCTCGCGCTCGTCGCCTTCTTTTCGACCGTCCCCTCGGTCCTGCTCGGCGGCTTCGCCGGCGCGCTTGCCGACCGGTTCGATCGTCGCGGCATGATGCTGATCGCCAACATCGGGTTCGTCGTTTGCAGCGGTCTGCTGCTGCTGAGCTTCGCTTCCGGCGCGTTCCGCCTCTGGCATCTTTATGCGCTCACGCTCGGCGCATCCGTGTTCGCCGCGTTGGAGCGGCCGGCGTTCCAGGCCTCCATCGCGATGCTGGTTCCCGATGGCCACCGTGACCGCGCCAACGCGATCAGGCAGATCACCGGCTCGGCCGCAGGCGTCATCGCGCCCGCTGTCGCCGGCATGCTGTACGCCCTGATCGGCGTCGTCGGTTCGATCACCACCGACATCGCGACCTTCATCGCCGCCATCGCCGTGCTCGCCATCTTCCGCATCCCGAGGCCAGCCGAGACCGCCGAGGGTCGGGCTATGCGAGCGGCGCTCTGGCGCCAGGTCTTCGACGGCTTCCGCTATCTGGCCGCGCGGCCGGCGCTGCTCGGCTTCTGCGGCTACGTCTCGACGGTCAACTTCGTCGCCAACGTGGCAATGGTGCTGCTGACGCCCTACGTGCTTGCGCGCACCGCCAGCGCCCAGCGGTTCGGCGTGGTGATGGCCGTGATGAGCGCCGGCGGGATCGCTGGCGCGCTCGTCATCAGCGCCGGGGGCCGAATGGGATCGCGCATGAACACGGTGATGCTCGGGGTCGTCGCCGCAAGCCTCTTCCTCGGCTTGGCCGGCGCCGCGCGCGAGGCGCTCGCGATCGGCGCCTGCCTCTTCTTGATGCTGTTCGCGCTGGCCTTCACCGACGCTCCCTTCTGGTCGATCCTGCAGGCCAAGGTCGCGCCCGATCTCCAGGGTCGCGTCTTCGCCGCCTATCTCCAGCTCATCATGCTGATGTCGCCGCTGGCCTCCCTCGTCGCGGGGCCGCTGGCCGATCGGGTGTTCGAACCGGCCAGACGCCAGCCGGTCTGGCAGAGCGTCGGCTGGCTGGTCGGCGAGCGAGCTGGCGCCGGCATGGGGATGATGTTCGTCGTGGCGGGCGCGCTGATCCTGGCGCTCAGCCTGGCTGTGTATGCCATTCCGGCGGTGCGGCGGCTCGAGGCGGACCTCCCCGACCACGCGGCAGTGGCCGCCTAGCTACGCGACCCGGGTCGTGCATCAGAGACCGGTTGTTGGCGGCCGAAAAAGCGGCGATGGTTGCGGATATCAACGTTCGCCGGGAGACATGGCAATGAGCGAAGATTTGAAGGCCGGAGAGCAGAAGCTCGGCCACTGGACCCTGTTTTACCTCCCGCCGACCGGCGGCAAATACAACGGCAACCTCACCGTCACCAACCAGCGGCTGCTGTATGACGCCAAGCTCGACGCCAGCCTCATGGGCGTGCTCGGCGACCGCGCCGCCTCGGGCCACCTGCAGATTGACAAGGCCGACATCGCCAATGTCGAGGTGCAGAAGAAGCTGCTCAGCAAGAAGGCCATCCTGACCTTGTCCGATGGCAGCAAACACACCTTCGACTACGGGGCGCTCAGCATCGATAAGTGCGTGGACGCGATCCAGGCGCGCTGAGGGTCAGCCGTTGAGCGTGATCTGGAAGACGGCGCTTGTGGTGCTCGGCTGCCTGGTGGCCGCCGACATCGCCGGCGCGATCGCCGTCACCATCTTTGACATCCTGCCGCTGCGGTTCGTCAGCGCGGGACTCGCCTATGCGATCTGGCTGGTGTTCGGCGTCTTCTGCGGCCTCTTCGCCTACAACATCGCCGGCGATTGGGCCTCGCCCAAGGCCGAGGCGGGGGCGCCGGACTGGAGCGCCAGGCCGGGCGCGCGCCGGATCGGAACCGGTATTGTCATCACCAGCCTCGTCGTCATCGCCGGCCTGGCCGCCTTGTTCTACGCCATCTACTGGAGCCAGGGCGTCGCCGGCGACGACTACGTGCCGGACAGCGAACCCCACAGCATCGTGTTCTTCGTCGCGGTGCTCGGCGCGATGGCCGCGGGCCGGTTCGCGCTCATGCCGACGCCCGATACGCCGCCCATGATCACGGGATCCTAAGCCGCTGCCTCCGCCGGCTCCTCCTGGGCCACGAAGCCCTTCCAGTTGTTCATGTATTCGATGAACGTCGGGCTCAGGCCCTCGTGGGCGAGGTGGGCGCGGGTGACCGGCAGGGCGATCGGCTCGAAGTCCCGGTCGGCGGCGTACAACTTCGGCACATCGTGGTGCAGAACGGCGGCGCGGCCGAGGATGGTGAAGTCCGCGCCGGCGTCCAGCAGGCGGCGGAAATCGGCGCCCCGGGTCAGCTTGCCGGCGGCGCCGAGCCGGGTCTCGCCCCGCGGCAGCTCGGCGAACCAGTCGATCAGCGGGCGCGAGGCGAACGCCTCTTCGACCGGCGGCTTGAAGCTGTCCCACAGCGACATGTCGACATAGTCGAGGTCGCCCGAGCCCAGCATCCAGCCCGCCACCTCGCGCTGCTCGGCGAACTTCAGGCCGAAGCGTTCGGGCGAGAGGCGCAGGCCGAGCTGGAAGTCCGACCGGGTGCGTTCGCGCACGCCCTTGATGATGTCGAACACGATCCGTGCACGGTTTTCCACCGAGCCGCCGTATCGATCGTCGCGGCGATTGGTCTGTGGGCTGAGGAACGCGCAGAGGATGTAGCCGTGGGCGCCGTGCAGCTCGACGCCGTCGAAGCCGGCCCGCTCGACGCGCACCGCGGCGGCGATGAAATCCTCGGTCAGCTGCTCGACTTCCTCGGTCGACAGTTCGCGCGTGTTGGTCTCGGCGTCCTCGCTGGGGCCGACCGGACGCTCGCCGATCAGCGCCTCGGGCGAGCGCAGGCCGGCGTGGTGGAGCTGCACCGAGCTCACCGCGCCCTGCGCCTTGATCTCGGCGGAGAGGCGCGTGAGGCCCGGCAGGTGGTCGTCGGAATAGACGCCGAGCTGGCCCGGGAAACCCTGGCCGATCCGCTGCACGTACGCCGCGCAGGTCATCACCAGACCAAAGCCGCCCTTGGCCCGCATCGTCAGCCAGTGGAACTCCTCGTCCGAGAGGCGCCCGTCAGGATGGCTCTGACAGTTGGTCAGGGGCGCCAGCATGAAGCGGTTCTTCCACGCGGGGCCGCGGGCGAAGGAGATCGGGTCGAGCGGATCGGTCATCGAGAACTCAGTTTTCCAATGTGAAGGTGAGGCCGGCCTTGGCGTTCAGGCGGGCGATCAGCGCCGCGCCCATCGCCGAGGCCGGGGTCCAGCAGCCGCCGGGCGTGGTGGTGCGAGGAACATCGCGGACAAGGCAGACGGCCGCCTCGGCCAGGATCTTCGAGGTCGAGCCGTAGCCGGGGTCCATGTCGCCCTTGATCGCGGCGCGCACGGTGCGGCCATCGCCGGCCTCGGCGATGTAAAGCAGGTCGTAGAAGCCAGTCTCCCGCTCCTCTTTCGAAGGGCCCTCGCCTGGCTTAGGTAGGCCGCCCGCGCCGAAATTGAAGCCACCCATGCCGCCGGCGTCAGCGGAGGGCGGTCCGTCCAGCATCTGCATCTCGTCGTACTGGAAGCTCTCGCCCCAGGGATGGCCGAGCAGCAGGTTGGAGCGATGCACCGCCTTGGTGTTGATCCCGGCCATCATGAACGGCCCGACCCACGACCCGGCGACCTCGTCCTCGTAGGCGCTGTCGCCGTCGGGCTGGGCGACGCCGGCAAACCCCGGCGTCAGCGCGAACGGATTGGCCAGCAGCGGCCCGATGCTCGGATCCTTCGCCGCGGCCGCCTGGGTCGCCATGCCGCTCGCCAGCGTGCCGCCGGAGAGGCCGCCTTTCAGGCCCCGCACCCGGCCGCGGACCCTCGGCGCGTAGTCCCCGAAGCGCCGCTTGGCCTCCTCCTCGACGAAGTAGACGCCAAGGTCGAACGGAATGGAATCGAAGCCGCAGGAGAACACGATCCGCGCGCCGGACGCCTTCGCCGCCGCCTCGTGCGCGCCGATCATCTCGGCGATCCAGTTGGATTCGCCGGTGAGGTCGACGTAGTCGGTCCCCGCCGCGGCGCAGGCCGCCACCAGTGGCGAGCCGTAGAGCTGATAGGGGCCGACCGTGGTGATGATGGCGCTGGCGCGCCGGACCATCGCGCCCATGCCGGCCGCATCGGCCGCGTCGGCGACGATCAGCGGCAGGCTCTCCGGCGCCCCGATCTCGGCCCGAACTTCCGCCAGCTTGCCGGCGCTGCGCCCGCCCATCGCCCATTTCAGCTCGCCGGCCGCGCCGTAGGTCTTCAGCAGATGCTCCGCCACCAGCCGCCCGGTGTACCCGGTCGCGCCCCATACGATGATGTCGAACTCAGCCATGATCTCGCCCCGTCTTGCTCGCCCGAGCCTTCGGGGCTGCCGCTAGGGCGGTCAACCCCACCCCCGCTCATACCGGCGAACGCCGGTACCCAGGCAGGAAGCGGTTGAAGGGGAAACACGAAGCTCGCGAAGGACACGAAGGCGCTTCGCGCCGCTCATCCGACAAAGCCGGTGGTGGACTAACCGGCGCGCATCGCGCGCCCTTCGTGTTCTTTGTGTCCTTCGTGGGCTTCGTGTCGAATCCGGCTCTTGCGACCGCACCCTGCCCGCAGTCCTGCCTGGGTCCCGGCGTTCGCCGGGATGAGCGGGAATGGGGTTTGCCGATTGCGCCCCGCCTTTCTCATGCCTTAGGGTCGGTCCTGACTGAACGGCGATAAGAAACCGACAGCGAGACCACGTAGCGGAGGCGCGCGATGAAGTTCACCTGGTTCAACCTGATGCCGTGGCCCTATCTGCCGGACGATTTCCGGGAGAAGCACCACTCCGTCTGGGTCGACATCGACCAGAAGCTGTTCGACCCGGTGAAGAGCCATGAGGTCTACAACACCTACATGGACCTGCTCGAATACGCCGGCACGCTCGGCTTCGACGGGATCGGCGTCAACGAGCACCACCAGAACGGTTACGGCATCATGCCGAGCCCGAACATCATCGCCGCAGGCCTGGCGCGCCGCACCAAGGACGCGGCCATCGTGGTGCTGGGCAACTCGATCGCGCTCTACAATCCGCCGATCCGCGTCGCCGAAGAGTTCGCCATGCTCGACTGCATCTCGGGCGGGCGCCTGGTGGCCGGCTTCCCGGTCGGCACGTCGATGGACACCAACTTCTGCTACGGCCAGATCCCGGCGCTGACGCGCGAGAAGTACGCCGAAGCCCATGAGATGATCATCAAGGCCTGGACCACGCGCGAGCCGTTCGCCTTCAACGGTCGCTACAACAAGCTGCGCCACGTCAACATCTGGCCGCGGCCGATCCAGCAGCCGCACCCGCCGGTGCACATTCCCGGCGGCGGCTCGGTCGAGACCTACGACTTCTGCATCGACAACACCTACTCGTACTCCTACCTCAGCTTCACCGGCTACATCCGCGCCCAGGCGCTGATGAGCGGCTACTGGAACCGGGTCGAGGAGCGCGGCGCGCCGGACAAGAGCCCCTACCGGGCCGGCTTCGCCCAGACCATCTGCGTCGCCGAGACCGACGAGGAGGCCGAGCGGCTGTACTGGCCGCACCTGAACTACTTCTACAATCGCTGCCTGCACGTCTATCCGGGTTTCGCCGACGCCCCCGGCTACCGCACCATCAAGACCATCCAGACTGGCGCGCTGTCGCAGTACGCGCCGCCGCGCGGCGGCTTCGCCGAGCTGACCTGGAAGGACCTGATCGAAGGCGGCCACGTCATCGCCGGCAGCCCCGAGACCGTGCGCCAGCGCATGGAGGACCTGATCAAGGGGCTCCATGTCGGCAACCTCTTCTGCCTCATGCACGTCGGCAACATGCCGACCGACAAGTGCATGTATTCGACCAAGCTTTTCGCCGACAAGGTGATGCCGAAGCTGCGCAACATGTTCCCCGAGTGGGCCGAGGACAGCCGCTTCTGGTGTCACCCGATCGAGCACCGGGTGACGGCGGGCTCGCTGGGGCCGGCGGTCACGACAGCGCCCGGCGCACCGGCGCGCCAGCCGATTCCGGCCGAGTAGGGGCGAGCATCATGGAATCGAAAACCGTCGAGACCCGCCACGCCCCGATCCGCTACCTCGAAGGCGGCGCGGGCGAGCCACTGGTCTTCCTGCACGGCGCGGGCGGCATGACCGCAGACGACCCGATCCTCAAGGAACTGTCGTCGCGCTTCCACGTCTACGCCCCCTACCTGCCCGGCTACGGCGAGACGGAGGAGTGCACGACGCTGCGCGACATGCTCGACTTCGCCCTGCATGGCTGGGACGTGGTCGAGGCGCTGGGACTGAAGAACCCGATCCTGGTCGGCCACTCCATGGGCGGCATGATCGCCGCGGAGATGGCGGCGCTGGCGCCCAACGACGTCTCGCGCCTGGCGCTGATCTGCCCGGCCGGCCTGTGGCTCGACGAGCATCCGATCGTCGACATCTTCTCGCTGCTGCCGTTCGAGATGCCGGGCTACCTGTTCCACGACCCGGCTGCGGGCGCGGCGCTGATGACCGCCGGCATGAACTTCGACGACCCAAAGTTCCTGCAGACCTACCTGGTGCGCAACGCCCGCCAGCTCGGCATGGCCGGCAAGCTGCTGTTCCCGGTGCCGGAACGCGGGCTGGCCGATCGGCTTTATCGGGTGAAGGCCAAGACCGTGATCGTCTGGGGCGAGAGCGACAAGCTGATCCCACCGATCTACGGCCCCGCCTTCCAGTCCGCCATCGCCGGCTCGACCCTGGTCAACGTCCCGGAAGCCGGCCACATGGTCATCGCCGAGAAGCCGTCGGCCGTGGTGCGGGCGGTGGAGGCGGTGGCGTAGATAGGATTGCTGAGCTTTTCCCGTCTCTCGGGGCGCCCATAAACCCCTCCCCCCTGCGGGGAGGGGGCAGGGGTGGGGGTGCGACCTCGGTAGCGCCACTCAGGCGAAAGCGCCCGAAACTTCCAGCAACGAGCCGACACCCCAACCCCTGACCCCTTCCCGCAAGGGGAAGGGGAGGTGCGCGTCCGGCTATATGTTTGGCCGGCCCTCAAGTACTGCTTAGGCTTCAGGGACGACCGGAAACAGAGGACACACGCCCATGCCGATCGCCGAGGTCAATGGCCGGCGCATCTACTACGAGGACACCGGCGGCTCCGGCCCGGCGGTGATCTTCTCGCATGGCCTCTTCATGGACCACGCGATGTTCGCGCCCCAGGTGGACGCGCTGAAGTCGAAATACCGCTGCATCACGTGGGACGAGCGCGGCCACGCCGGCACCGCGTCCGATACGTTGGCGCCGTTCAGCTACTACGACTCCGCCAATGACCTGGCGGCGCTGCTGGCGCACCTCGGCGTCGAGCGGGCTGTGCTGGCGGGGATGAGCCAGGGCGGGTTCCTCTCGCTGCGCTGCGCGCTCACCCACCCCAGCATCGTCCGCGCGCTGATCCTGATCGACACCCAGGCCGGCCAGGAGGATCCGGAGCGGCTGAAGGGCCACATGCAGCTCGCCAACGCCTGGGCCGAGCATGGGCTCAGCGACGAGCTGGCGACGATCATCGAGGGCATCATCCTCGGCGACGGCTGGGCCGGCGCGCCGGCGTGGAAGGCCAAGTGGCGCAAGATCACGCCGGTCAACATGCTGGGCTGCATGAACACCCTTGCCACGCGCGACGACGTCACCGGCAAGCTCGGCCAGATCACGGTCCCGGCTCTGGTCGTCCACGGCGACAAGGACGCGGCGATCGAGCTCGGCCTCGCTGAGAAGCTCGCGGCCGGGCTGCCGAACGCCAGGCTGGTCGTCGTCCCCGGCGGCGGCCACGCCTCCAACCTCACCCACGCCGACGTCGTCAACCCGGCCATCGCCGCGTTCCTGGACGGGTTGGGCGCGGCCTAACCGCCCTCCGACCCTCCCGAGGTCGCGCGGCGTCCTTTCATCGATTTTTCCTACAACGCCCAAATAGTCAATCGATTGGACCGATGGGGCCGAAAGTCCTACTCGTTAGCTCTCCCGCTGATCGCCGAGAATGGATGCGCCATGTCAACCGAAGCCAAATGCCCTGTCGCGCACACCAACCGCGACTGGTGGCCGAAATCCCTGAACATCCAGGTGCTGCATCGTAATTCCGCGCTCTCGGACCCGATGGGCCAAGGGTTCGATTACGCCAAGGAATTCAACAGCCTGGATCTGGACGCGGTGGTCGCGGACCTGAGGGGCCTGATGACGGACTCGCAAGCCTGGTGGCCGGCGGACTTCGGCCACTACGGCGGCCTCTTCATTCGCATGGCGTGGCACAGCGCGGGCACTTACCGCATCACCGACGGCCGCGGCGGCGCGGGCGCCGGTCAGCAGCGCTTCGCCCCGCTCAACAGCTGGCCGGACAACACCAATCTCGACAAGGCGCGTCGGCTGCTGTGGCCGATCAAGCAGAAGTACGGCCGCAAACTCTCCTGGGCCGACCTGATGATCCTTGCGGGCAACGTCGCGTTGGAGTCGATGAGCTTCAAGACCTTCGGCTTCGCCGGCGGACGCGCAGACGTCTGGGAGCCCGAAGAACTCTACTGGGGTCCGGAGCAGACGTGGCTGGGCGACGAACGCTACAGCGGCGAGCGCCAGCTGGCCGAGCCGCTCGGCGCCGTGCAGATGGGCCTCATCTACGTCAATCCCGAAGGCCCCAACGGCAACCCCGACCCCGTGGCGGCGGCCAAGGACATCCGCGAGACCTTCTTCCGCATGGCGATGAACGACGAGGAGACCGTCGCCCTGATCGCCGGCGGCCACACCTTCGGCAAGGCGCACGGCGCCGGCGATCCGTCGCTACTCGGTCCGGAGCCTGAAGGCGCGGTGCTCGAGGACCAGGGCCTGGGCTGGAAGAGCCGGCACGGGACGGGCTATGGCGCCGACGCCATCACCGGCGGCCCGGAAGTCACCTGGTCACAGACGCCGACCAAGTGGAGCAACCACTTCTTCGAGAACCTCTTCAAGTTCGAATGGGAGCTGACCAAGAGCCCGGCCGGCGCCCAGCAGTGGAAGGCCAAGGGCGCCGAGGCCACGATCCCGGACGCGCACGATCCGTCGAAGAAGCACGCGCCGACCATGCTGACCACCGACCTGTCGCTGCGGTTCGACCCGGCCTACGAGAAGATTTCGCGGCGTTTCCTCGAGCATCCGGATCAGTTCGCGGACGCTTTCGCCCGCGCCTGGTTCAAGCTGACCCACCGCGACATGGGCCCGATCCAGCGCTACCTCGGCCCCCTCGTGCCGAAGGAAAAGCTGATCTGGCAGGACCCGATCCCGGCCGTGGATCACCCTTTGATCGACGCTGCGGACGCCGACGCGCTCAAGGCGAAGATCCTGGCGTCCGGCCTCTCGGTCGCCGAACTGGTGTCGACGGCCTGGGCGTCGGCATCGACGTTCCGCGGCTCGGACAAGCGCGGCGGCGCCAACGGCGCGCGCATCCGTCTGGCGCCGCAGAAGGACTGGGAGGTCAATCAGCCAGCCCAGTTGGCCAAGGTGCTGAGGGCCCTGGAAGGCGTACAGAGCGCGTTCGAAGCGTCGGGCAAGAAGGTCTCGCTGGCCGATCTGATCGTGCTTGGCGGCGCTGCGGCGGTCGAGAAAGCCGCCAAGGACGCTGGGCAGGACGTGAAGGTGCCCTTCACGCCGGGACGCATGGACGCCTCGCAGGAGCAGACCGACGCGCACTCGTTCGCGCCGCTCGAGCCTCGCGCCGACGGCTTCCGCAACTATGTCAGCGGCAAGCCGCAGTTCATGCCGGCCGAGGAAACGCTGGTGGACCGGGCGCAGCTGCTAAGGTTGACCGCGCCAGAGATGACCGTGCTCATCGGCGGATTGCGCGTGCTGGGCGCCAACGCCGGCGGCGCGCCGCATGGCGTCTTCACCAACAAGCCAGGGATGCTGACGAACGACTTCTTCGTGGGTCTCCTGGACATGGCCGTCGAGTGGCAGCCCGCGTCTGGCAAGGAAGGCGTCTATGAAGGCCGGGATCGCACGACCAAGGCGGCCAAGTGGACCGGTACGCGCGTCGATTTGATCTTCGGATCGCACGCCGAGCTGCGCGCGCTGGCTGAGGTCTACGGTTCGGCGGACGCCCAGCCGAAGTTCGTGAAGGACTTCGTGGCGGCATGGGCCAAGGTGATGAACCTCGACCGCTACGACCTCGCCTGATCTCGGCGGCGGACGCGCCAACTGCTCGCGTCCGCCGATCGAGACGTCTCAGATCGACCGCGCTCTGCCCGCCCAGTAAGGCTCTCGCACCTTCTTGCGCTGGATCTTGCCGGCCGGGCTGCGCGGCAGTTCGTCGACGAACTCGACCGTGCGCGGGACCTTGAAGCCGGCCAGGCGCTCGCGGGCGAAGGCCTGGATGTCCTTGGCCAGCGCGTCGCCGCCCTCGTAGCCGGGGTTGAGGGTCAGCACCGACTTGACCTCCTCGCCCCATTCCTCGTTCGGCACGCCGATGGTGCAGGCGTCCTCGACCGCGGGGTGTTTGATCAGCTCGTTGTCGATCTCCTGCGGGTAGATGTTGACCCCGCCGGAGATGATGCACTCGGCGGTGCGGCCGGTGAGAAAGAGATAGCCGTCCTCATCGAGATAGCCGACGTCGCCCAGCGTGAAGAAGTCGCCCCGGTGCGCGGCCGCGGTCTTGGCCGGGTCCTTGTAGTACTCGAACGGCGCGATCGGCGAGACGCGGAAGTAAAGCGTGCCGCTCTGGCCCTGCTTCACCTCGTGGCCGTCGTCGTCGAGGATCTTCAGCGCGCCGGGATCGGGCAGCTTGCCGACCGTGCCCGGCTTCCTCAGCCATTCCTCGGACGAGACCACGAAGCCGGCGCCGCCCTCGGAGCCGGCGTAGTACTCGTTGATGATCGGCCCCACCCAGTCGATCATCGCCTTCTTCACCTCGGGCGGGCAGGGCGCCGCGCCGTGGATGATGTAGCGCAGCGACGAGACGTCGTACTTGCGGCGCACATGGTCGGGCAGGTTCAGCAGGCGCTGGAACATGATCGGCACCAGGTGGGCGCGCGTGACCTTGTGCTGGTCGATCGCCTTCAGCACCCCCTCGCTGTCCCAGCGGTCGATGAACACCAGCGGGATGCCCATCACCATCGAGGAGCGCACGTCGAACGCCAGCGGCGCGGCGTGATAGGCCGGCCCGGCGCACAGCTGCACATCGTCCGGTTCGGCGATGTTGAGCATCGCCAGCACCTGCGTGGTGTTGCGGCGATAGACGCCCTTCGGCCGGCCGGTGGTGCCCGAGGTGTAGAGCATGCTCGAGCCGGCGCTCGGGTCGGTGATGTCAGACCCGTCGAACTGGCCCAGCAGTTTCAGGTAAGGCTCGAAGCCGGGCGCCTCCTCGCCGATCGCGACCTTCAGCGTCAGCTGCGGCGCCTTGGCGGAGATGCCGGACGGGTAACGCGCGTCGGCGAACAGCGCCTTCGCGTCGCAGTCGTTGATGATGTATTCGACCTCGTCGGCGTTGAGGTGCCAGTTGACCGGGGTGACCCGGTAGCCGCCGCGCAGGCAGCCCGACAGCACCTCCACGAACTCGGCGCGGTTGCTGCACAGCAGCGCGACCGCGTCGCCTTCCTTCAGCCCCCGCTCGCGCAGCAGCCGCACCACCTGGTTGGCCGCCTGGTTGATCTGGCGAAACGTGCGGGTCTGGATCGGGTCGTAGATGGCGATCTTGTCGCCATGAACATCGGCCCAGAGGCTGTGGCTCATGCCGGTCGCGGCCGCCGCCGTCTGGCGCTGCAGAATGTCGTCCATAGGTCCGTCCTCCCGCGCGACCCTCTGGCGGGGCCCTGTCCGCCAACCCGGCGGGGCGCTGCAACATCAAGCGAATTGAGCCTTCTCCATTCCAGGCGGAAGGCAGGTTCGTCAAGCGCGGTAGTCAAGCCTGACCGTATTTGAGCCTGGGTCTATCGGCCGGCGGTTCAAGGCAGTCACACATCATTTACTGTAATTCCGGCAAGAAATTCGAAGGCATAGACAGTAAAAATTCGTTCACCCTGAACTTTAACGACAAAGCAATTCGGCAAGTCCAGTCTTCGATTTGAAGACGCACAGAATTGCGTCGGATGGGTTGGGGCTCAGCAGCATGCGTACCGGCACCGTGGTTAGTCTCGGCGCTTCGGCCATTCTCGGCCTGGGCGCCCTGGTCGTCGCGCGGCTCTGGCTGCCCCAGACGACCCATCTGCCGCAGCTCAAGCTGACCCCCGATGCGCCCGCCGGCACGGTGCCAGTGGTCGTCGCCACCGCCGCGATCCCCTTTGGCGCCAAGCTGGACGCCAGCAAGCTGACGGTCGTGCACCTGCCCGCCAACGCCGTGCCGCTGGGCGCCTTCGCGACCCCGGCGCAGATCCTCTCGCAACAGGGCGGCGCGCCGGTGGCGCTGACGCCGATCGCGCCGCACGAGCCCCTGCTGCCCTCCAAGCTCAGCGGCGCCGGCGCGCGGCCGATCGTCTCGGCGGGGATCACCGAGGGCATGCGCGCCTACACCATCGGCGTCACCGAGACCGCTGGCGTCGGCGGCCATGTGCTGCCGGGCGACCGCGTCGACGTGATCGTCGCCCGCTCGCCGCCGGTCCCGAAGGCCATCAAGGACATCTGCGACGAGTGCAAACTCGAGCGCGCCGACGTGGTGCTGCAGAACGTGCGCGTGCTCGGCATGGACCTCAACGTCGATCCGACCACCACCCAGTCGGCCATCTCGCACACCGCAACCCTCGAGGTCTCGGTGCAGGACGCGCAGAAGCTGGCGGTGGCGACCCAGATCGGAACCATGTCGCTGGCGCTGCGCCGCAACGGACAGGCGGACGTGACCCCGGTCCGCGCCGTCGAGATCGCCGACCTGAAGTCGACTGCGCCGCGCGCGCCGGGTCCGACGCCGCCGGATGAACTGCGCAACTACCTGGGCCGCGGCCAACCGGCCGTCGAGGCCGGCGCGCCCGGCCGGGTCGTGATCCACGGCCGCGCCGTCGTGGTCGTCCACGGCGACACCTCAACCACAGTCGATGTTCCCGCCTACCGGGGAGCAGGCGCGTGACCGCGCGCTCAGTTCTCCTGGGAGAAACCAGAACAATGCAACGCCTCCTTGCCCTCACCGCCTCGGCCGCGATCCTGGCTGGCTTCGCCATGCCGGCGCGGGCCCAGATCGCCCAGGACCCGAGCAGCGGTCAGACCATCACCGTGCCGAAGGACAAGTCGGCGGCGTTCCGCCTCGACTATCCGGCCAGCGAGATCGTGGTGGCGCAGCCCGACACACTGTCGCTGGTGGCGACGACCGACCGTAGCTTCTACGTGCGCGGCAAGGCGCTCGGGGTGACCAACATCCTGATCTACGACACCCAGCATCACTTGGCGCAGGTGGTGGATGTGCGGGTCGGCTACGACGTCGACAGCCTGCAGTCCGACCTCAACATGGCCCTGCCCGGCGAGGCGATCCACGCCAGCAACTTCGCCGGCGGCATCCTGCTCACCGGCGAGGTTTCGACCTCCAACGTGGCGGCCCGCGCCGCGGAGATCGCCGAGCATTACGCCCCCAAGCAGGTGCAATGCGACTTCACCATCCACTCCGGCCAGCAGGTCGAAGTCGACGTGCGGGTGATCGAGGCTTCGCACTCGGCGATCAAGGACCTGGGCCTCAACATCAACGTCCAGAGCCTCGGCGGCTTCTCATTCTCCACCGGCGGCGCGCTGCCGAGCGGCATCCAGCCCCAGGCGACGGTTGGCGTGAACCACCAGTTCGGGGCCTGGAACATCGACGCCAACCTGCAGGCGCTGGAGCAGAAGGGCGTTGTCCGCACGCTGGCGCGGCCGAACCTGGTCGCCATGTCGGGTCAGGAAGCCAGCTTCCTCGCCGGTGGCGAGTTTCCGGTGCTGGTCCCGGGCGGCAGCCTCGGTAACACCACCGTCGACTTCAAGCCGTTCGGGGTGAAGCTGAACGTCACGCCGACGGTCGAGGCCAACGGGACCATCCAGTTGAAGGTGGCGCCCGAGGTCAGCGAACTCGACCCGAAGGACGGCATCAGCTTTCAGGGTTTCCAGATCCCGGCGCTGACGACTCGCCGCGCGGCCACCCAGATCGAGCTGCGCGACGGCGAGAGCTTCGCCATCGCCGGCATGTTCCAGAGCAAATACCAGACCACGATCAACCAGATCCCCGGCGCATCGAACCTGCCGGTGCTGGGCGCGCTGTTCCGCTCGTCGGACTGGCAGCGTAATGAGACCGAGCTGGTCATCATCGTCACGCCGCACCTGACCACGCCGGTCCGGGACGTCAACCAGCTGCCCAATCCGCTCAAGGAGACGCGGGAACAGACCGCCGTCGATGTGATCCTCGATGGCAAGTCGACCGGCCCAGTTCCGCCGAACCCCGAGGGCGATCTCTATCCGGCCGACGCCATTCCGCCGCGGACTCAGCCTGAGGCGGCCGCGGCGCCAAAGCCCGTCCCGACCGCGCCGGCCCCGGCTCAGATGGCGAGCAATCGATGAATCCGTCAGAGTTCAGCGGCCGTCATGTCCTGGTCGTCGGCCAGGGCCTCGCGCCGGTGGCCGAGGAGGCGCTGGCCGAGGCGCGGTTCGAGATCGCGGCCGGGGACCGGCTCGATGTGCTCGGCGCGCTGCATGCGGCCATGGAGCTGGTGCTGATCGACGCCGAGGCGGCTGACGCCGTCGACCTGGTTGTCGCCATCGCCGGCCTTGCCGCGCTGCCGAACCCCCCGGCGGTGCTGCTCGCCGGCAGCCACCTGCCGACGAGCCTAGTGCGCGCGCTGATGAAACTGCCGCGCTCGGACGTGATCGAAGCGCCGTTCGCTGCGGTGGACCTGGCGCGCGCCGCCGGCGCCCTGCTGGCCCAGGCGCCGCCGGTCGTCGTCCAGGCGCCGACGCACGAAGTCAACGCCCGCTGCTGGAGCGTGGTCGGCTCGGTCGGCGGCTGTGGCGCGACCACCATCGCCATCGAGCTCGCGACGGCGCTGGCGCGCCGCTCCGGGCCGAACCAGCGGGTCGCCCTGGTCGACCTGCACCTCGCCGATGGCGCCGCTTCCGCCTACCTCGGCGCGACGGCCAACATGATGCTGGCCGAGGCTTCGGCCGCGCCCGAACGGATCGACACCTCGGTGCTGGAGGTGTTCGCGACCAAGATCGGCGACGGCCTCGACCTCCTGGCCGCGCCGCGCGACGCCAAGGCGTTCGCCAAGGTGAGCCAGACCGCGGTGTGCCGTCTGCTGGAGATGTCGGCCCAGGTCTACGACTGGATCGTGATCGACCTGCCGCGCCACCACCAGCCGTGGACGATGGACGTGCTGGCCGGGTCCGACGAGGTGCTGGTGG
>Ga0209415_10006016_pt1 | contig 21698 bp, 18 predicted proteins | sample PeaSoiSIISIP2007_FD_187696 | JGI IMG/M metagenome (GOLD analysis project Ga0209415, IMG submission 187696) | Peat soil microbial communities from Weissenstadt, Germany - SII-SIP-2007 (SPAdes) (version 2) | ecosystem: Environmental > Terrestrial > Soil > Wetlands > Peat | place: Germany... | reverse complement strand
CGATACCACGAGCAAGCCGGCCCCGTTCTCCTATGCTGATTTCACGTGGGTGAACGGCGCCGGCCGCGCGCACTCGTCTCCCCTCGAGACCAAGTACTTCACTCCGGAGTTCCGGTTCGACGGCAACTACATCGGCGACTTCAACCAGCCCAAGGATCACACGCTCGACGGGGCCGCCGAATCGGGACGGACGTCCGAGATGCAGGTGCAGCAGCTCGGGGTTGGCGGGGATTTCCACTATGAGCATGTGCGAGGCCGCCTGATGACACAGTTCGGCGCGTACTCTGAAGACACCCCGCGTGATGACGCCAGTCCGGCTCGCGGCCAGTGGGATCTGGCGGACGCGTATCGCTACGTGTCCGAGGCCTACGGCGGCTACCACTGGAACACCTGGAACGGCATCAATCTCGATGCCGGCATCTTCATGTCGTACGTCGGGCTCTTCAGTTATTACAACGCCGACAACTGGGCCTATCAGCCCTCGTATGTGTCGGCCAACACCCCCTGGTTCTTCAACGGATTGCGCCTGCAGACCTTCCCGAGCCAGAAGCTCAAAATCGAGCTCTGGTTCATCAATGGGTGGCAGTCGTACGGCATGTTCAACCATCAGCCGGGGTGGGGGACGCAGATCCTGTGGCGGCCCACCGGCTCGATCTCGATGCTGAGCAACGACTACTACGGGTACGACACCTTTGGTGCCCCGACCCGCATGCGCATCCACAGCGACAACAGCTTCCTGTTGAAGTACTATGATCGGCCAACGCAGTTCTTCGACAAAGCGGCGTTCTCGCTCACCGGCGACATCGGTTGCGAGAGCGGCGGCGGCGTCCGTTGCATCAACGGGAATCCGAACAAACCCGATCAGTATTTCCTGGGCTACATGGTGTACGATCGGGCCTGGTTCTCCCACGACCACTTCGGCCTCACGGTCGGCGGGGGATCGATCGACAATCCGGGGCGGTATCTGGTGCTGCTGCCACCCATCAATGGTGCTACCGCGGCCTCAGGCACGCCGTATTTCAGCACCAACCCGGGCACCCAGTTCCACGCCTGGGATGGTTCGATCACGTTTGACTACATGCCGGACGATTTCGTGACCTTCCGCGGGGAGTTCGACCACCGAGAGGCAAACGTCCCCTACTTCGTCGGGCGAGGCGGGATCACTCCTCCCACAGGGAACACGGGAGCGCCCGGATCGTTGGTCCTCGGCTGGGTGCCGGACCTCCGCAAGACGGAGAGCCGCCTGAACTTCGCCATCCTGGTCAAGTTGTAAGTATTCCGTGCGTCGCCGAGCGTTCATTGGGACGTGGTCCGTACTGCTGGTCGCGGTCCACGCCCTCGGCGCGGCGGGCGTTGCGGCGCAGGCCGCCGCGCACGCTGTCGGTGACACCGCGGCGCGACGCGACACGACGCCGCACGTCAGCGTGGGCGGCTTCGTCGACACGTACTACGCCTACGACGTCGACCGGCCACGAGACTTCGATCGGGCGTTCACGACCCAACCCGCCCGACACGATGAGTTCAATGTCAATCTCGCCTTTATCGAGGCCAAGATCAGCGGGCCGCGATACCACGGCCGTCTGGCGATCCAGTTCGGGACGTCGGTGCAATCCAACTACGTCGCCGAGCCTCGGTTCGGAGTCGTGAGTGGCCCGTCGGTCAGCCAGTACATCCAGGAAGCAACGATCGGGTACCAACTCGGGCGGACGGTCTGGATCGACGGGGGCATCTACTCCGCACATACCGGCTATGAAGGTTGGATCTCGCGGGACAATCTCACCTACACGCGATCCCTGGTGGCCGACAACTCGCCGTACTACGAGGCCGGCGTCAAGCTGACGTGGTCTCCGTCGTCGGCCCTGACGGCTCAGCTCCACGTGCTCAACGGGTGGCAAGACATCTCGAACTACAATTCGCCCCAAGCGTTTGGCGTTCGGATCGACTACACGGTGTCGCCGACCGTGATCCTTTCGTATGACAATTTCGTCGGCAACGTGGCGCCGGACACCGTGCAGGCGCGGGAGCGCTTTTACAACGATTTCATCGCACAGTACAATCCAACCGCGCGCTGGCAATTCGCCGCGGTGTTCGACATTGGCACCCAGACCCACTCAGCGTCCGCCGGCGGCACGGCGGATTGGTACGGGACCAGCCTGATTGGGAAATACCACTTCACGCCGCAGGTTGCCGGGGTGTGGCGGGTTGAGCGCTATGCGGACCCGAGCCAAATCATCGTCACGACGGGCCTGTCCACCGCCTTCAAGACGAACGGTGGGTCGCTGGGCGTCGATGTGACTCCGGTCCCGCGGCTGATGTGGCGGACGGAACTTCGCGCCTACAGCTCGGACGCGGCGGTGTGGCCCGAGCATCGCCCGGGGGTTCGCAGCCGGAACGACGCATTTGCGGTTACCTCACTCGCCCTGACGATCTAGGCACCGACGAGCGACCGGTGGCCGGCGACTAGCGGCCGGCGACCAGCGGCCGGCGACCCGCGGCCGGCGACCAGCGGCCGGCGACCAGCGGCCGGCGACGGCAACCAAATCGTGCGGGCCGGCCTCTCTGTCGCGCATCGGGATTGCCGTATCTTGTCCACTATGCACACGGCGATCGAGACGGCGACCCCGGCGCTGCGGCCGGACCTTGGCGCGGTGTTCGTTCTCCTGTTCGTGGTCGCGACGGCCGTGGCGATTGCGGCGCGGCGCCTCCGCGTGCCCTATACCGTCGCCTTGGTCGTGGCCGGATTGGTCTTGGGAGCGTTGCACCTGGTCGAAGCGCCGCATCTCACGCAGGAGCTGCTCTTCGCCACCGCGCTCCCCGGTCTGGTGTTCGAGGCCGCGTTCAACCTTCGAGCCCAGGATCTGCGGCGCAACTGGCGGACGTTGTTCCTGCTGTCCGTACCGGGTGTGGCGGTCGCCATTGCCCTCACGGTCGCTCTCACGCCGATCGCCCTCCGCGCTCTCGGTGCGCAGACAGGGTTTGCCGCGGGCGAGCTGCTGGTCTTTGCCGCCTTGATCAGTGCAACCGATCCGGTCGCCGTGCTCGCGCTCTTCCGTCGACTCGGGGCACCGCCGCGCCTCACCCTGCTCGTCGAGGCCGAGAGCTTGCTCAACGACGCCACGGCGATCGTCTTCTTTCTCGCCGCATTGGCGCTGGCCACCGGGTCGAACTCCGCCTCGGGTGCGGTGCTCGCGGTCGTGGGGCGGCTCGTGCTCTCTCTCGGTGGCGGAGCGGTCATCGGGCTGCTGGTCGGTGGGGCAGCCGCGCTCGTGATCGCGAGAGTCAGCGATCCGATGGTGGAAATCACGCTGACCGTCGTCGCCGCCTACGGGTCGTTCGCTGCGGCGCAACAGATAGGCGTCTCGGGTGTGCTGGCGACCGTCGCGGCGGGCGTGCTGTGCGGTCACGATGTCGCTCGGCGCGGCATGTCGGCGACCGTTCGGGTGGCGGTGGGGACGTTCTGGGAATACGGGGCGTTCGCCCTGAACTCGATCGTGTTCCTGCTGATCGGCTTCGAGGTTCGGTTCCAAGGGCTGGTCGCGGCCTGGCGACCGGTCCTGGCAGCCTTTGCGGCGGTGTTGCTCGGCCGGGCCGTCGTCGTTGGCGTGACCACGATGCTTGTCCGCTCGACGGCCGAGCGCGTGCCCCGGCGCTGGGGAGTCCTGCTGACGTGGGGCGGCCTGCGAGGGGCGTTATCGATGGTGCTGGCCCTCAGCCTCCCCGTGGTGTTGCCACATCGCGCGCTGCTCATCACGATGACCTTTGGAGTGGTCACGCTCTCGCTGTTGGGGCAAGGATTGTCGATGCCGGCCGTGCTGCGTCTCATGAGATCGTCGGGTGAGGGGGCACCCCGCCGGCTGTTCGAGACGGCGCGCGAGGAGTTTCGCGCCGCGCGGGCGGCGGTCGAGGAGCTGGATTACCTCGTCGATGCCGGCGTGGTGCCGGACCGGGTCGAGGCCGCGTTGCGCGCACGATACGGGCCACGGCTCGCCAAGGCGGAGGTCGAACTCCGTGCCGCGGTCGACCGTCTGGACGAGAGCGCGCACACGACGGCGAATGCCGTGACTCCTGCCGCGGGAGCGATAGGCGACGAGCAGGCTCCGCCAACGTTCGAGGCGATCACCCGGGCGGGGATGAACGACACCGTGCAGCGCGTGGAACGCTATCTCCTCGACGTCGAGCGCGACCGACTCGCCGATGCACGGCGCGCGGGGCAGCTGGGGCCCGAGGCGTACGATCAGTTGGTCGCGGAGCTCGACGGGCGGCGCGCGGCGCTCGAGGCCGACTAGGGTGATGCGCCGCTCATGCGTTGTGTCGAGGGCTCCCGCCTCGCGGTTGAAGCTAGGAGCCCGCGGGCGCGGGCAGTACCTTTGCCCGTCACCGCGTCCGAAGGGCGTTGCGTGGCGCACGATCGACGATCCGTTCCGGCCATGACCGCTCCCGGCGCACCCAGTTTTTTCGACGTCATGACGCCCCGAGTACGGGGCAAGCTCAAGCTGTACGTCGGCTCGTTTGCCGGGGTCGGGAAGACCTATCGAATGCTGACGGAGGCCCACGAGCTGCGACGTCGCGGCGTCGATGTGGTGATCGGGTTCGTCGAAACGCACGGGCGCGCCGAGACGCAGGCCCTGATCGGTGATCTCGAGGTCGTGCCGCGGCGGCGCATCGAGTACCGCGGCGTGGTGCTGGAGGAGATGGACCTCGAGGCGGTGATCGCGCGCCGGCCCGAGGTCGCCGTCGTCGACGAGCTGGCCCATACGAACGTCCCCGGTGTGACCCATCAGAAGCGGTGGGAAGACGTCATGCAGCTGCTGGACAACGGGGTCAACGTGATCTCGGCTGTCAACGTGCAGCATCTGGAATCGCTCAACGACGTCGTCGCCAAGACGCTCGGAGTGATGGTGCGGGAGACGGTCCCCGACTGGGTGATCGGGATCGCCGATCAGGTCATCAACATCGACATCTCGGCCGAGGACCTGCGCCAGCGATTGACCGAGGGCAAGATCTATCGACCGGAGAAGGTGCCGGCGGCGCTGGCCAACTTCTTCACGGCCGAGAATCTGACCACGTTGCGCGAGCTGGCGCTGCGGGAGGTCGCCAGCTCCGTCGATCGCGTCCGCGAGGAGATCGTGCGGCGTGAGGAGGGTCCGGCCGCTGCGCCCAAGACCGTCGATCGTGTCCTGGTGGCGCTCGCCAGCAACCCACCACACACGGCGATCCTGTTGCGCAAGGCCAGCCGTATCGCCGGTAGACTCAACTCCGACTGGTACTGTGTGTACGTGCAAACCCCCGATGAAAGCGCCGAGCGGATCGATACGGCGGTCCAGCGTAAGCTGGTCGAGAATATTCAGCTGGCCCAGGCCATGGGCGCCGAAGTCGTAAAACTCGTCGGCACCGACATCGCCGGCGAGCTGACACGCTTCGCCCGTGAGCGCGGGGTGACGCTGCTCATCGTTGGCCAGAGTCATCGCTCGAGTTGGCACCGGTTGCGGTACGGGTCGGTGGTCGAGCAGCTCACGCACAACAAAGAGGCGTTGGACGTGCTCGTCGTCGGGTTGCCCGCGGTGGCCCAAGTGTGGCCCGAGGGGCAGGCGTGACCGTCAGCCAGCGCCTGTACCTCGCCGTTGTTCCGGCGATTATCGGCGTGTTCGCCGTGGCGGGCCTCGCCTATTGGGGGGAATACGGGCGGCGGGCGCCGCATGTGCTGGTCCTCGTCGGGGTCGTGGCGTCAGTCACATCGCTCGTCGTGGCCTGGCGCAACACGCGGTACGTAGCGACGCGGGTGTCCCGCCTGGCCGGCCCGGCCCGCATCACCCGCGTCGACGAGTTGGACACCATCGAGGAGGAAGTCCAGCGGCTCCAGCGCGCGGTGCATGACGCCGAAGCCGCGCGGGCCCGCGCGCAGGCGGTTGCCGATGAGCGGGTGCGGGACTACGCCGAGCTCATTGGAGACGCTGCCTCGGCCGTCGCCCGCCAGCTCGACGAGGTGCGCATCCCGCTGCACATCTTGCTGGAATCACACTTCGGCGACCTTAACGAGAATCAGGAAGAGATGCTGGCCGCTGCGCGCGGGGCGGCCGATGAAGTCCATGCTCGCTTGGATCGGCTGCGTGCCGTCGCTGATGTGGATCGTGGCGCGCTGCGCCTCCGGCCTGAGCGCATCCGATTGGGTGACCTCGTGGGAGTGTTGATGCCCGGTCTGACGGCAGCGGGGACCCAAGGGGGAGTGACCGTGGCCAGCGATATGTCGCCGCTGCAGGGCGCGGCGCTGGCCGACCGGGCATGGCTCAGCGAAGCGCTGTCGCTGCTGGCTCACGATGCGGTGCGGCGGACGCCGTCCGGCGGCCAAGTACGGATCGCCAGCGTCGAGTCGGACGCAATGACGACAGTCGGCGACATGGCAAACAGGTTGGAGGGGCGCCCGCTGGTGGCCGCTGCCGCGGGGGCCGGCCCGACCGTGCAGCTCGCGATCTCGCACGGCACGCTGGCGACCGGTCGCCCGATCGACAATGCGTTGGCTGACCGGCTGATCGCGGCCCAAGGAGGCCGGGTGCACCACGATCCGGACCGCATGATGATCACGTTGCCGAGCGATCCGAGCGGGAGCGCGCTCCGCTCGGCGGCCACAGGCGCCGGGGGTGCGTCGGGCCCTTCAACCGCTACCGCGCCGACTTAGGGCGCGGCGGTCGGTGGGCGGTCTGGCGATCCGCCGTCGGCGCGGCTGCCGGCGGCGATCGACGTCGTCCGGGTCGCGGCGCGTGCGCAAACCTGCCGATAACTGGCGTCGAGCCGATCGAGCTCGGCGTCCCAAGTCAGGGCCTCTGCAGTCGCGCGCGCGCCGGCGCTCAGGCGACGCCGACGTTCGGGGTCCGTCGCCAGCGCCACCATGGCCGTGGCCATCGCCGCGGCGTCGGCCGGCGGGGTCGCGATCCCGTTGACGTCATCGCGGAGATGATCGGCCACGCCGCCGGCCGGCACGGCGATCACCGGGAGTCCACTGGCCATCGCTTCGAGCACGACGAGCCCTAACGTTTCGGTGAGCGAGGCAAAGACAAACGCGTCGGCACTCGCATACAGGGCCGGCAGGTCCGTGCGGCGGTCGAGATAGCCCAGCATGATGGTGTCGGCGGGTGCCGCCGCGCGGATGGCGGACTGGCGAGGTCCGGCACCAGCGATGATGAGCCGCGTCGAGTCCGGCGGGAGACGGCGCTGCGCCGCGGCATAGGCCTCCACGATCTGCTCGACACGCTTCTCGGCGGCTAGGCGTCCCACGTGCAGAAAGGCGAATCGCTCGCCGAGTCCGAGCCGCTCCCGCCACGCGGCGCTTCGGTGTGCTGGGTTGTAGGTGTTGCCATCGACCCCCCGCCCCCAGACCTCGACGTCGGCGACCCCGGAGCGCATCAGGTCATCACGGGCTGGCCCCGACGGGGTGTACGTCCGCTCGCTGCGGCGGTGAAACCGGGCGATGTAGGCGGCGACCGTCGCTCGCAGCCAGGGCGCTCCGTACGCCGCGGCATAGCGGGCGAAATCCGTGTGGTAGGATGAGACGAGCGGAATCCCGGCGCGGCGGCCGGCGATCTGGCCGAGGCGCCCGAGGACGAACTCCGTCTCGGAGTGAATGAGATGTGGTTGAAAGCGCCGCACGACGGCAGTGACGCTGGCGTAGGCGGGGGCGGACAGACGCAGGTCTGGGTACAGCGGGAGCCGGACGCTGGGGATCGACGCCAGGAGGTCCTCGTTACCGGCCGACGTCTCGCTGAAGATCGTGTTGGAGCCGGCAGGATATCGCGGTGCGACGACGGCGCACGACCATCCGCGAGCGTGGAGGCCACTGACACTGAGCGCGGTGACGACCGACACGCCGTTGACCTGAGGCGGGTACGTATCGGTGCAGTAGAGGATGCGCATCCCCGCAGTCATCGAAGTGTGAGCAAAGCGTTACCTACGTGTCACACCACGCCGATGCGCTCGTGGCGTCAGCAGTTTCTCTTTGAGCACGTGCACGCGACCGGTGCACGGCCAGGACTGGACCGGCTGCCCGGCGCGGGAATGTACGCCGCCCTCACTGGAGCCGCCATGAATCGCACGTTCGATGTCCGTCGTGTCGTCCTCGTCGTGCTGGACGGATTGCGACCCGATGCAATCGACGCATTCGGGTTGACCCACATCAGCAGTCTCGCAGCGCGTGGCGCCTGGACGCACGATGCGCGCACCGTCGCCCCCAGCGTCACGGCGGCGGCGATGGCTACCCTGCTGACCGGGCAGACGCCGGCGCGACACGGGGTGGTGAGCGACCGATTTCACATCCCGCGCCGCCGCGGACCGTTGGATCCGCTACCGCGCGTGCTCGCGACTGCGGGCTATCCGACGGAGATCTTCATCGGGGCGCTCCCCCCGCTGTACGGAGGGCTCGCCTCACGGATAGCGCGATACTTGGGGATCGGCCGGACGCGATGCGCGGGGGCCGGTGCCCGAGAGATCCTCGCTGAAGCGACCGCGGCGCTGACCACTCAGCGCCGCGGTTTTTTTGTGCTGCATTGGCCCGACGCCGATCGCGCCGGGCACGCGGACGGTTGGATGTCCCGGGAATACGCGGTCGCGGCGCGGGCCCTGGATGTGGCGACGGGCGAACTCGTGGAAATGCTGCAGCCCGACGAGGCGCACACCCTCGTGGTCGCGCTGGCCGATCACGGTGGGGGAGGGCTCGTGCCCACCGATCACGAGAGTGACCACCTCGCGGACCGCCGGATCCCGATCATGCTCGCCGGGTGTGGGGTAGTACCCGGAGACCTCGCCGAACCCGCCACCCTGGTCGATGTGCCGGCCACGATCCTGGCCGCGGTGGGGATCGCGATTCCCTCTAGTTACGAGGGGCGGTCGTTGTTGGTCTCCTCGCTCGAGGCGGTGGCCGCGGCGTAGCGATATCGGTGAGCGGTGATCGGTGAGCGGTCGCCCGCCCGGAGCGACGGCGGCTGGGCCGGGCTGAGCGCCGCGTTGGTGGCGGATCGGCGCAGCCAACGCAAGGGGTCGCGGCGACAGAAGCCGAACAGTTACAGGACCGTTTCAGGGTGATCATCGGGACGTCGCCGGTGTACCATAAACTGAACATATGACCACGTCGCTCCTCGCACGATTGGACGCTCGGGACCGCGCGTTATTCATGCGCTGGGCCCTCGACCTGTCGACTGGCTCGCGCCGGGCATGGGTCGCGGTCACGCACATCGGTGGCTTGTGGTGCAGCGCGGCGGCCGCTGGGCTTCCGTTGCTGGCTGGGGGAGCGGTACACGCGGCGGCCGTGCGGGCGGCGTTGGGACTGATGATCTCTCACGGCATCGTTCAGGTGATCAAGCGCAACGTGCTGCGAGAACGCCCCTCGATTGCCGTCGGCGCCGATGCACTGATCGCCGCGCCTGATGCGTTTTCCTTCCCATCCGGCCACGCCACAGCGGCCATGGCGGTGGCCTTCGGGTTCGCGCTGGCGTTCCCGGGATGGGCCGCCCCACTCGTCATGCTGGCGGCGGCTGTCGGTCTCTCCCGCGTGTGTCTCGGAGTGCACTTCCCAGGCGACGTGCTGGCGGGCCAGGCGATCGCGATTCTCACGGATCTCTGTGTGATGCGGATGATGTGAAAAATCGAGGATCGGGGATCGGGAACAGACACATGGGCCAGAGGCGGTGCCCCGCGACTGGCCCTAAACGGTAGTTCCCGACTACCGATCCCCGACTACCGATCCCCGATCACCGATCCCCGACTACCGATCCCCGAGTCCGGGTTGCTTCTGCGTCGGTCGCTCGTGTACCAGGGTAGCCGCTGGCGAGTCTGCCGCGGGTCTATCACCCTGTTCACTGCGCCCGACGTCATGGCCTCCGTCAAGCAGCCAGATCCCCAAACGCCGTCGGTAATTACCTCGCTGCAGTTCAAGCGGGAGCGGCTGCGGTTCACGAATTTCCAATTCGTCCGCACGCCGTCGGGGCTGTGCACGGCCGAGGTCGAACTGGAGTGGCTCGACGGCGTCACTGTCATCGGCAAGGCGAGCGGCCAATCGAGCCCGATGGGCGACCTGCGCATCGCGGCCGAGGCAGCACTCCACGCTCTGGAGAACTTCGCCGGCGGCGCCATTGAGTTCGAGCTGGCCGGTATCAAGGCGCTCCGAGCGTTCGATGCCAACATCGTTATCGTGGCGATCGGGCTCCGCAAAGGAGAGGGTCCGCGACGACTGCTCGGGAGCTATCTTGCCGAGCGCGATCCGGTGCGAGCGGCCGTAATCGCGGTACTGAATGCGACCAACCGCCTGCTAGGCAACTTCATCGCGACGCGATGAGCCCGCGGGTGGCGGGCCGGATGGGGCAGGTCAACTCGCGTGCGTGTCCGGGCTGCTTGGTGTGTCCTCAGCCGTCTCTTTGTGTGAGTGACCGAGATGACTCCCATCGGTACGCTGCCGTGTGCGATGTGTCGGGCGGTGTGAGGCCGGCGCGGCCCTCCCGCGGGACCTTGCGGCTGTGGTCGGCCCTCCTCGGGGCACCGCTGCTCGCTGCCTGTGGGCACCATGCGCCTCCGCCCGTCGCCATAGCGCCGGTGACCGACCAGCGTGTCGCCACCAACCAACGGACACCGGCGGAGGCCACGGATTCGTCGCCGGGCGGTGGCGTAGCGTCCGGCTCTGGCGAACCGATCGTGACGCACGAAGAAGTCATGCAACAGGTGCTGAGTGTCTTCGGCGACTCGACGGGAGCAATGGCTGAGTCTCGTGGGGTAGGGGACGGCGGCCCCCACGCCGCTGGCAGCTCCGGCCCGACGTGGGACATCGACGTACGGTCGTACGCGACGCAGCGTCGGGTGACCTATTTCGTGGCCCGGTTCACCGGTGACGCGCGCGATCGGTTCTCTCAGTGGGTCGAGCGCGGGACGCGCTACGAGCCGATTATTCGCGCGAAGTTGCACGACGCCGGCCTGCCGGAGGACATGGCCTACCTGCCCATCATCGAGAGCGGCTACTCGCCGCAGGCGTACTCGCGGGCGGCGGCGGTCGGATTGTGGCAGCTGATGACGTCGACCGCGCAGGGGGCCGGATTGCGGGTCGATTGGTGGATCGACGAGCGACGCGACCCGGTGCGCTCGACCGATGCAGCGATCCGGTTCTTGAAGTATCTGAAAGATCAATTCGGGTCGATCTACCTGGCGGCCGCCGCGTACGACGGAGGCCCGGGCCGCATCTCCCGCGGACTGGCGCGGTACGCCGACGATTTCGAGGGGACATCCGGCGACGATCTGTTCTTCGCCCTGGCGGGCAAGAAGTACCTGCGCAGTGAGACCAAGGACTACGTCCCCCAGCTCATCGCCGCCGCGCTCGTGGCCAAGGAGCCGGCTCGCTACGGTTTGCACATCGATCCACAGCCCCCGTATGCGTACGACAGCGTCCGCGTAGGTCCCTCCGTGCCGTTGGCAGCCGTGGCGGCTGCGTCCGGGACGACGCCCGGCATCGTGGCTGACCTCAATCCGCAAGTCCTCCGCGGCGTGACGCCGCCCGGCGATTCCGTGACCGTGCGAATACCGCTCGGACGCGGCACGACCTTCGATTCGGCTTGGGCGACGATCGATTCGACGGTCCGCCAAGCCTACACGGTGCACACGACTCGGGCCGGCGATTCGTTCAGCACGATTGCCCACCGCGCGGGACTGACCGTGGCCCAGATCAAGTGGTACAACCACACGGTGAAGCCACTCAAGAGCGGGCGCTTACCGGTTGGCATCCGGGTGCTGGTACCCAGTCATGTCGTCGTCGCGGCTGCGCTCGACGTGCCGGATCCCGCGATCGAGCGATACGGCGGGGGCCGAGAGGTCCACATCGTGCGGCCGGGTGAGTCGTTGAGCCGTATTGCCGCGCGCTACCACACGACGGTAGCGACCCTGATGCGCCTCAATGGCCTGCGGAAGAGCACTATCCTATCCGGCCAAGCGCTTATCATCTCGGGCAGTGCAGCACGACGGCATGGAACGACAGGGAGCGGGAAGCGGGTAGCGGGAGACGGGTAGCAAGCGGGTAGTGGGTAGCAGGGAGCGGGGAGCGGGTAGCAGGAAGGACACACAAGGCCAGTTCTTTACAGAAACTGGCCTTGTGTCGTTCCCGCTACCTGCTCCCCGCTCCCTGCTACCCTCAGTTAATGACCCCCGTACCCCGATACCCCTTCATCACGAGGTGTTCGTAACCATTGGAGGGATCGAGGCCCTGGTCGCGTGAGAGATCGACGGCCATCTCGCCGCGATTGTACACCAATAACGCCAGACGCAGATCGCCGTGATACTCGCGCACGAGCGTGCGGAGGTAGCGGAACCCCACCCGCAGGTTGGTCTCGCGCTGATAGAGCCCGTCGTGCGTGATGCCCGGCACGAAGAACTGTGCTGTTGATGGCATGACCTGCGTGAGGCCGAGCGCGCCTGCCGAGCTGCTGGCGTGCTCGTTGAAACCGCTCTCCACCCTGACGAGGCGAAACGCCAGCTCCGGCTCGATGCCTTCGGCAAGAGCCACGTCATAGATCGAGCCCGCGAGATCGGCCCCGATATGGTAGCGGCTCGAGTAGCCCACGACGGCGTTGAGGCGCTCGAGTTGGGCGTTCGCCAGATCCAGCTGCCCCTTCGTTGCATTGAGCTCGTCACGCACGTGCTCTGACCCGAACCCAAACAACGCCGGTGCCGAGGTCTGGACCCCTGCCCGCGCCTCCGGAATACGACGGCTTATGAGGAGCATGGCCGCTAAGGCGCCGACGGCGAGTCCGACGATGACCTGTCTGACCCGAGCGCGTCGCCGCGCAGCATCCCCGCGTCGTACGTAAGTCCCACGTAACGTGTGCATTCGCCTCGCTTTAGCCAAGTTGACCACCCGAGACGGGCATCGCACGCCCTCGGGCCCTGCTACAGAGGCCGCTGTCCCCTCACCTCGGGCCCCCAGCCCCTCACAGCGGGCCGCTGAGCCCCCGGAAGGGGCCACTAGTAGTACCCCACCGGGGGGCAACGGCCGTGCCAAAAGCCGGGTCCTCATAGGCGCCTCCAATGGCCGCTGCGCCCGCCCGCCTTCTCTTCCAGGCGAACGTCCGAAATGACCATGGCTCTATCTAACCCCTTGGCCATGTCGTAAACGGTGATAAGGGTCACGGCGGCGGCGGTCATTGCTTCCATCTCGACTCCTGTCTTTCCGACAGTCCGGACGACCGTTTCGACACGCAGCCCTGGCAGTGCATCATCGCTGGACACCGTCACTTGGACGTCGGTCAGCGGGATCGAATGGCACAGCGGAATCAGCTCCGCCGTGCGTTTGGCTGCCATGATGCCAGCAAGTCGGGCAACCGCCACAACGTCACCTTTTGTGACAGTGTTGTTTGCAATCGCGTGGAGCGTGGATGCCGCCATGCGGATCGATCCTGTGGCGCGTGCCACACGAAGCGTGTCGCTCTTGGGGGTCACGTCGACCATTTGGGCCTCGCCGCCGGGGCCAACGTGCGAGAGCGGCGAGGGGGGGGCCCCTCTGTCGCGGTGCCGTCGAGGCGTACTGCTCACGAGTCACCCCCGAAAGCCGTGCCGAGATGGCGCAACAGGCCGTAGGTCAAGAGCTGCGGGTTCGCGTTGCTGTCCGTGCGGGCCTTGGCCTCCTCGACCCAAGCGATGGCCCGACAGGCTGCACCGGCGATACGCGCGTCTTGACCGTCAACGGCATTCCGCAGGCGGCTATGGAGCAACGTCGTCAGGGCGCCGAGCGTGTCGGCGAATGTGCCCCGTGCGCCCAGTGAGCTCTGCCGCAACGCCGCCACGAATCGCAATGCGCTTTGGCTGGTGGTCGCTGCATCGAGCAGCGCGCGCGCCGAAGCCAGGGCGGCGCGCGAGTGCGCGGCGGCGAGCAACGCTCCTGGTGCACCGGCGGCCGCTCGGACTCGCTCGTCATCCCCTGACACCACTCCGGCCGCATCGAGCGCAGTTCGGACGCCGGGGTCGCGGACCCAGGCGGCCACGGCGTCCTCCGGCAGCCGCGCGACGCGCATGGCAACGACGCGCGAGCGAATGGTCGGCAGCAGCCTTCCCGGAGTGCTCGATGTCAGGATGATCGTGGTGTCCGCGGGCGGCTCCTCGAGCAATTTGAGAAACGCGTTCGCCGCCTCATCGGAGCCCTCCTGTGGGACCATCCGATGCGCTTCTCCGACGACCACGACCTTTCGGGACCCCATGGCGGGCGTGACTCCGCTGTCGCGGACAAGTGCCCGCACCGTGTTTCGGTAGATCGCGTCCGCACCATCGGGAGCCGCGTAGAGGAGCCCGCCGCGCACGCGCTCGGCGATCGCCTCCGCGTAGTCGCGCCGGACGTCAGCCGGCGCCGCGTCAGGATCCTTGGCGCGCGGCATCGGGAACACCCAGTGGAGGTCTGGGTGGACGAGCGACGATGCGAACTGGCAGCCCTGGCAGGCCCCGCATGGGCCGGCTGGCTCCGGCGCCCCGTGCATTCGCTTCGTACACAGCAGCAGCTGGGCGAGCCACAGCGCTAGTCGCTGCTTCCCGACGCCGGCCGGGCCATGCAAGAGGAGGCTGGCGGGGAGCGACCCCCGCTCGGCGGCGGCAGCGAGCCGGGCCCGTAAGGCGACATGGCCGACCAGGGGAGCGACATCGGGCGGTGGCACGACGAAATATGGCGAGGGCGGCGGGGCTTGGTCAGATGTGATCGGGGTCACATTGCATCGTGACCGGACCCAACAGCGTCGACGCGCAAACGCTGGCTTGCGCGATGCGACCGGGGATCGCTGCGTCGGTTCACCGGTCGCGCGGCGACGGGGCACGGCAGTAACTTGGCCGTCGTGCCACTCGATCGTCCCTCCCAGAGCTCGGCCGGTGTCGAATCGGCGCTTCCGCTGCACGCGCGCGCCGTCGACAATCTGCAGTTCATTCGGGACACGATGGAACGCGCCGGCGCGTTCACGGCGATCTCCGGACGCGGGATGGTGGCGATGGGCATCGCGGCGCTCGCGGCCGCAGGCGTCGCCTCGCGCGCGCCGTCGCGGGGCGTCTGGCTCGCCACCTGGCTCAGCGCGGCAGCGCTCGGCGCTGCCCTGGGCGGCTTCGCTATCGCGTACAAGGCCCGATTGACGGCGACGCCGCTGTTGACCGGTCCCGGTCGGAAGCTGGCGTTGGGGTTCTCGCCGCCGATGGTCGTCGGGGCGTTGTTGACCTGGGCGCTGTATCGGGCGGGCTCCGACGGTCTACTGCCCGCGGTCTGGCTGCTCCTCTATGGCACGGCAGTCGTCTGCGGGGGTACATTCTCAGTACGGATCGTGCCGGTCATGGGGCTCTGTTTCATGGCGCTGGGGGCCTTCTCGCTCGTAGCGCCGCCGGCCTGGGGATGGTTCGAGCTCGCAGCGGGCTTTGGCCTGCTGCATCTGGGGTTTGGCGTGGCTATTGCGCGGAGGTATGGTGGCTAAGTCTTCAGCGGCAGCGCGGCATCGCGAGCGTGAGGCCGGCGAGGTGCGGCCCTCGCCGCGGCGTGCGGGCGGACGTGCAGCGGCGGGCGCCTCGTCGTCCCTTGACCGGATCATTCACGAGCGACTGCGACTCGGGATCGTCAGCGCCCTGGCGGTCAACGCCGCTCTCAGCTTCAACGAGCTGAAAGAATTGATGCGGGCGACCGACGGCAATCTGAGCGTGCACGCGCGTCGTCTCGAGGAGGCCGGCTACATCTCCTGTTCCAAGACCTTTGCTGGGCGAGTACCGCGGACGGAATATCGGCTCACCGCAGCCGGACGGCGGGCGCTCGAGCGGTATCTGGACCACATGGAAGCGCTGATCCAGGCGACCCGAGAGCGATAGCATCGCGGTTTTTTTTTGGAGACAAACTTCGTGTTGCAAAGTACTTCGCACTGTCCTGTGGTGCCGGCCGGCCTGCACGTCGCGATCATCATGGATGGCAACGGGCGATGGGCGACGGCCCGCGGCCGCCCCCGATCCGCCGGTCATGCGGCGGGCATCGCGGCCCTCCGCCGGGCGGCCGAGGCGGCGCCGACGCTCGACATCGGGACATTGACGGTGTACGCGTTCTCATCGGACAACTGGGGGCGTCCGAGCGGCGAAGTGACCGCCCTGCTGCGGCTGTTGCGGCGTGGACTCGAGGCGGAGGTGGAGCGGTGTCTCGCCAACGGCGTGCGACTGTCCGTCTTTGGACGGCGCGACCGTCTGCCGAAGGGGCTCGTACGGGCCATCGAGGCGGCCGAGGACGCGACGGCGGCGGGAAGTCGGCTCTGGCTGCGCGTCGCCATCGACTACTCGGCCCGCGAGTCGATCCTGCGGGCAGCGGCGGCGTGGCGACCGGCGGCTCCGCCCACGCGCGAGGAGTTCAGTGAGCTGTTGGCGGCCGCCGACCACAGCGCCGCGGCCCCCGAGGTCGATCTCCTGATTCGCACCGGTGGTGACCAGCGCCTCAGCGACTTCCTGCTCTGGGAGTGCGCCTACGCTGAGCTCTTCTTCACCGCCCGCATGTGGCCCGACTTCGATGGCGTCGAGCTCGCCCGTGCGGTGAAGGAATTCCGTCGTCGCGAACGACGGTTCGGCGCGCTGCCAGCGGCGGCCGCGGGGTGACGGTCAAGCGGGTGGCGGGTGGCGGGTGGCAGGTGGCAGGGTAGCCGAGGGCACCTCCTTTGTCGTGTGCACATGCGCCCGGCGGTGGCAGGGCCTCGACACGGACTGGTAGGGGCGACGCATGCGTCGCCCGGTCGTTCAACGGAATTGGCGGTGCCGGTGCGACGCATGCGTCGCCCGGTGTGCACGCGGGATTCTACCGGGTGGTGTCCAGCCGTTTCAGCCGTTCGAGCGCGGTCAGCACACGTGTGCGGGCCTCGGCAGGCGTATCGGCGACGGCGGCCACGTGGCCCATCTTCCGTGTCGGGCGGGGGTCGCGCTTGCCGTAGAGGTGGAGTCGGGTCTCGGGCACGCTGAGCGCGGCCGCAAAATCCGGCAACGCGCCGCCGACCCACGCGTTGCCCAGGATGTTGGCAATGGCTGCTGGACGCACGATGTCCGTCGACCCGAGCGGCAGGTCACAGACGGCACGCACGAGCTGCTCGAACTGGCTGGTGACGCAGCCTTCGATGGTGTGGTGGAAGCTGTTGTGCGGGCGCGGGGCGATCTCGTTGACCAGAACCTCGCCCGTCTGCACGACAAACATCTCGATCGCCACGAGCCCGATCACTCGCAGCGCTTCGGCGATCGCGGTGCCGATCGCCCGCGCCGTCGTGGCGATGAGGGGATCGATCGGCGCCGGGATCACCGACCAGGAGAGTTGGCCGGCGTCGTGATGGTTGAGGGCGACGGGAAAGGCCTGCGTCTCACCCGACGGGCGCCGGGCGACCATGACGGAGATCTCGGCGGCCAGATCGAGGGCGCGTTCGACGACACATCGCTCGGCCCGCAGCGCCTGCCACGCCCCGCGACACTCGGCCCGGTTCTGCACTCGGACCTGCCCGCGCCCGTCGTACCCACCGGTGGAGGCCTTGATGTACGATGGCCCGAGTGCGTCGACGGCCATCTCACTTTCTTCGACCGTGCCGACCGCGCGGTACGCGCCGACCGGAAAGCCGTTGGCGACCAACCAGGCCTTCTGTCGTTCGCGGTGCTGGACGATCTCCAGGACGTGGGCTCCAGGATGCACCGGGACGAAGGCGCCGGCCGCGGCGAGCCCGGCGACGGCCACGTGCTCGATTTCGATGGTGACCACGTCGCAGCTCCGGGCGAACTCCACGATCGACTCGGCGCTGTCGAATGGTGCGGCCACGACTCCCGACGCCATGACGCACGCTGGGCACGCTGGATCGGGATCATACACCCGGACGTCGTAGCCCATCTCGCGGGCCGCGAGCGCTGCCATGCGCCCGAGCTGGCCGCCGCCGAGAAATCCGATCGTCGAGCCTGGAAGGATCGCCCGCGTGTTCACCGCGCAGGTGGCGGGGGCAGGGTTTGACTAAGGACGTCGTCGCGGCGTGCATCGCGCCACGCTTGCAGCCGGTCGCGCAGCGGCGCGTCGTGGATCGCCAGAATCTCGGCGGCCAGCAGCGCCGCATTGGCCGCGCCGCTGGCTCCGATTGCCAGGGTGCCGACCGGCACGCCTTTGGGCATCTGCACGATGGAGAGGAGCGCATCGAGCCCATTGAGCTGCGTGGCCGGGACGGGAACGCCGAGCACGGGTAGCAACGTCTTCGCCGCGATCATGCCCGGAAGGTGCGCGGCGCCACCGGCGCCGGCGATGATGACGTGCACTCCGCGCTCGGCGGCGGTTTCGGCGTACTGAAACAGCCAGTCGGGAGTCCGGTGCGCCGATACCACGCGCGCCTCGAAGGGGATCGCGAGATCGCGGAGCATCTCGCAGGCCGCGCCGAGATGCTGATAGTCGCTCTGACTGCCCATCACCACGCCGACGCGCGGTGAACCGGGCGGCGACACGGGCCGGGCTGAGGCGGCGGCGGGCCGGGTGGGCGAGGCTTTCCGGCTGTGACGGCTGGGACTCACTGGGCTCCGATGGGCCTGCGACTCGGGTCGGGGGAGGCGGGCACACAGAAAATGTGCACTGGCTGCGGCCGCGCGTACAGCGCGCGTACGGAGGTCGTCTCAGCCATTGCGCTACACTTGATCAGCGAAGGTGGCCGTTCGATCGACGTGTCGCAAACTGACCGCGGCGACGCGGGCTTCGCTCTCTGGCCCTGAAGCAGACGGACCAGCGCGCGGCGGGCATGTTCCGCGCAAGCCGGCTCCCGCTTACGAGCCGGGATACCCGACGGTCTGGGCGAAGGTGACGAATTGCTGATCTGGAAGCTTCAGGGTTTGGGCGAGTTTCGGGTAATCGATGGATCCCCGGAAGACCGTGGCGAGGCCCTCCGACGCGCAGAATAGGTAGACGTTCTGGCCGATGAAGCCGGTATCGACCGACGCGTAGAGACGACGATCCTCGGGTGAAACATCCGTCATCCGTTCGCCGTGTGCGACGTAGACCAGATTCACCGGGGCGGTTGCCACGAAGTCCTGACGGCCGGTCTGGCCCCGGATGTCGACCGCGAGGTGGGGCAGGAGGGCGTGTGCCTTCGGGTCATACAGCCACACGCCATCCGCCGTCGCGACGTAGACGTCCATCACCATCACGTGCCGCCAATAGGGTGCCGTGCGGTCCCCGCTAGGTCGATTGATGCCGAAAGCCGCCCACAGCAAGTCGGACAGGGTCTGCGGCGACAGAGGCCGGTTGGCGTATGCGCGGATGGAACGCCTCAGGTTGAACGCAGAGAGGACCGGCATGCCGCCCTCACGCCGAGGCGGCGGCAGTTCGATGGGTGCGAGCTCCTGCGGCGCTGCGGGAGTTGAGATCACGGCAAGGGCTGCGCTCGCGAGCATGCCTGAAACAGCTTGGCGTCGGGTCACCATGGTCACTCCTTGTGGCTCCAGGTGCAGAGTTCTTACCGTGTATCGCCTGGATGCGTCGCGCCATCGGCTGTAGCCGGACGGCCCGTCAGGGGCTCCCCTGCGCGGCGATCATGTCCACACCGTGGCTACAACGAGAAAGGGACTGCGAGATCCGCAGTCCCTTTGCCCGTCGTCGCGCACGGCGCGTGGCCCTTCGATTTAGCCACTCCCGCACAACGCGTGGTGCTTCGACTTACGCCACTCCCGAGGAGGGACTCGAACCCCCGACCCGGCGGTTAACAGCCGCCTGCTCTACCAACTGAGCTACTCGGGAAGAACCTTGAAAGCTAGGACCGGCCGGCAGGTGGGTCAAGCAAACCCGTGCCGGGACGATGGGTCGCCGTACTACCTACGCCGGCGGCCGCGGTGCGCAGGCTGCTGGTGCGTCTCCCGCCGGACCGCCGCTCGGCGATTGGGCGCGGGCGATCCAGCTGCAACAACGGCCGCAGCCATTGGCCGGTATGCGACGCGGCGACCGCCGCGACCGCCTCGGGCGTGCCCATGGCGACTACGCGACCGCCGGCGTCGCCGGCTTCGGGGCCCAGATCGATGACCCAGTCAGCCAGCTTGATCACATCGAGATTGTGCTCGATCAACACCACCGTGTGGCCCTGCTCGACCAGTCGATCGAGCACCTCAGCCAGCTTCCGGATGTCATCCATGTGTAGGCCGGTCGTCGGCTCATCCATCACATAGAGCTTGCGTCCCTGCGTGCGACCGGCGTGCGCTAGCTCGCGTGCAATCTTGATCCGCTGGGCCTCTCCTCCCGACAACGTCGTCGCCGGTTGGCCGAGGCGTAGATACCCCAGTCCGACCCGCTGCAATTGCCAGAGCACGGTCGTCAGCCGCTCTTCGAACGGGAACAGTCGTATCGCCTGTTCCACCGTGAGCTCGAGCAGCTGCGCGACGCTGCGACCATGCACCGTGACCTCGAGCACATCGCTCTGGAACCGAGTGCCGCCGCAGACCTCGCACGGGACGAACACGTCGGCCATGAACACCATCTCGATCTCAGTGTAGCCCGCACCTTCGCACGCCTCGCACCGTCCACCCGGCACGTTGAAGCTGAACGTCCCGGCTGTGTATCCACGCTGTCTCGCCAGTGGCGTGGCCGCCAGGATGCGACGTAGCTCATCGAATGCCTTGACGTACGTGACCGGATTGGAGCGCGGCGAACGCCCGATCGGCGATTGATCGATCAATACCACATCGTCGAGCGCATCGACACCGGACAGCTGATCGTAGGCTCCCACGCGCTCGCCCAGGTGCTGTTTGGCCGTGTGCTCACCGCGGAGGCAAGTCTCGAGTGCCCGGTACAACACGTCGTGGACCAGTGTGCTTTTCCCGGAGCCCGATACGCCCGTCACGACCGTGAGGGCGCCGATGGGGATGCGGACATCAACACCTTGCAGATTGTGTGCGCGTGCGCCAGTCAGGGTGAGCCATCGCGGACCGACCGAGCGGCGCTCGCTCGGCAGCGGGATCTCCCGAGCTCCCGTGAGGTACTGCCCCGTGAGCGGGCTCTCGGCGATCCGTGACATCGGTCCGCTGAACACCAGCGACCCGCCATTGGCTCCGCTCCCCGGACCCAGCTCCACCATGAAATCGGCGCGCCGTATCGCCTCCGGGTCGTGCTCCACGACGAGCACTGTGTTCCCCGCGTCGCGAAGGCGCAGCAGCAATTTCAAGAGACGGTCCATGTCGCGGGGATGGAGGCCGATCGATGGTTCGTCCAGCACATAGAGGGTGTCGACCAGCTTCGCGCCGAGCGAGTTGGCGAGCGCGATGCGCTGCGCCTCGCCACCCGACAACGAGCGCGTGGCGCGATGCAGGGAGAGGTACGTGAGTCCGACGTCGCACAAGAACTGCACGCGGGACCGCGCTTCGATCAGGACGTGCTGGGCGATTTGCTGTTCGAATGGTGACAACGACACGTCCTCGAGCCACCGCAACAGGCGGTCGGCGGGCAGCTCCGACACGTCAGCGATCGTGCGGCCGGCCACGCGCACCTGGAGGGCCTCCGGGCACACCTTGCTCCCGTGGCACGTGGAGCAGACTCGCGCCGATTGGTATTGGCGGAGGAAGACGCGGATGTACTGCTTGTACCGCTTGTCCTCGAGCCGGCGTAGGAACGGCAGGATCCCCGTGAATCCCCGCCCGGTCGTCGTGAGCAGCCGGTCCCGTTGCGCCGGCGTCAGCGTCGACCAGGGTGCGTCGAGCGGGATGTCCTC
>Ga0209415_10006015_pt1 | contig 21700 bp, 21 predicted proteins | sample PeaSoiSIISIP2007_FD_187696 | JGI IMG/M metagenome (GOLD analysis project Ga0209415, IMG submission 187696) | Peat soil microbial communities from Weissenstadt, Germany - SII-SIP-2007 (SPAdes) (version 2) | ecosystem: Environmental > Terrestrial > Soil > Wetlands > Peat | place: Germany... | reverse complement strand
CATCCTCCGGCAATCACGGCGGGAGGAACTGTGCGCGATCTGCGGAGTCAATTGTGGTCGTCGATTGACAACGACACGTCGCGAGACCTGGACCAGATTGAGGTTGCGGAACGCTTGTCGAACAGCGACGTAAAGGTTCTGGTTGGAATTGCTGATCTGGACGCCTTTCTACCCAAGCGGAGCGCAATCGATCAGCATGCCGCGCGGGAAACGACGACGGTGTATGCCGGAATCCGAAATTTCCCCATGCTGCCGGAGGAGCTTTCCACGGGCAAGACTTCCCTGCTGGAAAATCAGGACCGGTTGAGCGTGATCATCGAGTTTGTGGTGGACGGCGACGGTCACGTGGCTTCCAGCGATGTCTATCGGGCGGTGGTTCGCAACCAGGCGCAACTGCAATACAATTCGGCGGGAGCGTGGCTGGAAAACACGGCAGCGGCGCCGCCGAAGGTGGCGGCTTCCGCGGATCTGCAGGCACAACTGCGGTTGCAGGACGAAGTGGCGCAGAAGCTAAGGAGCCGGCGCTATGAAAACGGAGCGCTCGATCTCCAGACCGACGAAGTTTATCCCTTGGTGCTTAATACTGAAGTGGTCGACGTGGTGAACCAGCAGAGAAACCACGCGACTGAGTTGATCGAAGACTTCATGATTGCCGCGAACGGGGTCGTGGCGCGGATGCTGGAAAAGGTTTCGTCCTTACGCCGCATTGTTAAGCAGCCGGAGCGTTGGGATCGCATCGTTCAACTGGCGGCGAACTTCGGCGAGAAACTTCCAGCCGACCCCGACTCGAAAGCGCTCAACGATTTTCTGGTCAAGCGCAAGGCGGCGGATCCAAGTCATTTTGCCGATCTATCGCTGGCGGTGATCAAGTTGATTGGGCCCGGAGAATACGTTCTGGAGCGGCCGGGGGATCCCGCGCCGGGACACTTCGGGCTAGCGGTGCAGGATTACACCCACTCGACGGCTCCGAATCGCCGATTCCCAGACATTGTGACGCAAAGACTGGTCAAGGCGATGCTTGCTGGGCAATCCAATCCTTACTCGGATGACGAACTTTCCGCGATCGCCGCTAACTGCACCGAAAAGGGAGACGCGGCGCGGAAAGTGGAGCGTGAAATGGCAAAGCGGCTGGCTGCGGTCGCGTTGCAGCATCGCATCGGCGCCATCTTCGACGCCATCGTCACCGGCGTAACTCCCAAGGGAACTTTTGTTCGGGCGCTGCAACCGCGCGTTGATGGGTTGCTGGCGCAAGGGCAGCAGGGAGTCGATGTCGGAGACAAGTTGCGCGTCAAACTGATTCGCACCGACGTGCAGCGTGGCTTCATCGACTTTGCCCGCGTTTAAGACAGTTTCCGGTTTCCAGTTTCTCGTTTCCGGTTGCGAACTCTCCTGTCCGCTGCTCTCCTGTTGATTCTCAGCCTCTGGGCAGACTAGAGCCTGCCCTTGGGCTTGCCGAAGGGGCGGCTGTCCCCAACCCACTCAGCTCCGCCGGTCATCAGGGAAGGCAATAGGCGGGAACCATACTGCAAGTTATTCTGACGAAAGCAGTTAGTGCGGAGGGGCGTAAGTCTGTTTATTAAATGGCGCAATCTCCTTTGCGGCGTGATGGCAGTAATGTTGCCGACGTCGCTGATAGCCCAGGACTCAGCTCGGGCAATGCTCCACAATGAGGGGGGAGCCTGGCTGAACGGGAATCCTGCGCCCAAATCCTCCGCGATTTTCGTGCACGACCTGGTGCGGACTCAGAAGGAAAATAAGGCGAGAATCGACGCCGACGGATCCACGGTTACGGTCGAAGCGGAAACCATTGTGCAATTCGAAGGAGACGAACTCGTCCTCGAACATGGCAGCCTGCAAATAAACACCTGGCGAGGAATGAAGGTGCGCGTAAATTGCCTGACCGTAAGTCCCCCGGCGCAACAGTGGGCCCGCTACGACGTCAGAGATGTAGACGGAAAGGTGCTGGTACTGGCGTACCAGAACGACGTTAAGATCCACTACGGCGGTCCGGCTGCCTGGCGGTCGAAGCACGTTGAGTTAGCGGACGTGACGGTATATCAAGGCGGGCAGGAAACACGCGAGGAACGATGCGGGGAGGCGGCCAAACCGGCCGAGGTCGTCAACGCCAAGGTGGCGATCCTGAACAATACTTGGGCCAAGGTAGCCGGGGTCGGCGTGATCGGCGTGCTCACTTGCTGGGCTCTATGCCACACAGACGATCCCCTCAGCCCTGACAAACCCTAGCCACGCAGCCCAACATTTTCGCTAGATGCCCCCGTGCAGTCGATCGGTGTCGGCATTGGTGTAGATGTGAGTGGCACGCCGGGCTCGCGCCTTGCTGTATGCCGCCGCTTCGGCCACAGTAATTCCATAACCACGCTCGCGCAACTCCTGGGCGTTGGTCATCTGCCAGACTCCATTATCGAGAATGCTTGGAGGAAGCAGATTGGAAGACGGTTCCGGGGACACGCTGGGAGATGGTTGCGGAGACAAAATAGCAGATGGCTGCTGCGGCAGTTGCAGCAGACCTGGGAATGGTTCAGCGAGGAAACTAAGCTTAAGATCGCTGGGCGAAACTTCCGTGTAATAGATGGGAGCCAGATTCACATTCGGATGGGGCTGAGGCACAACCGTCTGATTGTCAGCTCCGGCGACGAGGTTCTCCGTCGCGTTGCTGGCACCGACCTCAAGAGGCGGGCCCGCCAGGGACATTGATGGCGTGGAGATGGAACGCGCGAGCAAGGGAGATCCATGATTCATCAGATACTGCGGACCCACGGCAAAGTTCGTGTCCTGGCTAAAGGCGATTCCTTGGGTCGAAAGTATGAGCAGAGTGCAACAAAACACAAAATAGAAGGAGATGCGCATGGGGCCTCCGCGGTGCAGCAGTTCTGCTGGTAATTATGAAACAATTGCGGCGCCCGCAGCCAGAGTCGTTAGACCCTACTTGCCGCTCTGGTCAAGGCTTTCGACCGCAGTCGATTGGCGCGCTCGCCGGCGCTGGCGTTCCGCCCGCAGCAGAAAGAACATGTAGAGAACGATCCCAAGATTGGCCACCAGCACCGTCGAGCGGAGTACGGTAATGCCCCGCATGAGCCCGCGGATCTCGAGAGGGAGAAACAGAGTTCCGGACACGAAGGCCAGCCATTCGGCCCATGTACGCTGCTTCCACAGGCCGTAGGCCTCAGCAAAGCGCAAAACAGAATAGGCGAAGGCCAATTGCGCTGCCATCCACAAGCGGGCATCGGTGAGGCGGTCGGCAAAATCAAGGAAGAGCTGCGCCGAGTGCCGGTCAGTGCTGATGTGCAACAGGGCCAGCAGGCTCTCGGCAATCCACCAGGCATCTTTGTGTACGAGCAGGATCGCGCTCAACCCGATCAACAGGACGAACAGGCCTTTGGTGAATTCGAAGGAAGCAACCACGCGCAGCAGATTTCTCTGGGCGCGGTGCAAGTCGATTTTCGTTGCCGGCGATAGCATGCGGCGCGCAAGGAACCTCAGAGTACCACGACTACCTGACCCGTTCTTTTCTCTGCGAAGCCCGCAATGAAGACGATATCTCTAGAAATGGGTTCAGCTTCTTCGGCTCCGAACAGCAGCGCGAAGCTCGTTCACGATCTCGCGGGAAGCCTTGATGGCAGCCGCGTGCTGGTTCACGTTGAAGGAGATCGCGCCTACGCGAGCGTGCCCGCCTCCCCCGTAGCGCTCGCAAATCTTGGCCAGATTGACGACGGGTTCTTCCGGAGCCCAGGGATTGGATCCGACCGAAACCTTCACGCGGAAGCTGCTTTTGCTGAGTCCCACGCTATAGATTGATTCCGGATGGAGGAAGTAGGGAACGAACTTGTTGTAGCCTTCGAGATCGTGATCGGTGACGTCGAAGAAAATGGTTCCGTCGATGCATTCGGTGCGCTGCTTCAGGATTTCCATGGAGATTTCGTGCCGACGGAGCAGCGGGGGCAGGAGCGGAGCCACGAACGGCTCCTCCAGGATGGCGCCGAGGGACTTGGTGGCGAGAAGCGGAATCAGGTTGGGAACGAAGCGTTGGTCGGGCGCGGACTCGATGACCATAGTCAGCTTCATGGCGGGGGCTTGCATCTCAACCGCAGTCTTGGCATCGGGATAGAGAGCGCCGTCGATGATGTCGGTCCAATGGACGAGGTCGGCTACGGGGGCGGGGTCGAATCCGAAACGCTGTTGCGCGATCATCGCAATGAAGCTGGTGCAGGACTTGAAATCTGGATCGTAGAACTTGCGATTGCTGTCGTCGCGCTCGAAGTGGGCGGCATCAGCCGGTGAGAGAAACGCACTCTCGTGATGGTCGAACCACCAAGTAATCTTGGGCGAGCTGGAGTACTTGAAGTCGACGATGGCATTTTCGTCGCCGTCGAAATGGGATTCGTCAAAGAGCGCACCTGCGCGATGCAGGAGGCCGGAGAAGACGAAGTCGGCGTCTTCGCGAATCCGCTCGCGATAAAAGCGGGAAAAGAGCGCAGCGGAGCAAGCTCCATCGAAACACTTGTCGTGGTAGAAGACTCTGACTTTCAATCCGTTCCCCAGTGGTACGAAAATTCCCGCCGCCCGCAAGGCTGCATCCAGAGCAATTGGGTGGGCGGGGTAAAAGCTAATAGGATTGACAGCTTAGAGGAAGAAAGTCAAGGGGACGAGCTCCGCCGTACGGACACAAAAGCCCTCACGCATGGTTCTTCTTAAATTCAACAGAGCCGAGAATCAGTCTGGTTTTCTGCCGTAGCCCGCGCCTAGCCAGCCTGCTTCTCCGCCAGGTCGCCGATCACAGGCAGCTTGAACATCTGTCCCTGGTTCGCCTTCAGCAGCAGAATGATCCAGACAATCAACGCTCCTAAGAAGACCAGCATGTGCAAAGGCGCGGTAATGAAAATCAGGAATGGGACAACAGTCATGACCGAAAGCCCGACCTGAATGGCAAACACGGCCACGGAGAAGAAAATGCTCTGGTAGGAGTGGAACCGGACAAAGCGGCTCTGGTTGTAGGGCGCGGTCACCAGAAAGATGATCGCAGGAATGAAAGTTACATAGGCCAGCATTCCGGCGACGTTGTCAGCCATTCCCGCGGTAGAGCCGGCGGGCGCAGCCGCAGCCCGGCCGCTGCATGCCGCGCACGTGGTTGTGCCATCGGCAATTTGTGCACCACACATATTGCAGAATGCCATCGGAGTCCCCTTCAGCCTTCTCTGGAACATCCGAGCTTTTAGCAGACCCTGCGAGCTCGGCTTTAAGCGATGTTGCGGCAAAGTACCAGAAAAGCGCACGGGAAGCAATCAACAACTTGGGCAGACGGGCGTGAGCTCAGCCCGCGAGAGTTTGCCGTTCTGCGAAGTCGCCCACCAGCGGGAGCTTGAACATCTCGCCTTGCAGAGCCTTCACCACAAGCACGGCCCAAACTGCGAGAAACGCAAGGCCCACCACCATGGAGACCAACAGGACGAGAAGATGGCCGAGCACCGGAACGAAAAACAGCAGGAAGTCCACAACTCTGAGTGACGCTCCAACGACCACGCCCGCCAGACACAGGCCGAGGCACTGAAACGAATGAAAACGAACGAAGCGGTTCCCTTTGTAAGGCTCTACCAGAACAAACACGATGGCCGGCAGAAGGAAGTAAGCGAGGGCGCCAGCCAGCGTCTCAGGCAACATCCCCACCACGCCTTGCGCGCGCTCGATGGGACGCATGGCGCGGCCGCAGCCCGGGCAGTAGGAAGCAGTATCGGGCATCTCAGCGGCGCAATTGGGACAAGCGATGGGCATGAATTCCTTCAGACCGCCCGCGCAGACGCGCTTTTCTTGCGGCAGTCTTCACAAACACCGTAAATCTGGAAGGTGTGACGGGTTGTGGTGTAGTGGTGTCTGTGGCCGATTTCCTGCTCCAACTGGTCTACTTCGTGCGAGAAAAACTCCACCGAACTTCCGCACTCGGTACAGACCATGTGGTGATGGCTGCGCCGGTTATATTGATGCTCGTAACGGGCGATGCCATCGTGGAACGCCACTTCGCTGGCCAGTCCGCACTCGGCCAGCAGCTTAAGAGTGCGATAGACGGTGGTGTAGCCGATGCCGGCGTCCTTCTTCTGCACCAGGCGGTGCAGCTCGTCGGTAGAAAGGTGGTCGCGGGTTTCCAGGAACGAGCGCAGGATCGTGTCGCGCTGAGCGGTCTGCTTCAGGCCGACCCGCTTGAGATGGCGGTGGAGGATATCCTGGGCCTCGCGCACCATCTCACGCGAGATGGAGGGCTGGTCATCGATGCGCTTCTGGAGCATGAAGGGTCAGGATAGCATCGGGCATCTTGAAAATGAAATTCATTTTCAGTTAATTTCCCGGGGCTCTGCGGCGAGGGTGGAAGCCGCGGCTTTTCAAGACGGCTGCTAGAATCAACTTTGCTCATGAGCACTCTTACTGTAACCAGCGCTCCGGTCTCACGGCGTTCGACCGGAGTACGCATTCTTCTCTGGCTGCTACCGCTCCTCGCTCTGCTGGCTGCTGGCGCCGTCGCTTTCGCATACTTTATCGCCCGCTCTGCCCTGCCCCGGCTTGACGGAAACCTCAAGGTGAACGGTCTTTCAGCGGCGGCGAAAGTAACTCGGGACAGCCACGGCGTGCCGGCGATCGAAGCCGCGACCCTGGAAGATTTGTTTCTGGCGCAAGGTTACGTCACGGCGCAAGACCGGCTCTGGCAGATGGACATCATGCGGCGTTTCGCAGGCGGAGAATTATCCGAGATTCTGGGTGAAGACACGCTCAAGATCGACCGTGAGCAGCGCATCCTGGGATTGCGCGCGGCGGCGAGGAAAGGGTTGCAGACCGCGAGTCCCCGCGACCGCGCTTATTTTGATGCGTACGCGCGCGGGGTGAATGCTTTCATTGAAAGCCATGGCAGCAGTCTTCCGATTGAGTTCCGCATTATGAAGTACCGGCCAAAGCCGTGGCAGGCGGAGGATTCCATCGTCATCGCGAATCAGATGGTGAAGGATCTCAACTACTACACCTTCAGGGACACGCTCGCCCGCGAGAAGATTCTGGCCAAGTTGGGGCCGGAGTTGACCGCTGATCTATACGTGAACCGCTCCTGGCACGATCGCCCGCCCACCGTGATGCGGGCAGACCTCAACGATCAGGATAATCAGGGCGATTCGGACGATGACGATGACGCCGGACCTGACACCTCGGTGACGCAGCAGAGAGGTGCGGCGGCCGAAATCTGGGCACAGCACGCTCCGGAAGCGGTGAACGGATCGAACGACTGGGTGGTCTCCGGAGCGCACACGGTCACCGGCAAGCCGCTACTGTCGAACGATATGCACCTCGGGCATCAGATGCCCAACCTGTGGTACGAAGCGCATCTTAAATGCGGCAACCAATCAGGCAGCGTGGATGTGGCGGGAGTGACACTGCCCGGAATGCCCTACGTGATTGTCGGCCACAATCAACGCATTGCGTGGGGATTCACCAATGTTGGGCCGACGGTGGCGGATGCCTTCATCGAGAACTTCAACGCGCAGGGCGCCTACCAGACGCCGCAGGGCTGGCAGCAGCCCGAGCACCGCGCGGAGGTGATTCGCGTCAAGGGCAAGCCGGATGTAACGGTGGATGTGAAGATCACGCGGCACGGGCCGGTCGTTACCGACCTTTCACCTGGCGAGACGCAGCAGATTGCGCTTCGTTGGACCCTTTACGACGGTCTGCGCATGCCGTTTTTCGATGTCGATGCGGCACAGAACTGGGAGGAATTCCGCAAAGCCTTTTCGCAGATGGATGCGCCGGGGCAAAATGTGGTTTACGCCGACGTCGACGGCAACATCGGTTACCAGGCCACGGGGCGGGTTCCGATTCGCGCCGCCGGCGACGGCAGTGTGCCGGTGAGCGGGGCGGACGATGCCCACGAATGGAAAGGCTACGTTCCTTTCGACAAATTACCCAATATCTACAACCCTCCTTCAGGAGTGATCGCAACTGCGAATGGGCGCATCACGCCTGATGGCTATCCCAATTCGATCAGCGCCGAGTGGGAAGCGCCGTGGCGCACAGAGCGCATTTATCACATACTGGAATCGGGGCGGAAGTTTGCGGCCGCGGACATGCTCGCACTGGAGAATGATGTTCACTCCGAAAATGACCTGTTCGCGGCCGAACGTTTTGTCTACGCCATCGACCACGCCTCGAAACCATCGGCGCGAGCGAAGCAGGCTGCGGATCTCATGCGCAACTGGGATGGACGGATGCTTGGTTCATCGGCGGCGCCCACCATTGCTGGGCGCTCGGCTCGCGAGCTGACCCGGCTGTTACTCGAGCCACGCCTGGGATCTGCCCCAGAAGATCCGAAGGCACAAGAAGCAACCCTGAGTTGGAAGAGCTACCACTGGGAGATGCAAACGGTGTGGCTGCAGAATATTCTGCTGCACCAGCCCAAGCGTTGGCTGCCGGAAAAGTATCCCAGTTACGATGAACTGCTGACCGCCGCCGTGGAAGCCGCGGTGAATGGGCCGTCAGCTCCTGAAGATCTGGCTTCGTGGCGTTGGGGCGACGTGAATGCCGTGGAGATTGATCACCCAGTGCTGGGAAAGATTCCTTTGATTCGGCGCTGGGCCGCGCCGGGAATCAGGGAGCAGTCCGGCAGCGGTTACACGGTAAAAGCTGTGACGCGTCACCACGGGCCGTCGGAGCGCTTCACTGCGAACCTTGCGGACCTTGACCAATCCACCTTAAACACAGTCACCGGCCAGGGCGGGAACTTCCTAAGCCCCTACTACATGGATCAGTGGAAGGCCTGGTATGAAGGCTCAACCTTCACTTTGGCTTTCACGCCTCAAGCAGTGGAAGCGACTGGGGCGCATCGTCTGGTACTGGAACCTGCAAGGTAGTCCCGCCCGTGCTGCAGACGCAGATTAGAAGACCCGGCTCAGAAAAAGTCGATGGCCTTCACATCGATGATGTAGCCGGTGATGACGATGGTTCCCGTTTCAGGCAGGTTCGGGTTGTTATTGTTATCCAACAGCAGGCTGTCGATGAGCGTGTCGTAGACTCTTAGATTCCCACCTTCGGCAACATACTCTACATCGCGAGTGGTGAAGCTCTGAAAGCCGGTGACGTCGCCGTTGTCGGGCAGGATTACCGCTGTGGTGTTCGCCGTCTTCGTGGTATCGAAGATGGAGAGGCAGCCACGCACTTCCCCTTGAGGATTAGTGACGTTGCCGATGTTCGTGCAAGCATACGACCCGATAAAGAGCTGACTGTTGACGCTCATATCGATGCGGTCGTGGTAGCCGTCAGTGATAACGACGCTACTGGTGACGGTCATCGAACCGAGGTCGACAACGTCAAGACGCCCACACGTTGTGGCGGCGGTGGTCTGGCCTGCGCACGAATTGTTGGGCGCTGGATTGCTGACGGATGCGGTTGCGGTGCCGGCTACGTAGAGGGTCGAACCGCTCAGCCAGCCGATGGTCGCGCCATCCACGGCAACTGGAGGTCCCACCGCTAAGGTTGTCATGTTCAGAGTTTGCACGCTGGCGCTGGCGCTGCCGCTACCGCACTCCGGGCCGCAATTCAAGACATAGGCGGTACTGCCGTCCGCGCTGAAAACCGCGTACACCGGGCGATCGAAGCCGGGCACGGTGGCCGTAACCGGAGTGCTCACGTTCACCAGCAGCGGATAGATGACGGTCAGAGCGTCGGAATCATTACTGAAAACCAGAAGATGGCTCCCATCCGGACTCGATACCACGGTTTGCGCCCCGGGAACGCTGAGTGTAGCGGTGATGCCCCCGGACGTAAGATTCATTACCTCAACCGCTCCCGGTGAGGGTCCGTTGTTCATTGGGGCGGTAGGTACAGCCGCATAACCACTGCCAGTCGCCAGGGCGACCATGCTGGTGGTGGGTCCGGTTAGTTGTATGTTCCCCTCCAGACTCTGCCTCACGGAGTTGACAACTTCGACGTTGTTGCTCGAGGAATCAAAGGCGAGAAGTAGCGCTCGATTGGGCGTCAGCGTCATGAGGCCGGGAGAGTTGCCAGCGCTGATTGCACCCCTCACCAGCGCGTCGTCCTCACCATTGATGAGCACCAGACCGGCGGACGCCGTCGGGCTGGAGACGCTTTGCGAAGCAAGAACGCGGGTCGTCAGCGTACTCGGAGACGATCCACAGGATACAAAGCTGAAACTGGCGACCGCGAGCACAGCCGGCAAAAGAGCGGATTTCTTCAAACGTGAGGCTCCTAACTACAGGAAAACCAGAGATTTAAGTGCGAAATACGGGATTATAACAGAGCGGGAGAACTCCACCTGCGCTCGGGCTCCGCCGGTCGAGGAAACTTGTCGCCCCTCTTGTCTCTCGCATGCAAGAATCGGCGCTCATCCTGTATTCTGACTAAGTATATGGCGTCTGACCTTCTTACCCGGATCAAGCAGTTCCCCGCTCTGTGCGACGGAGCCATGGGAACTCTGCTCTACGCAAACGGCGTGTTCATCAACCGTTGTTACGACGAGTTGAATCTTTCCCAGCCCGACCTCATTCACGGCATTCATCACGGCTACCTCCAGGCTGGGGCCGAAATCATCGAAACCAACACTTTCGGTGCGAACGCCTTCCGCCTGGCACGGCACAGCATCGCCGACAAAGTGCGTGACATCAACCGGGCAGGAGCGCGCCTTGCTCGCGAAGCTGCCAAAAGCTTCGATGTCTGGGTGGCGGGATCGGTTGGCCCGTTAGGAACCAGAATCGAGCCCTTGGGAAAAACCTCCTTCGAAGAGGCCCGCCAGGCATTTCGCGAGCAGATTGCGGCGTTGGCTGAGGGCGGCGTCGACCTGCTGATGTTCGAAACCTTCGGATACCTGGAGGAACTCCATCAGGCCATGCTGGCGGCCAAGGACGTGGGGACAAAATTGCCGTTGGTCGTGCAGGTTACGATCGACGAAGACGGCAACTGCCTGGATGGTTCCGATCCGGAGACCTTTGCTCCTCGGCTCGAAGAGTGGGGCGCGGACGTGATCGGCTGCAACTGCAGCGTGGGTCCGGTGGCCATGCTGGATGCCATAGAGCGCGTGCACGCTGTGACTTCCCTGCCGCTATCCGCGCAGCCGAATGCAGGAATTCCGCGACCCGTGGACGGCAGAAATGTCTACCTGTGCTCCCCGGAGTACATGGCGAGCTATGCGCGCAAATTTGTCGCCGCAGGCGCGCGGATCGTGGGCGGATGCTGCGGAACCACTCCCGATCATATCCGTGTGATGAAATCCGCTTTGCGAGTTGGAGAAGCCAGGGGTAAGGCCGCTTCGGCCCAGGTCACGAGCACCGCTGCACCTCCGGCGGCGCCCGTCCAGCCTTTGGTCGAACGCTCGCTTCTCGGGGCAAAGCTGGCTCGCGGAGAGTTCGTCACGATGGTGGAGGTGGTTCCTCCCAAGGGAACCGACATTCGCAAGGAGTTGGACGGCTCACGATTCCTGAAGTCAGTGGGAGTGGATGCGGTCAACATTCCCGACAGTCCGCGGGCTTCGGCGCGCATGAGCAATCAGGCGCTTTCCCTGCTGGTGCAGCAGGAGGCGGGAATCGAAGCGATTCTGCACTACACCTGCAGGGACCGCAACGTGCTGTGCATCCAGAGCGACCTTCTGGGAGCGGCCGCAGTGGGGATCAGGAACCTGATCTGCATTACCGGCGATCCGCCAAAGATGGGCAACTATCCGGACGCGACCGCGGTCTTTGATGTGGATGCCATCGGCCTGGTCAATATCGTCCACAACTTGAACCGCGGGCTGGATCTCGGCGGAAACCCGATCGGTGCAGGCACGGGCTTCGTGATCGGTGTGGGAGCAAATCCGGGGCTTACCGATCTGGATGAGGAGATCCGGCGGTTTGAGTTCAAAGTGCAGGCGGGAGCCGAATACGCGGTAACGCAGCCGGTTTTCGATATTCACCTGCTGGAGAACTTCCTGAAGAGGATTGAGCACTGCCGCATCCCCGTGGTAGCGGGAATCTGGCCGCTGGTCAGCGTGCGAAATGCCGAGTTCATGAAAAACGAGCTCCGGGTTTCGGTGCCGGACTCGATTCTGGAACGCATGGCACGGGCGCAGACACCGGAAGCGGCCAGGGCCGAAGGTGTGGCCATTGCCCGGGAAATGCTGGTTGCGGTTCGGCACACCGTGCAGGGGGCGCAAATCAGCGCGCCACAGGGACGTTACAGTTCGGCGGTCGATGTCCTCGAGGCGCTGGGAACCAAGAGTCCCGCTACTGCATAGAATTCCCTTTGTGGGGAAGAACAAATCGATTTTAACATCGTTTTACAAAAAAACACTGGACACTCCTCGCAAATAGGAGCATTACAATAAGAACAGGAGCGAAACCCGTTGGCTAAGTTTGAAGAATGCCTTCAGCGACTGGAAAGGATTGTCCAGGAGCTGGAAAAGGGAGATGTGCCTCTGGAGAAGTCTCTTACCCTCTTTGAGGAAGGCATGCATCTCTCGTCCACTTGCCGGAAGGAGCTGGAACAAGCCGAAGGCAAGGTGGAGATCCTGCTGAAGAAGAACGGGAAGCTCCAGGCTGAGCCGTTTGAGCCGCAGACGGAGAAGGCGCCTGCCCACAGGTAGGCTGCCGAGCCCGTCGCTTATGCTCTAGGTTGTAATGTCTGTGGAGTGGTGGTTTCGAACCCTTCCCCGCAGCCCTAGTCCGCCGTTGCTGACGGTTGTAAGTCAGGAGGATCTATGGGCTTTAGTGTGGTCGTTCTTGAAAGCGATCCCATGCTCGCTCAGTCTCTGGCTGGCGGGCTTTCTTCTCACTTCAATTCCGTGCAGTTGACTCGCTCTGGGGACGAACTCCGCGAGCGAATTGCCAGGAACCGTCCAGAGGTCGTAATTCTCGATATGGAATCTTCTCGCCTGACGGACGTGCGTAACCTGCACCGCGATTTCCCAACCCTGCCGATCGTCTGCACCCATCGCGTACCGGATGAAGAGTTGTGGATCGCCGCGCTCGAAGCCGGCGCCAGCGACGTGTGTCCCGCCGATGACGTGTCGAGCGTATTGAGTTCGGTCTTGCGCAATGTGGCCATGGCACAGCACGTCGCGGCCTGAGTTGTTCGACCTTTTCAACTAGCGAGGACGCCTTCTGGTGTCCTCGCTTTTTTACCTTCAGCGGACGCCTTGTTATACTCACTCCTCAATGCTGCAAGAAACTCTCGAGCAGGGGCAGGCGTTGACCGACGCGGCCCTGGACCGGCTGATTCCACTGGAAACCCAGCATCCGGAGTCCATTCACAAGGCCATGCGGCACAGCGTGTTCGCCGGCGGCAAACGGCTGCGACCGGTGTTATGCATGGAGGCCGGCCGCATGATAGCGGGATCTTTGCCCAGAAAGATTGAGGAACTGGGTGCGGCGCTGGAAATGCTGCACACTTACTCGCTGATCCACGACGATCTTCCGGCATTGGACAACGATGATCTGCGCCGAGGCCGTCCTACTTGCCACAAAGTGTTCGGGGAAGCTCTGGCGATTCTGGCGGGAGATGCGCTGCAGACGCAAGCTTACGAGGTTCTGGCGCGACTGGCATGTCCGGCAGAGGCGCGCGTGAGGATTATCGAGGAGATCGCACGCGGCACAGGCACTCTGGATGGCATGATCGGCGGACAAGTCGTAGATCTTGAGGCCGAGCATACCCAGCCCACGGCGGAGATGCTGGAGTATATTCATCGCTCGAAGACCGCGGCCCTGATCACTGCGAGCCTGGTAAGTGGCGGGTTTTATGCCGGAGCAAAAGACAGCGAAGTTAAGAAGCTGCGGGCATTTGGGCAGTCGATCGGACTGGCGTTTCAGATTGTGGACGACGTGCTTGATGTGACGCAGACCTCCGAGCAACTGGGCAAAACGGCGGGCAAAGATACGGCCGCGCAAAAGGTAACCTACCCGGCGCTGTTTGGGATTGAAGAGTCCGAGCGCAAAGCGGGTTCGCTGGTGAACGCGGCATTTGCAGAGTTAGATAGTTTCGGTGAGCGGGCCGACACGCTGAAGGAGTTGGCGCGGTATTTGGTGGAGCGGAAGAAGTAGAATAGCTCCCTCCTGAAAGGGCAATTCCGCATAACATGTCCTCGACTCCTCTCGACATTCTGGCGATCGCGGCCCACCGCGACGATGTAGAACAGACCTGCGGCGGCACGCTGCTGAAAATGTCGCAGCGCGGGCAGAGCACCGGCGTCTTAGACCTGACTCAGGGCGAAATGGGTACGCGCGGCACCGATGAAGACCGCGCGCGGGAGGCGAACGAGGCGGCAAGAATTCTCGGCATCGGCTGGCGGCGGGCGCTCGATATTCCTGATGGCAGGGTCGAAAACACGTGGGAGAACCGGCTGAAAGTGGCAGGTGTGATCCGCGAGACCCGGCCCCGCGTGGTGATTCTGCCTTACTGGAAGGGACGGCATCCGGATCACTACACCTGTTCTGTGCTGGGGTACGAAGCGTGCTTTCTGGCGGGACTCGCGAAGCTGGCTCTTGGCTCTCAGCCGTTAGCTGTTAGCCAAACCGGTTCCGGCACAGATAAGGCCGGGCCGCTGGCTCCGCATCGGCCGTTCAAGATCATCTGCGCCACGCTTTACTACGACGTGCGCCCGACGTTCGTGGTGGACATCAGCCAGCAGTTCGAGCAGAAGTTCGCCTCCATCCTGGCCTACAAGTCACAGTTCAGCGATCAGGAAGCCGGCAAGGATCTCTTCCCTGCCCACAACGAAATTCGGGCGCGTGTCGACGCGATGGCACGGTATTACGGAATGCTCGGCGGTGTGACTTATGCGGAGCCGTTTTTGCAGAAGGAAGTCGGGCTGGTGGAAGATCTGTTGGCGATCCCCGTGAAGTCGATTTAGCGCTCTGCGTCACTTCTTCAACGCTATTGCCAAGCCGTCGCGAATCGGCAAGATCGTGGTGTAGAACTCCTCGGAATTGTAAAGCAGGCGGTTGAACTCGAGGATCGCTTTGGTATTTGCTTCCTTGGGATTCTTCTCCGCCACCCGTCCGCTCCACAGAACATTGTCGGTAATAAACAAGCCGCCCTTGCGCAAACGTGGCGAAATCAGACGCAGCACGCGCGGGTAGTCCTCTTTGTCGACATCGTTGAAGATGATGTCGTACTGCTCCTTCTGCTCGGAGAGAACTTCAAGAGCATCGCCGGTGTGGAGGGTGACGCGGTTGGACACGCCGGCGCGATCGAAGTAACGGCGCGCGCGCTCGGCATTTTTCGGGTCGCCGTCCGTATAGATAACGCGGCCCTTTTCGCCGACCGCCCGGGCCCACCAGATAGTCGAGTATCCAATCGCCGAGCCCAGCTCGAACACCGTGCCGGCATTGATCGTCAGGGCGAGTTGCTGCAGGACGCGCGCCACGGCCGGGCCGACGATGGGGACGTTGTGCTCGGCAGCGTAGCCTTCCATCTCCGCTAGCACTTCGTCGCGCTTGGGGAGCATGGAGTACAGATAGTCATCGACTGGACCGGCAGTCGTGAAGCCATAGTGCCGCCAATTCGGTTTTGTTTCTTTCTTCAGCTTGTTCTGGGCCACTTGTTTCCCTCGGAATTTCTGTTTGAGCAGTTCAATTGCAGGTTCAATCGCCGACGGTGACACCGGGCTTCATGGCGACGACTTCGATGCCAGGCACGAGCTTTTGCAACTCGCCCGGAGTTCCCGTCAACACCGGGAAGGTGCCGAAATGCATGGGGATGACAGCCTTCGGCTTGAGCAAATTGCAGGCGTAAGCGGCCTCGCGCGGTCCCATGGTGAAGTGGTCGCCGATCGGCAGCATGACGATCTCAGGGGCGTAGAGCTCGCGGATAATGGCCATGTCTCCGAATACATTTGTGTCGCCAGCGTGGTAGATCTTGACACCGTTTTCGAACTCGACCACATAACCGCAGGCTTCGCCGCCATAAATAAGCTGGTCGCCATCCTGGATGCCGCAGGAGTGATCGGCGTGGACCATGGTGACTTTGATGTCGCCGACCTTCTGCGTGCCACCTTTGTTCATCATGGCGATTTTCTTAGCGCCCTTTTTCTCCAGCCATCCGCACAGTTCGGGGATGCCGACAACCTGGGGATTGTGCTGCTGGATGACCTCAACAGCGTCTCCAATGTGATCGCCGTGACCGTGAGTGCACAGAAGAATGTCGACCTTCTTCACCTTTTTCTCGGGAGCGGGACACATCGGGTTGTTCATAATCCAGGGATCGATGATGACGGTACGGCCGCCGGGAGTTACGATGCGAAAGGTCGCATGGCCCAGCCAGGTAAGTTGAACGCCTTTGAGATTCATGAATGAGAGCTCCGGCTGCCTGCTCTTGCTTTTCAGATAATTACGCAACCACTTGGTTACGCAATATGCGACATCGTCCGGTTACATATCGGAAATGTGGCGTCTCCAACAAAGGCAGCGGCTTTAGTTTAATATGAAACGCCATGACGGGACTCAAGGTATTGATTTCTCACGAGGAGATTGCGAAACGAGTCGCCGAGATGGGCGCCGAGATCACGCGTGATTTCGTGGGTCAACCGGTAATCCTGGTTGGCGTATTGAAGGGCTCGGCGATTTTTCTCGCAGACCTGGCACGGCAGATAAAGCTGGATGCAACTTTCGACTTCATCGGGGTCTCCAGTTACGGAAACCGGCCCAGCCCTACGCAGGAACTCAAGAGCGGATGGGATTCCACGGGCGAAGTGAAGCTCACGAAGGACGTCGACCAGTCCATGAAAGATAAGAACGTGATCGTGGTGGAAGACATTCTGGATACGGGGTTGACGCTAACAGTCCTGAAAAAGCTGTTGCTGGCGCATCAGCCTCGATCGCTGAAGATCGCCGCTCTTCTTGACAAGCCCTCGCGGCGCAAGTTGCCTCTGCAAGGCGACTATGTCGGCTTCACTATTCCTGATGAGTTCGTCGTCGGCTACGGCCTGGACTATGCCGAACGCTACCGCAACCTGGCCGACGTCTGCATTGTGCCGCGGGAGTGAAACCCAGTATCGAGTACCCAGTACCGAGAGTGCATGAGCATTTTGAGTTCGCGGGCATTTGCCTGGCGCTAGGTACTGGTACTCGGTACCCGAAGCTTGGCTGCTATCATAGACAAACCGATGGGGTCCGTTCTGAGCAAGCACGAAAAACATTTGCAGATTGATCCGCTGTTGCTGGAGGTCGCCGACGTCATGGCGACGTCGCTCGACCTGGATACGACTCTGCGCCGGGTCGCAGAGGTCGTGCGCAAAGTCATCGACTATGAAATCTTCGCCATTCTCCTTCTGAACGAGAAAACCCAGGAGCTGCGTTTTCGTTTTCAGGTGGGATATCCTGCGGAATTCGCCGAGCGTGCGCGCATCAAGGTCGGCGTAGGCGTCACAGGACAGGCAGCGCAGCTGCGGCAGACGATTCTAATCAATGATGTGACGCAGGATCCCAGGTACGTCGCTGCCCTCCCCAACGTACGCTCGGAATTGGCGGTGCCCCTCACCACCAAGAACCGGGTGATCGGAGTGATCGACCTGGAGGCGCGGGATCCCGGTTATTTCACCGAAGAGCACAGCCGCCTGTTGAGTCTGATCGCTTCGCGGATGGCGGCTGGCATCGAAAACGCTCAACTCTACACTCGCACGACGAAGCAGTCGCGAATTCTGGTGCTGCTGAACGAGATTGCGCGCGAGCTGACCTCGATTCTGAACTTGGACGAACTACTGGGCCGGATCGCCGAGCTTCTGCGACGCTTGATTGATTTTCAGATGTTCAGCATCCTGCTGCTGGATTCCTCCGGTGAGAAACTGCAGCATCGTTTCTCGTTGCGTTTCAACGAGAACGTCCACGTGAAACAGGCGATTCCGCTGGGGCGCGGGTTGGTCGGACACGCGGCGGAGACGAAGCAGGCGATTCTGGTGCCCGACGTGAGCAAAGATCCACGCTATATCGAGGGCAACCCGGAAACACGGTCGGAATTGGTCGTGCCCCTGGTTTACAAGGACAAGGTAATCGGAGTGCTGGATCTTGAACACACGCGGCGCGGATTTTTTACCGACGATCACCGGCGCACTATGATGACCCTGGCTGCGCAGGTGGCGATTGCCATCGAAAACGCGCGCTTGTATGAGGAGATTGCCCGGCAAGAACGCCGACTGGAGCGGGATTTGGCGCTAGCTCGGGAATTGCAAATGCGGCTGCTTCCCCAGACTTTGCCGAAGCTGGCGCACCTGGAACTGGCGGCGAAGTTTAGCCCGGCACGAGCTATTGGCGGAGACCTTTACGATTTCATTCCCTACTCGCTCTCGCGGCTGGGAATCGCAATTGGCGACGTCAGCGGTAAGGGAGCGCCGGCCGCTATTTACGCAGCACTGGTGAGCGGAATCGTGCGTTCGCATGCGCCGATTGAGCCGGGGCCGGCAGAGATGCTCTCGGCAGTGAATTTGTCTCTGGCGGAGCGGCGCATCGAGGCCCAATTTGTGTCACTGATCTACGCGGTTTGGGACGACGAACACCGCACGCTTCTGGTGGCCAACTCGGGCTTGCCCCGCCCGGTTTACGTGCACGATGGAAAAAACAATGTGATCGAAGCAACCGGTTTGCCGCTAGGACTTTTCGACGAAGCGGAGTATGACGAGTTCCGATTCAAAATGAAGCCCGGAGATATGTTCGTATTCTTCAGTGATGGCATTCTGGACGCGCGCGATCGGAGCGGAGAGATGTTTGGCCGGGGACGGGTGGAGAAAATCATTGCGGAATGCGGCGGCCAATCAGCGGACTGCGTGGTAGACCGTCTCTTCAAGGCTGCGGCCGAACATTCTGCCGGGGTCGAGACCTTCGATGACCAGACCGTGGTCGCAATCAAGGTCAAGGACGGCGCCGCACACAGTTCTTCCAAGCGAAAATGACCCGGCGTAGCGAAGTCACGAGACCTCTCGACGATTATTTTGAGCGGCCGCCGGGATTTATTTTTCACGTGCGGCGGAAACGGTTGTCGCGCGATGGAGAGGACTTTGAACTGCTCTGCGATCGCGTTCCGTTGACCAAACTGGCAGAGCACTATGGAACGCCGCTCTACGTTTATTCGGCAACCGCCATCCGCGAGCGGGTATCGGCCTTTGATAAGGCGTTCAGCGATGTTCCCCATACCGTCTGCTATTCCGTCAAAGCAAATTCCAATGTGAGCATTCTGCGCCTGTTGGCGCGGCAAGGCTGTGCCTTTGACGTAGTTTCGGGGGGAGAACTGGAGCGAGTGCTGGTGGCCGACAGCCGCGCCGCGAGGAAGGTCGTGTTCTCAGGCGTCGGAAAATCTCGCGACGAGATGACGGCGGGGTTGAAAGCCGGGATTTTGCTGTTCAATGTGGAGAGCGAATCTGAACTCCTGGCTCTGGCAGAGTGCGCCGCGCAGTTGCGTAAAATCGCCCGGGTTGCTCTTCGCGTGAATCCGGACGTGGCGGCCGACACGCATCCCTACATCTCTACTGGTTTGCATAAACATAAGTTTGGAGTGCCGATCGGGAGAGCGCGCGCTCTTTATGCCAAGGCCGCCGAAGCACCTTATCTGAAAGTTGGAGGCGTCAGCGTTCATATCGGCTCCCAGATCACCGATGTTGCACCGTTCGCCGAAGCCGTGGATCGAGTTGCCGATCTGGTTCGCGAGTTGCGCGCCGACGGGCACAGCGTGGATTACGTCGATACGGGAGGTGGGCTGGGGATCGCCTATCAGAGACTGGATTTAGCGTTCGCCGATTATGTTGCAGAGTACGCGCGCGCTGTGACCAAATCCTTGCGCGGGCTGAATGTGCATTTGCTGCTTGAACCGGGACGGGCGATTGTGGGCCCTGCCGGCGTGCTGATCACGTCCGTTCTTTACAGAAAAGAGAACGACGGCAAGCGATTTCTGGTGGTGGATGCGGCCATGAACGATCTGATCCGGCCTGCGCTTTACGGTGCTTACCATGAGATCGCTCCCGTCGTGCAATCCAGGGAGCTGTCAGCGAGGAAAGAAATTGTCGATGTGGTGGGTCCGGTGTGTGAGTCCGGCGACTTCTTCGCACGCGATCGGGAATTGCCTCGCGTGGAAGAGGGCGACGTGCTTGCCATTCTTGACGCCGGGGCTTACGGGATGGTGCTGGCTTCGAACTACAACACGCGTCCGCGGCCGGCGGAAGTGCTGGTGAGCGTTAAGTCGGTCAAGGTCATCCGGCGGCGGGAGAGGGTTCGAGAACTGTATTCCGCGGAGCTGTAGGCAAAGCAGCCTTTCCACCGAACGGGCTTATCTCTCTCCCCACTTCAATTTCGTGCGGAGAACGTGGAAGAAATCAGTGTCGGTGCGGAACAGGCTGACTTTGTGATCGGATCGGCGGCAGCGGACGCGGTCTCCATCGCGCAGATCGAGGCCAGGCTGGCCGTCCATGCTGAGATAGGCCACTTCCTCGTCGCTGCGGAGCAGAATTTCGACCACAGCCGAATCGGGCACCACCAGCGGGCGGTTCGTGAGCGAGTGCGGCGCCACCGGAGTAATCACAAAAGCCTTGACTGTCGGCATCACCACGGGACCGCCAGCGGATAGAGAGTAAGCAGTCGATCCTGTGGGCGTGGCCACGATCATTCCATCGGCCCGGTAACTCGAGACGAACGCTTTGTCCACGAAGAGATCGTAGTTATTGAGGCGAGCCAGTGCTGTCTTGTTGACCACGACATCGTTGAAAGCCTTATAGCTTCCGAGGATGTCTTCGCCGCGGAGCAAGTCGCACTGCATCAGGGAACGCTGTTCCACGGCAGCGCGTCCCTGCGCGATCGAATCGAGCATGGAGAAGAGAGACGAGAGCGGAACGTCGGTGAGGAAGCCGAGTGAACCCAGATTTACGCCGAGCAGCGGAGCATCGCTTGCAGCCGTGGCTCGAACCGCTGAAAGCAGAGTGCCGTCGCCACCAAGCACCACTACCAGATCCAAAGGCCGCGCGGACATTTGCGAGCGTAGGACTTCCTCGTGCCCATTGGAATACTTTGCCGTCTCGGGATCGACGATGACGTGATAGCCGTGGGCGTTAAGCCATGCCAGCAGTTCGGGAAAGATGCGCGCCACCTCGGGCCGCGCCGGACGCGAGATAATGGCTGCAATTTTCTTTCCTGAAGATGACGACGAGCTTGTCATGTTGAACGAGTGAAAGAAAGATTGTACAGAATTCGAGGCGAAAACTTTAACGACACAGGGCCCAGGGGAACCTGGGCACTAGAAGACGGCCCGGAGAAGGAATTCGCGGTTTCCTTCCGCGCCGAGGATTGGCGATTCGATTACGTCGGTGCTCACGCAAGCCAGGTCCAGCAAGGCTTTCCGCACCTTCTCGACTGATGCCAACTGAGCGGCCTGGTCGCGCACAATTCCTCCCTTACTCACGAATTCCCTTCCCGCCTCGAATTGAGGTTTAACCAGGACGATTACGTGCCGGCCACGGCGCTCGTCTGCGGACTGCGGGAAGGCGGCGTTTACCACAGAAGGAAGAACCAGGGTTGCGGAGATGAAAGCCACGTCGATTGCGATGAGGTCTACTTTTTCACCGATTACCTCAGCGGTCACGTAACGGGCGTTAGTTCTTTCCCGGAGTCGCACACGGGGATCCTGGCGGAGCTTGAAATGCATTTGCCCATAGCCGGTATCTATGGCGATCACACGGCTTGCGCCACGCTGCAACAGA
>Ga0209415_10006014_pt1 | contig 21700 bp, 18 predicted proteins | sample PeaSoiSIISIP2007_FD_187696 | JGI IMG/M metagenome (GOLD analysis project Ga0209415, IMG submission 187696) | Peat soil microbial communities from Weissenstadt, Germany - SII-SIP-2007 (SPAdes) (version 2) | ecosystem: Environmental > Terrestrial > Soil > Wetlands > Peat | place: Germany... | reverse complement strand
CCGCTGGGCGGCATGGGCGCGCCCTTCCCGGCAACCTCGGAGCCGAGACCGAGCTTTTGCAATGTGAGCGCGTCAATCTTGCCGGTGGGCTCTAGACCGTTCGCGGACTGGAATTTCTTCATCGCTTCGATGGTGGCGGAGTCCCACTTTCCGTTGGGCACGCCATCGTACGCGTTCTCCCGGGCGAGTGCCGTCTGGATTTCCTCGATGCGATCGGGCGTGGGGGCCATCTGTCCGCGTTGGCGCGCCGAATGATGCGAACGCTTTTTCGTGCTCTTGTGCGCCGGGCTTGGATGGGACGACGGCTGTTGCGCCGCACGCGCGGAAACCGGCGCCATGGCCGCGGCAAAAAGCGCGGCACACAGGAACGGCGCGGCGATGCGGCGCGAAAGGTTCACGGCTATTGTCCGGGCGCGGGGACCTGGCCCGCGAGCATCACGGTAAGCAAACGATCATTTTGCTCGTCGCCGCTGTGACGAATCACTTTGAACAAAACATCATCGCCCGGCTTCAATCCACTGACGATGCGCCGATAATCCGCGATGGAGCTGACCGCCGTGTGATTGATCTCGACGATCAGATCGCCCCGGCCAAATCCGATGTCTTCGGAGAAGCTGGCCGGCTCGACGTCGGTGACGACAATTCCGTGCTGCGTGCCGTACTGGAATTTCTTAGCGCGATCGGGCGTGAGCTCCTCAAGACGCAGGCCGAACTCCGCGGGCGCGGCTTCGCTTTGTGACTCGCCGTTATCGCTATCGTTGTCGCTCGCCTGCTCCGGGAAGATTTTCGTGCGGTCCGCGACCGTCACCGCAGTCTCGTGCTCTTTTTTATCGCGAATATAAGAGACGCGCATTTTGTCGCCGATGGGACTATCGGCGATGGGATTCACCAAATCATTCCCGGTGCGCACGGCTTTGCCGTTCAGCGAAGTGATGACGTCGCCCGGTTGTAGACCAGCCTTCTCGGCAGGGCTGCCTGGTTCCACCGACTGCAGGACAATGCCGTAATCCGCACCGAGTTCCTTAAGCAGGACTGTGTTGTTGCTTTGATCTTCGCTGAAGCTGACGCCGATCGAGCCGCGCGTGACGTGCCCGGACGTGACGATTTGGTTGTACACGGTGAGCGCGGTGCTCGACGGCAGCGCGAAGCCCACACCTTCATAGCCGCGGCTGCCGGTGATAATGGCGGTATTGATGCCGATCACTTGGCCCGCGAGGTCCACCAGCGGACCGCCGGAATTGCCCGGGTTGATGGCCGCGTCGGTCTGTATGAAGCGTTGGAACTGCCGCGCGCCGACGTTGCTGCGATCCTTGGCGCTGATGATTCCGGCCGTGACCGTGGCTTGCAAACCAAATGGGCTGCCGATCGCGAGGACCCAGTCTCCCACCTGAATGCCGTCGGAATTGCCGAGTTGCGCGATGGGCAGTTCCTTGCCCGCGTCGATCTTGATGACGGCCAAATCGGTCTCTTCGTCCGTGCCGACGACCTTTGCGGTATAGAGCGTCTGGTCGCCGTTCAACTGCACTTGAATCTTGCTGGCCTGCTCGATGACGTGATTATTCGTGAGGATGTAGCCCTTCTTGTCCAGGATCACGCCGGAGCCTAGGCTACGTTCGGCTTGGTCCGCGTCATCGGGCGAATTGAAGAAGCGATTGAAGAAATCCTGGAACTGATCCTGGTCGCCATCCGGATCGCCGCCCTGCCCGCCATGCTGGCGATTCTTGGGATTGCGCTCGACGATTTGCGTCGTGGAAATATTCACTACGGCCGGTTGGACTCGATTGACGATGCTCGCGAACGTGCTGGACATTTGCACCGGATCGGGCTTCGCCAGCGGCGTGGTGCCGAGCGAGAAAAAAGGCCGCGTCGCGCCAACGCGACCGGACACAATCGTCCCAATCAGAATCCCGACCCCCAGGGTGAGCACCACGAGCAGCGACGCAAACAACTTGCGGTTGCGCGCCCACCCCAGGATTTCTTTTAGCGCGATGCCCATGCCCGCTCCTCTGCCGAATGCCGCCGGCGACCCAATCTAGTAAGTATATAACATCGCTTCCGCTTGCATACCTTAGACGCTTCCGGAACGATTCCAGTTTGCCAAGGGCGTTCTGTCCGCCCGGCCTCAACCAAACATTTGGACTACTGCCCAGCTCGTAACGCGCCTGTAATGCGAGGGCAGCCAAAACTTGCTATTCTCGGCAGCGTACTCGACGCCCCTAGCAAGGCCTACCACGAGGACACCAATGCTCAATCGCTCGCTCTATCGCGTCTTAGCAGCCACTTTCGCGCTGACCGCTTTTCTCATGTTCTCTTTGGCCTCGGTCGCGCAGCAGCCGGACGCTGCCAAGCCTCCCCGCCGCAACGTGATCATCTTCGTTGCGGACGGTCTGCGCGCCGGCTCCGTGAATGAGAAGGACTCACCCACACTCTGGGCCATCCGGCAGCAAGGCGTGAATTTCGCGAATAGCCACAGCTTGTTCCCCACATTTACGACGGCCAACGCCTCCGCCATTGCCACCGGCCACCTTCTCGGAGACACGGGCGATTTCAGCAACACTCTTTGGATCGGCTATCCGATTTTCCAGACGGGAAATTTCAACAATGCCCCGGGCACTCCGGTTCCGTTTATCGAGAGCGACGACATTCTCGCGGATCTCTCCGACCATTACGGGGGAGATTATTTTAACGAGACAACCCTCCTGACGGCCGCTGCCAACAACGGCTACAACACCGCGGCGATCGGCAAGCTCGGGCCAACAGCGATTCAGGAGTTGGAGGCTATCGCGCCGGTCCAAGGGCGTTTCCCCGTGGGCAGCAGCGCGCTGATCTTTGACGATGCAACGGGGTCCAGCACGGGCTTCCCTATCTCGCCTTCCATTCTGTTTAAATTGGCCGATAAGGGGCTCTCGCCGGAAGCTCCGACGCGAACCAACGGCTACGGGCCGAACTCGGCGTGGAACAACAGCAATTCCGGCACTCGGACTCGGCCGGGAACGTTGCATGAGAATGCGGTCCAGCAACAATGGTTTGCGGACGTTGCGACCCGTTACGTGCTTCCCGCGTTCCAAAAGGACGCGGCCCGCCCATTCGTCCTGCTGTTTTGGTCGCGCGATCCGGACGGCACACAGCACTACCAGGGCGACAGCCTCGGCACGCTCTCCCCGGGAATTAACGGCGACACGTCGCGGCAGGCCGTCCGGAATGCGGACAACAATCTTCGGCAAATCCTGGATTGGCTCGATGGGCACCCGGACGTAAAAGCGAATACGGACGTTTTCGTGACGTCGGACCACGGCTTCGCCACGATCAGCAGGCAAGAAATCAGCCGCACCGGCCGCAAGACATCCAGCGAAGCCGCGCAGCACACCTACTTCGACGCATCGGGAAATATCGATACGGATCAAGGGATGCTGCCCGAGGGGTTCCTCGCGATTGACCTCGCGGTAGGCATGCAGACAAATCTATTCGATCCAAACCAGCGCGCCCCCGAAGGAGACGCGGACGCGTTTCGCAAGATTCCGCTCTTCTCGCCCCAGAATTCCCTGGTGCCGCTGGTTTTTCAGCATCCCGCGATGGGCAATGGCCTGCTTGGACCGGACGTGCGCAAAGCCGATGGCTCCGACGCCAGGGCCATTGTCGCCGCGAACGCCGGTTCAGATTTGATTTACGTGCCGGATCACAATCCGGACACCGTTCGCCAAATCGTCGGCCTGCTCACCACCTACGATTACGTGGGCGGAATTTTCGTGGATGATCAATACGGCTCGATTCCCGGCACGCTGCCGTTGAGCGCCATCGGACTGGTCGGATCGTCGCTCCTGCCCCGGCCCGCCATCATCGTGGCCTTCAAGGTTTTCTATTTGGACCCGAACGATTTGCAATCCGCCGTGCAGATTTCGGACACCAATTTGCAGGAAGGCCAAGGAAACCACGGGGGATTCGGGCGGGAATGCACGTTCAACAACATGGCCGCTATCGGCCCGGACTTCAAAGCTGGATTCACGGACACCGTGCCCGTAAGCAATGCCGACATCGCGCCGACGATCGCTCACATCCTGGGGCTGGACATTCCTTCACATGGAGTGTTGAAGGGCCGGCCACTTCTGGAGGCGCTGCGCGGCCAAGCGGATACAATTCCCGCCACGGCCAAAATTATTGAATCAACGCCGGCGAACGGCCGGCTCACGGTTTTGAAGTTTCAGGAGGCGGGAGGCGAGCGGTACCCGGACCTCGCCTGCTACGTGGATGCTGCCAATGCTACCGGCGCGGCCCCCTGCAACTAACCGAACAGCCGGCCGAATCGGTTTTTCGGACCACTTCCGTTTCGAATGTTCGGCCTGGGAAGGTCTCTACTGATCGCCCTTGCAAGGGCCGCTGTTGTCGTCAGCGGCGCAAACGGTATAGGTGTAATTGTGGTCGACCGCGGGCTCTTGCGTTTGCGTGACGATCCTCTCGCCGAACCTGGCATCCAAGAGATGAGCGTTCGTGTTTTCGGTGCTATCGCATACCATGCCGGGATTGGCTGCGCACCCAAGGTGCCCGTCTACAAACATCGACAACTGATATTGCGTCCGATTATTGAATGTGATTTGAATCTGCCCGGTTTGCGCCTGCGCCAGAACTGCCACTCCCAATACACAAAGAACGAGTGACGCAAACAGAATCCTGCTCTTCATATAGCCTCCCGGTACTGCGCACCTGTTCTATCAATCGGGGGGCGCGGGCCTTACGCACGACATAGCCGACGTACCAAGACCACGGCTTCACTAATTCTGCGGGCAGGTCGGCCGGCTGTCGTGCCATCCCAAGTGGATGTAACTGTAGGCTTGATCGGCCAGGGCATCAATCGCGTCCGGTCCGTTGTTGAAAGGGTATTGCCCGCTGCCAAGATTGGCGATGAAGCCTTGTCCCCAACCGGCGAGATAGACCGAGCCTGTGAAATGGTCCTGGCCGTCATTGTTCACCGTGAAAGTCATCGTGAAATTTTCCTGGGTGCCGTTGGCGAGCGAGAACGTGTTGCCGTCCGATTGCCCGTCGGCGTTCAAGCGGGCGATGATCAGGGCCGGCGCGTTTTCGCGCGTCGCAACTGGATCCTGCGCGTTGTAGGTGAGGTTCGTATTCACCACAATGGCCAGCGCCGTAGAGCGAATCGGCGACACCGGGGTCGTGCAAGGGGCCGGCCGCGCCGGGCTGTGAGCTTGGTACGTGCCCATCGCACAACCGGAAAGGATTAGGGAAGGAACCAAAACCAGTGCTGCGGAAAGGTGACGCAATGAATTCTTCACGTGCGCTCTCCTCGTATCAGCTTTTGTAGACGTCGTCTGCCACCCGGCGCGCCCTCAGGGCGGGTCTGCCGATCTGTTGTGCCGAGCGCAAGAACTAAGGTCACTTAATCCCAGGTTAGGATTCAGGCTAAAGGAGGCAAATAGACCACAAGTACTGGGTTCCTATGCAGCAACGATGCTTGCGGCACAGCCCGCCGCACTGCCAGCCGGCTCCAAAAGGCGGAGGCCAGCCCCTCCCCGCAGGGCCGGCTGATTTAGCCCTGGCATAAACTTCGTCTATACAAATTGACAACGGCCCCTCCTGCTACTTATAGTGATTTCTGGTTGAAGATTGCCCTGAGGACCATGCCTCCCCGCACACTATTCGAGAAGATCTGGGAAGCCCACGTCGTACACGAATCCCCCGGCGAACCGGCCTTGATTTACATCGATCGCCACCTGATCCACGAGGGGACCTCTCCACAGGCGTTTTCCGGCTTGAAGGTCGCCGGCAGAACCGTTCGCAGACCGGATCTGACCTTCGCCGTCATGGACCATTCGGTTCCCACCAAGGATCGCGGGCTGCCCATCCTTGACAGCGACGCGAAGTCACAATTCGACGCCCTCGAGCGGAACTGCCGCGAATCCGGCGTCCACCTATTCAACATGGAGAGCCGCAATCAGGGCATCGTGCACGTCATCGGACCGGAACTCGGGATCACACAACCGGGGCAGACGATCGTCTGCGGCGACAGCCACACCTCCACTCATGGCGCGTTTGGCGCGCTGGCCTTTGGGATCGGCACCAGCGAAGTGGAACACGTCCTGGCGACACAATGCCTTTCGCAATTCAAATCGAAGACGACGCAGGTGAAGGTCAACGGCAAGCGGCCACACGGCGTGACGGCCAAGGACATCATTCTCGCGATCATCGGAAAAATCGGCATCGCCGGCGGCAACGGACACGTTTTTGAGTATTGCGGCGAGGCGATTCGCGGCCTTTCGATGGAAGGCCGCATGACGATTTGCAATATGTCCATCGAGGGCGGCGCGCGGGCGGGGATGGTCGCGCCGGACGAGACCACCTTTGCATACATGGAAGGCCGGGCATTCGTGCCACGCGGCAGAGAATTTCGGGACGCCGTCGACCGCTGGAAGGCGCTCGCTACCGATGACGGCGCGACCTACGACGAAACCGTGCAACTCGACGCCGCGAGCCTGGCTCCGCAAGTCACCTGGGGCACAAACCCCGGCATGGTCACCAGCGTGACGGGACGAGTGCCGGACCCGGATGCAATGCGCGATCCCGACGAGCAAAAAGCCGCACGTCGCGCTCTCGAATACATGGCTTTGAAGCCCGGCACCGCGCTGGTGGACATCCCGGTAGATCGCGTCTTTATTGGCTCGTGCACAAATTCGCGTATTGACGATCTCCGTGCGGCCGCTCGACTGGTCACCGGCAAACACATCGCGCGCAGCCTGAAAGGCGCGCTCGTGGTTCCCGGCTCGCGCGTGGTGAAAGTCGAAGCGGAAGCCGAAGGGCTCGACCAGATTTTCCGCGACGCGGGCTTTGAGTGGCGGGACGCCGGTTGCAGCATGTGTATCGGCATGAATCCGGATGTGCTGCCGGCGGGCGAGCGCTGCGCCAGCACATCGAATCGAAATTTCGAGGGCCGCCAAGGCAAAGGCGGAAGGACGCATTTGGTCAGCCCGGTGATGGCGGCCGCCGCTGCGCTGGCCGGGCACTTCGTGGACGTCCGCGAGATGAACGTGGACGCGGTGGAGTAACGGAGCAAGCGATGCAACCTTATTCGACGCATACAGGTCTCGTCCTCCCGCTCGATCGCGTGAATGTGGACACCGACCAGATGGTGCCGAAGCAATTCCTGAAGTGGCTGACGCGCGAAGGCTACGGCCGCGTGCTGTTCTACGATTGGCGCTACCTGCCCGGAGAAAAGCCGAATCCGGAATTCGTTTTGAATTTTCCGAAGTACAAAGGAGCGTCCGTCCTGTTGGCGCGGGCAAATTTCGGCTGCGGCTCGAGCCGCGAGCACGCGCCGTGGGCCATTGCGGATTACGGATTCCGCGCCATCATCGCGCCCAGCTACGCCGACATTTTCTACAACAATTGCTTCAAGAACGGCATTTTGCCGGTGACGCTCCCGGAGACTCAAGTCGAAGCGCTGTTCCAGGCCGAGGCGGCAACGCCTGGCTATCAGCTCACGGTGGATCTGCCAAATCAGGCCGTCACGGACGCGAAGGGCCTGCGCTTCCCGTTCGAGGTGGATCCCTTCCGCAAGCACGTTCTGCTCGAAGGCCTGGACGACATCGGCCTGACGCTGAAGCACGAGACCGACATCACGGCGTTCGAGCAGTCCCACCCGGAAACAGCGACGATGTACGACCCCGTGGATTTCTCCAAGTAGCATTTCGCGCCGAGTCCGACCTCGTCCTCCCAAGTCCCTACTGCCTTCTCAGGTCGCCGATTCCGTTGGCGATGGCGCCGGCCCTTTAAGTTCCGCCAAAATAATTCCAATTAAAATCAAAACCGCCCCCAGGATCGCGCGGCCGCCCCAGCGTTCCCCTATCACAATATACGAAGTGATCGCGGCGAATACCGGCTCGAGGGAAAACAGAATCGCGGCGTGCGTGGCCGTCGTGTAGCGTTGCCCCCACATCTGAATCGTGAATGCCGCGGCCGTCGCGAACACCGCGGTGATCAGCACCGCGCCAATCAGCGTGCGATCCCAAATCATGCGGGCGGGCTGTAAACGCGTCAATGCCAGCACGGGAATGCAAAGCAAACTAAGCACTCCGGTTGTCGCGACCTGCACAAAGCTGAGTGCGCCCACCGAATGGCGGCGCGAGTAGTGCGCGACCGCAATAATCTGGAAGGCAAAATCCACCGCGCATCCAAAGCAGAGAACGTCTCCGATCACCAGACCCCGAAATCCCCCGGAAGGAACCGTGAGGAAATAAAGGCCGGCGAAAGCGGCGACCGCGCCCGTCCAAAGGAAGGCGTTGCTGCGGCGTCCCCAGAACATCGTAAGAAACATGGGGACCAGCACCACCCCCGCGCCGGTGATAAATGCAGCCTTGGTGGGGGTGGTCGTAAGCAGGCCCATGGTCTGGAAAACGTAGCCTCCGAACATCAGCCCGCCGATTTGAACGCCCGCCCAAAGTTCGCTGCGGTTCATCTCTCGAATCGCGCGGCGATGAATCACCGCCAAAATTAGGGCGGCAAGTGTGAAGCGCAGCGCCAGAAAAACAAAAACTGACGCCGCTGCCAGCGCACTTTTGACGACGACAAACGTCGCGCCCCAGAAAAGCGTGCACAAGGCCAGCGCGAGATCGGCCTGAAGACGGCGAGAGTGGGCGACGGCCATAGTCGCAGGATTCTACATCGGTATCAGGCCATTTGCCGCCCAACCCATCCCCACGAACCGCGCGTTCCCCCGGAGCGAACCAGTTGACGCAATGCTTTTAAACGTCGTACAAGTGACGACAGGGTGACTCCATTGGCTCCAACCCGGCTGCACTGGCTCTTACTCATCTGTCTGGTCCTGCTGATCCCTACTCGCGGAACGGCGGACGATCAGGCGCCCGATTCCCGGATCGAATTGCGCACCCCACACTTCACGGTCATTAGCAACGCTTCCGAAAAGGACGCGACTGAAATTGCCGAACACTTTGAGAAGATTCGCGCGGCACTACCGGAGTTCTTCCCGCTCCCGGTCCCACGGATCGATCCGGCGCAACCGGTGCTGATCCTCGCGATGAAGGATGAGGAGTCGCTAGCCAAACTGCTGCCAGAATACTGGTCGGAAGCAGGGCGCACACGCCCGGGAGGGATCTTCTATCGCGCATTCGACGGTAATTTTATCGTTTGCGCACGGACGCCGAGGGTAGGTTTCGATATCACCTGGTTTACCACGAGTACGCGCATCTGGCGACCAACCGGGATTTGTCGTTTCTTCCCTTGTGGCTGATCGAGGGGATCGCGGAATTTGTGGGCTATGCCACGGTCGAGAACGGATCGGTTCAAATTGGCCGCGCGAATGATGTTGCGATCAATGAGCTCAAGACCGAACGGGCCATTCCGTTGGAGACCCTGTTCGCCGCAACACGCAACTCGAGTTATTACAATGAATCGGACCTCGCAGGTATGTTTTATGCTGAATCCTGGGCCATCGTGAAATATCTCTTGCTCGGGCCGGACTCAGAGACCCGCGCGAATTTCGCTCGCTACGTCGACCTGGTGAAGGGTGGAGAAGATCCGGTCGCGGCGGCCAAGGAAGCCTTCGGCGACCTGGCACTGTTGCAAGACCGCTTGCGCGATTATCTCAGCGGCTTTCAAGTCTATGAGATAAAAACTGCCGCTGGCGCGCAAGGCGACGCTCCGGTACCCGCGGTCCGCACAATCTCACAGGCGGACGCGGACGGCTTCATGGGATTTTTTTCGCTCGAACGGGGAAACCTTCCCCTGGCCGCTCCCCTGCTCCAAAGCGCCACGCAGGGCGATCCGAGCTTTGCAATCGCACAAGAGGGCCTTGGCCTTCTGAAGTTCAAATCCGGCGATCCGACCGCGGCATTCGAGTATTTCGCGAAAGCGATCTCTCTCGACCCTTCCCTCTACTTGTCGCACTTCTACCACGCATAAGTGACGCTCTTGATTAACCCGGGCGGGGATGGAAGAACCCAGGCCTCCGCCGACTTTAACCAATGCATTTCCCTCAACCCCGATTTTGCGCCTGCGTACGACGCGCTCGCTCGCATGGAAGCCGACGATCGGACGAAATTTGACCAAGCACTCATTGCCGCGCGCAAGGCCGTTGATTTGGATCCCTCTTCATTCCTTTATTCAAGAGATCTCGGAGTCTTGCTGGTCCGAATGGACGACCTGAAGGGCGCACGGGACGTCGCGGCGCAACTCCACTCGCGCGCAGGTAGCGCGAATGAAATTTCGAGCGCACAGATGCTCGACCAAAACATCGCACAGCGTTCGGCTTACGACGACAAACTACGAAACGCCGGTCAATCCGGCACGGGCTCGTGGCCGGGTGGCAGCCAGGGCCCGCCTCCCCAATCGGAATATGGAACGATGGGGGCAGGAGGTAGAAGGAGCGTCATCGCAGTCGGAGCGAACTCTTCCGGCTGGGTCACCGCAGTCCAATGCACAGCCAGCACCTTTGAGATCGTCTTGACGAAAGGCCAGGCTGAAATACGCCTGCGCGCCATTGCGACCGATGTAGTCGGAATCATAGACACGAACGGGGAACCGTTCGATCCTGGCCCGGGCTGCCAAGGTCTGAAAGGTAAGAAAGTTGAAATCTCGTACTCGCCGATTGAAGGGGACGAGATGAACGCCAGCCATGTAAGCATTCGACTGCTGGATTAATCCACCTTTCCGCGGTTGGTTGGTGGCGCGAGGCCGGCGGCCCCGGTAACAATCAGCAGCACGCGCTGGAGGCCCACTTCCCGGCCGGTCGGATCGTACCATTCCGCAAGCGTATGAGCCCCGGCGGAGGTGCCGCCGCAGCCAACGGAAATCGCCGGTATGCCTGCGGAGAGAGGTAGATTCGCGTCGGTAGAGTTGCGTTCTTGCCGCGAGCGGTTCCCCACCACTCGATCCGCGTCGAAAACGATGGTGAGCAGCGGCGAATCCGGCGGGAGCTGACCGCCGGGCCGCACGCCCAGGACGTTCACCGCGATGGAAAGGGGCGCGCGGCCGGTCGTCATGCTTCGCGCCCTCGCCGCCGCCATTTCCTCATCCACACCAACTTGCACGTCGGCGCGCAGTTTGCGCTCGAGCAGCGGAAGTTCGCTCTCCTGTTCCGATCGCAAATCCACTTTCATGGACGCGCTCGCGGGAATGGAGTTCACCGACGTGCCGCCCTCGATATCGCCGATATTAAACGTCGTTCTCGGGTCATCCGGGACGCGCGTCTCCACAAACTTTGCAATCGCGCGCGCTAAGGCGTTAATCGCGTTCGGCGAGCCAAAATCGGACCAGCTATGTCCACCCGGGCCGGTAATCACGACCTCCACGCGGCGCGAGGCAATCCCGGCCGTTGCCACGTAGTCCACAGCCGAGCCGTCCAGCGCGATCACGCTCTTTAACCGGCCGCCGTAAGCCTCCATCAGCGCGTGCATCCCGCGCAGATTCCCCTCGCCCTCTTCACCGACGTCCGCGACGAACCAAATGCTTTTCTGCGTGCGAATCTTCGCATCGTGCATGGCCCGCGCCACCGCCAGGAGCGACGCGAGTCCCGTGCCGTTGTCCGAGATTCCCGGCGCCAGCAGCCGCGAACCGTCGTGTTTCACCTGAACGTCGGTGCCCGCGGGGAACACAGTATCGAGATGGGCCGTAACGAGAACAATCTCTTCGGTATTCACTCCAGGCAATTTCGCGATTACGTTTCCGGTGGAATCGCTCTGGACATCGAGCCCGGCGGCGGTGAGCAATTTCTTCAAGTACGCCGCGCGCTGCTCTTCGTGGAAGGAAGGCGCGGGGATTTCGGTGATGCGAATCTGCTCTTGCGTGGTGGCGTCGACGGAATCCTTCAGCAGCGCCAGAGCGCGTTGGACGCCGGGGTCCGAAGTGAGATCCTGCTCACCGGGTTTACCCGCGGGAGCGGGCGTGCGCAGCGGGACTCGTGCCGAAAGGGGGGCCATCAACGCAAGGATACAGCAGAGCACCCCGGGTGTGACAGGTGCAAACCGAAAAACGAAACCGCCTTCGCGCGCCCTCAATGCGGTTTGCTCGAATCGCGGTACGAAAGGATTTCAGCTTCCGTCATGATCCGGTCGGACTTTTTCGCGGCATCGAAAATCCGCCCCACCAGTTCGTCGGAAACCGGAATTCCGTGTTTCTCGAGCCAGTACGCCACATTCGATTTACCGCTCAGCGGACCGATCTCGATCACTTGTTCCATGCCGAATGCCTGCGCGGGGACACCGCTATACACCACGTCGGCGAGGCCCGGCTGTTTCATGCGGTAGGCCTTGATGATTGCCGCCGCGTGCACGCCGGTGGCCGTGCGAAACGCATCGCGGCCGACAATCGGATAGTTCGGCGGGATACTCATTCCCGTCGCGCGCGCCACGACCTCGCAATATTTTCGCAAGCTGGAAAGGTCGCGCTCTATCATTCCTTCGAGGCTCATGTTGACGAGCATTTGCTCCATCGGCGTGTTGCCGACTCGTTCGCCGAGCGAAATCGCTGCCGCGTGAACCTGATCCGCGCCCGCGGCAATCGCCGCAAACGAATTGGCCACCGCCAGTCCGCGATCGTTGTGCCCGTGCCAATCCACGCGAATATTTCGCCCGGCCGGCTCAACCACATTCTCGCGCACGAATTTCACCAGCGCATAGACTCCCATCGGCGTGGCATGGCCCACCGTGTCGCAGAGCACCACGGACTGCGCTCCGCAATCCAGCGCCGTCTGGTAGAGGATTCGCACTGTCTCGGGATCCGTGCGCGTCGTATCTTCCGTGACGAACATCGCCGGCAAGCCTTGCGACACGGCAAAGCGCACGGCGGTCTCCGCCGTTCGACGCAGATCGTCCACAGTCCAGTCCTCCACCAACCGGCGCACTGGACTCGATCCGATGAACATGGCCGTTTCCAGCGCGATCCCCGCGCGCTGAGAAATTTCCGCCACCGGACGAATGTCCGTTTGCAGGGTGCGCGCGGCGCAATTCGGCCGGATCTTCAGCCGCGACCAAACAATCTCTTTCGCCAGCGCTTCGGTATCCGCGTAGGCGCGAGGCCCCGCGCCCGGGAGGCCGATATTCACCATTTCGATGCCGAGCGATTCCATCAAGTGGAGGATTTCGATTTTTTCGCCGATGGAGGGATCGAGGACGGAAGGATTTTGCAAGCCGTCGCGAAGCGTTTCGTCCGCGAGGGTGACTTTCTTTCCGGGCTGAAACTGGAACGTACCTGCCTTGTTCCAGTCGTAGATGAGCTCCGTATTAGCCACGGTGGGCACGGCTCGTGGACCCCGTTTCTAGTATCGCAGCGTGTAGCTGTTCGGCATTTGCATGGGATCGGGACGGTAAAGCGTTTTGCAAAACTCGCAGCGGTAAATCTCCGCGTCAGGCCCGATCAGTGCCTCGATCTCTTTCGGGTAGTCGTACCAGCGCTTCAAATGTCCCGCGCAAAGTTTTCCCTTGGCATCCTTTTCGTCGCAGGAGCGCTGCTTGTGCTTGCGCACTTTGATCTTAGGCGGCGCGGCTACGGGATCTGCCGCCTGCGTCGTAGGCGAGGGCGTGGCGCGAGCGGAAGCTTCAGGCGCGGCCGGTGTGGCGGGCGAGTCTGCCATGTCGTCAAGTTCTCCTCATCATGAAGTTCCCTATTTCAGACCCGGCCCCGGCGAAACACCATGCCGAGCGCCCCGCGCAAATTTCGTAAACGCTCAACCCAGCGCGGCGCGTACATCCAGGCGATAAAGCTGTCCGCGGCCGCGCTCAATTCCCCGCTGTAGCCAAACCACCAGGGTTTAGGCCAACGCGGCAAACGATCCACGTCCATGTATTTTACTTGAACCATTTCCCGGAGGCCAAGCCGCGAGTGCGTGTGTCCCCAACCGCTCGCGCCTCGCCCGCCGTGGGGCGCCTCGGCAATTCCGAAATACGACGCAACATCATTCACCATCACGGCACCGGCGCGCAACTGCGCCGCAATCGCGCGCCCGCGCGCGGAATTGCGCGTCCACACGCTGGCCGAAAGGCCGAACTCGGAATCGTTGGCCAGCCGAACCGCCTCGGCCGAATTCGCCACGCTGGCGATGGCCAATACCGGACCAAAAGTCTCCTCGCGCATCAGCCGCATCGAGTGATTCACTGCGCTGACGACGGTCGGCTCGAAAAAGCACCGCCCCGCATTCGTTCGCCGCTTCCCGCCCGTCAGAATTTTCGCGCCCCGCGCCACCGCGTCGCGCAACTGTGCTTCCACCCGCTCGATGTGCGCCACCCCGATCATCGGCCCAATTTCAAAATTAGCGTCGCGCCCGGGCCCGATCCGCAGACGCGCGGCCTTTTCGGCGCACAGCGGCGCAAACTCATCCGCCACGCCGCGCTCCACGTACACACGTTCCACTGAAACACACGCCTGACCGCAATTATAGAAAGCTCCCCATACCGCCGCGCTTGAAGCCGCACCGAGGTCGGCGTCCGCCAGCACGATCATGGCGTCCTTACCGCCCAATTCCAGCAGGCAAGGAATCAGGAGCCTGGCGCACGCTTCCGCCACCTGCCGCCCTATCTCCACAGAGCCGGTGAAAATCATCTTGTCCGGCCGCGCCGCGATGACCGAGGAACCCACTTCTCCCCCGCCCTGCACGACTTGCACCAACTTGGGCGGCAAGCCCGCCTCGGCGCAAAGCGTTCCGATCGCTGCGCCTACCGATGCCGCAAGCGGCGATGGTTTGAGCACCACGGCATTGCCCGCCACGATCGCAGGGACAATCTGCGCAATCGGTATCGCCAAAGGAAAATTCCATGGCGCGATGATTCCAATCACGCCGTACGGCTCGCGGAGAAGCCAGCCGGACTTCGCTCGCACGGCCGGATTGCTGTGCGGCAAGCGTTCCGGCGCAAGTTCTGCGGGCGCGATGCGAGTCTGGTAACGCACCGATTCCAAACTCAACAGCACGTCCATCAATTGCGACTCGACGATCGGCTTCCCCACTTCGCGCGAGATCAGTTCGGCAAGTTCCGCGCGGCGCCTGTAAATTACCTCTCCCAGCCGCCGCACAAGCCGGCAACGAATGCGCAGCGGCGTCTCCCCCCATTCGTGCTGCGCCGCGCGGGCGTCGGCCACGATCTGCGGGATTTGCTCCGGAGAGGTAACTTCGATTTCCGCGATAGCTTCGCCCGTCGCCGGATCGATGGAGGCAATCCGGTCGGCCGAGAGAGCGGGAGAGTTCATGGCGCGCATTCTACCGCGATCGATTGCCCCGAAGTAAATTCACTATGCGTCGCTCTGCCGCTTCATGTGCGCCGAGCCAGCGAATCCGCGGGATCGGGATACTCCACCGACAGCAGACAAAGTCCCTGCGGCGGCAGCGTCGGTCCCGAACGCGAACGGTCCTTCATCTCGAAGAGTTTGGGAATATCGTCAGGACGCAACCGTCCGCGCCCGACATCTACCAATGTCCCGGTGATCTTCCGCACCATGAATCGCATGAAGGATCGCCCCCGCACCACGTAAACCCACTCTTCGGGCCCTGGCTTGGCGATCCCCAAGGCATCCAGCGCCGGGAATCGTTGCCCCGCTTCATCCCCGCGCAGCACCTCCGATCGAAAAATCAGGCGCGTGACGCTGCGCTCGTGGTCGTCATCCTCCGAGCCGGTGGACGCCGCGAAGGACGTGAAATCGTGCTCTCCCTCGAAAAGCCGGGCGGCCTCAAGCATCGCATCAAAATCCAGCGGAAACGGATCGTGCAATACGTAGCGGCAGACGAACGGCAGCACGACTCTGCCCCGATGAATTCGATAAACGTAGGTCTTGGCGAGCGCGTTCCAGCGCGCATGAAAATCAGGCCCGACCTCCTCCGCTCGAACGATCCGAATCGCGGGTGGCAACAAGGCGTTCAGCGCCCGCTGGAATTCGAGCGGCGTCATTTCGGAATGCGTCTTGAAGTGGGCGACCTGTCCGAGAGCGTGCACGCCGGCGTCGGTTCGCCCGGAAGCGTGGATCGTCAGCCGCTCTTGCGTAAGCTTTGCCAGCACTTCCGAGATCGCCTGCTGAATCGTCGGCTGACCGGGCTGGATTTGCCAGCCGTGGAAATTCGTGCCGTCATAGGCGAGGGTAAGCTTAATGTTGTGCATTGCGCGGCAGGATTATGGCACAAGGGGGACCGGCATTGACCCGGCGGCTAGGGGCCGCCGGTCGAAACAAACGAGGGTCAGGATCGCGCGCGCTCGAATCGGCTGCCGGGCCGCGTCGCCACGCCACCGGCTTGGCAGAGCGGACACTCATCCGCATCGTAACTCTCAATTCTAATGTCGAGGAGGGCGCGCGAGGGTACCTCGAATTCGATCTTGCCGCCCGAGCGATCGATGATGGCTCCCGCTCCGACGACGCGGCCTCCCGCCTCTTCGATGACGCGCATCGTCTCCAGCGTCGAGCCGCCCGTGGTCCAGACATCCTCGACCACGAGTACGTGCTCGTCGGGATCTACGCCAAACCCACGGCGAAGCGTCAGGATGCCGCGCGCGTCCCGCTCAGCAAATATGGCGCGCACAATCTTGCCGTCCCCCTTCCCCGAGAGGCCTCGCGCCACTTCGTGACCGAGGATTACGCCACCAAGCGCCGGCGAGGCCACGCAGCTGATCTCCAATCCCGCAAATTCCGCTGCCAGCAAATACCCGATGCGCTCAGCGTAGGCGGGGTATTGCAGAACCGAGGCGCACTGCACGTAGCTGCCGCTGTGCAAACCCGACGAAAGCACAAAGTGCCCCTGCCGGATTGCTCCGACCGATTCCAGCAGCTTCTCGATGCCTGAGCCTGTCATCTGATTCCCGTCCACGGGACGATTGGGACCTAAACCGGGCGTAGCGTAGTCGTCTCTTCTTGGCATTGTCAAGGAATCCCGCGCCAGTTAGACTCTTTGTTCAGCCGGGTGGGGACGACCCCCGGTGGATCGGCACAGGCGCGATGTCCAGTTCTTCGTTTCAGCCGGAAGCGGTTTTTTCCCGAAAATACTTGAAACACAAGGGCCTCTCTAACCGTTTCTATTATGTAGCGTGTACGAAGTCGGTTGTGTATTCCCATCAAGGAATGAGGTAAAGACGAAATGAGTGGAAGGTTCTGCCGCAGCACCCTGACTCTTGCGGTCGTTTGCGCGATCGCCCTGGCGCCCGTCGCACCTGCATTTGGCCAAACTCAAGACCAGACCTCGCCTCCGGCCTCTTCCCAGCCGCAGACGCAGGCCCCGGCGGCGCCGCCCGCCGCTCCCGCGCCTCAGATTCCGGCGCGCACCATTCCCGTGTCCAGCCCCGATTACACGCGCGGCAACCGAGCGTTTCCTAACGTCCTTAGCCCCTATACGTCTCCGCAGGTGGCGGAACCGAATCTGACGAATTCCGACCACCTGGACCAGATGATCCAGGACGGTCAAATCAAGCTCAGCTTGCAGGACGCGATCGAACTGGCCCTCGAGAACAATCTTGATATCGCCATACAGCGCTACAACCCTTGGATCGCGGAAACCAACATCCTCAAAGCCAAAGGCGGGGCAACTTTCGCTCTCGGAAATATCGCGCCGGTCACGTTCGACCCCACCGTCACAGCGAACACTACGATTGTCAACGATTTTATTCCGGTCAATAACCCGTTCCTAGCCGGCTCGGGCACAAGCCTGTCCGCCATTGCCGCCCACCAAACCACCATGAACTTCGGCTATTCCCAAGGGTTCGCGACGGGCACCAATTTTTCGCTTACCTTCGATAACACGCGGTCATCTTCGAACTTGTCCGAGAACGCGTTCAATCCGTCGGTGCAATCCACGCTCACCGTTTCCATAACCCAGCAATTGCTGCAGGGATTCGGTATTCTCGTGAATACGCGCAGCATCCGCATCGAAAAACTCAACAAGCGGTACACGGACGCACAATTCCTCCAGCAGGTGATCACGTCCATCACCGCCGTTGAAAACGCTTATTGGGAATTGGCCTATGCGCGCGAAAACGTGAAAGTGGGACAGCAGTCGGTCCTCCTCGCGCAGCAGCTGTATGACGATAACAAAAAACAGGTGGAAATCGGCACCATGGCCCCGCTCGACGTCGTGCAGGCGGAAGCCAACGTCGCGACGGCCCAGCAGACCTTGATCAACGACCAAACCTTGCAGCTCCAGGACCAGACTAACTTGATCTATCTCATCACAAAGAATGCGAACGACGCCGCCGTGTTGAACGCGGAGATTGTGCCCACCGACACCATGAATCCTTCGCTGAGTCAGCCAGTCCCGACGCTCGATGATGCCGTGCGGCGCGCCCTCGGGGAACGTCCCGATGTGCAACAGGCGCAACTCACCGTGCAAGAGGATGAGATTAATGTGAAGTCAACGCGCAACGCCCTGCTCCCCATCCTGGAACTTCAGGGCAGCTACGGCACGACAGGTCTCGCAGGCAACAGCACCAACGTCACCAGCACACCCACCGCATTCGCGCCCATCCTCTCGGAACCCATTGTCAATGCGGCAGGCGCTCCGGTCCCTGGCGAGTACGTGCCCGAGCCGATCGCGTTCACCACCACCTCAACGACTTCCGCCTCCGGAATCAACGACGCCTTCGACGAATTCGTCCACAACGAATTCCCCGATTACACTTTGGCGATTACTCTGCAAATCCCCATTCTCAATCGCCAGGCGCAAGGCGACGCAGCGCGCGCACTCCTGACCAAGCGCCAGGACGAGACTCGCCTTCAGCAGACGGACAACGGCGTACTTGTCACCGTGCGCAACGCCTTGATTGCAGTCGTGCAGGGCAAGGCTGCCGTCGAAGCGGCGCAGAAAACGCGAGATCTCGATCAGCAAACTCTCGATGCCGAGGAGAAGAAACTCAAGCTCGGAGCCTCCACCATCTTTAACGTCGTCACCGACCAAACCACACTCGCGACCGCGGCGAGCGCGGAAGTCCGCGCCGTTGCGAACCTGGTCGAAGCCGAGGTGAACTTGGATTCCGCCATGGCCGCGACGCTCGAGACCAATCACATCACGATCGCCAACGCGCGCACGGGGGCCGTGCCCCGCGACACGCTGATTCCCGGCACGACGCCCGACGGGCAAGTGCTCGGGTTCGCTCCTCCAACCCCACCGGCTTCGGTGGATAGCTCGGTAGCCCCGGCTCAGAACGGGCGAAACTAGCTCGGGTCAGTCACCCCTATAAGAGAGTGGGACAGGCATTTCTTGCCTGTCCTCTCCCCTTTCGTCCGACGAGAGAAGTCCCGGACTGGCACTCCTGCCCCGACCGCTTGCCAATTCCCTCTTCCCGAGTTCAAATAGTGGAACTTTCCGCCCTGCCAAACTGAATAGGAAACGAGGGTCAGCTGCAGGGCGTCCAAGATGGTGCATGGCTCCGAGAGACTCCATCCCGGCGGACGACGCGCTGATTCAGCGGCTACGCTCCGGTGACGAAGAAGCTTTGACGCTTCTCTACCGTGAACATCAGGCGGAGATCTACCGGTTTGCCTTGCATATGAGTGGAAGCCATCCTATCGCCGAGGAAGTCACGCAGGAATCGTTCCTGGCGCTGATTCGCGACCCGCAGAGATTTGATCCGGCGCGCGGCCCGGTCTTGGCCTACCTCTTCGGCATCGCCCGGAATCAAGTGCGCCGCGCGATGGAGCGCGACCGGCGTCTGCAACCTTTAGGCGGCGAGCAAACGCTCGATGACCTGCCGGGGCCCTCCGCCATCGAGGCCGACGCGGAACGTTCTGACCGCACCGAACGAATCGAGCGCGTGCGCCGCGCGGTCCTCTCTCTTCCCACGCCGTACCGTGAAGTTCTGGTGCTCTGTGATTTACAGCAGAAGAGCTACGCGCAGGCTGCGGCCCAATTGGATTGTCCGGTGGGCACGGTCCGATCCCGCTTGAATCGCGCGCGGACACTTGTAATGGCCAAGCTCTCAGGGACCGCCGTCTCTCGCGATCCGGGCGAGCGTAGCGCCGGTCGTGAGCGAACGGGATTATTGCGGCTCCCGGCGGGAGAATGACGATGAACTGCAAAGAGTTTCACGAGATCGCGCACGAACTGCTGCACCCCGAGAGCGCCCCGGTGGAAGCGGTGCGGCTGGGCTTGGCTCACACGCTGGTCTGCGAGGATTGCGCCGCCCACTTGGCCGCCGAGCGGGCCCTAGACGAGCAGCTCAACGAACTCGCGGCGGTTTACGCCGAAGCCGAGGCGCCTCCGAGCGTGGAGCGCGCCCTCCTGACTGCGTTCCGCGGTGGCTCGGACGCGCAACGTTCGAGGCGGTGGCCGCGTTGGACGTTTGCATTCTCCTGGCGCTGGGCCGCACCCGTCGCCCTGGCGACAGCGGCTGCCGTGCTGCTGCTGGCCGGAGTGCTCCATCACCGAAGCACCGTCGGAACGAACACGAATGTACATGCAATGCCCGCGCCGCAGAGTTTACCTGCGGGTCCGCAAGCGGCGCCTGCGCCCGCTCTTGCGAGCGTTACGAGTTCCGAGGCATCGCCGCAATCCGCCAGCGCCGACGCTAATTGGAGCAATGGTTTTGTTGCGCTGCCCGATAGCGCGACGGGCGATTCTCTCGATGGAGGAGCCATCCTCCGCATCGAGATGCCCGCGTCGGCCCTGGCTTCGCTCGGCCTCCCTACCACAGGAGCCGAGGGAGATCAGCTCGTGCCGGCGGATGTGGTGGTCGGCCAGGATGGCACGCTGCGCGCAATTCGCTTGGCAACGGATTAAACCGGCCGTCAATGGCCGGAGACGGACTCATGACGCACTATGGAGGATGTTGGTGATGAACACCAGATTAATGAAGTGGATTCCCACAATGCTGGCCTTGTGCCTTGCGGTGATGGCCGCCATGGGCCGCGGACAGGCTCCGACGCCTTCAGGGCCGCCCGATGCCGACGGCAATAGAATGTACGGCGGCGGACCCGATCGTGGCGGTGAGAATTTCGTTCGATTCGTCGGTGCCGAAGCCATGCTGGGCGATAAGCTCGTAACCGGCTCGCCCTTTTCGGCCGACGTCGTCAATGAATTCAAGCGCACCCTGAGCGATGGCACTGTGGTTGACCGCAAGACCACGGGCAAGATTGCTCGCGACAGCCAGGGCCGTACGCGCAGAGAAATGACGCCTCCCGCGATTGGCCCGTTTGCCACCTCTGGCGCGCCCACAATTATCCTGATTAACGATCCCGTCGCTCACAAGCACTACGCCCTCAACCCCAACGATAAGACGGCCCGCGAACTGGGTCCCGCTCCGCACATCGGCGGCATGGGTCGCGAAGCACACGAGAGGGGCGGTGCCGACGGTCACGATGGCCGCGGCGGACACGGCGGAATGGGCGCAGGCTCCGGTTACGATGGAGGAAACGGAATGCGCGGCGGCGAACCCGTCACGGTTTCCCTCGGGACGAAGACGATCGAAGGCGTCACCGTAAACGGCACTCGTACCACCCGCACGATTCCGGCAGGGGCTATCGGCAACGAGAAGGCGATCGAGATCGTGTTCGAGCGCTGGTACTCGCCCGATCTGTTGACCGACGTGATGACGAAGCGCTCAGATCCCTTCTCCGGCGAGTCCGTCTTCATGCTCACAAATATCAAGCGCGATGAACCTGCCGCCTCATGGTTCCAGGTACCCTCGGACTACAAAATGGTCTCCGGGCGTCCCGGCATGGGCGGCCACGGCGGCCCAAATGGCGGCCCCAGCCAGAATCAGAATCCACCTGCGCCACCGCC
>Ga0209415_10006012_pt1 | contig 21706 bp, 19 predicted proteins | sample PeaSoiSIISIP2007_FD_187696 | JGI IMG/M metagenome (GOLD analysis project Ga0209415, IMG submission 187696) | Peat soil microbial communities from Weissenstadt, Germany - SII-SIP-2007 (SPAdes) (version 2) | ecosystem: Environmental > Terrestrial > Soil > Wetlands > Peat | place: Germany... | reverse complement strand
GGGCACGCCTGCACGCAGAACGGCATCTGGCACTGCAGGCACCGTTGGGCCTCCAGGATCGCCTCCTCCTTCGTGTACGCGTGGAGGATCTCGCCGAAGGTCGCCGACCGTTCGTCCTTGGTCTCCTCCGGGATCGGGGTACGGTCGTAGCGAGATTCACCCATCGTGGACGCTCCGGTTCGGGGCCCCGGGCGAGGCCCCCGAGCGGTCCTGCGGGCGGGGGGCGGTCAGGATCCGAGCCCCCTCTCCCTTCGCGACGTAGACGTGCAGCGTATCGCAAGTTGTCCGGAAGTACGCCCCTCCGTCCGTACCGAACCGGCCCGACAACCCCTCTTCGATCTCGCGGTCGGTGAGCGTCGGGTCCACCTCGGGGGTGAATTGGCACTCGAACACGAGAAAGCGGTGGCCCTCGAGGTCCAGACGCGCGGTCTCCGGGAGGCCACAGAACGGGCAGCTCAACACGCGAGGAAGAGCCGCGGACGGCCCATAGCGTTGACGTGGCCCGGTCAGTCGATGTAGCCCAGGGAGCGGAGCCGGTCCTTGAGGAGGCGCTCGTCCTCCTCACTGAACGCGGTGTCGCCCGGGGCGTGGTCGACCAGCCGACCGAGGATGAACGCGATGAGCATATCGACGGATTCGAACGACGACCCCTTCATGCGGATCTCGAGGGCGCGGACCACCTCCTCCGGGAGCCGGACCGTTCGAACGGTGCCCGGGGCCGGGGATCCCGCCTTCGCGGGGGACCCGGTCCCTCGAACGCTCGAGTCCTCTCCCGGGGCCATCCTCACTCCCACTCGATCGTCGCGGGCGGCTTGTCGGTGATGTCGTAGAGGACCCGGACGACCTCGCCATGGAGGGAGCGAGTGATCCGCTCGGCGATCCGCTGGGCGACGGGTCGCGGCAGCTCGGCGGCCGTGGCCGTCATCGCGTCGACCGAGTCGACGACCCGCACGCTGACCGCCTCTCCGTGCACGCGGTTGTCGCCGAGGACCCCGACCGTGAGGCCCGGAAGGAGGACGGCGAAGTATTGCCAGGGCGGGTGCATCGCATGCGCCTCCACCGCCCGCTCGATCTCCTCCTCGACGACCGCGTTGGCCACTCGCACTCGACGGATCCGCTCGGGCGTGACGGGGCCGGCGACCCGCACCGCGAGGCCCGGCCCGGGGAACGGCTGGCGCTCGGGGAAAGGAACCCCCAATTCCCGGGCTACGGCTCGCACCTCGTCCTTGTAGAGGTCGCGCAGCGGTTCCACGAGGCGGAGCCGGCTGTCGGCGGGGACCCCTCCGACGTTGTGATGGGTCTTGATCGTGTCGCGAAGGGAGCCGCCGCTCTCGATCCAGTCGGGCGCGATGGTCCCCTGGACCAGCCGGTCCGTGCCGAACCGCTCGGCTTCGGTCTCGAAGAGGCGGATGAAGGCGGTACCGATGCGGCGACGCTTCTCCTCGGGGTCGCTCACCCCGGCGAGCGCCTCAAAGAATCGGTCGGCGGCGGACACCACCTCGAAACGGAGGCCGGATTCGTGGAACAGCCCACGGACGCGGTCGACCTCCTTCTCCCGCAAGAGGCCGGTATCGACGAAGATCGCCCGCGCGCGCTCCCCGAGGGCCCGCTCGGTCAGAAGGGCGGCGACGGTACTGTCGATCCCGCCCGAGGCGGCGATGATCGCCGTACCGGGAACCTCGGTGCGGAGCCGCTCGACCGCCTCCGTGACGAACCGAGCGGGGTCGTTCACGCCGGCCGCACCACCTTCGGGTCCGGCTCCTCCCGCCACTTCGCGCGGTAGGCGGTGATCTTGGCTTCGAGTTCGGGATGCTTCAGCGCGAGGATCGCGGTCGCGAGGAGGGCCGCGTTCTCGCTCGCATCGAGTCCGACCGCCGCCACCGGGATCCCGGGCGGCATCTGGACGACCGAGAGGAGGCTGTCGAGTCCGAGCCCGCGGTTGAGCGGGACACCGATCACGGGCCGCAGCGTCCGGGCGGCCACGACCCCGGGGAGCGCCGCGGAAAGGCCGGCCATGGCGATGAAGACCTCCGTCGCCGGGTCGGCGACGAGTCGGTCGACCTTCTCCGGCGTCCGATGGGCCGAGGCCACATGCACCTCGCAGGGGATCCCGAATTCGGTGAGCCGGGCGCGGACCTTCTCGGCCGCTTCGAGGTCGGATTTGCTGCCGACCAGGACCGTGACCTTCACGAGGGCCCGGAGCCGCGCGGAGGGAAAAACGTTGCCGGGTCGTGGGAGGGACGGAACGTCGCGCGCGCGCTTCCTTCGAAGACCGGGCCGGTCCTCGAGCTTCGCGAGAGCTCCGCCGCTCGGGATCGAGACCTCGCGTCGCGCGGCCGGGGGAAGCAGGAACGGGTGGAGGGCCCGGAGGGCCGGGATCGGAAGGACCCGCCGGCCCGAGGTCGTCGCCCGGGGTGCGGAGCCCGTTTCGACGCGCCCCTCAAGCTCATAGGCGACCTAGTCCGTCGCCGGCAATGAACCTCCGCCTGCACGGGAGAGGTCGATTCCGGACCTGGCTCGGGGCCCGCTTGGGGGGGGATCTCGAGCTCGGGGACCGGGTCTGGCGACGGGTGCTGCACGGCCTGTGCGCCGCCGTGCTCCTCTACTACCTCCTCCCGGACGGGTTCTTCATCGTCGCCCCGAAGGAGGTCGTCCTCGTCGCCGCCCTGGTCGCCGTCCTCGTCCTCGAGGGCCTCCGGCACCTCGTCGGGCTCGAACTGCCGACGATCCGCCCGTACGAGCAGAAACGGGTGGCCAGCTTCGCGTTCTTCGCGCTGGCCATCGTGCTCGCCGTGCTCCTCTTCCCGGAGCCGATCGCTGCCGCGGTGGTCCTGGGGACGGCCCTGGTCGACCCGTTGGTGGGAGAGATGCGGGTCGCCGGGTTCCGACGGGCCACGCTCTGGGCCGTGCCGATCCTCGCCTACGCGGGCCTCGCCTTCGTCGGCCTCCAACTCGTCGGACGGTGGCCGGTCCTCGATGCGATCGGCCTCGCGGTGCTGGCCGCCCCGATCGCCGTGGCGGTAGAACGGCCGAAGTCCCGCTGGGTGGACGACGACCTCGCGATGACGTTCGTTCCGGCGGTCGTGCTCTACGTCGTCGCCGTGCTGATGCTGCGACTCCCGGTCTAAGGCCGACGCTCGCCGTTAGACGATCGGGGTGAGCACCGTGTGGGGAAGGCCCTTCTCCGGGTCCGGGCTGATCGCATGGAGGGTCGTCCGCGGTCGGATGCCGTAGAGGCAGGGCTGGTTGTCGATGTTGATGACCCGGAAGTACGTGTCCATCATGTTGAGGATCTCGCTCGACACGAGGAGACCGGGCTTGAGCAGTCCGATCCCGAGGTTCCCGGCGTGCTTCGCGCGCGAGACACCCTGGAAGTAGAGCCGGATCGCCACCTGGTCGCCCATGAGGCTCTCGAACGTGTCGAAGGCGGTGTACTCGATGAACGGCTTCCGGTCGGGACCGCCGGCGGCCTTGTCCGCCGCGACCATCGCCCGCAACGCCTCGTCGCGGCCGAACCGGGCCATCGGCAGGATGTAGGGTTCCTCGGTCTCGTTGGCCGCGTAGTCGGGGATCCGCACCCGCGTGTCGAAGGTGTTGGCCGGTACGTGACGCACGAGGGTTTCGCGTAACTTGTCCGGAGATTCCCCGGCGGCCAGGACCGCGATGATTCCCCGTCCCTGGGAAAGGAAGTTGAGGAAGGTCGGCGTGAACAGCATGTAGTAGTCGTCGATCCCGACGTTGACGTCGACCTCGAATGCGTTGAAGCTCCCGCGGCGGAACCCCCCTCCGAGCAGCTTGTCGAAGTCGGGGATCCCCGTCGAATAGAACCGTTCCGGGTCCGTCACCGGCTTCCAGGGGCCGGTCGGCGTCGCCGCATGCCCGTCGCGCATCGTGCCGAGCGCTTCGAACCGGCCCCCGGCCAGGGTCACGGCGTACCGGGCCTGGCCGATGTTCGTCGCGCGGAGCTTCTCGAGCCGGAGGTGTCGGACCCTCCGCTCGTCGAGTTCCTCGCGCTGGATCGAGATGAGCCCGTCCACGAGGTACTCGATGCCGCCCGCCTCGGGCTTTTCCAGGATCATGACGACGTCCGTGCTGGAGCCCTCCACCAGATCCTTTTGGAGGGCCATGACGAACTCTTCCATCTCGAGCCCGTACTTGTGGGTCACACCCTCGAGGGAGTCGATGACGAGGAGCGACTTCTCGGGCAAGGCCCGCTCGATGCGGGTGTAGACGTTCTCCACCTCGGGCATCGGGCTCCGCTGCAGGAGGGCCTGGAGGTGCGTGCGGTCGACCCGCGTCGGGGGACCCCGCTCCTGGCCGAACGTCCCAAGGACCTCCTTGCCGGCCCGGATCTTGCGTTGCTCGGATTCCGGGAGGGGCTTCTCGGCGGATTTCCCTCCGGCGTTGATCGTGTCGAGGAAGAGCTTCGCCGCATCGAGAACGCGGTTTCGCATCTCGCTGGTCTTGAGCCAGGGGAACTGCCGGTACAGGGCTTCGTCTCCCACGCGCGTCGACAGGTAGTACGAACGGTTCGGCTGGCCCACCCGCTCGAGCAGTTCGAGCCCGAAAGTGGTCTTTCCCGTTCCGGCGCCGCCCTTCACGATCAGGGACCGCCCGCCCTTCCCGTTGAGGAAGGCGATGACCTCGGGAGGCACTCCCCCGACCGTGCTACCGTCGTTCGCACTCATGGTGATGTCTGGTTCACGGCCGTACCGGGGGACCCATCGCCCGCGATATCATCCCGTATCCCACGAGAGGATGGGCACCCTCCTAAGGTAAAGGTTTGCTCCGCACGGGAGGCCCTGCGGGTCCGCCTCCGGCGGCCTTCCGTGCCTCGGCGCGCGCGCATTCGAGCGCCTCGGTGAGGGGCCGGCCCGGCTCTCCTACGGCGGTCGCCGCCGAGGGATTCCCGCCTCCGCGGCCGCCAAAGCTCCCTTTCGCGACCTCGACCAGCGCCGCCGCGGAGACGAGGGGGGAGCTCGACCCGACGAAGAGGATCCCTTTCCCCTCCCGTTCCGCCGCGAGGAGGGCCACCCGTCTCGGGGCGTGGGTCAACAGACGGGAGAGTTCCTGCAGGGCCGAACGGTCGAGCTCGAGCTGGGCCCGGACCACCGTCACATCCCCGTACGTCTCGAGTGCGGCGGGGTCGTTCAGGAGCCGTTCGGCGGTCTGCCCGAGGTCCTCTTTCGTCCGGGCCTTAGCGAGCTTTCGTGCGTCCTCCACCTCGCCCAGGAGGCGGTCGATCCCCTGAGGGAGTCCGGTGGCCGGCACCCCGAGGCGACGGGCGGCCTCTTTGAGCACCTGCTCGTGCTCCTCCCGGACGTCGAGGGCCCGCTCGCCGCTCACGTACGTCAGCCGGACGATCCCGTCCTGGATCCGCTCGACGTCCAGGATCCCGATCGCCCCGACCTCGCTCGTGTGCGTGCAGTGGGTACCCCCGCACGCCTCGACGTCCACCCCCTCGATCTCGACGATCCGGAGCTCCTTGCCGGGGACGGCCCCGCCCTGATAGAGGGTGAAACCGAAGCGCCGCTCGGCCTCGCTCCGAGACTCGAAGTAGCTCTTCACCGGCAGGTCCTGCCGGACGACCTCGTTCACCCGTCGTTCGACGCGATGGAGTTCCTCCCGGGAGAGGGCCTTGTAATGAGTGATGTCGATGCGGGCCGATTCGGGCCCCTTGTAGGCGCCCGCCTGCCAGACGTGCGGGCCCAGCACCTCGCGCAACGCGCCGTTGAGGAGGTGCGTCGCGGTGTGGTGCTGCATCAGCTGCAGGCGTCGGGCCCGGTCGATCCGCCCCCGAACCCGTTCGCCCACGGACCAGGGGGCGTGCCGGTCGAGCCGGTGGAGGACCCAGGGCCCCTTCCGGGTGACGTCCACCACCTCGTGGTCGCCCAGCTGGCCTCGGTCGGACACCTGTCCGCCCCCGGTCGGATAGAAGTAGGTCCGGTCGAGGGCCACGAAGGGGCCCTCCGAGTAGACAACGTGCGCCTCGAAGGTGTCGGTGTACGGGTCGAGGTAGTAGAGGACCTCCGTCGCGGGCGTACCGGCGGGAAGGTCGGGCAACCCCTCGGTCGTCTCCGCGTAATCGGTCGAAGGTACCTCGGACTCGTGACGGGCGGCCACGCGGGCGTAGAAGTCCTCGGGGACCGCCGGGGGTTCCTTCAGCTCCTCGACCGCGACCTCGGGCGGAACCCCGAGCGAGTCGTACCACTCGAGGAGGTCGTCCGCGGTGATGCGGGCTCCGGTGGACCGGGCTCGTTCCTCCTGTCGGCGGATCGTGCCCCGGGCCCGTTCGATCGCCTCGCCGTACCGCTCGACCTCGTTCTCGACGACCCGGTGCAGGTCGTCGCGGTGCTGACCGATCTCGGGGTGATAGTGGGCGAGGTCCCGGGCGACGCGGTCGAGGACCGCGGTGATCTCGGGCGCCTCGGGGGCCTTGCTGAGAAGGCGCAGCGAGCGCCGGATGAGCAGTCGGACGAAGTACCCCTCCTTGCTGTTCGAGGGAACGACCCCGTCGGTGATCAGGAAGTTGAGGGCGCGCGCGTGGTCGAGGAGGATCGCCGTCTCCCGCGGGGGGAACGTGCGACGCAGTTCCTCGTACGAGGGACCGAAGACCGCCTCGTAGGCGTTCTTGCTCCCGTGGCTGGCCCACGTGAACCGCTCGAGGCCGTAGCCGGTGTCGACGACCGTGAGCGGCATGGGCCGGATTTCGCTGCCGTCCCGGACGTATTCCATGAAGACCAGCGTGCCGAGCTCGAGGCCGGCGACGCCGACGCTCAGGGAGGGTCCGAGGTTCCCGCCTCCCTCCCAGACCTCTTCCTTGTAGGTGATCCCTTTCGGGTCGGTGCCCAGCTCCGCCGTCAGGAGCTCGTGGCAGAGCTCGACGCACCGTTCTTTGAAGTAGACCTCGTGGTCGGGGCGGTTGAACGCGTGGTGCGCCATCATCTCGAACTCGGTGAAGTGGCGGCCGCTGCGGCCGACCTCCTCGAGGTCGATGAACCGGAGGCACGGTTGGCTGATCGTGAGCGGGTTCGCGGGCGGCGGGATCGCCCCGCTCGTCACCCAGGGCTGGAAGTCGTAGATCGAAGCCTGCGTAAAGAAGACGTCGTTCCGCCACCGCGCGACCGTGGGGTAGCGCCGGATACGGGTGTGACCCCGCCGCTCGAAGAACGAGAGGTACTCCTCCCGCATCTCGGTGTACGAGTACGCCCTACGGAACACCGGATGGCCGACGAACCCGTACTCCCGGCACGGGGCCTCCTGGCATCGGTCGTGGTCCCCGAGCGACCAGAACGCGGAACCGCAGACGACGCACGCCCGGCGATGGAATCCTCCCTGGCGGAAGAACTGGAGGTCGTACTCCGAGGCATCCATGAACGGCTCGCCGACGCCCCTCGGCGCTTTAACAATTCGGCCGCATCCTCGCCGGCCTCGAGGATGGGGGAGCTCGGAGACCGCGCGTGACGACGGAACCAGCGACCCTCCCGCTCCCCTTGTCTCCCCGCGCCGTCCGCCGGGCCACGATCCTCCTCATCGCGCTCCGGATCGGGTACGCGTACAACTGGTTCGACGTGGGCCCTGGCCTCCCCGCCATCGGGGCCGAGTTCGGGGTCGGGGTCGCCGATTGGGGCCTGTTGATCGCCTCCTTCCTCGTCGGGGCCGGGCTGTTCCAGGTACCGGCCGGGTTCCTCGCGCGGCGGTACGGCTCCCGGGTCGTCTCCCTCGTGGGCACGGGGCTGCTCGCGGTCGGGAGCGTCGGCGGGGCGTTCGCGCCCGACTTCGGCACGCTCCTCGCCCTCCGGCTTCTTTCGGGAGTCGGAGCCGCCCTGTTCTTCTCCCCGGCCATCGGGCTCGTGGCCAGCCTCTACCCCGAGGACCGTCGCGGAGTCCCCGTCGGCACGTTCAGTTCCGCGTTCAGCGCGGGTGCAGCCCTCGGGCTCCTCGGCAGTTCCGCCCTGGTCCCGCTGCTCGGCTGGCGGTGGGCCCTCGCCGTGGGCGGCCTCGCGCTTGGGATCATTACGCTGGCCGCGGTCCTCGGGATCCCGCGCCGTGCCGGAACCCCGGTCCTTGACCGACCTCCGTCCGGAGTCCCCGCGGCGCTGCGCTATCGCGGGACCTGGGCGGTGGGTCTTGCGTTCATTGGCCTGGAGGGAGCCTCGTTCGCCACGGGCCAGTTCATCGTTCCGTACGGGGAGACGGTGCTCGGCTGGGCCGCCCTCCTGGCGGGAGGGGTCGGGATGATGTTCGTCCTTCCGAGCGTGGTCGGAGGCCCCGTGGGCGGGTCGATCGCGGAGCGGCACTCCAACCACCGCACGCAGTTCGTCGTCGCGACCGTCGTCGCGGCGAGCGTGCTATTGGCGTTGCCGTTCGTCGGATGGGTCGGGGCGATCCTGATCGGGACGGTCTTCTCGTTCGGATACGGGGTGATCTACGCCGTGATGTACGTGCTCCCCCACTATTGGAGGTCGGTGCCTGCGGCGGAAATCCCGCTCGCGATCGGCCTGTTCAACTCGATCCAGCTCGCCGGCGGGGCGGTCGTTTCGGCCGCGTTCGGCTGGGTCGTGGCCGAGCGGGGGTACTCGATCGGTTGGGGGTTCCTCTCCGCCGCGATGGTCGTGTTCCTCGTCGCCCTCGTCGCCTTGCCCCCGGTCGCCGGCGCCGCGGGTCGTCCGACGGCCGCGGCGGGGGGCGACCTTCCCGGAGCGCACGTCCCGTAGCGCACAGGTCCGCGATCGGGCACTCCCCGCAGCGCGGCCCGATCGGCCGGCACAGGTTCTGGCCGTGCTGGACGAGCAATGGGTTGAGCGGGATCCAGTACCTCGGGTCGACCGTCCGGGCGAGCTCGCGCTCGGTCTTCTCGGGAGTTCGGGTCCGCACGACGCCGAGTCGGTTCGCGATCCGGTGGACGTGCGTGTCGACCGGGATCGCGGGTATCCCGTACCCGAACACGAGCACGCAGTTCGCCGTTTTGGGACCGACCCCGTGCAGGGACGTCAGCTCGTCGAACGTGCGGGGGACCTGCCCGCCGAACCGGTCGAGGAGGTCGCGGGACACAACCCGGATCACCCGAGCCTTCGTGTGGTAGAATCCCGTCCTCCGGATGAGAGGCTCGATCGAGGCGGTCGAGGCGCGGGCGAGGGACGTCGCGTCCGGGTATCGCGCGAACAGGAGCGCGCTCGCCACGTCGGTCGCCTCGTCCCGGGTGCGCTGAGAAAGGATCGTCCCGATCAGGACCTGGAACGGGTCTTCCGCGTGGTCCCGGAGGTAGGGGGTCCGCCAGTCCCCCGTCCGGTAGAACGTCGAGAGCCGGTCGAGCAGCGTTTCCCAGTCGAAGTGAGGGTCGGTCATGGGGACGCCCGGCGCCGTGCGGAAGGCCGAGCGGTCGCCTCCGGGGGTGGGGGACTGGCCGCCCCAGGGGTGACGCCGGGGTCCGACAGATCCGGCTCGTCGCCGGTCCCGGACGGCCGTTGCAGTTCCCCGATGAGGTAGTCGCTACCGACCACGAGCGTGAAGCCGTCGGGTCCCGTGGAGACTCGGGCGATCCGCACCCCGTCCGCTGGCGTGGGCGCCACGACGACCCGTCGGAACCGCCCTCCGGCGGCGGCGCGCAGGTCCGTTACGGGGATCGCACGGTCCGAGCGCACCGGGACGACCACGAGGGTCTGGGCGAGCGGCGAGAGGGCGTCCAGGATCCGTTCGACCTTTTTTCCCTGCAGGCAGCCGAAGACGATCGCGTTCTCCGCAGGGTCGGAGAGAGGCGCGATCTCGGCGAGGCTCAGGGCCACGGACCGCGCGCTTTCCGGTGTGTGGGCGACGTCGTAGAACAGGTCCGGGTGGCGGGCCACCCGCTCGAGGCGTCCGGGCCACGCGGCCGACGCGAGGCCGCGACGGACCGATTCCGCCGAGAGGGTCCGTTGGGTCGCGGAGAGGAATCGGGCCGCCGCCGCGACGGCGAGGCCGGCGTTCTCGGCCTGGAACGCGCCGAACATCGGAAGCCAGAGCCCGTCGACCCGGGTCGCGGGCAGGCGCACGTCGAACCCCTGCCCGTCCTCCGAGAGGGTACGGTGTTCGACCGCCACTTCCCGTCCCAGGTGCCAGAGGGGAACCCCGGCGCGGCCGGCGTCCGCCTCGACCACTCCACGAGGCCCTGGCGGAAGCTCTCCGAGCACGCCGGCCATTCCGGGCTTCAAGATCCCCGCCTTCTCGTGGGCGATCGCATCGACGGTCGATCCGAGGAGTTCGGTATGCTCGAGCTCGATCGTCGTGATGACCCCGACGCGACCCTGGACGATGTTCGTCGAGTCCAGGCGACCGCCCATCCCCACCTCGATCACTCCGACATCGATCTGCGACCGCGCGAACCAGTCGAAGCCGAGCGCGGTGGTGACCTCGAAGAAGGTCGGCGCCCGGTCGATCGTCCCCTCCTCCTGCAGCCGGAGCGCGAGCGTGTCGACCCGCTCGACCCCCGCGACGACCTCCGAGCGGGGGATCGGCTCGCGGTCGACCTGGATGCGGTCGCGGTAGCTCGCGAGGTGGGGTGAGGTGAAGAGCCCGGTCCGGAGCCCGTGGCCCCGAAGGACCGCCTCGGTCAACGCCGCGGTCGACCCCTTTCCCTTGCTGCCCGTGATGTGGACGGCCGGAAAGGCGCGCTGTGGGTGGCCGAGTCCTCCACACAAGGCCGTGATCACCTCGAGCCCCGGCCGTATCCCAAATCGTCGACGGGCGAACAGGGACGCGAGGGTCGACGTGTACGGGTCGGTGGGTGGGGTCTTCGGGGGAGCGCGAGGTCGTGGCATGAGCGTCGCGCGAGGTCCCGATCCGTCAGTAGGTCGACCGTTCGCGGTACGAGCCGAAGACGTCCTGGAAGGCCCGCACGATCTCCCCGAGGGTCGCCTTCGCCCGCAGGGCATCGAGGACGACCGGCATCGTGTTCCCGTTCTCCGTCGCGGCGACCTTCTTCAACCGCTCGATGGCGGTCTCGTACCGGGGCCGGGAGCGGGCGGAGCGCATCGTCCGGAGACGCCGGGACTGGCTGCGTCGTGCCTCCTCGGAGATCTTGAGGCGGGGGACCTTGATCGGGGCCTCGACCGTGTACGCGTTCACGCCGACGACCTTCTCGGTGCCGGCCTCGACCGCCCGCTGGTACCGGAACGACGCCTCCTGGATCTCTCGCTGGAAGAACCCTCGCTCGATGCCGGCCACGACCCCGCCCATCGCGTCGATCCGGTCGAAGTACCGGTGCGTCTGCTCCTCCATCGTGTCGGTGAGCCATTCGATGAAGTAGCTCCCCGCGAACGGGTCGACCGATTCGGTGACCCCGGACTCGAAGGCGAGGATTTGCTGGGTCCGCAGGGCGATCCGCACGGCGTCCTCGCTGGGGAGCTGGAGCGCCTCGTCGTAGGAGTTGGTGTGGAGCGATTGAGTTCCGCCGAGCACTCCCGCGAGCGCCTGGACCGCGGTCCGGACGATGTTCAGCTCCGGTTGCTGCGCGGTGCACGAGCATCCGGCCGTCTGCGTGTGGAATCGGAGCCAGCGGGAGCGCTCGTTCTTCGCCCCGAACTCGTCCTTCATCACGTCCGACCAGATTCGTCGGGCCGCGCGGAACTTCGCGATCTCCTCGAAGAAGTCGTTATGGGAGTTGAAGAAGAACGACAGGCGGGGGGCAAAATCGTCCACGTCCAGACCGCGATCGACCGCGGCCTGGACGTAGGTACGTCCGTCCGCGAGCGTGAACGCCAGCTCCTGCACCGCCGTGGAGCCGGCCTCGCGGATGTGGTAGCCGGAGATCGAGACCGGGTTCCAGCGGGGCGTGTGCTTCGTCGCGTACTCGATCGTGTCGGTGACGAGACGGAGCGCGGGCCGGGGCGGGTAGAGGAACTCCTTCTGCGCGATGTACTCCTTGAGGATGTCGTTCTGGGTCGTGCCCCCCAGCCGGTCGAACGGGACGTCGTGCGCTTCGCCGGTGAGGAGGTACATCGCCCAGACGATGTTCGCGGGGCCGTTGATCGTCATGCTCGTCGTGACGTCGGCGAGCGGGATCCCTCGCAGCAGGCGGCCCATATCGTCCAGCGAGCTCACATTGACCCCGCATTTGCCGACCTCGCCGAGCGACTCCCCGTCGTCGGCGTCCAATCCGTAGAGGGTCGGGTCGTCGAACGCGATGGAGAGGCCGGACTCGCCGTGGGCGAGCAGGTAACGGAACCGGCGGTTCGTATCCTCCGGCGAACCGAAGCCCGAGAACATCCGCATCGACCAGACCCGCCCGCGGTACATCGTGGGGTGGACGCCGCGAGTGAACGGCGGCTGGCCGGGGTATCCGATGCGGTCGAATCCCGTCCGGGGGGAGCGAGGCGTGTACACCCGGTCGACCGGGATCCCCCCCAGCGTCGCGAACGAATCCTTGCGTTCGGGACCCTTCGCGAGTGCGGGAGCGAGGACCTCCGCTTCCCAGCGGCGTCGCTGCTCCTCGACCGGGTCCGCGCCGGCGGCGCGACCCGATCGATTGGCCCGGCCCGGGGCTTCCGGCCGACTGGCCGACATCGAAGAAACAGAAGCGTCGGGTCGGATAAGTCCGCGGGGCGGGCGCCTAGCGCCGGGGCCTAGCCCGGGGGCGCCGGGCTCGGGGCCGGAGCCGCTCGGCGGGGTCGTACCCGGAAACGGAACCCCACGAGGTCCCCCGCTCCCCGGCGGGAGACCCGCGCGCCCACCTGGGCGGCGAAACGGGGCGCCGCGTCCCCCGTCCACCGGGTGTTGTCCGCGAGAACCGGGGCCCCCAGCGAGAGCTTGGGGCGTACGGTCTCGAGCTCGAACGTGAGATGTTCCGGTGTGTGGAGATCGTCGTGCAGGAAGAGGTCGATCGAGGGGAGTTCCTCCACGAGCCGAGGAAGGAGGACCTGGCTCTCGCCGATCCGGAGGTCCCAACGGCTCGACCGGAACGGGATCGCCCAGCCGCTAGAAAGGCCCGGGGGCAGCGAGACCGGAGATTCGTCGACCTGGAGGATCGGTCCCCGCTGGTGGGTCGGGAGGTCGATCGAATGGAGCATCCCGGAGTGATTTCGGTCCAACGCGAGCAGGAAGTGGGCCGATGAGACGCCGCTGCTCACGCCCGTCTCGACCACATGTTTCGGCTGGAGCAAGCGGACCAAGGCGTACAACTCGAACGGGGCGCAGATCTGGGCATAGCCCGGCCGCCCTCCGGCCACCTGACGTCGCCGCATCTCCTGCTCGACGGGAACGAGGTCGTCCAGCTCCGCCAGGGTCTCCAAGATCCGTTCCACCGGGGCGCCGGACACCGTGCGCAACCAGCGGAGGTTGACGGAGGCTCTCGGGTCACCGAGGGCTTTTCTCGCCTTCAGACCGAGGTCGTGGGCCCGGTCGGCGGCGGACCGTTCGGGGCCGTTGGCTTTTTCACTCATGGTTCCCCCGCGCCGGAGTACCGGTCAGGCTTCGCGACGAGATGGGCCTTTCGTACGGTGAGCCGCGCCGTGCTCCCCGTGATTTCTCGCTCGGCGAGGTCGATTTCGACCCGCTGGCGAAAGAAGGGGGCGTCGACGACGAGGGTCTCGTACTCCCCGCCCTCGCCGGCTACGTGGACCCGGGGGCCCGAGTCCCTCCGTCGCTCGAGCTCGGTGAGGAGGTCGAGGTCGAGACGGCGCCCGAGCAGCTCCGGCGAGAGCGACTCCGCCGCCAGATGGACGAGGCGGATGTCAAGACCCGCCTCGATCTCGGCCCGGACGACCCGCGCGGGATCCTTGCGCCAGAGGGGAGTGAACACGGGTCGCCCGACCTGTCCGGCGATCCGGAGCAGTCGGGCCCACTGGTACGACGATTCGATCGCTCCCGCGACGACCCAACCCCGGTCGGACGCGAGGGCGTCGTTCAAGGCCGACAGTTCGGCCGCCTCGCCCCGGCCCGTCACTCCCACGGGGCGGTAGCGTTTGCCCCAGCTCCGCGCCTGGAGCTCGACCAAGTCCAGGTTCGGCGTGTGGAACATCATGGATTCGGGGTCTTCCGGGCGGAGGACCACCAGTTCGTCGACCGGCCGGCCCTGCGTCTCCGCTAGGTACGCGGCGTAGATCGAGTCCTTGCCGCCGGAGACGAGCGCCGTGACCGTCACGCGGGGATCACCCCGGCAGCCCGAGCCCTTCGTGCCAGCGCGGGTAGAGCGATCGGAGCGAGAACTCCGCGAGGGGCACTCCCTTCCACTCGAGCCTCGCGGCATCGGCGCTCACGTCCCCCAGGCGGACGCAGGGCAGGCCCCGGAACGACCGCGCGAACTCGGCGGCCCGACCGGAGAGGACTTCGACCACGAACCGGGAGCCGCCCTCCGCGGCGAGGGCCGTGCCGCCGCTCCCGAGTCCGGTCGTGGCGAGGTCGACGGAGAACCCGAGCCCGCCTCCGAACGCCATCTCCGCGAGGGCGACGGCGAGACCTCCGTCCGAGAGGTCGTGCGCGGCCCGGACCGAACCCGCTTCGGCGGCCCGCACGAACCGTTCGCCGAGGCGCCGGAGCAGGGCGGGAGAGGTCGGAGGGATGCGGAGGCCCGACCGTCCGTGGAGTCGGGCCCAGAGCGAGCCGCCCAGGTCGGGGGAGGACCGACCGAGCAGGAATAAGGCGCTCCCTTCGTGCTTGAAATCGCTCGTGATCGCGCGACGGAGGTCGGGAACGAGGCCGGTGGCGAGCAGCACCGGCGTCGGTGGGATCTCGGCGCCCAGGCCTCCGTTGTAGAAGCTCACGTTGCCGGAGGGAACCGCGAATCCTAACGCGCGGGCGGCACGGCCGAGGCCCGACGTGACCGCGGAAAAGTCGCCGAGGACGCGGGGGTCCTGGGGGTTCCCAAAGTTGAGGCAGTTGGTGAAGGCGTCGGGCCGAGCTCCGACCGCATACAGGTTCCGCGCGGCCTCCTCGACCACCGACTCCGCGCCCCGTCCCGGGTCCTCCCGGCACGCCCAAGGTTGACTCGCGGTGGTGACCGCGAGGCCCGCCCAATCTCCCGGCCGCGGTTGGAGGACGGCCGCGTCGCCATGGGAGGGAGAGGAGACCCGGCCGTGCAGGGGGCGGATGGCCGTTCGTCCTTGCACCTCGTGGTCGTAGACGCGGACCACCGGTTCGCGAGAGACCGAGTCGGGAGCGAGCAGGAGGTCGGTGAACTGACGTTCGAGGTCCTCGTGGGGCAGGAGCGGGGACGCCGACCGGGATGGGACGCGCGAGCGAGTCGGGCGCCGGAGCGGAGGAGGGGCGACCCGGAATCCGATCCGCAGGTGGGCCGCGGGGGCTCCCCCCCATTCAAGCGTTTCGAACGGGGGTCCCGTCACCCTCCCGACCGAGGTGGCCGGCACATCGAATCGACGGAAGATCTCCAGGACCGCCTCGAGATCGCGAGGGCGGATATCCAGGATCATTCGCTCTTGGGACTCGGAGACCCAGACCTCCCAGGGTCGGAGACCCTTCTCCCGGAGCGGGATACGGGCGAGGTCGATCCGGGAGCCAAACCCCCCCGCGTGGACGAGTTCGCCCGAGGCCGACGCGACCCCGCCGCCGCCCAGATCCTTGAGACCCTGGACCAGGCCCCGGTCGAAGGCCTCGACACAGGCGTGGATCAGCGGCTCCTTCATGATGGGGTTGCCAAGCTGGACGGCGCCACGGGATTCCGATTCGCTCCGGTCGGTGAGTTCCTTGGAGGCGAAGGCGACGCCGCCGATCCCGTCGCGACCCGTCAGACCCCCGACCAGGACCAAGTGGTCGCCGACCGCATGCGCCCGGTTGGGACGTAGCCGCTTCGCCGGGAGGAAGCCGATGCATCCGACGTTCACGAGGGGGTTGACCACGTAGGCCGGGTCGAAGCTGATCGAGCCCGAGACCGTCGGGACACCGACCCGGTTCCCGTAATCGCGGATCCCGGCGATGACGCCGTTGGCGAGGTAGCGGGGGCTCTTCACCCCGGGGGGGAGTCGAGACTCGGGCAGGTCCAGCGGGCCGAAGAAGAGCGGGTCGGTGAGGGCGATCGGTTTCGCGCCGACCGCCAGAACATCGCGAAGGATCCCGCCGATCCCGGTGGCGGCTCCTCCGTACGGTTCGACCGCGGACGGGTGATTGTGGGACTCGATCCGCAGCGCGTAGGCGAACCCGTCCTTGAACCGCATCACGCCGGCGTCCCCGGTCCCGAGCACGCGAGGACGGGGGCGCAGCGAGGAGAACGCGCGGCGAAGGAACACTCGGGAGCTCTTGTAACTGCAGTGCTCGCTCCAACTCTGGGCGAGCCCGGCGAGCTCGACGTCCGTCGGCTCGCGTCCCTCGGCCCGGAAATAGCTCCGGATCCGGCCGAACTCCTTCGCGTCGAACCCGAGCCCACGCTCCTCGGAAAGGCGCGCGAGGGTGGCCGCCGAGGCGCGGCGGATCGGAACAATGGTGACGCCTTCGGCCCAATCCGCCATGATGCTACGTCGGGGCGGGACGGATCCTCACCCGATGGATCACCGGGTTCGCGAGGAGCCGGTCGACGGCCTCTTGCGAAAGGCGCTTCGCTTCCCGAGCCGAGACGCCCTGGAACTCGAGGTCGTAGATGCGGGCGGTCCCTACCCGAGGGACCGACGCCAGTCCGAGGAGGGCGAGCGACTTTTCGACGCTCTCGGCCTCGGCGTCGAGGACCCCCGGTTTCAGCTCGATCCGCACCTCCATCCGCACCGAACGGCCGGAGGAAGAAGGCATCGAGCCGTGCTACCGATGCGGGCAGATAATCCTGAGCCCTCGGGGTCCCGGGGAGCCCGGGTCCATCCCCGGGTGGACCGGCCCGAACAGCGTTCCTCGTCGAGGGATACCGACCCGCCCCCGGAGGTCCGAAGAGCCCCCGGACGGAGGGCGGCCGGCGCGGCGTTGCCCACGGCGCGAAAAAGCTCTTATAGTGGGCCTTTCTCGGCCCGCCGGCGCGGTGGGGTCCGGCCATCATGGAGGAGTTCATTTGTGGGGTCGAGTTCCTTCGGGGGCCGACCGAGTTCTTCGCCCGCGTGTCGAGCGAAGCTGGAGGGGTGCGTGAGTACCGCGGACCCAATTCCGGCACGGTGATCGATCAAGTGATCAACGACCTCCAAGAGGAGTTCGAGTCCGCCCCCGCGGCGTAGAGGGGTCGGTAGCCAGGCATTCGCCATCGAGGGTCGCGAAGCCGCATTTTACAAAGGTCCAAATTCATGGAGAAACCAACGGGGTCGAAGGCGCCGACCAGCGCCGTCGAGAACGCCTACACGAAGGTTTGGGGCGAGGAGAACGTCGTCGCCCTGATCGCGCTCAAGGTCGAGACGAGCGAGGCCGACTCGGTCGCGAGCGACGTCGCAAAATTTGTCGAGGCCGAGGACGTCTTCCTCGTCACCGGCGACACCGACATCTTCCTCAAGGTGCGATTCCCGCACTACGAGGAGCTGAAGGAGTTCGTCCTGCACCGGCTACCCGCCGTGCACGGGATCCGCGAGTCCAAGACCCTGCTCGTCGTGACCGCCTACAAGGAAGGCGGGGAGACTCGACCCGCATGACGGTCCCCTCTCCCTCGGCCCCGTCCGCCGGCGCGACGGCGATTCCCTCGCGGCCGGTCGAGAGCGGGACGCCGGCGTTCCAGCGCATCGTGGAGTCGCTCTCGCAGCTCGCGGAGGATTCCTCCGTTCCGCGCAACATCCGTCGCGGCGCCCAGTCAGCGAAGGACGAACTCTCGAAACCCCGCGTCGCGCTCGACTTGCGCATCGCGGGCGCGGTCTACGTCCTCGACGACCTCGCCAACGACCCCAACCTCCCTACGCACGGTCGCACCGCCATCTGGTCGATCATATCGGGTCTGGAGAGCCTTCAGTGAGTCCCCCCGGGCATAGGTTGAAATACGACTCTCGGGTCCTCGAGGATCGGAGCGGTCGCGGGCCCGTAGCTCAGCTAGGTTGGCCGCGCGGTCTCCCGAGCGGCCCTACAAAGAGCATCCGGCTTTTAACCGGTTGGTCGGGGGTTCGAACGATCGACCCCGCGCGCAGCGCGGAGTCGTTCCGGACGTCCCCCCGGGCCCGTTCCACTCCTCGGAGGATCACATGACCCCCAGCACCGCTCGTCGCGCGAAGAAGAAGGACGTCAAGCCCGTCTCGACGCGGCCGTTCATCGCCCACCACCTGGCACCGCCGCACGAGGTGCTCAGCGAGGACGAATCGCAGAAGGTGCTGGTCGGCCTCTCGACGACCGCCGAGCGCCTCCCCAAGATCCTCCTGTCCGACCCCGGCCTCCAGACCGACCCCAAATTCGTTCCGATGCGCGACGCCGGCGAGAACCTGGTCGGCCGGATCGTCCGGATCCAACGCCCGAGCCAGACCGCGGGCCAGGCGATCGCCTACCGCGTCATCGTTCCCTCCCTGGGGAGTTCGTAGTCCATGCGCGAGATCGTAGACGCCTTCTTCCGTGAGCGGTCGATCGTCAACCACCACCTCGCCAGCTTCAACGACTTCCTGCCGACCAAGGACAATCCGAACTCCCGGATGCAACGGATCGTCGACGAGGCCCGGGTCAGCGAGGACTCGACCGAGCGCGGGATCATCCGCCTCGACGTCCAGAAGACGAAGAGCTCGATCTACGTACGCGTCGGTCGCCGCCGGGATGCGCGCGGCAACGTGAACCCCTCCGCCGAGCCGACCATCTTCATCGGCGCCCCGTTCGTCAAGGAGCCCGTGGGTTCGAAGCCGACCCTCACGCCGATGGAGGCACGCCTCCGGAACCTGACGTACCAAGCCCCGATCCACCTCAAGGTCACGGTCGTCGAGAACGGCGTCGAGCGAGCCCCCGAGGACGTCCACATCGGCGACCTCCCCATCATGGTCAAGAGCCGCCCCTGTAATCTCAACCGTTACAAGGTCAGCGAGGACGACCAGATCTGGCTTTCCGACGACGAATATCGGGCGAAGCTGGTCGAGTACGGGGAGGATCCCCTCGACCCCGGCGGCTACTGCGTCATCGGCGGCACCGAGCGGGTCATCATCAGCCTCGAGGACCTCGCCCCGAACCGGATCTTCGCCGAACACAACGAACGCTACGGCACCCCGATCGAGAGCGCGAAGGTCTTCAGCCAGCGCGGCGGGTACCGATCCCTCACCGTCGTGGAGAAGAAGAAGGAGGGGATCCTCCAGGTCTCCGTCCCGACGGCGAGCGGCCAGATCCCGCTGGTCATCATGATGAAGGCCCTCGGGATGAAGAACGACGAGGAGATCTTCCAGGCGGTCCTGGGAGAGCTGTACCCGCTGGACGAACCGTTCGTCCAGACGATGAAGCACCTCCTCAACGTCAACCTCGAGGAGTGCGTTTCCAAGAAGCTCTACCCCCCCGAGGGGATCCTCTCGACCGAGGACGCTCTCGTCTACCTCGAGAAGAAGTTCGCTACGGGCCAGGCGAAGGAGTACCGTCAGCGCAAGGTCGACGGCATCCTCGACCGGTCGCTCCTCCCCCACCTCGGCGATACGAAGGGGGACCGTCTCAAGAAGGCCCTCTACCTCGCGCGCATGGCCCGAACGGTGCTCGAACTCCACCTGAAGGTGCGGGGCGAGGACGACAAAGACCACTACGCGAACAAGCGGCTCAAGCTCGCCGGGGACCTCATGGAGGACCTCTTCCGGGTCGCGTTCTCGCTGCTCCTGAAGGACCTCAAGTACCAGCTCGAGCGCTCCTTCGCCCGAAAGAAGGACCTCCGGATCGCGAGCGCGATCCGACCGGACCTCCTGACCCAGCGCCTGGTCCACGCGCTCGCGACGGGCAACTGGGTCGGCGGGCGGGCCGGCGTGAGCCAGGTGCTCGACCGGACCAGTCACATGTCCACGATCAGCCACCTCCGTCGGGTGACCAGCCCGCTCACCCGGAGCCAGCCGCACTTCGAGGCGCGTGACCTGCACCCCACGCAGTGGGGGCGTCTCTGTCCGAACGAGACTCCCGAGGGCCAGAACTGCGGCCTCGTCAAGAACTACGCGCTCTGCGTCGACGTGTCCGAGGGAGCCGACGAGGAGGAGGTCACCCTCATCCTCCGCGACCTCAACACCCGCGAGATCGGCCCCGACGTGCTGGAGGAGTCGGCCGCGGCGAAGGGACGGCGCGCAGCCCGGGTCTACGTCAACGGGAACCTGGTCGGCCTCCATTCGCAACCGGTCGAGCTCGTCCGCGAGATCCGGGAGCGGCGCCGAACGGGCACCCTCTCGCCCACGCTCGGCGACAAGACCTACGAGATCAACGTCCGCTACGATGACGAGATGAACGAGGTCATCGTCCACTGCGACTCGGGCCGCCTTCGGCGCCCCCTGGTCGTCGTGAAGAGCGGGGTCCCGCGCGTCACGCGCTCGGACCTGGACGACCTCGCGCGCGGCACCCTCTCCTTCTCCGACCTGATCCGCCAGGGAAAGATCGAGTGGGTCGACGCCGAGGAAGAGGAGGACAGCCTCATCGCGGTCGACCCGTACGTGCCCCCCGACCGCTGCCCGAAGTGTACGAAGGCGCTCTCCCGCTCGGACCTCCGCTGGATGTCGATGGGCGACAAGTCGGAGAAGACGATCGTCGAGTGCGGCCTCTGCCACCAGGAGTTCCCGACGTCGAGCCTGCTCACCGAGAAGCACACTCACCTCGAGATCGACCCGAACCTGATGCTGGGGGTCTGCACGGGACTCATCCCGTACCCCGAGCACAACTCGGCGCCGCGCAACACGATGGGTTCCGGAATGGCCAAGCAGGCCCTCGGCGTGGAGTCGGTCAACTACCGCCGTCGTCCCGATACCCGGAGCCACCTGCTCCACTACCCGCAGGCGCCGCTGCTCCAGACGCAGACGATGCGCTACGTCCATTTCACCGAACGGCCCGCGGGCCAGAACTTCGTCGTCGCCATCCTCTCCTACGAGGGGTACAACATGCAGGACGCGCTCGTCTTCTCCAAGGGCGCGATCGATCGCGGCCTCGGTCGCTCGTCGTTCTTCCGTACGTACCGCGGCGAGGAGCGGAAGTACCCGGGCGGTCAGGAGGACCGCTTCGAGATCCCGCGGCCCGACGTCGCGGGCGCGCGCGTCGACACGGCCTACCGGAACCTGGGCGAGGACGGTCTCATCTTCCCGGAGCTCGAGGTCACCGAAGGGGACGTCCTCGTCGGCAAGACGAGCCCGCCCCGGTTCCTCGAGGAAAAGACCGACTTGCTCACGCCCCAGAAGCGACGCGAGACCAGCGTCACCGTCCGGTTCGGGGAATCGGGATGGGTCGACAATGTGATCCTGACGGAGGGGGAGAACATCTCCAAGCTCGTCAAGGTCAAGGTCCGCAACCAACGGATCCCCGAGCTCGGCGACAAATTCGCGAGCCGCCACGGCCAGAAGGGCGTGGTCGGCCTGATCGTCCCACAGGAGAACCTGCCGTTCACCCGGGACGGGGTCACGCCGGACCTGCTGATCAATCCGCACGCCATCCCGTCGCGCATGACCGTCGCCCATGTGCTCGAGATGCTGGGCGGCAAGGTCGGCGCCCTGGAAGGACGGACGATCGACGGGACCGCGTTCTCGGGTGCCCGGGAAGAGGCGCTGCGCGACGGGCTGAAGGCCCTGGGCCTCCACCCCAGCGGACGCCAGACGCTCTACGACGGGCTCACCGGCCGGCGGTTCGAGGCGGAGATCTTCATCGGCGTGATCTACTACCAGAAGCTCCACCACATGGTCGCGGGCAAGATGCACAT
>Ga0209415_10006011_pt1 | contig 21706 bp, 11 predicted proteins | sample PeaSoiSIISIP2007_FD_187696 | JGI IMG/M metagenome (GOLD analysis project Ga0209415, IMG submission 187696) | Peat soil microbial communities from Weissenstadt, Germany - SII-SIP-2007 (SPAdes) (version 2) | ecosystem: Environmental > Terrestrial > Soil > Wetlands > Peat | place: Germany... | reverse complement strand
GGGCTTCCCGCGCTCTCCAACGGCTACATTGTGGACGGACTCGAAACGAACGATCCTCTCACCAATCTCAACAGCGGACTCTCGACGAACCTTGTGCTGGGGCTCAATTCGATTTCGGAAGTGACCGTCAACACGCTTTCATATTCCGTTGACCAGGGACGGTACGGAGCATCGCAGGTCAATTACGTCACCAAATCCGGGACGAACCAATTCCATGGAAATCTTTATGAAATATGGAATGGCGGGATCCTCAACGCGGCTGATTATTTCACGAACGCGACGCCCGGAAATCGCAAGCCTCGATCCAACGTGAATCACTTTGGAGGCAGCCTGGGCGGCCCGATTCTTCACGATAAATTGCTCTTCTTCTTTGACGGCGAATGGGCCCGGATTGCGCTTCCGATCGTCACGTCCACTATCGTTCCAACGCCGGCATTTCAGGAGTATGTACTACAGCAACTCCCATTGGGCCTCCCAGATCCCGCCAATCCTTCCAAGTTTACTTTCGCCCCCGCGCCACAGGAGGTCGCGTTCTATAAGAAGATGTTTTCGCTTTATGGAAATACTAGCGGTGCGCCGAGGGCGATTCTGGGATGTCCGCTTGGCGCGGCCGGGGATGGTTGTGCAAATAGCCAGAGCGTTTCACACTCGAGTGATGACCATGAGCAGGTGCAGACCGTGCGCCTCGACTACAACATGGACAAGAAGAATACGGCCTGGCTTCGCTTCCAGGCCGACACCGGCGTGCAGGCCGCCTATACGGATCCAATCTACCCACTGTTCAACTCGTTCTCTCCTCAACCGCTCTACTCGCTGGCGGCGGGCTATACGCACGTCTTTTCACAGAACCTTGTGAATTATTTCAATCCGGGATTTTCCTGGTACGAAAGCCTCTTCGGGCCAAGCGACTTCCAGAAAACACTGGCTGCATTCCCGATTGTGCTCCAGGGCAGCGGCGCGAATGCGCCCTTTACGACAATCGGAGGCCTGGACAACTCCTGGATTCAGGGGCGGCGAGCCTCACGCGTTTTCCTCAATGACAATCTGGCGTGGACCCACGGCGCGCACGAACTTACATTTGGAACGAACACCAGGATCTTCCTGCTCAATGATTATGATTTCGGGCAGGGCACGGTTCCCACGGTCACCTATGCAACGCTGCCGCAATTCATTTACGGGGTAGCATCCACCGCAACGCAAACCTTTCCACTTTCCGCAAACGAACCATTTAACTTTCTCAATCTCGATCTGTACGCGCAGGATACCTGGAAGGTCACATCGAAGTTCACCTGGACGTTCGGCCTGCGCGACACATTGAATTCCAACCCGGTAAATCCGCATCTTGGAATCGCGCGGCTTCGCGGCTCTTTCGCCTCGATTTCCCACGATGTGAACCAGCCATTGAGTGCGGCGATTCAGACCAATCTTGGAAACTTGTTCATATCCACACCGTTGGCAATCCTGCAGCCGAGATCAGCAATCGCGTGGCAGTTCGCGCCCAATTTCGTGGTCCGGGCCGGTTTCGGGATTTTTAGCGACCTTATGCCCGGCACGGTCGCTGACCTCGTCGGCGGCAATCCACCGAACGTTCGCACATTTCAAGGCGGACTCCTGGGCACTGTGGGAGGCACGGCTATTGCGCCAGGCGTGCCGAACAGCGCGGTTGACGCAACCGTCGCGGCAAACAATTTATTCACCGCCGGCTTTCCACAAGGAGTGCTTTCCTGCGCGTCTCCACTGGCCAATCCCGCTGCATGTCTTCCGCCTGTGGCGATCACGGCGGTGCCGGATGGAAAACTCAATGCGCCCTACTTCATGGAGTGGAGCCTCGGAATCGAACATCAATTTGGAAATACCACGAGCTTGCGCGTGCAATACGTTGGCACGCGGGCGCTGAATCAGCCCTACCTGACTCAAGTGAATGGATACCAAACGGTCTGCCAGCGGTGTTTTGCTCCATTTCCGTTTCTCCAACCCACAGACTCAAGATTTGGAACGGTCACGCAGTTCTCGACGGGCGCCAGCAGCGAATACCATGGCCTTCAGATCACGGCGACAAAGAGATTGGCACACGGCCTTCAGGGACAGCTCAATTACACGTTGAGCCGCTGCATGGATGAGGTCTCGAATGGAGGATTCTTGCAGTTCTCAGCGGGCGCGCTACTCTCGCCTCTGCCAGGTGAGTTGGCCAGGAACTACGGACCTTGCGACTACGATGTCCGTCACAATTTCAATGCCGAGTATTTGTATGAGTTGCCTATCAGAGTGCGTAGTCGCCTACTAGGCGACGTGCTCAACGGATGGCAAATTTCCGGAACATTCTTCCTGCATAGCGGGATTCCGTTCTCTGTGCTCAGTACGCCCTATTCGGCAAATGGAAACGGCATCGTGCAGGGTGCTGGACCACAGTTTGCAAGCGTTGTCCCCGGCGTGCCGCTTTATGAACACAATCCTATTCCGGGTGTCACGCAACCAGGCACGATCCAGTGGCTCAACCCAGATGCCTTTATCTCGACGGTCGACCCGAGCCAACAGAATCTCCCCAGCGGTCAGATCGTGCCTGCAGGTTCATGCAATGGGGGCGACAGCCCGCAGAATTGCCAGTTCGGAACGCTCGGCCGCAACGCCCTGCGTGGTCCCGGCTTTTTCTGGAGCGACTTCTATATTACAAAATGGTTTCCTTTGAGCGAGAGGGTAAGACTCCGTGTCGAAGGTCAGTTCTTCAATGTTTTCAATCACCCGAATTTTGCGCTGCCCAGCATGGTATTGGCCGGCATTCCGGGAAAGCCTTCCACCCAAACCGGATTCGGGGCTCTTACCTCCACGACCGCGCCTCCTACCGGCTTGCTTGGTGTGGGCTTGGGCGGGGATAGCTCGCCGCGCATGATCGCGCTTCAAGCGCGACTGGAATTCTAGGGCTGTAGGTCATCTCTCTCAGATTCGTAAGTCTTTGAATGTGTGGAGTTTCCAACAAGCTCGCTAATTTGACAATCCGATAGAGTTCGACACCCCACCTGTGCTATTTTGCTGACAGCACAATCCTTATGAATTAAACTATTCCAGTCAGATGTGATATACCTCACATGGTATAGTGATGGGTGTCACAGGGGGATATATAGGCCCTCCGTCCCGCACCGGGACGAGCCAGTCAACAGATTCCACGACACGCGAGGGAGATCATGGGCAACTTACAGACCATCCAACCTTTGGAAGCAATCAAGCCAATTAAGCCCGTGAAGCATTATCAGGCTTACAAGCCGAAGCCTTTTCTGCGCGAACAGCGAGAAACGACCACCATTCTCTTTGGCGGCCTGACTTGGAAGCATGAGCGCCTGATCCAGGGCGCGATGCACAACCTGAAGTACAAGGCTGAGCCGCTTCCAAATATCACCCGCGCCGATTTGGATGCCGGAAAAGAGCTGATTGACGTGGGCGCTTGCTGCCCCACCATTTTCACCACGGGAAGCCTGGTCAATCTTCTCAAGGACAAATCGGCGAAAATGGGGAAAGACAAAGTTGCTGAAAACTATGTTTTCCTGACGGCCGGCGCATGCGGCCCCTGCAGATTCGGGCAGTACCATGAATCCTATGCCATGGCACTGGACGGTCTGGGGATGCGCGATTTCAGAATGTTTTTGCTGGCTCAGGACCAACTTGACCAGGGTCCGAGCGGCGGCGGTGGCTTGGAAATCAATCTCCCGCTGAGCATGGGCCTGATCTGGGGAATCCTGATCGCTGATGTCCTGGGCGACCTGGAATACCTGACGCGGCCCTATGAAGTGAAGACCGGTCAGACCGACCTGGTATTGAAGGAATGCGTCGAGCACATGTACGAAGTGTTCCGCAACCGCCCCGTCAAGGGCAAGAAGTGGGGCGTGCTGGCGTGGCACCTGACCACCAGCTATTTCACCAAGGCGCTGAAGGAAGTTTACAAGAAGTGGTCGACGATCGAAGTTGACCGCTTACGCGCCAAAGCCAAGGTGAAGATTACCGGCGAATTCTGGCTGCAGACCCACGAAGGTGACGGCAATTACAACATCAAGCGCTGGCTGGAATCGGAAGGCGCGGAAGTGATTCCGCCTCCGGTGGCCGTGTGGCTCGATTATCTGATGCACCCCGACGTCCGCGCGGGCGAGCATCGCGCCGAGCTTTCGCGCAAGGCGAAATTCAAGGAATCGCTGATGCGCACAATTGAGAAGACTTTCCGCGGCACCTACAACCGCTTCCGCAAGGCCGTCGGGAATCTTCCCTATGAATTGCCGGACCAGATCGAGCTGAAGAACCTGGCGTCGCCTTTCTACAATTACCAGTTGCGTGGCGGGGAAGGTCACATGCTGGTGGGCAAGGCGCTGTACGCCTATCACCACCGCAAGGCGCACATGGTTTGCGAATTGACGCCCTATTCCTGCATGCCCAACACGATGTCGGTCGGCTCGATGGCCAACGTGCTCGGCAAATATCCGGACATGCTCTACGCGCCCATCGAAATCAAGGGCGACGCGGAAATTCATGCCCTCTCGCGCTGCCAGATGATCCTGACGGAAGCCAAGCGCCGGGCTCAGAACGAATTCGAGCAGGTGCTGGAGAAGAACGGCGTCACCGTGGATGACATCCGCAGCTACGAACAAAAGCATCCCGAAGTGCGCCGCGCGACCTATCGAGTGCCGCACATGGGATACGCCGGCACGGCCGCCAATTACGTGACGCACCTTGTGACCGCCGGCAAAATCAAGCGCACCGGCAAGAAACCGCAACCAGTGCACGAAGCCGCGCTGGTCCACTAAATCGCTCGCTAATGGCACACTGAATCGAGAGAATCTGAATGGCTAGTAATGGCCTTGTAAGTATCCAACCACTTGCTGCACCTCCACCCGTGGAGGTGCGCAAGCCCCTCGGACCGCGCGCGGACACCGGCGAAGCCAAAGTGATGGCGCTGGATGTGGGCAGCACGACCTGCAAGTACGTGCTCACCACAACTTCGGGCGAAATTCTTTCGCAGGCCTACGAGCGGCACAATACCAAACAAGCCGAGAAGGTTCTCGATTTCCTGACGCGCATGGAAACGCAGTTTGGTTTGCGTCCCGAGCAAGACCGCATCTTCTTCACCGGCTCCGGCGCTGGGATCATCGCTCCATTCGTGGGCGGCAGGCTGGTTCAGGAAGTGGTCGCTGTGGCCGCGTCCGTGGAAAAAATGCACCCCAAGGTGCGCTTCGTCAGCGAAATCGGCGGCGAAGACATGAAGACCATCTTCTTCACCGGCGAAGGTGACGCCAAGAGCAAGCAAGTTTTGATGCAGAGCGCCTGCTCCGGCGGCACCGGAACATTTATCGAGAAGACCGCGCGCAAACTGGAAATCACTTCCGAGCAACTTTCGCGCATGGGCTACCAGGGTTACACGCTGCACAAGGTCAGCAGCAAGTGCGGAATTTTCGCCGAAGCAGACTCGAACAGCCTCCTGAAGGCCGGCATTCCAGTCGAAGAAATTATTGCCTCGCTGTTTGAGGCCGTGGTTTATCAGAATCTAGCCAGCCTCACTCGCGGCAACACTCCCCTGCCGGAAATTCTGCTTCTCGGCGGGCCGAATCTTTTCTTCACCGGATTGCAGCAAGCGTGGCGGCATCATCTGGCCAAGATATGGAAGGAACGAAAAGTTTCCACGGGCGATCTGGATCCTGCCTCACTCATTAAAGTTCCTGAGGACGCGCTCTACTACGCCGCGCTGGGCTGCATCGAGGTGGGTCGCAGAGACGCACCCGACGTGGGCATCTACCTCGGCACGGAAAAACTGAATTGGTGGATTGAGACCGGCCAGTACGAAGAAAAAAAGAAGCAGGGCCGCGGCGGGCTTTGCAAGAGCGACGAGGATCTCGAGGCCTTCAAGTCCGAGTTCGGCGAGAAAGAGCCTGTCCCTGCCAGCGTGACTGGGAACGGCCACACCAACGGCAATGGCCACGCGAACGGCAACGGTCACAAAAACGGAAATGGAAATGGGAATGGCCACGTCAACCCGGTAAGGACAGTGGAAGTTTCTGCCGATTCCGAAAAGCTTGCGCGCGTAGTGATTGGCTGCGACTTCGGCTCGACCACCGCCAAAGCTGTCTTAATTTCGCCCGAAAAAGAAATTCTTTATTCCTGCTACGCGCTGAGCAAGGGAAATCCCATCGAGGACGCCAAGTCGCTGTTCGAGCAGGTCCGCAAAGTGCTCGGCACCGGAGAGATTCTCGCCGTCGGCATCACCGGATACGGCAAAGACCTGCTCAAGGGAATTTTGGGCGCGGATTGCCCCATCGTGGAAACCATCGCGCACGCCAGCGCCGGTCTGCACTTCTTCCCCGACGCCGACTGCATCTGCGACGTCGGCGGCGTGGACGTGAAGATCATGCTGCTCAACAACGGCACAGTCTCTGACTTCCGCCTGAATTCGCAGTGCTCTTCCGGCAACGGCGCCTTCCTGCAGGGCGTGGCCGAGCGCTTCGGCATCCCGCTAAGCGAAATGGCCGACGGCGCTTTCCGCGCGCAGGCCATGCCGCAACTTTCCATGGGCTGCGGAGTTTTCCTGCAGAGCGACATCGTCAACCAGCAGCGCAAGGGCTGGCAGGCTGAGGAAATTCTCGCGGGTTTGTGCGCCATCCTTCCACTGAACGTCTGGATTTATGCCGGCGGGCTGAGCAACCTGAGCGTCGTCGGCAAAAAATATATTTTGCAGGGCGGCACGCACAAAAACCTGGCCGTGGTGAAAACGCAGGTGGATTTCATCCGCTCGAAAGTGCCCGACGCCGACGTGGTCGTGCATCCGTATTCCGGCGAGGCGGGAGCCATCGGCGCGGCGCTGGTTTCATTGGAATGGTATGAAGCGGGAGGTCGCACATCTTTCCGCGGATTCGACGCCATCGCCCAATTGCAATACAAGAGCACCACATCGCTCGAAACCGTTTGCCACTGGTGCCCGGTTACTTGCCAGCGCAGCTTCATCGACGTGGAACTATCGAATGGCGCCGGCCGCGAGTGGAGCAAAGTTCCGCTGACCAAGGGATGGGAGCGCGTCATCGTCAACAACTCCTGCCCCAAGGGACTGGTGGAAGACGTCAACGAAATGAAGGTCATTAAGGCCGAAATCGAGAAAACCAAGAATGCCTTTCCAAACATTGCAGACGTGGTTCGGAAAGAAGCCTTCCGCCGCACCACCGTCTCCGTCTAGAGACCGCTCGGCCATCCGGGTAGGAATCCCGCGTGTGCTGAACGTCTGGAACACCCATCAGTTTTGGGTGGGATTCCTGCGCGATCTCGGCATCGCCCAGGAAAATATCGTTTTCAGTTCCGACACCAGCGAAGAGCAGGGCCGCGAATTCGGCAAGGGCCGCGGCACCGTGGACTGCTGCTATCCCGTGAAATGCATGAGCGGCCACTATGGCGAGCTGGTCTTCGGCCAGAAAAATAAAATCAACATCCTGCTCAGCCCCATGATTTATTCGCTGCCTTCTTTCATGCGCGGCCACGTGACCGACACGCTTACCTGCACGCGCGTGATGGCCGGCCCCGATAACATCAAAGCGGGATTCCTGAAGGAAAGCGACATTTTCACTGACAACGGAATCGTTTATTCGGCGCCGTTCGTGAGCCTGGGTGACCGCGCTGTTGTTGCCAATCAGCTCTTCGGCAGCATGAAGGACGTGCTCGATTTGAATTTCGCGGAAACCGAGCGCGCCGTCAAAGCGGGCTACCACGCGCTGGACACCATCAACGACACTCTGCGCAAGAACAGCCGAGACATCCTCGAGTGGTGCTCGAAGGAAAATAAACCCTGCATTTTCGTGGTCGCGCGCCCTTATCACATGGATCCCGGAATCGGCCATGAAATCGAGGGCGACCTGCAGGCCATGGGCTTCCCTGTTTTGTGGATGCAATACTTCCCCACCGATCCGGATATTTTGAATTGGCTATTTGAAGAGGAATTGAAGTCCAAGCGGATGAAAACGCCCTACGATATTTCCGATGTCTGGACTTCCTCCTACAGCAGCAACACCAACGAAATTATGTGGGGAGCGAAAGTCGCGGCGCGGGTCCCGTGGATCACCTGCGTGCTGCGCCTTTCCAGCTACGAATGCGGCATGGATCAGCCCACCTACACTCCCACGCAGCGGATCGTGGAGGCTACGGGGACGCTCTTCTTCAAGTTTGGCGACCTCGACTCCACCAAGCCCAGCGGCAGCGTGAAGATCCGCGTGGAGACCATCACGCATTACATGCGCAAATACTCAGCGGATATCATCGCGCGCAAGTTGTCCCTACTCTCTCCCAATGGACCGTTCCTCTCCGCCGAAAAACACGCGGCGTTGGTCGCGGCGGCGACTCCACAGGAAACGGCCGCAATCGCCGGCGCGTCGCGCTAGTTAAAGCATTTTCTCTCCCACAGTTTCGAAATCAGGGGAACTCTCTCCAAGCCAACGGTGTCCAAGCCTATGACGGTTTCCGCGCAGGGGTGTGTCCCGCTGAAGGCGAGGGCCAATGCTCGAGGCAAGAGGCATTTATAAGTATTACGATTCCGCGCTGGCGGTGGCGGAAATTAATTTTTGCCTGCGGCCCGGCCAGGTGTTGGGTTACCTCGGACCCAATGGCTCCGGAAAAAGCACCACGGTGAAAATGCTCACCGGACTGCTGGAACCTTCAGGCGGCGATGTCCTGTACGACGGTGAAAATATTCAGAACGATTTGCTGGCGTACCGCAAACGGCTCGGCTACGTGCCGGAGGAAGCCAACCTTTATCCTTATCTAACCGGGCAGGAGTATCTGGACATGGTCGGGACGTTGCGAGCGATGCCCGCGAAGCGCATGGAGCAGACCATTGAGCGCCTCCTGCAGCTCTTTTCCTTGTGGTCCCATCGCGACGTAACCTTGGGTTCCTATTCCAAGGGCATGCGCCAGCGCATTCTGCTGATCGCCGCGCTCATGGACAATCCCGAAATTCTCATTTTGGATGAGCCGCTTTCCGGCTTGGACGTGACCTCCATGCTCATCATCAGAAATTTGCTGCAGGAGCTGACTGCCAGAGGGAAATCGGTTTTCTACTGCTCGCACATCCTGGAGGTGGTGGAAAAAGTTTGTTCGCACTTGATGATCCTCAGAAAAGGCCAGGTCATCGCGCAGGGCGCAACGGCTGAAGTGATCGAGAAGATGGGAAAATCCACTCTGGAAGGCGCGTTCGTTCACGTCGTGGAAGATCAAGACGTGGCGCAAATTGCCTGTGACATCGCCAGCGTCGTGACCTCCACATGATCGGCCGAATGACACTGGCTTTAAAAAAGAAGCGTGAGGCTTTCGCGCGGACTCCCTACGGGCGCCTTCAACGCTTGTTCGTCGAGCGCATGTTTCAGGGAGGCGGCGAACCCGGCTCGGATGGATTGGAAATGGGGACCGGGGCAATCGTCGTCCTGCTGGCAATGCCGGGCGCTGTGGCGTCCTTCCTGTTGTTCCCAAAGTATGGCTCGCTCTTCCATTGGATGCTGGGTATCCGGAACTTGGATCCGTTTAAGGCTGCGATGGCGGATGAGTATTTCTTCGTCGTGCTCTCAGTCACCGTTGCCGGCGCCGCTGCATTGTGGCGCTGGGACAATATTTTTCTGGACCGACGCGACTACTTCAATCTGGTGCCCCTTCCGATTTCCCTGCGAAGCATTTTCATGGCGAATTTGTGCGCCGTCCTTCTTATTTCGGCGGTATTCACAATCGTGGTTAATGCTGCATCGCTCTTCTTGTTCCCAGCCACGGTCATGGGCGGTGATAAGAGCGCGCTCATTTTCCGCTTTGCAGCCGGCCATGCCGCGGCAGTTCTTCTGGCGGGCGCGTTTAGCTGCTTTGCGGTATTTGCGGTGTCGGGAGTTCTGATGTCCGTGCTGCCCGCGGCCGTTTTTCGCCGCGTCTCCCTCATCGTGCGATTCCTGATTGCGGTGGTCCTTCTGGGTCTGCTGGGGAGCAGCTTGGCCGTGCCTCAAATGATCGAAAACATGGGCCGCGGACCGCTCCATCAATTGAAGTTCTTGCCGCCGGTTTCATTTCTGGGGGTGGCGCAATCCATTTGGGGGCGGGGTGGGGACGCGGACACCGCGCAAATGGCCCGTGCCGCGACCGGCGCGGTCGCTGGCGCTGTTTTGACCGCAATTCTCGCGTATGCCATCAGCTTCCGGCGGTCGTTTCTTCACATTCCGGAAGCTCGGGATGAGGGGCCGCTGCCGCGACCGAGAGTTCCGTGGTCGCCTTTTACTCCCGCGCTGAATCACATTCTTAAGACGCCGGCGCAACGCGCGGTTTATCGGTTTGCAGCGCGCACCCTCACCCGCAGCGAAGCACACCTTCAAATCTTGCTGGGATTTCTGGCCGTGGGCCTGGTCGCCGCGGCGGTCTTTCTTTCGTCGGCGGCCAACCCGCGCGCGATCCTTTCAGGCACTGTGCCCCCGCCCGAATTCCTCGCCGTCCCCTTTGCATTGAGCTATTGCATGGTGATCGGAACCCGTCTTGCATTTGAGATGCCGGCGAGCCTGAAGGCGAATTGGATTTTCCGGTATTCGCTGGTGGGAATCAGCGATGAGGGCAGAGCCATCGCCAGGTGCGTGCTTCTTGTTTTTTCCTTGTCCTGGATCGCGCCGGCAACCTTCGTCGTTACCGCAGCCTACTGGGGACCAAAAATCGCCACACTGCATGCCGGTGCGGTAATCCTGGCTACCGCCGCGTTGGTCGAAGCCCTGCTGGCAATTTACCGCAAGGTTCCATTCACCTGCCCGCCGCCATCGTTCAAGAGAAATGCGGGTCTGGTGGTCATCGCTTACCTGTTCGGTTTCTACTTCTTCACTAGTTCCCTGCCCCGGCTCGACGGTTGGTCACTATTGCAGCCATGGAGAGCCGGATGGTTTGCGTTTCTGCTGGCCATCGTCGTCGTGGCCATTCACTTCTATCGTAAACAAATGCTGGGCATGGACAAGAATTTGATCTTTGAAGAAGTCCCGGTCTCTGAATTGTAGCGATTCGTCCGCCGGGTGCCCCGTCCTCAGTTTCCGAGGGCGAGGTTTTGGTTTTTCCTTGAGGTTGACTTAAAAGATAAAAGTCCGGCGGTCGCCGCCGATAAACCCACATGCACCGTATTCTTTCACGGTGCATGTGGCCCCGGCTTCCACCGGATTTTTCATGCCTCACATTCGAATGTCGCAATGAGGTTAGTCCCGGCTCGACAGCATTCGAACAAGAACAAGTAGCGTAATCCACTTGCTCCAACAATATTTTTTCAGGTTTCCTCAAATTTCTATTGACACTAATTACCTCAGTTGCTAACTTGAATTGAAAATCCGGCCTCCAGTTCGACCAACGCCGATACGTTCAGTAGTGCCCCGTGAAACTTCGCACGACCGCTTGAAATGGCCAGGAACTCGAATGTAATGAGGAAGTTAAGCGCGGATACCGTAAGTCCTTTTGAATGATATTCATTGGACGATTGATGCCCGCAAGCCTTTTGTTTTGATATTCATAGCGAAACGATGGGGGAGGGGTGGGGGTAACCTCTCAGTTAACGGCAAATCGTAGTTGTTCTGAGCTATGATTCATCGCCATGTGGAAACGAATCGTCATTTTCGTACTTCTTTGCATCGTGTCAATCGGCGCGCTGGCGCTGGCCGCGCAGAATTTCACCGACGTAAAGCCCAAGCCGCAACAGGTCGCCTGGCAAGATTTGGAAATTGGAGTCCTCGTTCACTTCGGACCCAACACTTTTATGAATCGCGAATGGGGAGACGGCACCGCCGATCCGAAAGTTTTCAACCCCGCGCAATTCGATCCCGAGCAGTGGGTGCGCGCCGCGAAATCGGCGGGAGCAAATTATCTGGTGTTTGTCGCCAAGCACCACGACGGATTCAATCTGTGGCCGAGCGGAGAAACCGATTACGGAGTGAAATCAAGTCCCTGGCGCGGCGGCCATGGAGACGCGGTGCGTGAAGTGGCCAACGCGGCGCGAAACAATGGAATGAAGTTCGGGCTGTACCTTTCTCCCTGGGATCGCCACGAGCCTTTTTACAAGGACAACAAGCAGTATGACGATTTTTACATGAAGCAGCTGGTCGAGCTGGCCACACGCTACGGCGAGCTCACCGAATTCTGGCTCGATGGCGCGGGCAGCGAAGGCCACGTTTACGATTTTGACCGCTACGTTGAGCAGTTGCGCGTCTATCAACCAAACCCTCTGATATTCGCCGACGCGGCGTTGCTGAAATATGGCGATATCCGCTGGGTGGGAAATGAAAGCGGAGTCGCATCCGAAGAAAACTGGAACGTGCTTGATTTGCACGGCTATCTGCGTTGGCGTCCCGCGGAGGCCGACACGCCTCTGCGCAAGGACCACTGGTTCTGGCATCCCAACGACGAGAAGAGCGTGAAATCCGCGGCGGAGTTGCTGGACACTTACGAAAAAACCGTGGGCCGCGGCGCGCAGCTCATGATCGGCATCGCGCCCGATGATCGCGGCCTGCTGCCCGATTCCGATGTCGCGCGTCTCGCTGAATTTGGAGCGGTTGTTCGCTCGATCTATGGCCCGGACAAAAATCTGGCCCGACGCGCGAAAGTGTCACCCGCTCTCGCCGCCGCGATTGATGGCGATCCCGATACTTTTTGGAGCGCGCCCGCGGATTCACGATCCGCCACCCTCGAGATCACCTTCGATGCGCCGATCACCTTCGATCGCGCGGTCACCATGGAATGGCTCAATGACGGCCAGCATATCGAGAAATATGCAATTGAGGCGCTGGTGGACAACAAATGGATCACTCTCTATACCGGAACCTCCATCGGCCACAAGAAAATAGACAAGTTTCCGCGCACCACGGCAACACGAGTACGCCTCGCTATTCTTTCCTCGGCAGGGCCAATTAGCATCCGCGAATTTCAGCTTTTCGATGGAGCCGCGGCGGAGGCAGAAATAAAGAACCACTAACCTTGAGCGACATTTTTGAAAGGAGTATCGAAATTCCTGTTAATGGGACCCGGAAGCCCGCGCGGTCACTGGTGATCCTTGGCGAATCGCGTCGGTGGCGCGCAGCACGACCAAGTCGCCGTCATTCAACGCGCCAAGGACTTCGACCAGCGGGCCGGCCGATGACGTGATATTCGCGCCGGTCTTCACGTCCACCCACTCGGCCTTGCCTGCCTTGGGCCCACTGCTTGTCAGCCGGATAACGAATGTTCTTTCCTGGTTGGTGCTGACTGCGGAGGGTGGCACGAAGTGGCTGGGGGATGAGCGTCGAATGGGCCACTGCACCTGGCAATAAGTCCCAGGCGTCAGTTTCCCGCCAACGTTGGCGACTTCCAGTTCCACGGGCATGGTGCGCGTCTTGGGGTCAATCGCGCGGGAATTGCGAGCCACTGGCGCTTGAAAAACTTCAGTTGGATAAGCGGGCACCGTGAATTTGATTTGCGCGCCCGCGGGCACATCCGCCACAGCCGCATCGGGTACGGGCACGACCAGCCGGAGTCGGCCGAGCGTTTCAATGCGCAGCATCGGCGCAGCGCCGCCTGCTCCGCTTGCCGGACCAACCAGCGCGCCGGGATGAACATTTCGTTCCGTCACCTGCCCTTCAAACGGAGCCGTAATGCGCAAATAGAGTTCCAACTGCGCCACAGAATCAAGAGCGCCCTTTGCGGCGGCGATGCTGCCTTCCAGAGAGGTTGCAATCGCGCGATCGGCGTCGGCCGTCTTGGCCGCAATCTGCAAATCATTTCCGGCGACGACGCCCGGAGTTTTTGCGGCTTCAGCGAGCTTGTCGTAAGTTCCCTGATCCGCAGCCAGCTTGGCCTGGGCGGCGGCGAGTTGCGATTGCGCGCTTTGCAATTTCGATTGGGCTTCCGCCCGCTGCGCCACCAGCTCCGGCGCTTCGAGCTGGGCGATCAGCTCACCCGGTTTCACGCGTGAACCGCGGTCCACGCCGATCCATTTCACGTATCCGGTGACTTTCGGATAGATATCCACTGTCTCGTAAGGTACGAGCTCACCGGGCAAGTTCTGAACGGAATCGAGCTTCTGAGTGGTCACTTTGACGACATCCACTTCGACCGCGGCGTTGCTTGTTTGCGCGCTGACGGTTTGTGCTGTGCCGCTTTCCGAGTTGCACGCGAAGGCAAATCCCGCGGCGCAGATGGCCGAAGCGACCAGAGTAATTGTTAGTTTCGCGCGAATTGTTGATCTCATTGAAGTGCTCCGCTCACTTGCCACCTCCATCTGCGTATGCGCTCTCGGCGTCATCCGGATCCAGCGAAACTGAGACAATGCTTCTGCCGCCCTGCACCATGGCGAAAACCAGCGGAAGAATCGTAAGCGTCGCAAACGTGGCGAACACCAGCCCGCCTATCACGGCGCGCCCGAGCGGCGCGGTTGCTTCCGCGCCTTCGCCCAGCGCCAGTGCCAGGGGAATCATGCCTGCAGTCATCGCCAGGCTGGTCATCAGCACAGGACGCAGCCGCGTTTTCGCCGCGCGCACGGCCGCATCTGAGGCCGAGGCCCCTTCGCGGCGATATCCTTCGGCGAACGTCACCAGCAGAATGGCATTCGCCAGCGCAACGCCGATCGCGAGAATCGCACCCATGAAAGATTGCACGTTGAGCGTAGTTCCAGTGACGAGAAGGCCAAGAATCACTCCGCAGATAACAATCGGAACCGTGCTCACGACGACAAAGGAGAGACGCATGGACTCGAAATTGGCGGACAACAATAGGAATACGACTAGCACGGCAACGAGCAATCCAATTCCAAGATTGGTGAGAGTTTCGCGCATGGGCGCGATTTGTCCACGCTCCTGCACGGTGACACCGCGCGGCGGAGCTCCGGCCCGCGCGATGGCCTGATCAATTTCACCGGCTGCGCGGCCCAGGTCGGCTCCGGCCAGGTTCGCGGAAAGGGAAACCATGAATTGGCCGTTTACTCGGTCGTATTCACCAATCACGCTCCCGTAACTCACTCGCGCCACGTCTCCCACCAGTGGATGCGGCGCGCCTCCCGGAGTCACGGGAACCGTCTGCACATCTTCGGCGGAATTCACCCGGGGCTGTGGGATTTGCACTTGTACCTGGTAGGAGACACCGGTGCGCGGGTCGGCCCAGTAATTTGGCGTAACGAACCTGCTCGATGAAGTTGCGGCCACCAAAGATCGCCCCACATCCTCGACGGTGACGCCCATCTGCCCGGCCAGCACGCGGTTCACATTCACATCAATGCTTGGATAATCGAGAGGCTGCTCGTACTGCAAATCGCGCAGGACTGAAATTTGCGCAAGCTCGGAGCGTACTTTTTCCGCGTAGCCCCGGACGGTTGGCAGGTCGCTGCCCATTATCGCAACTTCGGCTACTGTGGGCGCGCCGAAATTCATGATTTGACCGACGATGTCACCCGCCTGAAAGGAAAACAGGCAACCGGGATATTTTTGCGGGAGCGATTGGCGCAATTGCTCTTCGAGATCGTCCACACGAATATTCGCTTCGGGCTTGAGCGACACGTTGATGACTGCGTCCTGCGGCCCACTAGTCCAAAGATAGACGGTATTAATGGGATAGCTCGAGCCTTGGAGTCCCACATAACCCAGAGTTATCGCAACGTTTCCAGGGCCCGCCGCGCGCCCAATGTCGTCGAGCACGCCGGTAACAAGTTGTTCGGTTGCAGGAACGCGAGTGCCTACCGGTGCGCGGAAGTGAAGTTGAAATTGCCCCGCCGTGGCGCGCGGGAACAGCTCGCGTCCTATGCGCGGGCCAAGCAGCCCAATGATGGCCGCCGCGACCACCACATATGCCGCAACAACTAGCCAGCGGGCACGCATCGCTCGATCCAGAACGCCTCCCAATCGTCGGCGCACGCGTTCTAGCCGCGAGTTTTCTTCTGATTCCTGTTTCACTTTCAAAATCCAGACACACATGACGGGCACAAGCGACCCGGAAAGCAAATAGGAGGCGACCATCGCGAATCCGACGGCCAGAGAAAGCGGGACGAAAAGCGATTTCGCCACGCCCGTCATGAAAAACGAGGGCACAAATACTGCAAGGATGCAAACCATGGACAGAAACCGCGGAATGACCGTTTTCCGGGTGGCATTCACCACGGCGCGGGCCCTGGAGCCCACCAGCAGAAGATTGACGTGAATATTTTCAATCTCCACGGTAGCTTCGTCCACCAGCACACCCACCGCCAGCGCAAGCCCGCCAAGGGTCATGATGTTGATGGTCTGTCCCGCAGCCCATAGTGCGACCACAGCGCTGAGCAGCGCGATGGGGATGGTAGTGATGACAATCAAGGAGCTGCGCCAGTCGCTCAGGAAAATAAGCACCATCAATCCGACCAGAGCGGCGCCCAACAATCCTTCGCGAATAACCGAAGTCAATGCGCCCTTTACATAACTCGACTGGTCAAATTCATAAGTGATGTCAATATCCGGAGGCACCAGTGATTTGAATCGCTCGAGATTGCGTTTCACGTCGGCGACAACTGAAAGGGTGGAGAATGCTGGGCGCTTGGTGACCGGGATGTAGACGGAGCGCCGGCCATTGACGAGTGCGTAGCCAGCCAGAATATCGGTCGAATCATCCACCGTGCCCACGTCCCGCACGAAAACAGTTGGACCGGCGCCGATGCGGACGGGCAGATCGAGCAGCTCCTTGTAGTCGGGCACAACCGAGTTCATGGGCACAATGCGTTGCTGGTCGCCCATCTGCACACTGCCGGCAGGCATGATGATGTTGCCCGAGGAGAGAGCCTTCACCACTTCATCCGGCGACATGTTGTACGCGCGCAACTTATCGGGATTCACGTTGATCACAATCGTGCGCTGATTGCCGCCGAAAGGTGGCGGCGACGTTACTCCGGGAAGCGTCGCAAACACGGGGCGCACACGATTGAGCGCGAGGTCCTGAATTTCTCCCACGCTTCGCGTCTTGCTGGAAAACACCAGGTATCCGACGGGAACGGTGCCGGCGTCATAGCGGACCACGAATGGAGAAACAGTCCCGGGTGGCATAAACGCGCGCGCGCGATTCACGTAGGAAATTGTCTGCGCAAGGGCCTGACTCATGTCCGTACCGGGGTGAAATGTCAGCTTCAGCAGTCCGGCGCCCTGCACGGATTTCGATTCCACACTTTCAATTCCGTTGATGTAGAGGAAATGGTATTCGTAGTAGTAGACCAGATAGCCTTCCATTTGTTGCGGCGACATCCCGCCGTAAGGTTGCGCGACATAAATCACGGGCAGATCCAGGTCCGGAAAGATGTCGATGCGCATTCGTTGAATGGCGAGGATGGAGCAGAGCGCAACGCCGATCACGACCACGACAACACTGATCGGCCGCCTCATCGCCAGGCGAATCAACCACACGGTGTCTTCCCTCCAGTTTGGCGCCGCGGTTCGCGCAATGCCGCTGCATGACGTACGGTTATCCAGCTGCGAAAAACCTCAAGTCCTCCGGCGAAAATTGTCGGGGAGACCTGAGTTACAAATTCTTCAAGTTCGCGCGGCGTAGCGTTGCGCTTGTCAATGTCCTTCGTTCCGAACCTTTTCCAAAAATGGCTGCAGGTTCCCCTGTGCCGCGGCGACTCCCGCCAATTCGCGCCACACGTTCAGCCGCGCAATTGCATCATCGATTTCGGCCTCCACGAGCAGCGCTTGAGCTTCGGAAGCCTCCACAATGGTGGCCAATCCAGCCTGGTAACGCGCCCGCGCCTGCAGCTCGGTATCGTGAGCGGCAGCCAGTTCCACGGGAGTGTTTTGAGCCACTTCGCGCGCCCCCTCAAGATTTGCTTTGGCTTGCTCAACTTGTCCCGAGAGATCCCGCATGGTTTGTTCGTAACGCGCCTGCTCGGTGGCTTCGTTGGCGGCGTCAACACGCTTTTGAGCGCGTATAGAAAAAATCTTCAGGACAGGGAAGGTTACCTGGGCTCCGACGGCCCAATTCCCCCGCTGCAATCCCAAACCAGACGTTCCGGGATCGATGGCGCCGCTGGCCTCTGCTCCGGTACCCCGCCCTGATACTGAACCTAGCAGGGCAAATTTCGGGACATAGGTTTTTGAAAGGACATTTTCCTGCGCGCGAACCATGACAATTTGCGCCTTCTGAAATTCGACGAAAGGATTGTTGGAAAGTGGAAGATCGGAAACTCCATTCTGTGGAGTCGCCGTTAGAAGTGATCCGGGGGCAATCTCCAATTCCGCGGCCGGGATTCCCAGCAGCGCCCCAAAAACAGCGCGGCTCGATTTTTCCGCCGCACGCGCTTGAATCAGCCGCACGCGCGCCTGGGCCAAGTCAGCCTGGGCACGTGAGCGATCCGCACCGGGTCGCAGCTCATTTTGCACCAGCACCCCGACGCTCTGCGCAAAGACCTCCCGGCGCCTAACATTCGCATCCGCGGCGCGTGCCACTTGCTCTGCCCCCAGCAACGCGAAATATGCGTTGGTCGTGGCCACCGCGACATCAAGCCGTGTGATGCTCGCCTGCGCTGCAGCTGCATTCTCACTCGCTCTGGCGACATTCACCGTGCCCGCGCGATATCCAAAATCAAATGGTTCCCACGACGCCAGCAGGCCAGCGGCGCTTCCCCACGCGTTTCCATCATTGGCAAAAGGAAGAACCGGTCCGGTCAGCGAAGGGATAACGGATTGAGACAAAACCTGCCCGAAGACATTGTTCCGGGTGCCGCGATTCGACTGCCAGAGAGCATCCACACTGGGCAAATAAATTGTCTTGGCAACGTCCACGCCCGCGTGCGCCGCGGCAACCTGGCTTAGGGCCGCACGAACGGCCGGGTAGTGCGACAGCGCGTAATCCACCGCCTGATCGAGAGTGAATGCATGCACCCCGGGCTGCGTCTGAGGAGTCTGTGCCAATGAGGATGAGGACAAGAACGCCGCAACGACAATTCCTGCGCAGATGCTGCTGAGCTTTTCCAATCTCCTGCGCAAAACCACCATGGCCCCTCCTCTAATGCGTTTCAAATATTTCTCCGAATAATTCGCGCACGCGTTTCTTGGCGGCCCGCATGGCCGTGCGTCCCGCGGCGGTGGCGACGTATTGCCGCCGCGTCCATCGCCCCGCGTGAACATGCCGCGAGCGCAAGAGTCCCTTTTTCTCCAAACCATGCAGCAAGGGGTAAAGCGTTCCGGGGCTGAGCTTGTAGCCGTGGCGGTGCAACTCCTCGATCATTCCCAGCCCAAAAATGGGCTGTTCACAGGCGTGGTAAAGAATGTGGATGCGGATCAAGCCGGAATACAAATCCTGCCGATCCGCGGCACCGTGCTTGCCTTTCGATTTATTATCTGGTTTCGACATCGAAATCCGAGCGCGACTCTAGGACGAACCCCCTTGGCTGTCAACTTATTTCCTCGTCGCAACGCGCCGAAACCGGAGCCGTTCGTTGATGACCATGGGCCAGAGAGATCGATTCTCCTCCCGTGCCGCATCGAGTCTCATCGCAAATCAGTTCGCATCTCCAATGAACAAATATTTTGGATTCTTCTGGAGTTTTCCACCTCACTTGCGATATAAATGTGTAGGTGGTTAAGAAATTACATTCACCTTCGCCTGAAATTCACATGTCGGTGCACAAGTTTCTCCGCCTGCTGAGTTACACCGCCAGCTACTTCTAGCCGGACTCTCAAAACAATACTCACGGGTTCGACGGGTGTATTTAACAAGCGTTCGGCAAAAGGAGAATTCATGGCAACACTAGCAAGCGTGCAAACCAACGCACAAACAAAAGGCGCCATCACATCGTATCTGAAGCGCCATTACCGGCACTTCAACTCGGCCGTAGTCATAGACGCCGCTGAGGCCTACATCAGCCACCTGGCTACGGGCGGCAAAATGTTTGTCACTCTCGCGGGGGCCATGAGCACGGCAGAACTGGGTCTCTCACTCGCAGAAATGATTCGCCGTGACAAGGTGCACGGCATCTGCTGCACCGGAGCCAATCTGGAAGAGGACGTTTACAATCTGGTGGCGCACGACCATTACAAGCGCGTGCCTCAGTACCGCCACCTGAGCCCCGAGCAGGAAGTCGAGTTGCTAGACCATCATCTGAATCGCGTGACGGATACTTGCATCCCCGAAGAAGAAGCGATGCGGCGCATTGAGCGCGTGATGATGGAAGAATGGTACGCGGCGGACAATTCCAGCCAAAGATATTTTCCGCATGAATATTTCTATCGAGTGCTTCTGTCGGGAAAATTGAAGCAGCATTATCAAATCGATCCGAAAGATAGCTGGATGATGGCCGCGGCCTTGAAAAACCTGCCCATCTTCGTGCCGGGCTGGGAGGATTCGACCCTGGGAAACATGTTCGCAGCCCAAGTGATCGGCGGAAAAGTGAAGAGCGTGCACACCGTCCGCACCGGAATCGAGTACATGATTGAACTGGCGCGCTGGTACACACAGATTGCTCCCAAGTCGCCGCTGGGATTCTTTCAAATTGGCGGCGGCATCGCGGGCGATTTCCCGATCTGCGTTGTTCCCATGCTTCATCAGGACTTGAAGCGCGAGCATATTCCACTGTGGGGATATTTCTGCCAGATCAGCGATTCGACCACCAGCTACGGGTCCTATTCGGGCGCGGTGCCCAACGAAAAAATCACCTGGGGCAAGCTCAGTGTGGATACTCCACGATTCGTGATTGAATCGGACGCCACGATTGTCGCGCCACTTCTTTTCGCGTATGTGCTGGGATGGTAAGTAATCAGCATTCCTGACATCGTATATCGATGCGCGGCGTTTTTCCGCTGAAAAGTTATGTTCCGCAAGTCCGATTCGCGTTTCACAAGGCGTGAGGTGCTCTCTGCCTCCATTTTAGCGGGCGGATCCGTGTTGTTCGGAGGCGAGATACTTGCCGCTCTTCGGCCGGTCTTAGGATTGGACCAAACCCACGCTCATGATCCATTTGCGGACGGCAAGGCGCTTGGCACCATAGATTTCAGCGGTGAACGCGCTGTGCCGATGGAGAAAGCATTCGGCTCGGAACTGGATGGCCGCTTATATACCGACTTTTCAAATCTCAGCGCGGTTCTCTCGATCACTCCCTCTGAGAAGTTCTTCATTCGCACACGGGCTTCACAATTGTTGGATACGAAGAGTCCGTGGTCAATTCGAGTGGGAGACGCCGCTCGCGGTGCAAATATCCCCGTGGCGGACCTCATCCGCGATTCCGAATCCCTGGGCGTCCACCTGATGGAATGCGCTGGAAACGCGCGGGATGCGCACTTCGGCATGATGAGTGTCGCGGAATGGTCCGGTGTTCCGATCTCCAAACTTGCAGAGCGAATGCAACTTTCCGGGCACCGCGATCGCATCTTGGTTTCTGGGTTTGATGAATATGCGACCCAGTCTGCAACATCCGTTCCTGGCGCGAGTTGGATATTTCCCTGGAAAAATCTAGTGTCGGCGGGCGCGTTCCTGGCCACGAAAATGAATGGCCAGGCCCTGACTCTGGACCATGGCGCTCCGGTGCGACTGGTGGTGCCCGGGTGGTACGGATGTACGTGCATCAAATGGGTGAATGAAATCACCGCGGTGGATGCCGAGGCGGAAGCAACTTCGCAGATGCAGGAATACGCGTTCAGAACGCACCAGCAGGGCGTGCCGAAAATCGCCAGCCAGTATGAACCCGCGACGATCGATCCCGCGGCCATGCCGATTCGCGTTGAACAGTGGCAGG
>Ga0209415_10006010_pt1 | contig 21706 bp, 19 predicted proteins | sample PeaSoiSIISIP2007_FD_187696 | JGI IMG/M metagenome (GOLD analysis project Ga0209415, IMG submission 187696) | Peat soil microbial communities from Weissenstadt, Germany - SII-SIP-2007 (SPAdes) (version 2) | ecosystem: Environmental > Terrestrial > Soil > Wetlands > Peat | place: Germany... | reverse complement strand
GCCGATCTCCCGCACCGCAATGTAGAACAGGTTGGTCATCGGGCTGTAGGCGGGGCTGAACCAGACGGTGGCCCCATTCAGATTCGGCCAGACCATGGTTCCCTCCTCGCTGGGCTCGGTGTTGGGAATGACCATGGGCCGCCCGCGGTCGTCCAGCCCTTTGGCCCAGGTCTGCTTGGCGTACGCCCGGCCCGCGATGAATTCGCCGCTCGTGCGGTCCAGAACGTAGTAGAAGGCGTTGCGGTTCCCGCTGGCGATGAGTTTCCGTTTTCTCCCGCGGACCTCTGCGTCGAACAGCACCGGCACGTGCGCCGAATCCCAATCGTGCGAATCGTGCGGCGTGAACTGGAAGTGCCACTTCAGCGCGCCGGTGTTCGCATCCAGCGCCACCATCGAGCAGGTGTAGAGATTGTCGCCCGGGCGCGAGTCCGCATTCCAATCGGGACCGGGATTGCCGACGCCCCAGTAGACCAGATTCAACTCGGGATCGTACGCGCCCGTCACCCACGTGGAGCCTCCGCCCGTCTTCCAGGTTTCGCCCTGCCACGATTCGTGCCCCGCCTCACCCGGCCCCGGTATGGTCCAGAAGCGCCAGGCGCGCTGGCCCGTCTTGGCGTCGTAGGCATCCACGAACCCGCGGATACCGGCCTCGCCGCCGCTCACCCCCACCACCACCTTGCCGCGAATCGCCAGGGGCGCCAGCGTCATGCTGTATCCGGTCTTGTAGTCTTCTACCTTGGTGGCCCATCGCTCCGCGCCACTGGTGATGTCGAGCGCCACCAGGTAGCAATCCAGCGTCGCCACGAAGAGCTGGTTATCGAGAATCGCCGGGCCGCGGCTCACGTGCCCGAATCCGATGGATTGGTAATCGCTGGGGATGGGCCGCTTCCAACTCCACAGTTCTCTACCCGTGCGCCCATCCAATGCCGCCGCGCTGTTCGGCCCGGTGACATACATCACCCCATCCGCCACCAACGGCGAAACTTCCGTGCGCCGGTTTGGAAACTGGTAGGCCCATTTCACGCGCAGCCCCGCCACGTTCTCCGGCGTGATCTGAGCCAGGGGAGAGTAGCGGTGGCCGAGATAATTTCCGGAATAGGTCACCCAATTTCCCGGCTCCTTCGACGCATCCACAATCCGCTCGTACGGTACCTGTCCGAATGCGCTCGCGCAAATCAAGATCCCCCACCACCTCATGATTTCCCCCTCAAGCTGGCCAGATACGCCACAATGTCGTCCAACTCGGCGGCGCTCAGCGAGCGCTCGTACGATGGCATGGGGCTCTCCTGCTTCAGCCTGCGCAGCTCTTTGAGCTCCGCCTTCCGAAAGCTGTGGAATCTCCCTCGCGCATCCTTCAACTGGATCGTGAAGGAGTCTTCGTTCACCCGGATGCCGCGAACCGTTTCGCCCGACGAAGTCACCGCCGCCACGTAAAGAAAGTCCTCCGGCAGCGAGTCCGTGGGCTTCAGCAGAGTCTTGCGGAGATAGACGCCGTTGCGCCTGGCGCCGATGTCGCTCAGCTCCGGCCCGATTCCCTGCCCTTTCCCGCCCACGATGTGGCACCCCGGGCAGCCCTTGGATTCGTAGACGCCCGCGCCGCGCGCCGCATCGCCCGCGAGTGGCTCCGGCGCCACCGTTCCCAACGAGCGCACATACTCCGCCACGCTCGCCACCTCGCGCTTCGACAACTGCCACGCGCCCGGCATCTCCGGATTGATGCCCTCGGAGATCACCTTGCGCAACGCCTCGTCATCCGGGGCCCTATTGAGCTTCGGGCGGTTCAAGCCAGGACCACGCCCTCCGGTCCCCGTCTGCCCGTGACACAATGCGCATTGCGATTCGAAGATCTTCCGGCCGACCGCAGGATCGGCGGGAGTTTGCGCGTTCGCACTGGCCAACACGGCAACGGTCAGGATCCATCGATGCATTTGGGGTTCAAGTCTACCACGAAAGTTCCAGACCTACCGCTCCGCCAACCACGCCAGGAAAAGCCCGTCCGGCTTCACGTCTTCCCAGTAGGAGATCGGCCGGCTGGAGACCTTGCGGCAATGCCGCCGCAGCAGCCGCTCCAGCTCCTTCCGCGTGAACCACCGCTCCCACTCCGGAGTCTTCAGGCGCCCCCACTGCCCGGCATTTTTGTCGATGATGGCGATGCGTCCGCCGGGCTTCACCACGCGGCACATCTCGCTCACCGCCTTTTCGATCTCCACCGCGTGCTCCAGCGATTCGGTGGCATACGCGGCATCGAAAAAGCCGTTCTCGAACGGCAGTTCCGTCATCGAGCCGGCCCGCGTGTGGATGCCCTCGGGCACAAACCGCAACATCTCCTCGGAGATGTCGAATCCCCAGATCTCCGCTTCCGGCTCCTGTTCCCGGAACACGCGCGCGAAACGCCCCTTTCCGCACCCCACGTCCAGCACGCGCTTACCCCGCAAGTCGCCCAGGTGCTCGCGGATCAGCTTCACGTGATAGATCCGCGGATCGATCGTGGAGGGAAAGTGCTCTTCATCGCGCGACGCTTCGTCGAACGACGCCTGGATCCGCGCGCGGAGCTCGGGCGTGAGCCGCGCGCGCGACTTTGCCGAAACCGGGGGCGAAAACAGCCGCTTCCAGCTCAAGCGTCAGGCCCGTGTCAGGAAGATCGGAAGCCCCAGCTTCTGATCGTAGGTCGGGCGGTACCGCTCGGTGTTGTACATGGTGGCCACGTCCACCCTGCGCGGGCCCAGCTTCGGATCGGGGATCGCCGCCATGGTGTAGCAACCGTTGCTGATCGCCGTCATCATCCCGTGCTTGCCCTCCTCGATCGCATCCATCGCCATGTCCGCGAACGTAGTGGCCACCATGCGGTCCACGAAATCCGGAACGCCCGAACGCAGATCGTAGGTGAGGTCGCTGACGATGGTCTCCTCCCCGGTCGTCGCCTTGATCTCGTTGCTCAGATCCTCCGCCACGCTCATCTTCTTGCGGTGGCCGAACGCGTCCGCATCACCGTATTCCTTCACCGTATAGCCTTCCCACTCGGCGCCCTCGGAGAGGATCGCCAGCGAGTAGTTGCTCGGATTATTCCGCTTATCGATCATCAGCAGCTCGATGAGCTTCTTCAGATTCACCTTGTATTCCGGGATGCAGCAGCGAATCGACGTAACATAGGCCGTGTAAAGCGCGGTGTAACCGGCGTCGCGCCCAAAGACGCGGAAAACGCCGATGCGTTCGTGCGAGCCCACCGTGGTCCGCTGCCGCTCGATGGCATCCATGGCGCGCGTGATGGCCGTCGAAAACCCGATGCAGTACTCGGTGTTCCGCACATCATTGTCCATGGTTTTCGGCACGGCGATCACCTTCATGCCCTGCCGGTCCAGTTCCGCCGCGTAACTCAGCGTATCGTCGCCCCCGATGGCGATCATGTAATCCAGGTCCAGCGTCTGGAGGTTCTTCTTTACCGCGCTGGTGATGTCGTACACCGTGCTGGTTACGCCCTTCTTGGTGCTTTCGCTCTTGGGAAAATCCTGCCCCTCCAGCACCGGTGGAAGCTTCTTCATCTTCGACGGGTTGGTGCGCGAGCTATGCAGGTAAGTGCCGCCCGTGCGGTCGATGGTCCGAGTGTTCTCGCGGTTCAGCGGCAGAATGTAGCGCCCGCGGCTGGCCGGATCTTGGAGGTCGACGTGCGTCAGCCCCTCCCAGCCGCGCCGGATTCCGATCACCTCGCAGCCGGTTTCGCTTGCACGGTAAACCACCGACTTGATCACGGAATTCAGACCGGGAACGTCGCCGCCGCCCGTGAGGATACCGATACGCTTCACGCCCATGATTGCTCCTTAGTAATGAGGGTGTCTTTCAGATTGGAAAGCCCATTATAAACCGGTGTGGGTGGCGGGATTTTCGCCGCGCGCAAGCGGTCCGGGAGGCGCAAATTGTCCGGGCGTGTCAGTTTATTATTCATGACGTTCTAAGATCCTCTGTTTGTGTGAGTTGCGGAGAGGAGTCGAAATCGGGAGACGGCGATAGAGGGTCGTTTTTACAATCTGCGTCTCCCGGATTTTCGCGAAGAGCGCCGACGGTCGTCTGGATCGGTTGCATATGGTCTCCCAAGAAACGGAAAACCGCTCAAATTGAGCGGTCGGTTTACTTTAAAATCATCGACTTACGAGGAAAAACCGCTCAAAGATGAGCGGTTTTCACGCCAGTCCAGGCCGGATCGTCCCGCTTTTTGGTTCGAACATGCACGGCATAAAAACCGCGAGAATACCTGCGGTTTTAGGGACGGCCGGGATTGAGACGAACGGAGCAAACGCTCGCAGACGGACTCGCTGAAGAATGACCGTGCCTGAGCCCTCGCGTGGCGACGTTTAGGATCTCAACCTCGACCCCACGATAGGCCACGAACAGGCCGGCGCCAGGCCCGCCCTCATCCTCGTCGCCACCAGCTTCATCCAGTGTGGGAACGTTCGAGCGGTCTCCAAGCGAAGACTCAAGGGCCTGCGCGGCCAGGTATTGGACGACACTTTGCGGCAAGTCGAAGACCGCCTGCGTATCCTCCTGGGACTCTGATCGTCCTACACCCGCACCACCCGGTCCAACTCCAGAAACTCCCGAATGTGCGGATGCTCCGACTTCTCCAAATCCCCCGTCGGCCCGAAGAAAATTACGCTGCCTTCGTACAGAAATACCACGCGGTCCGCCACCTTGTACATCAGGTCGAGATCGTGCGTTACCACCACCGACGTCAGCCGCAACTGCTTCTTCAGCCGCAGCATCATGTCGCCCAGGTGGTCGGACATGATCGGGTCCACCATGGTGGTGGGCTCGTCGTACAGAATGCACTGCGGCTGCGCGGCGATTGCACGCGCAATGGCCACCGCGCGTTTGTACCCCGTGGAAAGGTCGGCGGGGTAGGCGTCCCGCGCTTCCGCAATATCCACCATCTCGAGCAGCCCGTTCACTATTTCCTGCTTGTTCTTGCGGTCGTAATCTTCGCGCAGCTCCAGCGAAAACAGCACGTTCTCCGCCACCGTCAGCGAATCGAACAGCGCGCCGGACTGAAAGACCATCGTCACTTTCTTGCGGATGCGGCGTAATTCGGGTTCCGCCATCTCGGTGATATCCTCGTGCGCCACGATCACCCGGCCGCTGTCGGGCTGCAGAAACCCCATGATGTGCGACAGCGTCACCGACTTCCCTACCCCGCTGCGGCCGATAATCGCCACCGTTTCCCCCGGCCCCACGTGGAAATTGGAATCGACCAAAACCGGCTTGTCGAACGTCTTATAGATGTGGCGGAATTCGATGTAGTACGGGTACAGGTCACTTGGGGGCATAGGCGGCCCAATCCTCGGGGGTGTTGATATTCTGAAAACGCACGACTTCCGGCACGGACCAGGCGGCGATGCGGAGGCCTTCAAAAGCCCCTGTCACCTTTCGAATTCCACCCGCGAAAGCGGCATGGAGGCCATCGTACGACCGGCGTTGATACACGGCGCAAAGCGGCTCCAGAAGCCCCGACGGCCCGCACGGCACCAGGGCATCCGCATCGGAGCGCTCGGCCACATCCAGCAAACCGCACAAAAACTCCGCGGAGACCTCGGGCATATCGCAGGCCACAACCAGGTTCCATTGAGCCGTGGTGTTTTGCAACGCCGTGAGAATCCCCCCCAACGGCCCTTCGCCGGGATAGACGTCGGCGATCGCCGGGAAACTCAAACTGCCGTAACTGCCTGGACTGCCAACCAGAACCGCGCTTCCCGCCGCCAGTTCCACCGCCCGGGCCACCGACTCCACCAGCGCGCTACCGCGATACGGCAGCAGGGCCTTGTTGCGCCCCATGCGAGAACTGCGTCCGCCTGCCAGCACGTACCCCGCCCGATTCACATAGAAATGATAACATTGGGTTTTACGTGGCACCTGGGACTTGTCCCCCGGACCCGGTGTGTTTTATACTAAGGAGCCAAACATTTTGATGCGGCTTTGTTTTATACTCGGATGGAGCGCTGGCTTGGCGGCCGTCGCGGCGCACGCCGATGACTCGTCCGGCCAGCCCCAACACATCACGAGTGTGGTCCGTTCGGACGTGCGCACAGGGAGACTGGTGAGAAGCACGATTGTGACGCCCAGGCTGGTGCCGGAACAGAGAGTGGCGGAGAACGTCATTACTCCTCGCCTGGTTTCCGCGGCCCCGCCGCCCGGGGCGCAGCCTCCCCCGCCCAACGGCATCGACGAAGCCGTCGACCAGATCGCCGCGAAGAACTTCCTCTCCGCGGCGCTGATTCATTCCGTCATCAAGGTGGAAAGCAATTACAATCCCCTGGCCGTCTCGCCCAAGGGAGCGCAGGGGCTGATGCAGCTAATCCCAGCCACAGCGCGTCGCTTCGGCGTCGGCGACGTCTTCAACCCCCTCGAGAATATTCAAGGCGGGGCGAAATATCTGAAGTATCTGCTGGATCTGTATCACAACGATTATGCCCTGGCGCTGGCCGCCTACAATGCCGGCGAGGGCGCGGTAGCGAAGTACCGAACCGTGCCGCCATATCGGGAAACGCAGAACTACCTGCAACTGGTGGCGGACCAACTCCAGAAGTCCAAGGCGAAGTCCGCCGGAGTGGTTGGGAAGAACCCCCAGCCTGTCAACCCCGCGGAAACGGAGCCCGCCGGGCCGAACCATATCCGGAAGGTCGTGGACCGGGACGGCACGGTACGCTACGTCACGCGATGAAGCCCGTGCTATGAACGTGATATGAAGCTGATTGCGGCGCTCACAGTTTCGCTTTCGATGTTGGTTGCCCAGAGGGAGCTGGTTGCCCAGACCGAGCGCCCTGCCCAGTACGCCGTGACCGCGGTGCGCCACTGGTCGCTTCCCGACGTCACGCGAGTGGTCATCGAGGTCTCCGGCGAATTTAACTTTGTCACCGAGCGCCTGCACAACCCGGAACGGGTCTACTACGACATTCCAAACTCGCGCCCGCGCCTCGAATCGCGGCGCAGCTCCTCTGAGCAGATCGACGACAAGCTGCTGAAGCGCATTCGCGTGGCGGAGACGCTCCCGGGTGTGACTCGCGTGGTGCTCGACCTGGCCGGGACGGTGGAAGCCACTACGTCGCAGCTCACGAATCCCAATCGCCTCATCGTCGAGTTGCGTTCCGCGGGTCCGGGCGCCGCGATCCCCGCGGAGCTGCCCCCTGCCCTTTCTACCTCTCCCAAGCCTGCGCCCATGCCTCCCCTGGGTATTAAACCGGAGCCGCCCAAATCCGAGCCGTCCAAATCCGAACCGCCCAAATCCGAACCGCCCAATCTCGAAACTCCCCAAGTAGAGTCGTCGCCACTCGCGAAGCCATCGGCCAAGCCGCCGGTGAAGGTCGACGGTCCCGGCGACCCCCTCGCGGTAGAATCGAAATCCGCCCCGGTACCCGATCTTCCCAAGCCCGCCGCCATCGCCGCATCTGAGACGCCTTTACCTCCTGTGCCCTCTGAAATCTCCAAGGCTGCCCGCCATACCTCCACCGGGCGGACTTCGCTGGTTCGCGCATTGGGCCTCAAGGTGGGGCGCGTGGTGATCGACCCCGGCCATGGTGGCCACGACGTGGGCACCGAAGGCCCCAAGGGCTTGCTCGAAAAGGACCTGGTGCTGGATGTCGCCAAACGCGTCGGAAAACTGGTTGAGGATCGCATGGGCGCCGAGGTCATCTATACCCGTACCGACGATACCTTCATCCCGCTCGAAGGGCGAACGGCGCTGGCCAACGAAAAAAAGGCCGATCTGTTTCTTTCCATCCACGCCAACTCCTCGCTCGTAACCAGGATTGCCGGCGTCGAAACTTACTATCTGAACTTCACCGATTCCAAGGACGCGCTCGACGTGGCGTCGCGCGAAAATGCCAGCTCGCAGAAGTCGATCTTTGAGCTGCGCGACATCATACAGAAGATTACCCTGCATGACAAAGCCGAGGAGTCCAAGGAGTTCGCCGGCCGCATCCAGACCGCCCTGTACGGTTTTTCGGCCAGGAACCTTCCGAACTCACGCAATCGCGGTGTGAAAAAAGCCCCGTTCGTGGTGTTGATCGGCGCCAACATGCCCTCGGTGCTGGCCGAGATCGGGTTCCTCAGCAACGCCCGCGAGGAGACCCTGTTGAAGAAGCCGGATTACCGGCAGAAGCTCGCCGAAGCCCTCTTCCGCGGCCTTTCCCGGTACGCCGACAGCCTCAGCCACTTCCAAGTGGCACAGGCGCAGAACTGAGCTCCCGCCCGCACCTCCCATGCACGTTCTCGCCTTCCGACACGTCCCGTTCGAAGGCGCCGGCCTGATGCATCCGGTGCTGCGGCAACGCGGCATCTCCATCGAATATGTCGATCTGTATGGCGGTGCTGCCCCACCCGACATCGCCGCCGCCGCCGGCCTGATCTTCCTGGGTGGGCCCATGTCCGTCAACGACGGCCTGCCGTACCTGAAACAGGAAATGGACTTCATCCTCGCGGCCGTCGGTCGGCAGCAGCCGGTGTTGGGAATCTGCCTGGGGGCGCAGTTGATCGCCAAGGCCCTCGGCGCCGGCGTGCATCGGAATCCCCTTAAAGAAATCGGCTGGTTTGATATCCACCTCACCGAAGCGGCCGCTGCCGACCCGCTCTTCGCCGGAGTCAACCGGAAGGAGACCGTTTTGCACTGGCACGGTGAGACTTTCGACCTTCCACGCGGATCGGTCCGGCTGGCTTACTCCGACGCTTGCGCCAACCAGGCAGTGCGCTTCGCCGATACGGTGTACGGTCTGCAGTTTCACCTCGAAGTGACGCCCGCCATGATCGCCGACTGGTGCACTCAGGACGAGAACTGCGGCGATGTGCGGGAGCTCGACGCACCCCTCGACCCAGGGCTCCATTCCGCGCGGTTGACCGAGCTTTCCAGCCTGGTCTTCGGCCACTGGTGCGATCTGCTTGCCCCCTGACCCCTCATTTCACCTACGCCCTCGCCACATTTGGGGGGATTGCTAGTCGACACGAGCCATTTGAGAATGGAAGATGGAGTGACCTACACCACGGGAATTATCGCTGTGACCGAAGACCCTTTCATCCGCAAGTTTCTCGGCGACGTGCTGAATCGGCGCGGCTACCGGGTGGTCGGGGCCGATTCGGCCCGCGCCATCGAGATGATCCGGTCTGGAAACGAAACGGTGGATCTGGTGATTACCAATACCCCCGTCGATTTCGCGTCCGTCGCGGAAAAAGTTCCGATGTTGTACATCGCCGCAGTTCCGGACCCGGATATCGGGTCCCGTTTTCCGGCCTTCCGCGCTTTAAGAAAGCCTTTCCTCCCCGACCAGTTACTCGCCGCCGTCAGAGAATTAGTCGGCGCGCTGTAAGATGAGGCCGTGGGCTTCTATCTCTGGTTGAATGACGAGTTGGCATGGGCCCAGGGCACTTACGAATATCGCCCCATGGGCACCGCCGTGATCGCGGCGTCCGACCTGTTCCGCCGCCGCGATTTCGATCCGCGCCGCAAGCTCAAAGCCCCAAGCGATGCTCGCTTCGCCGGCCAATTCGCCTCGCTAGGCCACCTCAACGCGCAACTGGAGAAACGCAGAAAAAAACTGAGATGCGAGCGCAGCGAGCCACCTTCCCCAACCCCCAACCCCTAACTCCCCTATTTCACCGCCCTCGCGAGCTCCGCCGTAGCCCCCTGGATCGCCTCTCCCGCATTCTCCAGCACCTTCCCCACCTTGCCGATCTCCTCCTCGGCCAGCTTCCATTGCTTCTGCTCGATGCTCTCGCGAACCGCCGGCAGCGTCTTCACCCCGTAGCCCGTGTAAAAGCCCGGCGCATAGATCTGGTGCTTGAACCACGGCCGGTTGGGGAGGCCTTCGTTCAGCGTGAGCGCCCGCTCCACCGCAATCAGCCTTTCATTCACATCCCGCAGCGCCGCGTGCGCCAGCGCCGACCCTCCATTCTCCCCCGCATGAGCCAGCGCCTGGTTGTAGAGCTCCGCGGTCCGCGCCAGCGCCGCCAGCCCGTTTTCGAGCGGCGCGAAATTCAGAAACGGCGGAACCGGCTCCTTCGGCGGCGCCGTCATCCTGTGCCGCGGGTCCTCCATGGCCGCGAACACGCCGTCGTCGATCTGCCGGTTGCGCTCGATGATCTGCTCGCGTTTTTCCCGAGCCAGCTTCTGCACTTCGTCCACATAATGCCGAATCGTGTCCGTGAAGTCGTCGAAATCGAACGGCAGCAGCTCGGCGCCCGCCAGCCGCATCACCGTTGTGCCCGCCACCTGCGCCAGCGCCCGGCCGTACACGAAATCGCTGTCCGAAAAGTGCGTGTACCAGTAGAAGTCGTCGTAAATCGAATGATAGATTCCGCCGCCGTCCTCGCCCCCGAATCCCAGGTTCACCGACGCGATTCCCAAATGATCCAGGAAGGCCGTGTAATCCGAACCCGACCCCAGCGCGCCGATCCGCAGGTCCGGACGGCTTCGCAGCTCCTGCCGGTCCTGGCGTTCCTGCTCGGTCGCGTTTGACGAGCTCGCGATCCGCCGCGACTGCACGCGCTTCCATACCGACACCTTGGACTCGGGATCGTCAATCTCGCGCTCCACTCCATTGATGAATTTCTCCAGCGTGTGCGAGCCCTCCACCGCCAGGTACCCGCGCGCATTGCTGTCGGAATTGACATAGACCGCAGCCTTGCGCAGCAGCTCTTCCGCGTGCGCCTCGGCCCATTCGGTGGACCCCAGCAGCCCCGGCTCCTCGCCGTCCCACGCACAGAAAATGATTGTGCGCTTCGGCTTCCAGCCTTGGCGCAGCAGCGTACCCAGCCCGCGCGCCTCTTCCAGCATCGCGCTCTGGCCCGAAGTCGGATCTTCGGCGCCATTCACCCAGCCGTCGTGATGGTTGCCGCGGATGATCCACTCGTCGGGATAGGCCGTGCCGGGAATCCGCGCGATCACATCGTAGATCGTCTTCAGATCCCAGTTGAACGCCAGCTTCAAATGCACTTTCGCCGGTCCGGGGCCCACGTGATAAGTCATCGGCAAGCCGCCGCGCCATTTCTCCGGCGCCACCGGTCCCTTCAGCGCCGCCAGCAGCGGCCGAGCGTCGCCGTAGGAAATCGGCATCACCGGAATCTTGGTCAGCGTGACCGCTTCGCTCCGCGGCAAACGCCTCGCGTCCCTGGTGGCGCCGACCCCCGGCGTCAGTGGATCGCCCGGATAGACCGGCATGTCCATCACGCTGCCGCGCTGCACGCCGTCCTGATTGCGGTACGCGCCGTCCGGAAAAACTTCGCCCGCGTAATAGCCGTCTTCGTGGGGGTCTGAATAGATCAGGCAGCCCACCGCGCCGTGCTCCGCCGCCACCTTGGGCTTGATGCCGCGCCACGAAGCGCCGTAGCGCGCAATCACGATCGCGCCCTTCACCGAGATCCCCAGCCGGTCCAGCGTCTCGTAATCCTCCGGGATCCCGAAATTCACATACACCAGCGGCGCCGTTACGTCGCCGTCGATGGAGTAGGCGTTGTAAGTGGGGAGCTGCTCCTGGTGCTGCGACGAAGTCGGATCGCCCGCCACGGTCGGCTCCTCCAGCTTCGCCGTGAACCGCGTCGGCTCCACCAACTCCAGAGCGCGCTCCTTCGGAGTCGGGAAGAGCACGTCGAAGGTTTCGATCTGCGCGTCCAGGCCCCACTCCTTGAACCTCGCGAGAATCCACCCGGCATTGTCCTTGTCGTACGGCGACCCGACGTGGTGGGGCCGCGCCGAGAGCCGCTGCATGTAGGACCGCATATTGGCCGGGTCCGGAATGGCGCGGAACTTCTTCTCCCAGTCCCGCTCGGCGCGCTCGGACTCGGCCGTGTAACCGCGCAATGCCCCGGCGTCCGCGGAAAACGCCGGCGGGGCGCACAGCGAAAAGCAGAGTGAATAGATGACGAATCTCACCTGTGTATTCTACGACGCCACCGCTCCCTTGTGGGGCTGCGCGCGACCCAGAGGGTCCCCCGTCAACCGCCGGCACTTTGCGAGATCCTCGGCCCGCTCGGCGCCGGCCGGGGTACCCTCTGGGTCGGGAGAGGTGTACCGCGCCCGCGACACTCGACTCAACCGCGACGTGGCGTTGAAGGGGCGGAAGTCAGGCTAGATTCCGCTGGCTCTGATCCAGAAGCTTTCCGTCCATTTTCCGCCCGCAGGAACTGTCTGAAGACCCGGGTACTTGCCTTCGTGCGCCAGGTTCACCCCGCTGATGATGGTCGCCAAAGGCTCGAAGCAGATGAATTCCCGGGGCTGTCCTCCCGGACCGGACGGCAGCCAAATCGTGGCAACCGGGTATTTCGGCCCAAACAGCGTTTCCACCGTTTTGCCGCCCGATTCGATCGAGAAGTGCGCGCGTCCCTCCGCATCGCGCTCCAGGTCGGTAAATCCGTCGTCCAACGTGCGCCCGCGAAGCGGCAGCGGATTGGGCAGGTCGAGCGGCCGCATTTCGCCGGTGGGAATGTTGTGCTCATCCGCGATGACATGCACGCGAGCCGGATAGTGCGCCACCCACTCGTCGCGCGGGATGTCCGGGATTTGGAAGAACGAGTGATACCCGAGCACCAGCGGCATGGCCTCCGCACTCAAGTTGGTTACCGTGGTCTTCACTTCGAGGACGCCATCGGCCAGCCTGTACGTCATCTCGTACTCGTGGGCGAACGGCCATTGAGCCGCCAGGTCGGGATACTTCCAGAACTCCAGGCGGCTCGAAACGTGCGCCGACCGCTCGTCCGCCGCCACCTCGGTCACGTGCCAGAACGGAGAATTGGTCAGCAGCCCGTGGATCGGCATATTGCCTCGCACGTTGCCCAGCCCCATGTTGAACAGGTACTTCTTGCCGTTGGCCCAGAAGCCTGGTTCGTTCAGCAGATCCGCCCAGGGCGCCAGGAGGGGAATCCCGCAGAGCCTGGGCCGCTTTTGAAGCTCGGAGACATCGGCATACGGAAAGTACAGAATATTCTTCCCGTGTACTTTCATTTGGTAGGCGCGATTGCCGATGGATGGCGCCATCGAGACTTCCACGCCGTGCGCGGCGTCCGTGAGACGCACGATCGCGACGCCGTGGTCCGATATCTGCTCCGCCTTGTAATTTTGCGCGAGTGAGGACATGGAAAAACAACAGAAAGAATGTTCCGGCAGCGCAGCTTTGCATCACGGCGAGAGCACCCCTACGCCATCGCCTTCCGCACCTTTTCGAGGAAAGCCGCAACCGACACGTTCGCGTCGCCCTGCCCGAGCGCTTCGAAGGGCAGAAACCCGCGAAAGCCGACTTTATCGATGATCGCCCTGATTCTTCCCAGGTCGATCGGCGTCGCCTTCCCGTCCACGTAGACGGTCTCCTTGATCTGCCACGTGCACGCGTAGGGAAGTAGCTTTTCGATCTCCTGGTAAGGGTCGCCTTGCCGCAAGCTTCCCACGTCCAGAACCACACTGAACCATTCCGAATCGACCGCCTTCACTACCTGAATGGTCTGGTCCGCGGTCTTGAGGAAGTCGTCGTGGTGCTGCAGACCGATGATCACGCCGTGCTTCTTGCCGTAATCCGCGCACTCCTGAAAGGCCGGAATCATGTATTGCAGCACTTTCTCGAAGGTCGAGCCAGCGGGCATCGCGGGCCCGGAGAACACCCGCACAAAGGACGCGCCCATCTTCTCGCCGGCATCCACCCAGTCTTTGACCAGCTCGATGTGGCCCTTGCGGCTGGAAGCGTCGCTCAGGGTGAAGTCGTTGCGAACGCCCGTGCCGCTGATGGAAACGCCGTTCAGGTAGGCCTTCTTCTTGAGATTGTAAAGATACTCGTTGCCCGGAACGTTGGGATATCCCGGGAAGTAGTAGCCGGTCAAATCGACGCCGTCCACGTTGTGAGCCGCGCACCAGTCGATCACGTCGTCCAGCGTCATTTGCCCGGCCAAGAGCTGCCGGTTGAAGGAGTACGAGTTGAGACCGATTTTGATCTTCGTACCGGGACGCCGCTTCACCTCTCCCGCGGCCAGCGCCGCTTCGGGCTTCACGGCCAGAGCGGAAGCTGCGATGGCGATCGATCGGGTCAGAAAACTGCGACGTAGAGTTTGACCGTTCATGGTGGTCCTCCTCGTGGATTGCGGCTCCAGTATATACCCAAGGGCGTCGAGGGAGCCGGCGGCACCGGGACCAGCGCAGCCGCCCCTAACGCCTGAGCCACCGCCGCGTCCAACCACTGAGGATCTCCATGCGCTATTGCTCTGCCTGTGCTGTAATCGTGTGCGCGGTAGTCTTGACGCCGGCTCCCGCTCAGAATGCCGCGGGCGATAAGCTGTCGAAGCTGATTCCGGATCTGATGCGCCAGGCAGGCGTTCCGGGCCTCTCCATCGCTCTCGTCGATGGCGGCAAAATCGCCTGGGTCGGATCGTTTGGCGTGAAGAGCACCCAGACCGGGGAGAGGGTCGACGATCGCACCGTGTTCCAGGCCGCATCGCTCAGCAAGGTGGTTTTCGCCTACGCCGTGCTCCAACTCGCCGACCAGGGAAAGCTGGATCTCGACACGCCCTTATCCCGATACCTTCCGAACTACGTGGAGAACGACAACCGCATCAACCTCATCACCGCCCGGCATGTCCTGACCCATCGAACGGGCTTTCCGAACTGGCGGCCAGGCGGTAAGCCGTTGACCATCCAATTCACTCCCGGCGAGCGATTCAGCTATTCGGGCGAAGGCTTCGTGTACCTGCAGAAAGCCGTGGAGAAAATCACGGAGCAGCCGCTCGAAGCGTTCGTCAGGCAAACCGTGTTCGTTCCGCTGGGGATGACCGACAGCAGCTACGTCTGGCAAGAGAAGTATGAAACCGCGGCAGCCGCCGGGCACAACGGCGGCGGCGCGCCGTCCCGGTTGTACAAGCCGAGGGAGGGCGGCTCGCCCATCAACGGCGGCGGTGGCCCCTCGGCCGCATCCTCATTGCTCACCACGGCCCGGGATTACGCCCGGTTTGCGATCGCCGTGATGAACGGAACCGGCCTCAAGACCGAGACCGCCCGCCTGATGCTGGCCCCTCAATCGCCGGTCGACGCCGGTTGCTCCAACTGCATCGGACGTCCGGTCACCAAGACCTCGGATACCATCTCCTGGGGGCTCGGCTTGGGCCTGGAGGAGACAGCCGGCGGCCGGTCCTTCTGGCACTGGGGAGACAACGGCGATTTCAAAGCGTTCGTGGCCGCCTCGCCGAGTGCGAAGCGCGCAGTCGCGATCTTTACCAACAGCTCCAACGGTATGATGATCATTCCCGACATCGTCGCCGAGGCAATGGGCGAAAGCCAGCCCGCTTTCGCGTGGATCCATTACGAGCGTTACGATTCGCCGCGGATGAAGCTTTACGCCGCCATTCTGAGCCAGGGCATCGACGAAGCGCTGAAGCAGTACCGCGCGGGCCAGCCCCTCGAGGAAGGCCCCATGAACGATCTGGGCTACCAACTGATGGGGGCGAAGAAATTCCCGGAGGCCATTCGCATCTTCCAGCTCAATGCCGCGGCCTATCCCAAGTCGGCCAACGCGTGGGACAGCTTGGCCGAGGCGTACATGACGGGCGGGAAGGAGCTCGCCATCGCCTATTACCGAAAGTCGCTCGAGCTGAATCCGGACAATTCCAACGCGGTCGAGATGCTGAAGAAGCTTGAAGCCAAGTGAGGGCCGTTAGCCTTCCCCCTTCTTCCGAATCTTGATATCCAGCCGCTTGATCTTCTGATTCAGCGTGGAAAGCGGGACGTGCAAACTCTCGGCGGCCTCGGTCTGGCTCCAGCCGCTGTGCTCCAGCCGCTCCATGATGATGCGCCGCTCGTAGTCGTTGACGATTTCGAATAGCGACGCGTCCTGCGGCAGCGGGGCGCCGTCTCCCCGGTTCACCCGGATGCCGTTGGCCTGCAGCAGCGCATCCGGCAGCACGTCCACCGGAACCGACGGTTCCGCGGCCAGCACCACGGCGCGCTCCACCACGTTCTCCAGCTCGCGCACGTTGCCCGGCCAGTTGTGCTCCATCAGCACCTGCAGCGCTTCCGGCTGGAAATGCAGAATCGAGCGGCCCGCCGAGTCCAGGAATTTGTTGTTCTCGCGGCAGTAGTAGGTGAAGAAGTGCTCGGCCAGCGGCGGAATATCCTCTTTGCGCTCGCGCAGCGCCGGCAGCGCGATGTTGATCACGTTCAGCCGGTAATACAAATCCTCGCGGAATTTGCCTTCCTTGACCAGTTGGAACAGGTCGGCGTTGGTGGCAGCCAGAATGCGCACGTCCACCTTGATCGGCTCGGTGGCGCCCAACGGCGTGAACTCCTTCTCCTGAATCACGCGCAGCATCTTGATCTGCGTCTCCGGACCCAGGGTGCCGATCTCATCGAAGAAAATGGTCCCCTGGTCGGCCACCTCAAAGTACCCTTTCTTCGACTGGATCGCGCTGGTGAACGCGCCCTTCACGTGGCCGAACAGCGTCGATTCCAGCAACTCGGGCGGCAGCGATCCGCTGTTCACCGCCACGAACACGTGGTCCGCGCGCGGAGAGTTGGCGTGGATCGCTTTGGCCACCAGCTCCTTGCCCGTGCCCGTCTCGCCGGTGATCAGAATCGTGGAGCGGCTGGACGCCACCTGGCTCACCAGGTCCAGCATGCGCACCATGCGATCGCTCTTGCCGATGATGTTGGGGAAGCTGTACCGCTGCTTGAGCGCGCGCCGCAGATGCGTGTTCTCGTATTCCAACCGCCGGCGCGCAATCATGCGGTCGATCTCGATGATCAGCTTTTCGTTGTCCCAGGGCTTCGAGAAATAGTCGTTGGCCCCTAGTTTGAGGGCCTCCACCGCGGCCTCCACCGAGCCGTAGGCCGTAATCATGAAGATGGGAGTCTCGCGGTCGCGCGTGCGAACCTCCCCGAGCACGTCCATGCCCGAGCGGTCCGGCATCATCAGGTCGAGCAGCACGAGGTCGTAGGATCGTGCCTCGATTTTCTGGAGTCCTTCGGCGCCGTTCTGGGCCAGATCCACGGAATAACCTTCCGTGGTCAGCAGGAGTTCCAAGCCCTCGCGGATATCCAGCTCGTCGTCCACGACGAGTATTCTACCTTTGGTTTCGACCATTTCAAGCGGCGTTCACCGGCTTCTCAAGAACACTCAGAGGCTTCGCCGGGACGGCCCTGGGCAAAGGAAGCTCCAGCCGGAACCGCGCACCCCCGCTCGGCCGGTTGGACACTTCGATCGAGCCGCCATGCTCTTGAACGATACCGTAGGTCACCGAGAGCCCGAGGCCCGTGCCTTTGCGCGCGGCCTTGGTAGTGAAGAACGGATCGTAGATCCGATGGATATTCTCGGGCGCGATACCGTGTCCCGTATCGGTCACTTCGATCCTCACTCGCGAGCCTTCCGCCCAGGTGCGCACTTCCAGCGCTCCGCCCGCCGACATGGCATCGCGCGCGTTCAGGAACAGGTTCAGAAACACCTGCTGCAGCTTGCCGGCATTCCCGTACACCGGCGGCAGGTCCGGCTCCATCTCGGTCTTGATCTGAATGCCGGACTTCTGAAGCTGGTGCTCCAAGAGCGAGAGCGTCTCCTGGATCACGCGGTTCAGGCTCACGCTGCCGAACGAAGTGGTCGACGTTCGTGAGAAGTTCAGCAGCGAGTTCACGATTTCGCTGGCCCGGAACGTCTGCTTGGCGATCTTATCCAGGATCATGGATTTCTGCGAGTCGTCCGCCACCTGCTTGGCCAGCATCTGCGCGTAGGTCGAGATCACCGCCAGCGGCGTGTTGACCTCGTGCGCCACGCCCGCCGCCAGCAAGCCGATGCTCGAGAGCTTGTCGGCCTGCACCAGGCGCTGCTCCAGCTCGGCGCGGTCGGTCACGTCATCGAAGATGATCAGCCTTCCGATCTGCTGCTGGTCCTTGGAAACCAGCGGCGCAATCGCCACGTTCAGGGTGGCTTCGCGGAAGCGTGCCGGCAACTGGTGTCCATTCCCGTTGCTGCCGCCGTTCACCGCTCCCGCGGGCTTCAAGACGAACTTGTAGATGTGGTGAATGCCGGTTTCGCCGCGCACGCGGTCGAACTGGTCGGTCAGCGCCGCGGGGAACAGCTCCGCCAGCTTTCGCCCCAGCGCCTGGTCGCGCGGCACGCCGCTGAGATGCTCGATCTGCGTGTTCCAGCTCTCCACGCGGTCCTCCAGGTCGGCCGCCAGGATGCCCACGTTGATCGATTCCACGATGTTCTCGCTGAATTCCTTGAGCCGCTCGTACTCCTCCACCTTGCGCTGCAGCGACCGGTAGAGCGACGCGTTCTCGATGGCGATTCCCACGTACCCGGCCAGCGTGAGCAAAAGTTCCACGTCGATGCTCGAAAGATAATCGCCGTCGGCGGTCCGGCTGATCCCCATGTAGGCGATCGTCCGCCCCCGCACCGTGCAGGGCAGGTAATACGTGCAGTCCAGATCCGCGATGGTCCGCCGCACCGATACCGGCCACGACCGCGAAACCGCGTCCAACTGGTGCCGCGTGCGCTCGAAGAACAGGTATCCTTCGGGCAGTTTCCAGTTCAGAAAACCGAGGTCCAGTTCCTCGCTCACGGCGGCCAGCCGCGGATTGTTGCCCATGGACTTTTTCAGGCGGAATTGCGGCTCACCCGGCTTGACTTCCGCCTCTCCCGACTTGACTTCCGCCTCGCCCAACTTCTCTTCCGCCAGGAAAAAAGCCAGGTGTTTGATGCCCAGTGTCTCCAGCAGCCGGTCGCCCACCGATGCCAGCATGGTCTCCAGGTCGGTTTCCGAGCTCAACTCCCGCGCGAACGTCACCAGCGTTTGCCGGTAGTCGTAGCGGTCGCGGTAAAAGTGCCGGTCGAGCCACTCCTGCATCCAGTTGCGGATCGGCTGGAACAGGAATGCCCCGATCAGCATTACCGTCATCACCCCCGAGGTGCCCAGATCCCGGAAGTATCGCTGCACGACGCCGCCCAGCGAAAAGACGATTCCGTACGACGCCGCCAGCACGCACAGGGTGGCCAGCGTGTACGCGTAGCCGCGGCGGAAGATGATGTCCACGTCCATCAGCCGGTAGCGCACGATGGCGTAGGCCAGGGTCAGCGGAATCAGCGGCAGGGACAGCACCGACATCTTCTGCCACCCGCCCGGAATCTGTCCCAGGGAGTATGGCAGCACGTACAGGAAGGCGTAGGGCAGGATGCCGCAGAAGGTCCCGTTGCGCAGCCACTTGAGCTGCTGCCGCACGATCGGGTCCTCGGACTTGCCGTATTCCAGGCTCAGCGCAAATCCGCCCAGGATGTACGGCACCGTGCTGAACACCGTCCACAGGCGGTCCAGCATCCACCGCACTTCGAGCAGCGGTATCGAGATCTTCAACGCGCCCGAAGAGAACCCCATGTACAGCAGAAACACCAGCGCCGCCGGCACGTAGAGCAGCACCACCCGAAACCGCTTCTGCAGCCAGCTTCGCGGTTCCGGAAAAGTCAGGCAGAAATGCAGAAAGACCGTGGGCGCGGCCAGTCCCCCAGCCAGGTTGCCCAGCGAAATCACCGTGTCGAAGGTATTGAGCTTGCCGGTGAAGTGGAAGCACAGGAAGATAAACGACGCCAGGCAAAGCACGTAGAAGTGCTGCGCCTTTTGCGCGCTGCCGCGGCGGAAATACACGAACAGCCCGATCACCAGGTACGCCGCTCCCACCAGGTATTGGTAGAGGACCGCCCGGTCCAGCGGCACCTCCGCCACCACCACGTTCTTGATATCGAACTCCACGCCTTCGCGCTCCACGTGGTAAGTGGCGCTGCCCCACGCCATGAGATTCGTCAGAACTTTGGTTACATCGGTGGCCTTTTCGATGGCGACGCCGTTGATGCTCACCAGCCGGTCGCCCTGATGAATCCCCACTTGCGCCGCCACGCTCTCGCCGGGTACGTAAAGGGCTTTGACGCCGTCGCTGCGATCCACCCAAATCACCCCGTCTTCGTGAAGACGGAAGTGGTATTGTTCGTCCAAGTTGATGAAAGCGGCAACACCGGCGGCGAGCGTGAGTATGGTGAGGATCGCCGTAGACAGTTGGAACTTGAGTTCCTGAAACATGGTGGCCGCCGTTGCCGTTAGCGAGACAAGTTGCCCGCCGTACGATGCACGTTTGATGCCGCGAAATATTCCCGATTCCGTATTCAGACTAGCCGATTTATCTATCACATACAAGACGTACTCCAGCCTCCCTCCGCTTTTTGGGATAAATACACTATGCGGAAGTGTATAGGTGGCTGGCTGTGGGGCAGGTGACGTGTGCGACCGTGTCTGCGTGTATTTTTTGGTCACGACTTAAGCTCCTCGTTTTCTGGCGGTTGCGGATGTGAGTCAGAATCGGGTGACGCGTGGGGAGGGTTTTTTGGGCTCCACGCGTCACCCGGATCGTCATGGAGCTCGACTACGCGGGCGCCTCCGTGTAAGCGCCGGAATTTCAATTCGATACCGTCGCTCCGTGCAACGGAGTGGTCGGCGAGGGTCAACATACAGGTTTTGAGCTGCTTGGAAACACCCGCTGGCGTGCGGCAGGAAAGGGCGGGCTGCTTCCAATCGGCCTCGTTGTGCTCACGCTGTCGCCGGTTGTTGCGGCACGGTTGCGCCGCTAGAAACCATGAGGCTCCAGGCGCTTGGTTACCCCTGGACAGCACCCGCTACAAGACGTAGGATAAAGAGCATGATATTGAACCATGTAGCCGCCATCCTGTTGTTTTCCGGCCCACTCCTGTACATCGGCCTGTGGATGGCGATTGATCCCGCAGGTTTCGCAGGGCTACCTGAATTGGCTGTCCGGGCGTCCAGAAATCTCGTGCTGAGCGTGGGTGGACTGCCTTCGGAAGAGATCGTTGAACAGGCTGCTATTTCCCGCAGACTACGAACAGCTTTGAGGGTCGCTGGCGTGGCGCTGCTGCTATTCGCTATCGTGGTCTGACGCTCAACCGCCTTCAAAGGTGCTTGTACTTCAACCGATACACCATCACCAGGAGAACCAACCAGACCGCCGCCAGCATCCATGACAGCACTTTCGAGTGGACATTGACGCCGACCGCTACCAGATATGGGCCCTTATCCAGCTCTCATGACCGGGACTGAACACCCGCACGCCGGAATGTATCAGAATGGGAATGATGAAGCACTTCGATCGCATCACGTGGAACCCGAACCAGATGAACGGCCAGGCGTGCATTCGTGGCATGAGGCTGACGGTGCGTCGAGTCGTGGAGGCCGTGGCACTATATCCGGACCGGGAGGACCTTTTCCGGAATTATCCCGAGCTTGAGCCGGACGACGTTCGGCAGGCGCTGGCGTTCGCCGCTGCCAATCTTGAGGACAGCGCCGCAGAAAGCAACGCCGCTTGACTGGCACCTCGGCCCTTCGCCTAGTCCTGGACCAGGAGTTCCGCGAGACGCCGCGACTCGCCTGCGTGGCCTCGGATATGAGTGTATACATGTCGGCGAAGCCGGGATGGGGAAGGCCACCGATGAGGAGGTCCTCGCATTCTCGCTCGGGAAGAATGCCACCATAGTGACCCTGGACTCGGACTTTCACACGATTTTGGCGGTTTCCGGGGCAAGTGGACCGTCCGTGGTTCGTCTGCGAATGCAAGGTTTGGGCGCCTCCGAGGTTGTCGAAGTGGTGCACGACGAGGCGGCGCTGACCGAGCTGTTTCGCGGCAAGACCGTCGTCCACAACCTCGTGGGCCCATACC
>Ga0209415_10006009_pt1 | contig 21707 bp, 20 predicted proteins | sample PeaSoiSIISIP2007_FD_187696 | JGI IMG/M metagenome (GOLD analysis project Ga0209415, IMG submission 187696) | Peat soil microbial communities from Weissenstadt, Germany - SII-SIP-2007 (SPAdes) (version 2) | ecosystem: Environmental > Terrestrial > Soil > Wetlands > Peat | place: Germany... | reverse complement strand
CGATCCAGGACCGCCATGGCCGCATGCTTGTGGATCACCAGGAGTGGCTTGAGCAGCACACGCAAGACATTGCCCGGCACCGGGAATTCGTCGAGGAGCATGCGGCGATGATGCAAGCGATCGACAGCAAGCTGGACCGGCTGGCCGAGCTGATCATTCGGTAACGCCGGCGGTCTTGCCGCCGGCCCGGCTATCGCCTACGAATGGCCGGCCCCGAAAGCCTTGCCCATGCGTTCCTGAATCTCGGCCGGCGTCAGATCCTCCTTGTGCGTGGCGATGGCCCAGGTGAAGCCGAACGGGTCGCGGACGTGGCCGTAGCGGTCGCCCCAAAACTGGTCGCTGACCGGCATGGTCACCTGAGCGCCGGCGGCGACTGCCTGCGCACAGGTGGCGTCTGCATCGGGAACGTACAGATTGATGTGGAACGGCAGGTTGCCGCGAACCGCCGGCGGCATTCCGAATTCCTGCGAGAGATCGTCGTTCAGCATCAGCATCGAGTCGCCGATTTTCAGCGACGCGTGCATCAGCTTGCCGCCCGGACCGGGCGAGCGCGAAATCTCGACGGCGCCGAAAGCGTTCTTGAGAAAATCGATATACGCCGCCGCGCCCTCCACGTTGAGGTGCAGGGTCAGCGAATGAAAACCGGGAGGAATGGGATTGACGGAAGTCGACATGCGCATAGGATACCAGGACCAATCGCGGCGCGGTATCGTCTTCCAATGCGCCCCGCTCTCTTATTCCTCGCGGCCCTTCCCCTCTGCGCCCAGAACATCGGCATCGACAGCCACATCGATACGGTGCAACGGGTCCTGATCGATCGCGCCGATCTGACCCCGCGCTCCACGGCGGGCCACGTCGACATTCCCAGGCTCCGCGAAGGCGGCGTCAACGCGCCGTTCTTCGCGCTCTGGGTGCCCACCTATTACAAGGGCGCGGAGGCGGTGCGCCGCACGCTCGATCTGCGCGACGCGATCGAGCATCTGTTCGACACCCATCCGGAGCAGATCGCGCTGGCGCTGACCGCTCGGATGTCGAGCGGATCGTGAAATCGGGGAAAATTGCGGCCATTCTCACTATCGAAGGCGGCCACCAGATCGATAACGGCCTGGCGGTCCTGCGCATGTATTACCGGCGGGGAATCCGCTCCATGACACTGACTCACTTCCGCAACACGGACTGGGCCGATTCTCCCACCGGCCAGCCCGCGCACAACGGCCTCACCGACTTCGGCAGGGACGTGGTGCGCGAGATGAACCGCCTGGGCATGCTGGTGGATGTCTCGCACGTTTCCGACAAGACGTTCTATGATGTCCTGGCGGTCTCGAGCAAGCCGGTGATTGCCACCCACTCCTCGTGCCGCGCGCTTTCCGATGTCCCGCGCAACATGACCGACGACATGATCCGCGCCCTGGCCAAAAACGGCGGCGTGATGGGCATCAACTTTGGCGAAGGCTTCCTGAGTCCCAAAGACGCGGAACTGCTGAAGGCCGCGGTCGCCAACATTTCCTACCACGAACCCTCGCTGACCGGGACGGCGCTGGATGCTTATGCCGCGGAAGAGTTCCACAAAGACATGGCGGCCAAACTATCCAACGCCACCATCGATGACGCGGTGGAGCACATCCAGCATGTAATCGAGATCGCGGGATTCACGTCGGCATCGGCAGCGATTTCGACGGCATCTCGGCCGTGCCCAAAGGATTGGAAGACATCTCCAGGATGCCCGCTCTCCCAGCGGTCCTGCGTAACAAAGGTTACAACGACGAGCAGCTTCGCAGTCTTCGGAGGCAATACGCTGCGCGTGATGCGCGAGGTGATGGGAAAGTGATTCCCCCGGGTGACCCGCTGGCACAGCATCCTGTCCCGACAGGATGGTGCGGAGGGCGTACCGGTTCTTACACTGGAAGCAGGTAAGGAAAGCAGCTTTGCATATTTCTCGGCCGCGATCTGGGAAGGTATCGCGGCCTTTTTATTGGTGACAAAACCCACACTACTCCTAGACCTTTAGTTCCATAACCAAAAAGAGGCTTGTAGAGGCGTCTCCCATTGAGCATACTTTGAGCATCAAGGAGGGCAACATCGGATGTACTCGCTGATCGGATTTTCAAACGCCGTAATAGTGGAAGCTTTCATACTCAAAGCAACCAAGAACCGTATACGGGTGGTCGCCGCTGGTTTCGACGACGCAATCCAACTGAGGCGCGTCGGGCAGCAATGGTTTTCGGAAACCGGCGAACCTGTGACGTTCGAGTTTCTGGCCGCGGACTCTCCCGGGCGGACCGCATCGGCAGAGAACCCCATGACGTCGCGCGCCGCCAGTTAGGCCTGATCGAGAGGGGCCCCCAACGGCCCCGTCGGCCTCGCTGGTATCATGAATAAATGACGTTGTTCCGCAGTTTACTTTTCTTAACTCCAGTGGCCTGTTTGCTGGCGCAAACCCCGCCGCCTCCGTCTCCGCCCAAGCCGGCTCCCGCGACGCAGCCGACGGTCACCATGAGCGTCGACAACCCCAGTTCCAAGCCGTTGCCCGTGGTCCCGCCGGATCGCGTGGTCATCACCGTCGGCGAGACCACCCTGACCGCCGGTCAACTCGATTCGATCATCGAGTCCCTGCCCGAACAGTACCGTGCCACGGCGAAGGGTGCCGGCCGCAAGCAGTTTGCCGACAATGTGGTGCGCATCCTGGTGCTGTCGCAGGAGGGCAAACGGCGCAAGCTGAACGAGACTACTTCCTACCAGGCGCAGAGCGCATTCCAGAATGCCAACCTGCTGGCCGGCTTGACCTATACCCAGCTCGGCAAGGATGTCACGCTGGACGAAGCAACCGTCCACAAATACTACGACGATCACAAGCAGGAGTTCGAGCAGGTGCGCGCCCGCCATATCCTGGTACGCATGCAGGGTTCGCCCCTGCCCGTGAAACCGGGCCAGAAGGAACTCACCGAAGCCGAGGCCCTGGCCAAAGCGACGGACTTGCGGAAGAAGATCGAAGGCGGCGCGGATTTCGCGGCCCTCGCCACCGCCGAGTCCGACGACACCAACTCCGCGGCCAAGGGCGGAGATCTCGGCGCCTTCAAACACGGTCAAATGGTGCCCTCCTTCGATCAGGCCGCCTTCGCCATGAAGCCCGGAGACCTGAGCCAGCCGGTGAAGAGCCAGTTCGGCTACCACATCATCAAGGTGGAAGCCCACGAGTCCAAGACTTTCGAAGAGGTGCGGCCCGACCTGGAACACCGCCTCCGGCCCGAGATGCAGCAAAAAGCCCTCGAAGAATTGCAGAAGAAAACCAACGTGGTGCTCGATCCGGAGTACTACGGCTTGGCCAAGCAGTGATGTCAATCAGCCGCGTGCCGACTCGCAAGCTCGAAATCCACTGCCCGGTCTGCAATTCGGCGGCGGTCTTCTACAGTTGCACGCCCAACTGCTGCTTCAATCACGTGTGTTCCGGCTGCGGAACCACGTTCGAACCCGTGACCCGGAAGACCGGCAGCCGCCTTTCCGGAGTGTTGGCGCCCGATCCGCCACCCGAGGCCGCCGATCCGACCGCCGAATGCGCCGCCTGCGACTCCACCGAAGTTTGTATGGCCGAGGACGGCACGGTGGTCTGCGCGAAGTGCGGCGCCGTGCTCGTCCTCGAACTGACTGAAGTTGCCCCGGGTTGACCACTCCCTCACGGTCGTGGCTCCGAAACAAAACGGAGCCGGGCCCAGGGGGCACCCCGTAAGCAAGCGGTCCCGCGCTCTACTGCTTGTGCGCCGCCCGGCTGCACGCGTCCGCCGCGTTGGTCGGATCGATGGCCGTGTTCCCCTCCTGGATGAAGGTGATTTTTCCTTCCTTATCCACCACGAAGGTGGACCGGTTGGCCATGCCTTCCCCGGCTCCTTGTGTGATCAGCACGCCGTACGCGGCGGCGACCTGCCGTTTGGCGAAGTCGCTCAACAACGGGAAGGTCACGTTGTTCTTGGCCGCAAACTCTTTTTGGGAAGGGGTGTTGTCGGTCGAAATTCCAAAAACCTTGGTATCCGCTGCATCAAACTTGGGCATACCAGCCTGGTATGCAGTGACTTCCTTCGTTCAACCACCGGTGAACGCCGCCGGGAAAAACGCCAGTACGACGTTGGATTTGCCGCGGAACTCCGAAAGCGTTACTTTGCCACCCGTGGTGGCGTTGAGCGTGAAGTCCGGCGCCATGTCCCCTACCTTCAGATTGGTGTGCGGTGGCGGGACTGCTTGCGCGAACAGGTTGACGGATGCCAGCGCACCGGCCAGCAGAAAAGACAGCTTCCTCATTAACCCTCCTCAGAGTATGGTAGGGGTTTGCGGGCTGCGGCGCAACCAGGAGCCCGCCGGTGCGAAAGCCTTTCGTGGCACGCCGATTGCTCAGGTACAGCCCCGGAGGGCACATGCGGCTCACGATCCTGTCATTTTTGCTCGCTGCTGCTCCTGCTTCCGCCAGCCTCATCCAACCGGCCATCGCGCCCAACGGCGTGGTGAATGCCGGCAGCTACATCGCGCCGGGGTTTGCCAACCACGGCATCGCGCGCGGTTCCCTGTTCCTGATCTTCGGCAGTAACCTGGGTCCCGCCGCACTGGTGCAAGCCACCTCCTACCCGCTCGCCGGCTCCGACGGACTGGCTGGCACGTACGTGCATATCGACGCCAACGGCTATACCGGCTTTGCCCTCATGGTCTACACCTCGGCGCAGCAGGTGGCCGCCATCCTGCCGTCCAATGCTCCCGAGGGCGATGCCACCCTGACCCTCAATTACAACAATCTCACCAGCAACCCGGTGGTCATACACATCGTGCGCAGCGCGTTCGGGATGTTCACGTTCAACCAGGGCGGTTCGGGACCCGCGATCGTGCAGAACTTCGTCAGCGCGGCGCAGACTCCGGTGAACACTCTCCTCGCGCCCGCCGCTCCCGGCCAGACCGTGATCCTTTGGGGCACCGGCCTCGGTCCGGTGAATGGTGACGAGGGAAGCGGACCGCTGCCCGGTGCGCTGCCCTACCTCGACGCGCTCTACGTCGGCAGCCTTCCCGCCACCGTGAGTTATGCCGGCCGCTCGGGCTGTTGCGTCGGAGTGGACCAGATCGCATTCGCCGTCCCCGCCGGTGTCTCCGGTTGCTATGTTCCGGTGGCCGCGGTATCGGGCGGAATCCTGAGCAACCTGGGCACGATCGCGGTATCGCATTCCGGATCGGCTTGTGACGATCCCTTGAGTTTCCGTGCGGCGGGTCTGGCCACACTGCAGAGTTCAGGGCGATTGCGGGTGGGCCAGATCGGAGTCGCGTACCAGGCGCCTCCCGGCATGCCCGCCGGCACCGACAGCCTCACCGGGACCTTTGTCGCCTACACGCCCCAGACGCTAATGACGTCGGCCCCGGTGAATCCGTCGCTGGGGTCGTGTTACGCCACCGAATCTCTGGTCAGCCCGATGCCTGCGGCGGGAGCGCAGGGCGCTGCCCTGAATGCGGGTGCGGCCATTCAGAGCACCGGTCCGGGAGTATCGCTCATGGCGCCTTCGGTTTCGCCTGGCAGTTATTTCGGCAGCGCGAGTCCGGCCAATCTGTTCGCCGGAGGCTACTCCATTTCCGGCTCCGGAGGCTCCGACGTGAGCCCCTTTCAGGGCGGCTTTACGCTGGCCCAGCCGGGAACCTGGACCAACCCCTCCGCTTACGGTTCTGCGTTTCTCACCACGGGCCAGCCGTTCACCTTTCGATGGACCGGCGGCGATCCCAACGGTTACGTGAACATTCAGATCTCCTCTGTGAATGTTACGCTCGCCGCATCGATTGTCTGTAACGCCGCGGCCTCGCCCGGAAGCTTCATGGTCCCGAACTACCTCACCGCGCTGCTGGTGCAGGGCGAAGGAACCATCTCGGTAGGCTTTGCCGGCGCGCCGGCCGCGTTCTCCGCGCCGGGCCTGGATGTGGGAATCGTGACTGCCCTCACGAACTCGGTGATATCGGTCAACTTCCAAACGCCGCCTGCACAATAATCGGAGGATGACAGGCGGCCGGGCAGGCGGCCGAAAACGGTCGCCCGCCCATCCAGTCTCTACAAGACAGTCGCTGAGTCTATTCTGACTCCTGGCTTCTGACTCCCGACTCCTCAAGGAGTCAGTTGTGGTTGTTGAACCGGTACCCCAGGATGGCCTTCACCAGTAAGTGGTCGGTGGCCTGTGTCACCCCGATTCCCACTCCGAAATTGAACTCCCAGTTCTTGCCGAAGTCGATGTCCACCGCCGGCAGGAACTGCTGCTCCTGGTCGCGGACCGGATCGAAGCTCGTGATGGGACCGTAGGCGCCGTAATACTCCATACCCAACGCCACCTTTTTTGTCACGTCGTAGCTGAACTTCACATTGGGAGAAAACTCGAAGCCGCGCTTCGATTCCGGCCCGTGCAGCGATTTATCGATAGCCGGGTTGAAGGCCAGGTACCACTTGTCGATCTTCTTGTCCACGATGGGGCGGATCTCCCACGTCCACGTGTCCAGCGAAAAGTTGGGCCGCTGCCAGCCGATCTCGTTGGAGATGCTAACGCCCACCGGCAAATGGTAGCGCTCGGGCACGGCAAAGCGCGGCCGGATGTGCGAGCCCACGTACATCCATCCGTCATTCGGTTGAATGCTGGTGAAGATGTAAAAGCCGCACTCGAACCAATCGTTGAACCCGTGCGTGATCTCGACTGTCTCGTGCTCGGCATGGTTGGTCGGGAGCACCCCGTTCTGGACGCCCTTGGTGCCGCTGACGGTGAAGTTGCTGTGCAGCTCGACCATGGTGACGTTGGGGGCCACCAGGTCGTAGCCGTAGACTTGTACTTCGTAGTTGCCCTGGGCGCGCAGACCCGCCGCGCAGCAGCCCAGGAGAATTGTGGCCGCGATGAACAGACGCAAGACCGGCTACCTCTCGAAGATGGTTTGACCGCTTCTTATCACTGTAGAACACTTATCGCTGCGGCGCGTTCCCGACCTGTTCCACAATCGCCGCGCTGCGGGACTTCCCATCCAGGTCCTGAACGCACAGCGATTTCTTATCGACTGCGAACTTGACCTTGGTGTGGATGGCAGCCTTCAGCGGGCTGGCGAATGCCGCGCGGTAGGTGACATCTTTTGCCCGCAGGCTGTAGACGTAGGCCGTGCTGTCGCCGTCGGCGAAGACGTCCTGCTTGATGGATACGATCTCCCCATACTGCCAGGCGCGATTCTTGCTGTCCGCTCCCAGGGTGAGCAGCACGAGGTTCATCAGCGCAACTCCTGCCGCGATCCGACGCCCGGAAACCTGCATCCATCCTCATTGTGAGCCGGGAATCGCCCGGATGCTATCAGCCAAAAGGGCCATCCTAGGCGCAACCGCCCGGCGGTAGTAAAATATGAGCCTCGGAGATTGCACCATGGAACCCCAAGAGCTTCATCCAGAACGGTCGGCGCAACGCGAAACGCGCCAGGAGCCGCGAGCACAGCGTCCGGATCGTCCGGATCGTCCGGAAACTCCCGAGCGGGGCGCGCCAGTGCCGCCCGCGCAGCCGCCACCGGTGAGCGGCCAGCCGAAGCCGCTAATCGGCCGCCGCACGCTTTTGGCGGCCGGTGCGGTGGGCCTTGCCGCGTTGATCGTGCCCCGGCTGTTTCATTCGGGTCCGCCGCCGCTGCCGACACCCGCGGGACAGAATTTCGACCCGCAGTACCGGAAGGCCACGCTCGCGTTGCAGGCGGCGCCCACCGAGCCTATGCCGGCCACTCTCGGTGCCTGGAAGAGTTGTATGGGCTCCGCCGCGGGCCGCGGTGTCTCCGACCTGGACCTCGCGATTCTGGTGGACAATACCGGAAGCATGGCCCCGCTGATCGACGACGTGAGGGCCAATATCGGGCAACTGATCTCCACTCTGCGTACCGGCGCCGGCAGGGTCCGGGTGGGTATGGTGGCCTACCGCGATCTCGGAGACGACTTTGTGGTTCGCCCGCTCCCCCTGACCGACATCGGCGGCCCGGGCGCCTACGCGGTGCAGGGATTCATCGGCACGATGCAGGCCTACGGAGGCGGCGATTGGCCCGAAAAACTGGATGCCGCGCTCCAGGTTGCGGCCGATATGGGGTGGCGGCACGACGTCCCGGCTGCGATCGTGGTCATCGCGGACGCTCCGGCCCATGCCGGCGATGCGGCGGCCGCCTCGGCGGCGATACGCTCTTTCACCAGCCACGTGCCCGGCGGACAGGTTTCCGTAGTCGACACGGGGTCTGGTGGAGATGCCTTCCTGCGGGGATTGCCGGGGAGCGGGCGCGGTCAATATGTCACCTACGACGGCGACATTCTGAAGAGCCTGTACCCGGCCATCACGGCGTGCCCGAGTAAGTGAGGGCAGACGCCGGAAAGCGGGAAACGGAATTCACCGCGGAGCCGCGGAATCACGGAGACAAGCGCGGAGAAAAGCAAGAGAAAGTCAAAACCCGAGAGCGCTGAGCAAACGGAGAGCGCTGAGAAAACCGCGCCGCGCTTTGTGAGGGCGGGACGCCGAAACCAAAGAGGGAAACGGAATTCACCGCGTGGGCGCCGGGCTAACTAACGCTCCGCGGCTCCGTGGGGGGCAGAGAGACAGACGACAAAAACCGATCGTCTCGCTCCGTGCAACGGAGTGTCCCACATCTTAAGACCGCCTACCGGAACGCGACCGAGCCCAGCGAATATTCGGCCAGGTCGATCCAACGGTTGTCCTGGGTGGCCTGCACGAACACCGCGCGCTCGGCGCGAAACGTGCGGCTGCCCCGGTACTCGGCCCATCGCCGACTGGCCAGCTCGCTCATCGCCGGCACATCTTCGTGCGGCACGTCTTGCGCCAGCGTGACATGCGGATGGTAGGGGAACGGCTCCTCGAACTGAAGCGCATCGGCATTCATGGCGGCGTGCATGCGCCGCAGCTCGGAAGCTCCCGAGCCCACCTCGAGGTAGAGCACGTCGGTCACCGGAAAGACCTGTACCCCGGTCAACTCGACGTCGAACGGCGCCCACGCCCCGGTGAGAGCGCGCGCCTGGAGGGAAGCCGCTTCCCAGTCCGCGGCGAGCGGCCGCGGCGGCAGCACGCTCACATGCGCGTGGGGATTATAGTGCGGCACCAGCTCTCTGCGAAGATCGTCGAGCGTGCGGCCCAGCGGATCGGGGATATAGATGACCAGCGCGAAGACATTGAGCCGTTCCTCCGCCAGGATGTGGGACGGCCCCCCATTCGGATCAAGATTCATGCTCTCTCTATGGTAACCGTATTGTAGTTTATTGCACGGCGGCCCGACCCGATATCGGTACCACCTGATAGGCTGGATGATGACGATGCCCAGTTCCAGCGAACCGAACCCGCTCCTCCAGATTCAGTTCCGCGTTCCATTCGACCGCATACGGGCCGCGGACGTCCAGCCGGCCGTCGCCAGCCTGCTGCGCGAATCGCGCATCCGCCTCGAGGCTATCGGCGCCGCGCCGGGCGAGCGAACCTTCGACAACACCATGCGGGCGCTCGACATGCTGACCGAGCCGCTCGACTATGCCATGGGAGTGGTGCGGCACCTGGAATCCGTAGCCACCTACCCGGAGCTGCGGGCCGCGTTCAATGCGGTGCAGCCGGAAGTCAGCGCGTTTTATTCGGGGATCCCGCTCGACGCCGGACTGTGGAAGAGCATCCAGGCGTACGCCGCGACCGAGGAGGGCGCGCGGCTCGCCGGAGAGCGGCGGCGGTTCCTGCGCAAGACCGTGGACACCTTTCGCCGCCACGGCGCCGACCTGGACCCCGCCGGCAAGAAGCGCCTCGAAGCGCTCGACGTGGAGCTGACGCAGCTCACGACGAAATTCTCGGAAAACGTCCTCGATTCGACCAACGCTTTTGAACTCGTGGTGACGGACGCGGCCGATGTCGCCGGCCTGCCTCCCACGGCGCTCGCGTCCGCGCGCGAGAGCGCTATCCGCAAAGGCCGCGAGGGCTGGCGCTTCACCCTGCAAGGGCCCGACTACGTGGCGGTGATGACCTACCTGGACAACCCTTCGATCCGCCGCGAGGTGTACCACGCCTACAGCGTGCGGGCGGCGTCCGGCGAGCGTGACAATCGCGCGATCCTGACCCGCATCCTGGAACTGCGCCGGGAAAAAGCGCGGCTGCTGGGATTCCAGGACTTCGCGGACCTGGTGCTCGAAGACCGCATGGCCCACACCGGCGCACGCGCCATGGCGTTTCTGGAAGACATCAAGCGCAAGACCGAGGCGCGTTTCCGCGGGGAGAACGGCGAGCTGTTGGACTTCCGCCGCTCGCTCGAAGGGACTCCTTCTGCAACAAATCCCGGCGCTCCGCCGCTCGAGCCCTGGGACGTGGCCTACTACGCCGAAAAACAACGCGCCGCGCTCTACGACTTCGACGAGGAGGCGCTGCGCCCCTATTTCCCGCTGGAGCGCGTAGTGGCCGGCATGTTCGACCTGGTGCACAGGCTCTACGGCATTCGCGTGACCGAAGAGCCGGGCGTGCCGGTGTGGGACCCGCAGGTGCGCTACTACAACGTAGTAGACGAAAACGGCGGGTTCCTGGGAGGATTCTACGCCGACTGGTACCCGCGCGAGAACAAACGCGGCGGCGCCTGGATGGACGCGCTCATCACCGGCGGACCCGCGCCGGACGGCTTCCACCCGCACCTCGGCCTGATTTGCGGCAATCTCACCCCGCCGCTCGCCGAACGGCCGGCTTTGCTCACGCATCGCGAAGTGGAGACCATCTTTCACGAGTTCGGACACCTGCTGCATCACCTGTTGAGCCGCGTGGAAATCCGCAGCCTGGCGGGCACCAGCGTGGCATGGGACTTCGTGGAACTGCCTTCGCAGATCATGGAGAACTGGTGCTGGGAGCGCGATGCCCTGGACCTGTTCGCGCGCCACTGGGAGAGCTGCGCCGCGATTCCCGAAGACCTGTTCCGGAAAATGAAGCGGGCCCGCACCTTCCGCGCGGCCAATGCGCAGATGCGGCAGCTCGGGTTCGGCTTCATGGACCTGCTGCTGCACGTGCGCTACTCGCCGGAGCGGGACGGAGATCCGGTGGCGTACACGCGCCAGGTGATGCAGGAGTTCAGCCCGGCGCCGCTCCCCGAGGACCACGCCATGATCGCGGCGTTCACCCATCTTTTCGGCAGCCCGGTAGGCTACGGCGCGGGGTATTATTCCTACAAGTGGGCGGAGGTATTGGATGCCGATGCCTTCACCCGCTTCCGCGACCACGGCATCTTCAGCCGGCAGATCGGCGAGGAGTTCCGCGCCAACATCCTCTCGAAGGGAGACAGCGAGGATCCGGGCGAGCTGTACCGCCGGTTCATGGGAAGAGAGCCCGATCCGGGGGCCTTGCTGGTGCGGTCGGGGCTGGCGTAGTGAAGGCTGGGTGACAGGCCACAAAAGATGACAGACCACAGAAAACGATGGTCTCGCTCCGTGCAACGAAGTGTCCCACTTGGCTTCAATCACTCGGGCCGGACGGCCTGCAGCAGCCCTTCGATCCGTTCCAGCAGGCGCCGGAACACGATGGGTTTGGCTTCGTACGCCTGACAGCCGGCCCCGACCGCGCCGGCGACATCTTCGACAGACGTGTGGGCGGTCAACACGATGATCGGAATCGGAGAGGTCAGCGGGTCGCTCTTGAGCTTACGGATGGCCGTTCGGCCGTCCATTACAGGCATGTCGAGATCCATCAGGATCAGGTCGGGCCGGTGCAGGCGCGCGAGCCTCCATGCCTCGCGGCCATCGGGGGCCGCCAGTGTCTCGTAGCCGCTGCGTTCCAGGCGGCGCACCAGCATGTCGCGGCTGAACTCGTCGTCTTCAGCCAGAAGCAGCTTCGCCATGGTCGCTTAATCCTTAACCTCCAGACAGCCGGCGGGACATGACCCCCACTCTTCCATCAACTCCCTCAATCGCTCCAGTTCCACGGGCGGCGAGAACCAGTATCCCTGGCCATACCGGCACCCGAGTTCCTTCAAGCACTCGAGCTGGGCCCGGTTCTCGATGCCTTCGGCGACCAGGTGGAGTCTCAGGGAACGCGTCAGCCCGACGATCGCCCGCACGATCTCCATGCTTTCGTGGGACGACGTAATGTGCGAAACGAACGCCCGGTCGATCTTGACCGTATCGAACGGGTACTTCTGCAGATAATCGAGCGAGGAATAGCCCGATCCGAAATCGTCCAGTTTCAGACCCACCCCCAGCGTGCGGAGACGGCTTAGCGTGGTTAGAGCCAGGTCGGGATCTTCCAGCAGGAAGGTTTCGGTGATCTCCAGGCGCAGCGCGCCGGGCTCCAGTCCAGCGGCTTCCAGACAGGCGCGGACCTGTTCCACGAGATCGGGCTCGGTGAACTGGCGGCCGGAAACGTTCACGCTTACGCTGAGCCAGGGGTATTCGCGCCGCAGGTCCACGATGTCCCGGCAGGCGCGCTCGAGAACGAACCTGCCCAGCGGGCCGATCACGCCGTTGCGCTCCGCGGCGGGGATGAAGACCGCCGGGGAGACCAGCCCGTGCCCGGGCCGCCGCCATCGCACCAGGGCTTCGCAGCCTACGATCCGGTCGTCGTCGAGATCCACTTTCGGCTGGTACCAGACTTCGAATTCCGATCGCTCCACGGCGTGGTGGAGATCGTGTTCCAGGTGCATCTCCGCCAGGTCGTCGCGGCGCATGAAGGTCTGGAAGACCGCGCTGTGCCCGATCCCCTGTTCGCGGGCATGACGCAGCGCGGCGGTGGCATCGCGCAACAGGTCGTCTCCCGAAACGCCGCCATAAGCCACGGCGATTCCAGCGCTGGCGGTAGCGAAAACCGACTGGCCGTTGACCGTGAAGGGATCCCCCAGCGTGGCCTGCAGGCAAACCGCGAGTTCCTTCGCAGCCGCCGGCCCGGAGGCGTCCCGGAGCAGAACTCCAAACTGGTGCTCGCCCGAGCGGGCAGCCGCGGCGGACACGCCTTCCGTCGCCGTTTGGAGCGAGTCGCGAAACCGGCCGCCCACTGCGGCCAGCAGGAGCCCCGAGTCGCCATTCTGGAGGTTTTCCTGGATGCGGTCGAATCCGTCCAGTTCGAGCACCACCAACGCCATCCGCCGCCCCTCGGCGGCCAGCGATCCGAGCTCCTCCTCCAGCCACGCCCGGTTGGGAAGCGAGGTGAGCGGATCGACGGTTTTGCGAACCGTAATATCGGTCTGGCAGCCCACCAGGCGGACGGCCTGGCCCGCGGCGTTGCGCGCAATGCTGCCACGGCTCTCGATCCAGCGGTATTGGCCATCCTGGTGCCGCATGCGGTACTCGCTCTCCAGGGCGGCGCTGCGGCCCTCGATATGGGCCTGAACCGCGGACCGGACCCTCGCGCGGTCATCCGGGTGAATGCGGCCGAACCACTCTTCGGTGCTGGCAAAAGGCTTGTCCGTGGACAGGCCGAACTTGGAATTCCAGTAGGGCGAGCAGTGCAGATTCGCGGATGCCAGGTCCCACTCCCACAGGCCTTCTTCGGATGCTCCCAAGGCCAGCCGATAGAGTTCCCTGGTGCGGCGCAATTCACGATCTGTCAGCGCCAGCCGCAGGCGCGTTTCGATGCGCGCCAGCGTGACCGCGAAGTCCATCGGCTTGGTTACATAGTCGTTGGCGCCCATCCGCAGAGCGGCGACAATTTCTTCGCTGTCGTCGAGAGCGGTGACCATAATGACCGGCAACTCGGAATCCGACCACGCCTCGCGAATGCGCCGCAGCACCTCCAGCCCGCTGATCCCCGGAAGCACATGATCGACCAATACCAGATCGTATGGATGGCTTTCGACCATGCGCAGCGCCTGCTCCCCGTCCTCCGCCGTGTCCGCGAGGTAACCGCTGCGCAACAGTCTGCGGTGGAGAAGATCGCGATTCGATTCGTCGTCATCTACCAGCAGCAGGCGCGCCGGAATCGGCATAGCTCTCCCCTTCCGAGGCCGGCGGTTGGACGCCCGCCGGAATCCGCATCCTGAAATTCGAACCCTTACCCAGCTCGCTTTCGACCGAAATATCGCCTCCCATCAGCCGGCACATCCTCTGGCTGATGGCCAGTCCGAGACCGGTGCCCCCGTACTTGCGGGTGGTGGAAGCGTCGGCCTGCCTGAACGCCTGGAACAGTTTGCCCTGCTGTTCGGGAGAGATCCCAATACCGGTGTCGCGGACGTTGACCAGGATCCAATCGGACTGCTCCTCCCGCTCGCGCGACAGTTCCACGGTTACGTCTCCGTCCTCGGTGAACTTGCAGGCGTTGGAAACCAGGTTCAGCAGGCTTTGCTGGAAGCGCAGCAGATCCCCGTGCATCTCGATCGAGCCGGCGTTTTCCGCCACCGATAAGCGGTTGCGGTTTTTGGCGGCCAGGGGCTGGACGGTGGCGATGACATCCTGAATGACCGGGCGCACATGGAAGGTTTCGGGATGCAGCTCGATCTTGCCGGCCTCGGCCTTGGAGTAGTCCAGCACCTGGTTCACGAGATTGAGCAGCAACCCGCCGGCGCGCTCGATCCGGGAGAGGTCGTCGTGCAGCCCCTCGATGCCCCGGTCCGCGCAGACCTCCTGGATCAACTGGCTGTAGCCAATCACGGCGTTCAGCGGAGTCCGCAGCTCGTGGCTCATGGTGGCCAGAAAACGACTCTTGGCGGCGTCCGCGGCCTCGGCTCTCTCCTTGCTGACCAAGGTGGCGCCCAAACGCTCGACCATGGTATTGAACGCCATGGTCAGGCGGCCGACTTCGTCCGGGCGCACCACTTCGGCCCGGCCGTTCAGGTCTCCGGCGGCCACCCGGCGCGTGAATTCGGTGAGGGCCTGCAAGGGCCGCAACAACGTGCGCATCTGGTGAATCTGCACGCCGGCGGCAGCCAGCAGGAAGGCCATGGCGATGGCCACGGCTGCCCAGACGATGCGGATGAGTGCCGCATGCTCCTTTTCGGTGGAGAATTGCAGCCGCACGGTGCCCAGGAGAACCGGGCCCGAGGGGTGTCCGGCGGTGTCCGCCTCCCATCCGCCCCCCACCTGGGACGGGCGCACGACCTCGCGCCGGATCTCGATGAAGTTGCGTTGCGAGAGTCCGGATCCGCCGCCCGCGCGGCGGAAGTGCACCGGGACCCCGCCCTGGGCGTCGGTCAGCTCGACCAAGATCACCTGGTCGCTCGATACGGCGTTGCGCGCGATGCGCTCCAGATCGGTGCGGTCGCCCACCAGCATGGCGAACTGGCTCTGGCCCGCCAGGAAGTCGGCCAGGGCGTCGGCGCGGCTGGAGAGCTGGCGCTCCAGATCGCGGCTGTAGGTCCAGAGAAACAAGGACGTCAGTCCGAAGACCGTGACCGCGGCAAGCGTCAGGGCGGAGGCCAACACGCGCGCCAGCAGGCTGTGGTGGAGCGCGCGGATCACCGGAACACCTCCACCGGCAATCCGCCCGGGTGGAACTCCACGCCGAGCAGACGCGCTACCCGCTGGTTCAAAGCCAGGCGGATCTTCCTGGGCCCTTCCTCGGCTCCGCGATCCTCGCCGCGGAGCATCCGCTGTGCCATCTCGGCCGTCTGGCGGCCGGTCTCGCGGTAGTCGGGATAGATGCCGGCCGCGGCCCCCGCGCGAACGAATGCCGGGGAGAATCCGACGATGGGCAATCGTCCCTCGATCGAGGCCATCACCAGCGGCTTGATGGTCACGGGATTGTACAGGTCCGGATCGGGAAAGCACAACAGGAAGTCGACCTTGCCCTTCAGGGAGGCGACCGCCTTGAGCAACCGCGCCGGCCCGTCACAATCCACCACCACCACCGTGAATCCTTCCTTGCGCGCGCGGGCTTCGAGCGCTTCCGCCGAGTACCGCGACCGCGCCGGGTTGCGTATGATGCCGGCGCGCAAATGATTCGGCCACAGCGAGCGTATGGCCTGGAGCTGGGCGGAGAGCGGAATATCCAGGTCGACCTGAGCCAAAGCGTCGTTTTCGCCGCCGTGCAACACCATGGTGGCGATGGTGGGCACGGCCAGCTTGCGAGACTGCACCTCCCCGAGTGCGCGGCTTCCGACCGCAATGACCAGTTGCACATCCCGGGCGCTCACCGCGCGGGTCAGATCGGCGCCCGCGGTCTGCAGGTCCACCACCCGAATATTACTCGAACCCAGGGCGGATCCCATGCCTTCCAGCGCTTCCGCATAGGCATCCACGCCGGATTCATAGGCCACCACGATCGCCGCATTGCCCGGCGGCATCGAGGTGAGGGCCAACAGCACCGGCGCCAGAACCCAGGTCATTCCCATACCCGCCACACCAGCTTGATAAAGACGGACCGTCCGTCGCCGCGCAGGCTGTCCACCGAGAGATTGACCGGATCCTCATACCGGCGATCGAAAGCATTGCGCACCCCGGCTTCGAGATCGAAGCGCGGATGCAGGCGCGCGGTAGCCGTAAAATCGGCAAGCAAGAAGCCTCCCAAAAGGTCGCCGCTTGCCGTATAGCGATTCGACAGGTATTGCAGGGCGCCCGACAGAAACAGGCGTTCGCGGAAGAACGGGACGCCCAGCCGGGCTTTGGGCAGCAGTTGGGGCGAGTTCGGCAATCGGGCGTTTTCCGTTTGACCGGGGGCGGGCTGCCCGCCGGTGGCGTTTTCGAAAGTCGTGCTGGCCGATGCCTCGATGCGGCCGGCCAGCTTTCCCTTCAATTCGAGCTCCAATCCCGTGGAAACCAGCCGGCCCGCATTGCGGTATTGCAGCACGCCGTCATCCAGCGTCACGGCCTCGATGACCTGGCCGATGCGATAGTGGAACCCGTTCACCACCAGGGCCATGCTCCGCGTCACCTGGCGCTCGAGCGATGCCTCGAAAGTACTGGCCACCTCGGGGTGCAACTGGGGCGCGGCCGCATAGGACAGGCCGCCATCGTTGTAGAACTGCTCGAACGCGCTGGGGTTGCGGAAGGGCCGGCCGTACACCAGCTTGTATACCGTGCGGGCGGACGGTTGATAGATCAAGGCTACGCGCGGCGAGACGAAGGAGCGATAGTTGCGGGAATAGTCCAGGCGCGCGCCGCCGTACAGCTTCCACCGCGGGGAGAGGTTCCACTGCTGCTGCGCGAAAACCGCCACGGACCGGTCCGGACGGCCGGCGATGTCTTGTTCCACCCCGTTCACCACGTTGTACTGCAGGCTGCGCAGATTCCACGTGCCCTCGAGCCCCACGGTCAGGGGGCCAATCGCCACCGGCAATTCGTAGGTGAGCTGTGAATCGATCCAGTCGCCGCGGTTGTAGTCGCAAACCGGCTCCACTGCGCCCTCCACCGGGTAGTCGTAGCGGTCGTGGTAGCGGTACTGGTCGTAAGAAATCTGCCAGCGGAGCTCGCCGGGGCCCACCTGGTGTTTGTAAGCGGCGCTGACCAGGCTGCGGCTGTCCACGGCATACTGCGCGGGATCGCCCGACAGGCTGGTTCCCAGGCCGACCGGCGGCTGTTTGTCGCGGGCATTGAAATACGCGGTGAAACTCCAGTCGCGCCAGATGAGGTTGGCGAACGTGTGATAGCCACGCTCGCCATCGGCGTTGGAGAAGGAACTCCCCACACCCGGAGGAACCGCCAGCCCATCGGTGGGGAACGAGATGCCGGTGTCGTTGAAGACCGACCCGGAAACCAGGAGATTGGCTCCGCCTCCCAGGTATTTGGACATCGACAGCGTGGCCTTACGCTCACCGAAGGAATCGGCCTCGGTGGACAGGCGCAGGGGCGTGGCATCCACCGGCGACCGGGTCACCACGTTGATGTTGGCCAGCATGCTGTTGGACCCGTAAAGCGCCGAGGTAGGACCGCGGATGATCTCGATGCGCTCCACCAGGTCCATATCGAGCCCGAAATCCTGGCCGAAGAAGCCGTTGGAGTTGTAGATATTGTCGGTCAGGGGGTGGCCGTTGAGCATGACCAGGAAGCGCGTATTGAAATCGCCCGGAAGCGAGATGCCGCGCACCCCGACGTAATGATAGGTATGGTCGTTGGTGACGTAGAAGCCGCGCACGGAGGAAAGCGCTTCGGCCAGGGTGCGGTAACCGTAGCGGCGGATTTCATCGGCCGTGATCACGGTGATATTGGCGGGCGCCTCGGCCAGGGTTTGCGCGTGCAGAGAGGCCGCCTCGACGGCCGGCAGATCCCCAAACAGGACGGTCTCGTCGCTGGGCTTTTGCGGCGGTCCATCGGCGGACGCGGCGAAGGCGGAACAGGCGCAAACCAGCGCCGCGGCAATCGAGCGAAAATCGGCCATCGGCATATCGAAACTCATCGGGCGCACTCTCTGCGCCTCAGAACTCTTATCGGCGGAAATGGGGAGAACCAAGAGGGGCCAGGGGCCGGGGGCCAGGGGCCGGGGTGACGAGAATGACGATGATTTCCGGGTGAGACGAATTCTCATGCATGACGTAAACTCTCGACCGCAAGTTCCGCCTGGTATTGGATAAGTGGGCCAAGGACGCGGGACTGTCCGTGGTCCTGGACATCGGCAATCCGCAGACTCCCGCCTATTGGTGGGCCAGCGCCGTGGACATCACCGCGGAGGCCGTCCGTGCCTATGACAGCCAGTATCACACGCCGCCCGCGTCCAAAGAACAGAGATGAGATTTTTCGCAGCGCAGGGAAATCCCCCCTTTTCGCATTGGCCGATTAACTCGGTCACCAAGGAACGACATTTATTTTTCACCACACTTTCACTCATTCTAAAACCACTTACTCCCAACCACCTGCGCCGCGCACCCTTGCTGCCACACATCTGTCTGCTAGATTGAAATCAGGAAGGGAAGTGCGCTCTCACGGAATCATTCGAGAGTGAGCTTTCTTGAGGACAAATTCGGGACCGGCCATCGTTGCCAGAATGCCTCAAACCGTTCAAGTTGAACGGTCTGAAATCCGTAAGTCATTGATTCCGGTCGAAGAGCATTTTGAAAACCGTTCAAGTTGAACCGTTTTGGGCCGCCTCGTCCTGGCGCGCCAAGTTGCGTGGGCTTGAGTCCACCGAGGATTTCGCCCCTTTGCGATCCAGTTGCATCCGGCAGCTTGGAGTCGGACGGTTGAGGTCCGGAGTGTGTCGTCATGAGAAAACTAAGTCGCTATCACAACGTGGTCCGAACCCAACCGAAGCCGCTATCCGCCCACCCCCGGAACGAAGCCAAACGACAAATACATTTGTCGTCGCCCCCTCGTAACCCATTGATTCCTCATGAGCCGCCCTCCGAAAACGACAAATACATTTGTCAATTGGCTTCGAATGATCAAAAAGCCAGTACCGCCCCTGAAGCCGCCATCCGTGCGCTATCATCCAAACACCTGATGATTGCCCTCTCCGGCGTCTCCAAACACTTCAATGGGAAACGAAAGGTCGTCGCCCTCGATTCCGTCGATCTGCACATCGCGCGCGGCGAGATGGTCTCCATTGTCGGCCCTTCCGGCTCCGGAAAGTCGACCCTCCTCAACCTCATCGGCGGCCTCGACCGCCCCACTTCCGGCGAAATCCGCATCGACGGCCAGTCCGTCGCCGCCCTCTCCGATGACAACCTCACCCGCCTCCGCCGCGACAAAATCGGCTTCATCTTCCAGTTTTTCAACCTCCTCCCCTCGCTCACCTGCGTCGAAAACGTGGCCCTGCCGCTCCACCTCAAAGGCCTCCCGCGCAAGGAAATCGATCAGCGCGCCCGCGAGCTACTAGACCTTGTGGGCCTCGGCCAGCGCTTCGACCACCTGCCCGACGAGCTTTCCGGAGGCGAACGCCAGCGCGTCGCCATCGCCCGAGCCCTCGCTTTCCAACCTCCCGTCCTCCTCGCCGACGAGCCCACCGGCAACCTCGACACCCACACCGGCGCCGAAATCCTCAGCCTCATCCACGATCTGCACGACCGCCTCAACGCCACCATTCTCATCGTGACCCATGACGCCGGAGTCGCCCAAAGCTGCCCGCGCACCGTCACCCTCTGCGACGCCCGCATTGCCGGAGATGTGCGCCGCGCCGACGGAGCCAGGAAATGATCCTCTTCCGCCTCATCACCTGGCCGTACGTCCGCAAGCACCTCCTGCGCAGCGTCCTCACCACCGCCGGCATCGTGCTCGGAGTGGCCCTGCTCGTCGGCATGCACAGCGCCAATCAATCCGTGCTCGGAGGCTTCAACCAGACCGTCGACCGCATCGCCGGCAAGACGCAGCTCCAGGTCTCCGCCGGCGATACGGGCGTCGCCGAAGAGGTGCTCGAGCGCGTCGAGGCCCTTCCCCAGGTGCGCGCCGCGGCCCCCGATATCGAGGCTTCCGTCGACACCAATCTCAAGGACCAGGGCAAGCTCCTCATCCTCGCCGTCGATATGACCGGCGACCGCAGCTTGCGCGATTACGACTTCGACAATGGGGACGACGACGTCATCGATGACCCGCTTATCTTTCTCGCCCAGCCCGATTCCCTGATCGTCACCCGCGAATTCGCCGACCGCAACGGCCTCCACACCGGAGGCAAGATCGCCTTCTCGACCATGGAAGGGCCCCGCCAGTTCACCATCCGCGGCATCCTCAAAGCCGGCGGGATGGCCTCGGCATTCGGCGGCAATCTCGCCATCATGGATATCTACGCCGCGGAGGCCGTGTTCGGCCGCGGCCGCCACTTCGACCGCATCGATATCGGCCTCCGCGAAGGCGTCTCACTCCCCGAAGGAACGGCGGCCCTCCAGAAGGCTCTCGGTCCCGGCTTCACCGTCGAGCCCCCTTCCGGCCGCGGCCGCCAGTTCGAATCCCTGCTGGCCATCTATACCCTGGTTACCGGCGTCTCCAGCTTCTTCGCCCTGTTCATCGGGATGTTCATCATCTATAATTCCTTCTCCATCGCGGTGACGCAGCGCCGCTCGGAGATCGGAATTCTGCGCGCCCTCGGAGCGACCCGGTCCCAGATCCGCACCCTGTTCCTCGCCGAGAGCGCCGTCGCCGGCCTCATCGGGTCGTCCGTCGGCGCGGTCGCGGGCCTGGCCTTCGCGCGCAGCCTCACCCAGGTCACCAGCAACCTGATGGACCAGTTGTTCGGCGTCCCCAACAACGCCAGCAAGGTCTTGGTCGACCCGCAATTCCTCCTGATGGCGATCGCCGTGGGCGTGGCCATGAGCATGATCGCCGCCTTCATACCGGCCCGCAATGCCGCGCGAGTCGAGCCCATTCAAGCCCTCCAGAAAGGCCGCTACCAGGTGCTGGGCGTGGGTGAGAATCGCATCCGCCGCATTGCCGCGCTGGCCGCCACAATCGCTGCGCTGGTATGCCTCCCGCTGGGCGGCAACCGCACCATCTTCTATCTCGGCAACTTGCTCACCCTGCTGGCCGGCCTGTTGCTCGCGCCCACCCTTTCGCTCGCGCTCGCCAGACTCCTGCGCCGCCCGCTCAAATGGATCCGGCCCATTGAAGGCGCGCTGGCCGCCGACAGCCTCATCCAGGCGCCGCGCCGCACCTCGGCCACCGCCGCCGCCCTCATGCTCTCGCTGGCCCTGGTGGTCGCCCAGGGAGGGGTCGCGCGTGCCAGCATCGACTCCATCACCCAGTGGATGAACGCCGCCATGAATCCCGACCTCATCATTACCCAGTCCGCCACCCTCGCCTCCCGCGACTTTCGCTTCCCGCCCGGCGTGGACGAGGAACTCCGGAAGGTCCCCGGAGTGGACGAAGTCGTGCCCGCGCGCACGCCGCGCATCCAGTTCCGCGGCCA
>Ga0209415_10006008_pt1 | contig 21708 bp, 17 predicted proteins | sample PeaSoiSIISIP2007_FD_187696 | JGI IMG/M metagenome (GOLD analysis project Ga0209415, IMG submission 187696) | Peat soil microbial communities from Weissenstadt, Germany - SII-SIP-2007 (SPAdes) (version 2) | ecosystem: Environmental > Terrestrial > Soil > Wetlands > Peat | place: Germany... | reverse complement strand
GGGATGTTCATCTCGATGATGTTCGCCGGCCACCACACGACGTCGGGGACCGCGGCGTGGACGCTCATCGAGCTGCTGCGCCATCCCGAGGTCATGGCCAGGGTCACCAGCGAGCTCGACGCCCTCTACGCCCACGGCGAGGAGGTCAGCTACCAGGCCCTGCGGGCCATGCCCCAGCTCGAGTCGGCCATCAAGGAGGCGCTGCGGCTGCACCCGCCGCTCATCCTGGTGTTGCGGGTGGCCAAGGAGGAGCTCGAGATCGAGGGGTTCCGGATCGAGCCCGGGACGCTGGTAGGAGCCAGCCTGGCCGTGTCCAACCGGATGCCCGAGGACTTCCCCGACGCCGACTCGTTCGTGCCCGAGCGTTACCTGGAGCCGCGGTCCGAGGACCGGCTGAATCCGTGGACGTGGATCCCCTTCGGAGCGGGCCGCCACCGCTGCGTGGGGGCGCCGTTCGCCATGATGCAGTTGAAGGCCATCTTCTCCGTTCTCCTGCGCGGCTGGGAATTCGAGCTCGCCCAGGCGTCGGAGACATACCGCAACGACCATTCGAAGATGGTCGTCCAGCTCCAGCAGCCCTGCGCCGTGCACTACCGTCGGCGGGGGTCCGGACCGGACGGGGCCGCGGCGTGAAGATCGTGGTCGACCGTGACCTGTGCCAGGGCCACGGTGTCTGCGAGTCGGAGGCGCCGGAGGTCTTCTCGGTGTCGAAGAAGGGCGTCCTGACCGTCGTCGACGAGAGCCCGGGCGAGGAGATGCGGGTGATGGTCGAACAGGCGGTGGCGTTCTGTCCCACCAAGGCCCTGAGAATCGAGGAGGACTGAGACGTGGCTTCGTTTCCCTACCAGGAGCTGAACGAGATGGTGGGCCGGTGGCTCGACGCCAACCGGCGCGCCCAGGACGCCGGGGACTGGCGGCCGATGGCCGACATGTACACCGAGGACGCCACCTACGGCTGGAACATCGGGCCCCACGAGGAGTTCATGGCGGTGGGGCGGGACGAGATCCGCGACATCGCTCTGGGTCTCGAGATGGGAGGACTCGACGGGTGGACGTACCCGTACCAGAAGGTCCTGATCGATCCCGAGCAGGGCGAGGTGATCGGACTGTGGAAGCAGGTCGCCGACGCCACCCGCCCCGACGGCTCCACCTACGAGATCGCCGGCATCGGGGGCAGCTGGTTCCGCTATGCCGGGACGTGGCAGTGGTCGTGGCAGCGTGACTTCTTCGACGTCGGGAACGCCACCTCGCTGTTCATCGAGATGATCAAGGCCGACGCCCTCTCCGACGGGATGAAGCGCCGGATCGAACGCGCCTCGTCGGGCGAGATGCTCCCGGGCCACTACCGACTGGGGGAGGCCCCCGCCGGTCTGTGGGACTGAGATCTCACGGTTCCCTAACATCGCCACCGAGAACTCCTCACCTCGGCGGGGTCCACTGGAGCGATGACCCTGGTGCACCTGGCGCGCTCCCGTCCGCCGGGCAGGCGACATGGCAGGCTGGTGCGGTGACACCGAACGCCGACACGATCGTGGTGGTCGAAGATGACCACAACATCTCCGACCTGGTCGCCATGTACCTGCGCCGCGAGGGTTTCCGGATCTTGCAGGCCGACGATGCCGAGAACGGGTTGACCTACATCGAACGCGAACACCCCGCCCTCCTGATCGTGGACATCGGGCTTCCCGGTGAGCTGGACGGACTGGAGCTGTGCCGCCAGGTCCGCAAGACGAGCGACGTCCCCGTGATCATCCTCACCGCCCGCGACGACGAGATCGACCGGGTCCTCGGCCTCGAGCTGGGCGCTGACGACTACGTGACCAAGCCGTTCTCTCCGCGCGAGCTGGTGGCACGGGTGAAGGCCATCCTCCGTCGGGCCGGCGCCCTGGCCAAGACGGAACCGATGACGACGGAGATCGGGGCCGTCGTGGTGGACACGGGGCGCCGCGAAGTGCTGTGTGCCGGGAACGTCGTCCCCCTCACGACCCGCGAGTTCGACCTCCTGGCCTACCTCGTCGCCAACCGCGGCCTGGCTCTGTCGCGCCGGCAGCTCCTCGACGGGGTGTGGGGCGAAGGCTGGTACGGCGACGAACGGACCGTCGACGTCCACGTCCGCCAGCTGCGGAAGAAGCTCGGCGACGAGCTACCCCTCACCACCGTGTGGGGCGTGGGCTACCGCCTCGGTTGAGTCGGGCCGACCCTCCGCATGCGACGGCGCCTCACCATCGCCATCCTCGCCGTCGTCACCGGGACGCTCCTTCTGACCACGGCCGGCAGCCTCTACCTGGTCCGGCGGGCCAGCACCTCGACGGCGGGGACAGAGACCACCCAGGAGGTCACCGCCGTGGCGCAGCTGCTGTCGGCCCGCACCCTGGCCGACGACGTCGGGGTGGGAGCCAAGGTGCGCGCCGCCCGGGTACTGGGTGCCCTCCGGGTGGTCGGCTCCTACAACTTCTTCCGACCCGTCGGGCTCAGCGGGTCGGGACAATTCGCCTCCCTCCCCTTCCCGCTGACGCCGTCGGTCCTCGACGCCGCCGCGTTGGCGGACGACCAGAGCGTTTCGGGGAGTGTGGGGAACGTCGTCTTCGCCGCCGTGCCCGTCGGACTCACCCTGCGGCAGAAGATCAATCTCGGCGTTCCCGTGGGCGACACCCCCATCCTGCTGGCCGTCCGCAACGTGCAGGACCCGGTGAACGGCCTGCTGTACTTCTTCCTCGTCGCCGGTGGGGCGCTCCTGGTGGCCGCCGTGGTGGCATCGGGCCTGGCCCGCCGGATCAGCGCGCCACTGGTGCGGGCGGTAACCACCACCGGGCAGATGGCCGGTGGTGACCTGAGCGCCCGGGTACCCGTCAGCCCCCACGACTACCCGGAGATGACGGAACTGGCCGAGGCCATCAACACCATGGGCGACAGCTTGAGCCGGTCCCAGAACCTGGAACGGCAGTTCCTCCTGTCGGTGTCCCACGAACTACGGACGCCGCTCACCTCGATCATCGGTTATGCCGACGCCATCGCCGACGGGACCACGCAGGACACGGCCGCCGCCACCGCCGTGATCGCTTCCGAGGCCCGGCGCCTCGGGCGCCTGCTGCAGGACCTGCTCGACCTTGCCCGGCTCGAGGCCCAGAAGTTCTCCCTCGACGTGCAGCGGGTGGACTGCGCCGACGTCGTGAGCCTCACCGCCGCCGGCTTCCGGCCGGAGGCCGAGAACCTCGGCCTCGAGCTGACCGTCGCCGTCCCCCCCGACGCCGGGTTGTGGGTCGACGCCGACCCCGACCGGCTCGGCCAGGTGGTGGCCAACCTGGCCGAGAACGCCTTCAAGCACGCGGCGACCCGGGTGGTGGTGGGCACCGGTGTGATCGGCAGCTCGATCGCCATCTGGGTCCTCGACGACGGCCCCGGCATCGCCGCCGAGGACCTTCCCCGCGTCTTCGAACGACATTTCACGTCCGACCGGGTCACGAGCAGACGCCTCGGATCCGGGCTCGGCCTGGCCATCGTGTCCGAGCTGGCGGCGGCCATGAAGGCGGTGGTGACGACGGAGTCCCCCGTCATCGAGGGCCGGGGAACACGGATGACGATCTGGCTCCGGCCGCCCGGCGCCGACGCCGGTTGACAGCAACCCCCACACCGACACCACCAACCCCACCGACACCATCATCGGCTCCGGCACCGCCATCGAGGGCGGAGCCGTTGGGGGAACAGTGGGGACCGCTTGTTCAAGTCACTTCGCGAAGCGGTCGACGCCATGAGCACGCTCGTGGGCAAGGGGGGCGCCCGTCATGGAACTCAGACTGAGACGGCTGCTACCGAGACAGTTCACCGACTGGCACGGTCGGTACATGATCGAGGGGGACCCCGACGGGATCTGGCGTCGGTGTCGGGTGGTCGACGTGTCGACGCTCGGGGCCGGACTCGAGCTCTTCGACACCACTCCCGACGAGTTGGCCGAGCAGCGGATCATCTTGTCCGTCGACCTGCGCGGCGAGGTCAAGCACGCCGTGGCGGCCACATCCGACGGGACCAGGGTGGGAATCAAGTTCGAGGATCTGAGCGAAGCGGAGAGCGCCTACGTCCAGTCACTGGTGAGGCTGCAGGCGCTGTGGTGAGACGTCATCGAGGTGGGCCGTGTCGTTGAACCGACGGACGATCCACCGCTGCGCGGTGACGACCAGGTGGGAGATCGAGGCGTTGTCGGATCCGGTGAAGGCGAAGGGGGCCGATCCGGTGGCCTGGGCCAGGAGCTCGCCGATGGTGCCGCCGTGGGTGAAGACGGCCACCCGCTGCTCGCCGTGGGTGGCGGCGATCCGCTCGACGGCGTGACGGACGCGACGGGCGAAGTCCTCGGCGGGCTCGGCCCCTGGGATGACGTCCCAACGCTGCTCCTCGGACAGGCGCAGAGCCACCGGGTCTCTCTCGGCCACCTTCTTCCGCAGCAGTCCTCCCTCCCACTCCCCCACGAAGACCTCGCGCAGGTCCGGCTCGACCACGCACTGGAGGCCGAGGGCCTGCGCCAGCGGCTCGGCGCTCTGAGCGGTGCGCCGCAGGGAGGTGACGTAGATGGCGCCGATGTCCTCGGACGCCAGACGGGCGCCGACCCTCTCCGCCTGGGCCCGGCCCTCGGGTGACAGGTCGGGATCGCCCTGGCCGTGGAGGAGGGCGAAGCGACGACCCTCGACGGCCGGTTCGGACTCCCCGTGACGGACGAGAAGGATCTCGGTGGCACCCGGCGGGGGCTGGAAGCGAAGCTGGCGGAACTCCCGGACCGGTGGCACCTCAGCGGAGATAGGCGCGGCCTTCGGCACCGACCAGTGACACCAGGTTGCCGAGGGAGATGTTGACGTCCACCAGATGGAGTCCCCAGGTGGGCCCGAGGGTCTGGGCGACGACGGGGCGGGTGTCCCCGGCGTTGAGAGGCGCGCTCACCTGCAGCCAGCTGGCACCGTCTTGGTACTGGCACCGCCCCGAGTAGAGGTCCGGCTCGGTGACCCAGGGCGTCGAGACCTTGGGTGCCTCCGACGCTTCCGATCCGAGACCGGCCGTGGTCTGGGCGGACGGGAAGTAGGGCACGAGGGGGGCGGCCCCGCCCGAGGGGGAGGCCGGGTTTACGCAGAGGACCTGCAACCCGGCGCTGTCCCCCGACGCGCCGGGAGCGAGACCGCTCACCCCGGTGCCCGGCCGTCCGAAGAGGCTGTCGGCCGGCGGTTGCTGGTCGAACGACGAGTAGGCGATGACGCAACCGGTCTCGGTCGTCGACGTGCAGGCGGGGATGTGCCGGAAGCTTCCCCCCACCGTCGCGCCGATGGGGACGGTGACGTTGCCGCCCAGGATGATGGCCGAGACCAGGTGCCGGCGCACGGCCGGGTCACTGTCGACCTTCTGGTCCAGGAGAGTGATGAGCAATGCCGCTCCCTGGGAGTGCCCGATCACGACGACGCCGCGCCCGTCGTTGTCGTGGGCCAGATAGTCGTCCCAGGCCGCCGCCACACCGTCGTAGGCCTTGGCCAGGTTGGCCGCCGTGAGGTCGGCGGGCGTGAGGATGGCACTCAGGGTCAGCTGGGGGTAGAGAGGGGCGAAGACGCGACACACCTGCGAGAAGCGCGACGCCTGGGTCTCGGCCACCGCCGTTTCGGCGGGGTCGATGTGGAGGTCGGCGTTGGCCCCGGACTGCTGGCTCACGGTCGGGTAGACGTAGAAGCAGTCGATACCGGGGTGGGCGGCGTCCGAGGCCCGCTCGACGCGGCTGCGACCGGAGGCGTCGACGACGGTGGCGGTGAGCGACGACGTACAGGGGTCGGCCGCCTGTCCCGGCCGACAGAGCCACTCGACACCGGCGGCGTCGGTGTCGAGCGGGTCGGCGCCGTCGGCGACGGCCGTCTTCTGGGCGACCGTGAGCGACCCCGTGGCGCCCGACGAGACGGGGGCCGCGGTGGACGCGGTGGTGGCCGACGAGGCAGGGGACGCTCCTGAGCTGCAGGCACCGAGGACGACGCCCAGGACGGCGAGGATGCCCAGTGGCGCCGCCGCCCGTCGGACGGTGGGCCGCCGGTGGACGGGCGGCGCGCTGCGCTCAGCCGTGTTGCCAGACACGGCTGGAGATGTTCCGGATCCCGGCCAGGGCCGCCTCGTCGAGAACGGCCAGATCGTCGGCGTCGATCCGCCAGCCCAGGGCGCCGGCGTTCTCCTGCGCCTGGGCGGCGCTCTTGGCCCCCGGGATGGGGACCGCCCCCTTGGCGATGACCCAGTTGAGGGCCACCTGACTCGGCGTCTTCCCGCCGTGCTTCTCACCGATGGTCCGCAGCTGAGCCACCACGGCGTCGACGACTTCCATCGGATGATTGGAGAAGGTCCTCTTCCCCGGCGGTGGATGGCCGGTGGAGTACTTCCCGGTGAGGCGGCCCTGGCCGATGGGCGAGTAGGCCAGGGCGACGACGCCGAGCTCGGCGCAGGCGGCGAGTAGTCCACCGGTCTCGGGTGCCCGCCGGAGCAGGGAGAACTCGATCTGATTGGTGGCCAGCCGGAGACCCCGCTTGTCCAGCTCGGCGGCGATGGAGCGGGTCTCCCTGACCGAGTAGTTCGAGACACCCACCGCCTTCACCAGACCGGCGTGGTGCGCCGCCGCCAGCGAGTCGGCCAGGGCGGCGTGGGACCGGAGGCTGATGGGGCCGTGGATCTGGTAGAGCTCGACGCAGGAGACGCCCAGCCGCCCGAGCGACGCCCGGAGCGACTTCAGGAGCGCTCCCCGGACGTTCAGCTTCCAGGGGGTCGGCATGAACTTGGTGGCCAGCACCACCGACGCCGCCCGCACCGGATCACGCTGGCGCATCTGCCCGATGATCCGCTCGCTCTCGCCACCGCCGTAGATCTCGGCCGTGTCGAAGAAGGTCACTCCGGCGTCGATGGACGCCTCCCACGCCCCGGCGATCGAATCGAGGGTGAGGCCGGCGTCGTATCCGCCCATGCCCCACGTGGACCGGTCACCCCACGCCCACGTCCCCACCCCGAGCAGAGGGATGGTGACCTCACCACCGGCCAGCGTGTACGAGTCGGCGGTCACGGTGCGCACCGTATCCCGTTACCAGCCACGGAGGTCGACGGGCCAGGTCTCGAGGACGTCGTCTCCGTCGATCACGAACATCCTCTCGTGCTTGGCCACGGTGGGGTCGACGTGCGCGGGCGTCACGCGGATGCGGTCCCCCACCTTCAAGGGTCGGCCCGGTTCGAAGGTCACGTGCTCGTCGGAGCAGAACCAGACCCGGGATCCGTCGATGGACGGGTTACCGTGATCGAGGGCCAGGGCCTTCAGGCCGCAGTCGGCCACGGCCCAGCCGGCGGAGACCGAGATCACGGTGGCCTCCAGGTGCAGCGCCTGACGGAACGGCAGCCCGAGCTCGGCGTAGGCCGTGTCCATCAAGGCGTACGAGCCGGCCTGGATCTCGGTGGCCCAGGTGTTGATGTCGTAGGTCCCCGTCCCGCCGGCGGAGACCAGGTCGCCGCCGACGTCGCCGTGGGCGGCGAGCAGCGCCTCCATGGCCGGCGTGATCATCTCCACCCGGGCGGCCCGTTCGGGGACGCCGACGATGTGGCCCTCGTAGCCCATCACGCCGCGCACCTCGAGACCGCGCGCCCGGGCGGCGTCGGCCAGCCGGCCGGCGGCGGCAGGGTCGCATCCACAGCGGGGCAGGCCGACGTTCACGTCGACGACGACCTCGAGGACCCCTCCGGCGGCGGCGGCGGCGATCGTCTCCTGCGAATCGACGGCCACCGTGACGCGGGCCCCGGCCCGGGTGAGCCGGCCCAGTCGACCGGCGTCGACCACCTCGTTGGCCAGGAGGAGGTCCTCGCCCAGGCCGGCGCCGGCCATCCCCTCCATCTCGGCGATGGTGGCGCAGGTGAAGCCCCGGTGGCCGTGGGCCGCCTGCCTTCGGGCCAGCGCCGTGCACTTGTGGGCCTTCACGTGCGGACGCAGACGCCGTCCGGGGAGGGCGGCCGCCATGGTGGCCAGGTTCTCCTCGAGCAGCCTCGCGTCCACCACGAGCGCCGGTGTCGTCAGATCGCAGGTCCTCACCGGGTCCCCTTCCCGGCCATCACAGTAGGGGTCGGCACAGTAGGGGCCGGCCCGGCCGCCGGCGCCCTCGGTCCCCGGGGCCCGGATGCCTCCGCCAGACTGAGCCCATGAACCAGGAGACGAAGAAGCCGGCGCCGGGACCGCGGCGCACATCCGACGCCCGGGTGGGGCGACTCGTCGCCGATCTCACGGTGGACGAGAAGGCGTCGCTCACCGCCGGGCAGGATCTGTGGACCGTTCCCGGCGTTCCCCGCCTCGGGATCCCCTCGGTGGACGTCACCGACGGACCGAACGGCGCCCGCGGGACGACCCTGCCGGGCCCCGAGGCCCAGCCCACGACGTGCGTGCCGTGCGGATCGGCGCTCGGAGCCACCTGGGATCCGGATCTCGTCCGCGACGTCGGTACCCTGCTGGCCGAGGAAGCGCGCGCCCGAGGATGCCGGGTCCTGCTGGCCCCGACGGTGAACATCCCCCGGTCGCCCCTGGCCGGTCGCAATTTCGAGTGTTACTCCGAGGATCCCCTCCTGTCGGGGAGGTTGGCCACCGCCTTCATCGAAGGAGCCCAGTCCGCCGGCGTGGCGACGACGGTCAAGCACTTCGTGGGCAACGATGCCGAGTTCGAGCGCTACACCATGAGCTCGGTGATCGACGAACGCACGCTGCGCGAGATCTACCTGGTCCCCTTCGAGCACGCCGTGCGCCACGGAGGCGCGCTCGGTGTCATGACGGGGTACAACCGGCTCAACGGCCTGTGGTGCTCGGAGCACCGGGCCCTTCTGACCGACATCCTGCGCGGTGAATGGGGCTTCGACGGCTTCGTCCTCACCGACTGGTACGGGGTGGCGTCGACGGTGGGCTCGAGCGCCGCCGGGGTCGACCTCGAGATGCCCGGGCCCGGCCGGGCCTACGGACCGGCGTTGGCCGCCGCCGTGACGGAGGGCACGGTGCCCGCGCAGTCCCTCGACGGCCAGGTGGCGAGGTTGTTGTCGGTCTACGACCGCCTGGGGATCCTCGACGGCGACGCCGAGGTCCCGCCGCGACCGGCCCCGGGGCGTCGGGCGGCGATCGCCCGGCAGGCCGCCGCCGCCTCGATCGTGCTCCTGCGGAATGCGGGGATCCTCCCGCTGCCGCCGTCGGTCAGACGGATCGCCGTCGTCGGCCCCAATGCCGACCAGGCCGTCATCATGGGGGGCGGGTCGGCCGGGGTCGAGCCGGATCACCGGACGAGCCCCCTGGAGGCGATTCGGGCCAAGGTCGGTGACGGCGTCACCGTCGTCCACGAACCGGGTGTGGATCTGGCCCGGACGACGGCCGTGCTGCGTCTCCCCCTGGAGGCCGAGTACTTCGGGGCCCTCGACTGCGCCGGCGACGTCGTGCACCGTGCCGAATTGCCCGCCACCGAGCTCACCCATCTGGGTCCGCCCGTGGCCGCCCTGGACGGTCCCTTCTCGGTCCGGGCCGGCGGCACGTTCGAGCCGTCGGAAACGGGCCGGTACCTCTTCACCCTGACCCACGTGGGGCGGGCGCGGGTGCTCGTCGACGGCGCCGTCGTCCTCGACGGCTTCGACCGGTCGCTACCCCGGGGCCCGAGCTTCATGGGCCTGGGATGCCAGGAGCTGACGGGTGAAGTGGAGCTCGACGGCGGCCGCCAGATACGGATCGTCGTCGAGTACGACACCCTCGGCGCCCACGGACTGTTCGCCTTCCGGGTGGGGTGCCGGTGGATGGCGCCGGCCGACCTGATCGAACGGGCCGTCGCCGTCTGCGCCGACGCCGACGCCGTCGTGGTGGTGGTGGGGACGTCCAACGAATGGGAGTCGGAGGGGTTCGACCGGGAGTCGCTCGCCCTCCCCGCCGATCAGGACGAGCTCGTCCGGAGAGTGGCGGCCACCAACGACAGGACGGTGGTCGTCGTGAACGCCGGCGCACCGGTGGCGCTGCCGTGGGCCGACGGGGTGGGTGCGGTCCTCCAGGTCTGGTTCGGGGGCCAGGAGATGGCGGCCGCCATCGCCGACGTCCTCGTCGGCGACGACGAGCCCGGCGGACGGCTCCCCGTCAGCCTCCCCGCTCGTCTGGAGGACACGCCGGCCTACCCCACCTTTCCCGGCGAACGCAGCGAGCTGCGCTACGGGGAAGGACTGCTGGTGGGCTACCGCTGGTACGAGGGACGCCGGATCGGCGTCACCTTCCCCTTCGGTCACGGCCTGTCGTATACGACCTTCGTGCTCGGTGAGCCGGTGCTCTCGGCGGGTTCGGTGGCGGCGGGGGACGAGGTGGTGGTCACCGTGCCCGTCACCAACAGCGGGGGTCGGGCGGGGACCGAGGTCGTGCAGTGCTACGTGGCACCGCCCCCGGGCGACCTCTTCCGGCCGGCCAAGGAGCTGAAGGCCTTCGCCAAGATCCGGCTGGGGCCCGGGGAGAGGGGAGCCGTCACCCTCGTCCTCGACGGTCGCGCCTTCGCCTGCTGGGACCCGGGCACCGGCACCACGACCAGCCTGAGGGAACGGATGCCGCTCGGGAGCATGATCAACAAGGCGGCCGGGCCCGATCGTCCGGCCGGGTGGCGGATCGACCCGGGCTCCTACGTGCTCCACGTCGGACGGTCGTCCGCCGACATCACCTGGAACGTCCCCGTGACCCTCACGCCGTAGACGTCGGGGCGTCGCCGTCGTCAACGCGGCGGGCGCCGCAACGCCGCCGGGCCGTCGCCGTGCTCGCCCGACGACTGGCATCGCATGCAGAGACCGGCCCAGGGCACCGCCGTCAGCCGCTCCTCGGCGATGGGCTCGCCGCAGGATTGGCAAAGGCCGAAGCGTCCCTCGTCGATCAGGCGCAGCGCCCGGCGGATGGCGCTGGCGGTGGCGGCCAGGGAGTCGGCCAGCTGGTTGTTCGTCCGGTCCTCGACGACCTGGGCCACGTAGTCCCCGGCCCGCTTGCCGAATCCGGGGCGCTCCCCGCCCGGGGCCGCCGCCCGCCGACGCTCGGCCGCCTCGGCGTCGACCTGGGCCAGACGCTCCTCGAGGACCCGTCGGTGCTCCGGCGTCGGCACGGCACCCGGTCTCAGCGCAACCCGACGAGCTCTTCGCTCAACTCCCACAGCCGCCGGGCGGCGTCGGTGTCACGGGCGTCGGCCGACGGTTCCTTCACCTTGCAGTCGGCGAAGTACTTCCCGGTGACCGCCGTGACGTCGTCCGAGGCGGCCAACCAGACAGCCGTCGCCGCCCCTTTCTGCGGAGAGCGGGCGAAGGGCCTGCTCACCACGATCCCCAGGCGCAGCCAGTTGGTGTCCCCGTTCATGGCGAATCCGGAGGCCACGAACCCCGGATGCAGCGCGTTGACCGTGACCTCGGTATCGGCCAGCCGTCGGGCCAGCTCGAAGGTGAAGTAGAGGTTCATCAGCTTGGTGGCGCTGTAGACGAAGGAACCCCGGTACGGCCGGGCCAGCCACTGGAGGTCGTCGAAATCGAGACCGCCGCGCGCCTGGGTATGGCCCCACGACGAGACGACGACCACGCGGGCGGGGGCGCTCGTCCGCAGGCGGTCGAGGAGCAACTGGCTGAGCAGGAAGTGCCCGAGGTGGTTGGCCTGGAACTGTGTCTCGAAGCCGTCCCCGGTCTCGACCCGACGCGAGAGGACACCACCGGCGTTCAAGTCCAGCACGTGGATCTCGTCGAGCCGATCGAGCAGATCGGCGGCGCAGGAACGCACCGAGGCCAGGCTGGACAGATCGAGAGCCACGCAGTCGACGGCGTCGTTGCCGCTGGCCCGGCGGATGTCGGCGACGGCGACGGCACCCCGGTCGGGATGGCGCGCCGTGATCACCACGCGGGCACCGAGCCGCGCCAGCGCCTCGGCCGTCGCTTTGCCGATGCCGCTGTTGCCACCGGTGACGACGACGGTGCGTCCCGTCATGTCGCTCACATTCGAGCAGGGACCGGCCACGGACGACAGGCTAGTGGGGGACCGTGGATGTCCTCGCTTCGCCCGTCGGTCGGAACTACCCTGGCCCGACTGACGCCGACGTCAGGGCGCCGACGTCAGAACATGAGGGTGAGGACCCGCATCTCCGGACGTGATGGGAGGAGAGCCATGCGACGACCGGCAGGCAAGGGTGACGGGGCACGCCGCGCCGGGCGGCTGGTGGGTTGTCTGGTGACCACATCGCTGGTCCTGGCGGCCTGCGGCGGTGGGGGCGGGACTCCCCAGGCGTCGTCGAAGGCGGGCACGCCCAACCCCGACGGGGTGCTGCGATTCGGGGTGGACCTGAACGACGGGTTCTCCAACGACTTCGACCCCGGTACCGGGACCAACGACTGCTCGTTCGAGGAGCTGTCGCAGATCTACTCCAGCATCACGGACGAACCGGGAGGCACTGAGGGCAACAACGAGATCCTCCCGGGCGTGGCCCAGAGTTGGCAGATTTCCGGCTCGACCCTGACCCTGCACATCCGACCCGACATCGAGTTCTCCGACGGTGAGCCCGTCACCGCTTCCGCCGTCATGCAGAGCATCGAACACGTCCGGACGAGCCCGCTGCGCACGTCCCTGCTGGCCATCGTGAGCATGGACCCCACCAACGCCACCACGTTGGTCATCCAGCTGAAGCAGCCCCCCACCCCCGGTGACCTCCTCCTGGCCTTCTCCTTCATCGACGGCATGGTCATGGCTCCTTCCTCGATCGCCTCGGCCGCCACCAAACCGGTCGGCGCCGGGCCGTTCGTCTTGAAGAGCTACCAGCCGGGGGCGGAGATCGCCCTGGTGGCCAACAAGAACTACTGGGACAAGTCGGCCTACAAGCTGGGTGGCGTCGACTTCGTCCAGTTGACCGAGGGCCCCCAGCAGATAGGTGCGTTGATCGCCGGCGCCGTCGACATGATCGAGCTCATGCCCGAGGACTACGCCACCGCCAAGGCCGATTCGAACATCGGCATCGCCGTCACGCCGTCGTACCAGTACATGCTGATGCAACTGAGGGAGAACTCGCCGCCGTTCAACAACCCCGGCGTCCGGGCCGCGCTGGAGTACGCCGTGAACCGTGCCGAGATCAACAAGATCGTCCTCAAGGGGCTCGGCCAGCCCGCCTACCAGCCGTTCCCGAGCACGTCGCCCGGGTACAACCCGACGGTGGGCAACAAGTACACGTACCAACCGGCCAAGGCCAAGGCCATGCTGTCCCAGGCCGGGTACCCCCACGGGGTGGGCTTCGATCTGGTGTTCCCCGCCGGCGTGGCCGAATACCAGAGCGCGGCCGAGATCATGAAGGCCGAGCTGGCCCCGGCCGGATTCAACGTGTCCATCACCCAGGTCCCCCCGGCCGACATCCTCACCGATGTCTACGAGAACAAGGAGGCCAACGCCGTCCTCATCGAGAACTCGTCGAACGGACCCGACCTGGCCAACAACTTCGAGAGCTCCTACGAGGGCACCGGCTTCGTCTCCCAGGCCCTCGGATCGTTCAACGCGTCGGTGACGACGCTGGTCAAGAAGGCGTCGTACTCGATATCGGCATCGTTCCAGGGGCCGTACATGCAGCAGGCGTCGGCCATCGTGATGTCGCAGGGTCTCGAGATCCCCATCGCCTTCATCCCCGAGATCGTGGCCTACAACAAGATCCGTGTCGGCGGCAACGTCGTCGCTCCTATCGGGATCTGCAAGGCCAACCTGGCGGGCATCTACATCAAGAAATGACCTGAGCCCGTCTCCATGGCGTCCGGTGGGTCGTTACTCTCCTTCGTCGCACGACGACTCCTGATCACCGTTCCGCTGCTGCTCGTCATCTCGCTGGCCGTGTTCAGCCTGGTGCTCCTGCTCCCCGGCGATCCGGCGATCACCCTGGCCGGCGGGGCCCACGCCAACGGGGCCGAGGTGGCGCGGATCCGGCGACAGCTGCATCTGAACGAAGGCTTCTTGGCCCAGTACTGGATGTGGCTGACCCATGCCGTGCGGGGCAACCTGGGGCACTCCCTCTTCTCGCCGGCCAGCGTCCCGAGCTCCAATGTGGCCGACGGCATCCGGATCCGGTTCCCGGTGACGTTGAGCATCGCCGCCGGGGGGATGGTCGTGGCGGTGCTGATCGGGCTGCCCGCCGGCATCGTGGCCGGCCTGCGGCCCCGGTCGTGGGCCGATCGCGTCGTCACCGCGGTGAGCAGCGTGGGCGTGGCCATGCCCGACTTCTGGCTGGCCATGCTGCTCGTGATCCTCCTGGCCATCAAGACCCACGTTCTGCAGCCGTTGGGCTACACGCCCTTCGCCTCGTCGCCGGGGTCATGGTTCGAGCATCTCCTCATGCCGTGGCTGGCGCTCGGCTTCGGCGGGGCGGCGACCGTGGCCCGCCAGACGCGGGGCTCTCTGATCGACACCCTCGACCAGGACTACATGCGCACCGCCCTGGCCAAGGGCCTGAAACCCGTCCGGATCATCGGCAAGCACGCCCTCAAGAACGCCATCAGCCCGGTGGTGACGATCGTGGGCATCCAGTTCGGGTATCTGCTCGGTGGGACCTTCATCATCGAGAACATCTTCTCGTTGCCCGGGATCGGCGTCTACATGATCACCGCCATCGGCGACAAGGACCTGCCCGTCGTCCAGGGCGTGGCCCTTCTCACGGCCGTGCTGTTCGTGATCATCAATCTCATCGTCGACATCATCTACGCCTACTTGAACCCCAAGGTCCGACTGGCATGAGCACGATCCTCCCCCCGGGTAGCGGCGACCCCATCGTCGTGAGCTCGGCCACGGTGACCGAACCGGAGCGGGGATCCGCCGACGCCGCCCCCGAGCGCCACGGCGGCGCCCTGCGGCGCTTCGCCGGCGACAAGATGGCCATGGGGGGGCTGATCTTCATCGTCGGTGTGATCGTCATGGCCATCGCCGCGCCGCTGCTCGCCCCCGACGGGCCGAACACCCAGAACCTTCTCTTCATCAACGCCGGGCCGTCGGGGGCGCATTGGCTGGGGACCGACGATCTCGGGCGCGACATCCTGAGCAGGCTCATCTTCGGCGCCCGCCCGCCGTTGCGGGCCGCCTTCCAGATCGTCGGGGGCGCCCTCGTCCTCGCCGTCCCCCTGGCCCTGGTGGCCGGCTTCCTGCGCGGCTGGGTGGACACGGTGGTCATGCGGGCCATGGACGCCCTGTTCTCCTTCCCCCCTCTCGTCCTGGCCCTGACCGTGGCCGCCCTGCTCGGCCCCAACCTGAACGACGCCTCCATCGCCATCGCCATCGTGTTCGTGCCGAGCTTCGTCCGGCTGATCCGGGGCGAGGTGATAGCGGTCCGGGAGGAGAACTACGTCGAGGCGGCCCGGGCCACCGGCGTGGCGCCGGGCCGGTTGATCCGCACCCACATCCTGCCCAACGTGGCGTCCCCCCTCATCATCCAGGCCGCCCTGGCCCTCGGCTACGCCATCCTCATCGACGCCGGATTGAGCTTCCTGGGCGTGGGCGAGCAACCCCCGACGGCCAGTTGGGGCTTGATGCTCACCGAGGCCTACCAGTCGATCTTCCAGTCACCGCTCACCCTCGTCTATCCCGGTCTGGCCATCCTCCTCACCGTGCTGGCGTTCAATCTGGTTGCTGACGGCCTACGCGATGCGCTCGGACGCGAGCGCTTCGGAGCGAAGCCGTCGTCACGCCACGCCGGCCCCCGCCGGGCGTTGCGCATCGCCGCCCGAGCGGTCCGGGCCACCGACGATGGGCAGTCCCCGCCGACCGACGGGCAGCCGACGCCGGAGCTCTTGACCGTCGAGCACCTCCGGGTCGAGTTCGCCACCCGGGACGGGTGGCTACCGGTGGTGGACGACGTCGGCTTCGGCGTCCTCCCCGGACGGACGCTCGGACTCGTCGGTGAGAGCGGCTCGGGAAAGACCGTCTCGGCGCTGGCCATCATGGGACTGCTCCCGAGACGTGAGAGCCGCGTCCCGGTGGGCTCGGTGCACTTCGCCGGGATGGACCTCACCCGGCTGAGCGCCGAGAGGATGAGGAGGATCCGCGGGAACGACATCGCCATGATCTTCCAGGAGCCGATGACGAGCCTCAATCCGGCGTTCACCGTGGGGAACCAGATCGCCGAGCAGGTCCGGGCCCACCGGGAGGTGGGGCGCGCCGAAGCATGGGCACGCGCCGTGGACATGCTCGACCAGGTGGGGATCCCGGACCCGGGACGCCGGGCCCGTGACTATCCCCACGCCTTCTCCGGTGGGATGCGCCAACGGGTCATGATCGCCATGGCCCTGTCGTGCGAACCGAAGCTGCTGATCGCCGACGAGCCCACCACGGCGCTCGACGTCACCACCCAGGCCCAGATCCTCGAGCTCCTGGCCTCCCTGCAGCAGCAACGGCAGATGGCCCTGATCTTCGTCACCCACGACCTCGGCGTCATCGCCGACATCGCCGACGAGGTCGTGGTCATGTATGCGGGCCAGGTCGCCGAGCGGACCGCCGTGGCCGAGCTCTTCGACCGCCCCCGCCACCCCTACAGCGAGGCGCTGCTCGCCTCCATGCCCCAGTTGGCGCCTCCCGGGAGCGCCTTGAAGGTCATCGCCGGTCAGGTGCCCCGCCCCGACGAGGTGGTCGCCGGGTGCCGGTTCGGACCGCGCTGCGACTACGCCACCGACCAATGCCGGGCCGGGCCGGTGGCTCTGGTGCCGGCGACGACGTCACCGGGCCTCGTCCGGTGCGTCCGTCAGAACGATCTCTCGCTGTCCGGCGTGGGCGGTCTCCGGTCGGCGCCGGGGACACCGGCCGCCGACGCCGGCGCCGAGGCGGAGCCACTGCTCGACGTCACGGCGTTGAAGATGACCTTCCCCGTCCGCACCGGCCCGCTGCGGCGTGTCACCGGGGCGGTGAAAGCCGTCGACGGTGTGGATCTCCGGGTGCCGGTCGGACGCACCCTCGGCCTGGTCGGCGAGAGCGGTTCGGGCAAGTCCACGCTGGCCCGGCTGATCCTGCGTCTCGTCGACCCCTCGGACGGTGCCATCGTCCTCGACGGCGCCGACCTGACACGACTGGGTGGTCGTGAGCTGCGGCACACCCGGCGGTCCATGCAGATCGTCTTCCAGGATCCGTACTCCTCGCTCGACCCCCGCATGCGCGTGAACGACATCGTGGGCGAACCGCTCGAGATCTACGACGGGATGACGGGCGGCGAGCGCGACGAGCGGGTGGCCGAGCTCCTCGATCAGGTCGGCCTGGGCCGCTACGCCCTGTACCGGCGACCGCACGAATTCTCCGGAGGTCAGCGCCAGCGGATCGCCATCGCCCGGGCGCTCGCCCCCGGGCCCCGGCTCCTCGTCTGCGACGAGCCGGTGAGCGCGCTGGACGTGTCCACCCAGTCCCAGGTCATCAACCTCCTCACCGACCTGCAGGCCCGCCTCGGGCTGGCCTTTCTCTTCATCGCCCACGACCTGTCGGTGGTGCGCCACATCAGCGACCGGATCGCCGTGATGTACCTGGGCCGGATCGTCGAGGAGGGCCCGGCCGAGGAGGTCTATCTGCGACCGCGCCATCCGTACACCGAGGCGCTGTTGTCGGCCATCCCCGTTCCCGACGTGCACCGCCCGGCGGGCACCGAGCGCATCGTGCTCACCGGCGAGGTGGCCAACCCCCTCGACCCGCCCGGGGGCTGCACCTTCCACACCCGCTGTCCGTACGCCATGGAGATCTGCTCGTCGGTGGAGCCTCCGCCCGTCACCACGGCGGTGGGGACCACCGTCCGTTGCCACCTCCACACCAGTGGCCCCGTCCTCGGCGGGGAGCCGGTGACGGGCCTGTCGCCCCCGCGGTGACGGGGCCCTACCGCAGCGCCACGTCGTCGAGGTACTCGTCCTTCCAGTGGGTGAAGCGCTCCGAGGGGAGCTGCAGGCAGTGTGTGGGACGGAGGGTGTCGACGAAGGACCGGTCGTGGCTGACGGCCACGATCGTTCCCGGCCAGCGGCTCAGCATCTCCCCCACCGCCACGGTGGAGGCCGGGTCGAGGTTGTTGGTCGGTTCGTCGAGAACGAGCACGTTGGCCTGACCGGCGGCCAGCATGGCCAGACCGAGCTTGGCCCGCTCGCCGCCCGACAGGGTGGTCGGCATCTGGTCGACCAGCTTCCCCGACAACCCGAAGGATCCGAGAAGGGCGCGGCGCTCGGTGATCGACTTCAGGATGGAGTCGTCGATGTTGTCGAGGGTCGTCCGGGTGGGGTCCACCTGCTCGTGTTCCTGGGCGAAGTAGCCGAGGGCGACGTTGACCCCCAGCTCCACCGCACCGGCCGACGGTTTCTGCACGCCGGCCAGGCAGCGCAGCAGGCTCGACTTGCCCGCCCCGTTGCGACCGATGACGACGACCCGGTCGCCGCGGCCCAGCGAGAAGGCGATGTTCCTGAGGACCGGCTCCGGGCCGTAGGCGACACCGAGGCGGGAGACGGCCAGGGGCGTGGCGGCCGAACGCCGGGGTTCGGGCAGGGAGAACCGGGTGGTCCGCTCCCGCTTGTCGACGACCGTCCGCGTCGACTCGAGCCGTCCCACCCGGGTGTCGAGGGACCGGGCGATGCGGGCCCGGCGGACGGTGCTCCCCCGCATCGAGTCGGCCAGGGTGGTGAGCCGGTTGATCTCGCGGCCCTCCAGGGCGGCCGACCGCTCGCGCTGCGATTGGTCGGCGGCCAGCTGGGCCCGGTAGCTCGTATAGGTCCCCTTGTACTCCCGCAGCGAGGCGTCGGCCAGATGCAGGACCTTGGTGATGGCCCGGTCGAGGAGCTTGATGTCGTGGCTGATCACCAGGAGGGCGCCGTTGTAGCGCTCCAGTTCGTCCATGAGCCATTTCTTGGCGCCCAGGTCGAGGTGGTTGGTCGGCTCGTCGAGGACCATCGTGTCGGGTTGCTGGAACAGGACGCGGACGAGGTCGAGTCGGCGCCTCTGGCCCCCGGAGAGGTCGGAGATGTCCTCGAGGAGAAGGTCCTGGCGCAGACCGAGTCCCTCGGAGAGGCGGGCGATCACACCTTCCACCTCGTAGCCGCCGTTCTCCCGGAACTGCTCCTCGAAATCCGAGAACCGCTCGATGGCGTCGGCCGTCGGGTCGTCGGCCATGGCCTTCCGGGCCCGGGTGAGGCCGTCGTCGAGGACGTCGAGCCCGCGGGCCGACAGGACGTGGGAGAAGCCGGTGGGGTCGAGACCCAGGCCCTCCGGCGCCGGGACCTGGGGGAGAAAGCCCACCGTGCCCCGCGTACGGGCATTGCCACTGACCCGGACACCGGGCGCCGGCACGCCCAGGACGGCGGACACGAGCGTCGACTTGCCGGTGCCGTTGCGCCCGACGAGTCCGACCTTCTCACCCGAGCCGACGGTGAACGACGCGTCGCGTAGAAGGACCCGGTTGCCGATCTCGATGGTGAGGGAGGATCCGACGATCATGGTTCTGGGGCTTGGTCGTTCCCCCGGGGAAACCTATCCGGCGCGCCGCTGCGGCTGGTGCTTGCGGCCGTGGACGACCGGGCGCCGGCGGCGGCGCGGTGCGGTGGCGTGGCCCGATCCGCCCACCGCGGCGGCCGTGGCGGGGACGGGCGACCGCCCGAGCGGCTTCTGGCGGCGCGACACGGCGGTGTCACCGGTCGGGAGGGTCGACAGGTCGGGACCGACGATCCCGCCGGGGACGCCGAGATCGCGTTGGAGCTGCTTGACGGCTTTGGCCTTGTCCGGGGTCACGAGCGACACCACGATCCCCGTGGCCCCCGCCCGCGCCGTGCGCCCGGACCGGTGGACGTAGTCCTTGGCGTCGGCCGGCGGATCGAAGTGGACGACGGCGGCCACGCCGTCGACATGGATGCCGCGCGCCGCCACATCGGTGGCCACCAGCGCGACGGCATGACCGGCGGCGAAGGAGGAGAGGGCCCGCTCCCTCTGGGCCTGGCTGCGGTCCCCGTGGATGGCCACCGCCCGGATGCCCCGGGCGATGAGCTGGCGCGCCGTGCGGTCGGCGGAGTGCCGCGTCCGGCAGAACACGATGGTGGGACCCGACACGGCGGCGATCTGCGCCGTCATCTCGGCGCGGTCGGTCGACTCGACACGCCAGAAGTAGTGCTCGGTATGCGCGTCCTCCTCGGCGCTGCCGACCAGCTCGTGGCGGACCGGGTGACGCTGATAGCGACGCACCAGGACGTCGACGGCGCCGTCGAGGGTGGCCGAGAAGAGCAGGGTCTGGCGGGTGTCGGGGGTCTGGTCGAGCAGTCGGCGGACCTCGGGGAGGAATCCCATGTCGGACATCCGGTCGGCCTCGTCGACGACCACGATCCTGACGGCGTCCAGCCGGATGTGCCGTCCCTGGATGAGGTCGGCGAGACGGCCCGGGCAGGCCACGGCGATGTCGACACCGCGGGTGAGCGCCTTGATCTGGCGGTCGTACCCGACGCCCCCGTAGAAGGTGGCGACCCGCTTGCCCCGGACGTTGGCCAGCGTGGCCAGCTCGGCGGCCACCTGCGAGCAGAGCTCGCGCGTCGGCGTCAGCACCAGCACCTGTGGTTGACGGGGCTTGGCCGGCGAGGCGTCGAGGCGGGCCACGGCGGCGATCCCGAAGGCGAGGGTCTTCCCCGAGCCGGTGGGCGCCTTGCCACAGAGGTCCCGGCCGGCCAGGGCGTCGGGGATGGCCACGGCCTGGATGGGGAACGGCTCGGTGATCGAACGGCGGGCCAGAGCGGCCACGAGATCGGACGGGACGCCGAGATCGGCGAAGGAGGGGGGCATGATCGCGCTTTCGTGCGGAGGGAATACCTGCCGCGACGATTCGCGTATCAGGACGGCCCTTAGTTTAGCGGGTCGAGCCGCCTTTCCCGACCATGGCGGCCGGACGACCCCGTTCAGACGACCGTCACGAGCGTGCCGTAGGTCAGGGAGGGCCAGACGAAGGCGGCCGCCGCGTAGGGCAACTCCACGCACCCGAGGCTCTGGGGGCTGCCGTAGCTGGCCCGGGCGATGTAGTGGACGGCGTCGCTCCCGTGGAAGTACGCCACCCACTGGACGGGATCGGCGTAGGACCCCCCACCGGGGTCCGTTCCCGTCATGATCTGGGCCCGCAGGCGCTCGTAGACCGGCCACGTCCCTTGCGGGGTGGCCGCCCCCGATCCCCCCGTGTTGGCCGCCGACACGCTGATGACGGCACCGTCGTGCCACACGGTCAGCGTTTCGGGAAGGTTCTCGTTGGCCAGGGCGTAGGTGTACCCGTCGGGGTTGGCCGCCGCCGCCGGATCGGCGGCGGCGGCCTCCAGGGCCGTCGTCTCGGCCGGCGAGATGTTCCCGTCGAGGGGGAGCCCCACGTGCGCTTCGAAGGCCGTGACGGCCCCCCGGAGGACGGCAGTGTCCTGGCCCGGGGCCCACAGCGCCTTCAGGGTGGGCGGATCCGCCTGCCACCGCCAGACGAATCCGGCCGGTGTCCACTCCACGGGGAGATACCCGAGAATGGCCAACAGCTCCTGCTGGCCGAGCACGCTCGACGCCGGTGCCGTCTGGCTGTAGGCCACCCAGTACCCGCCGGGACGGGCCGCCATGGCGGTGGCCGGGGCCTCGACCGATCCACCGGTCCCGGAGCCGACGAACGGTGCGTCGCCGAAGGAGAAGATCCCGCCGTCGGAGGCCACCGTCCAGTAGCCGCCGCCGTCGGTGGTGGCCGCCATGCC
>Ga0209415_10006007_pt1 | contig 21708 bp, 15 predicted proteins | sample PeaSoiSIISIP2007_FD_187696 | JGI IMG/M metagenome (GOLD analysis project Ga0209415, IMG submission 187696) | Peat soil microbial communities from Weissenstadt, Germany - SII-SIP-2007 (SPAdes) (version 2) | ecosystem: Environmental > Terrestrial > Soil > Wetlands > Peat | place: Germany... | reverse complement strand
GTATTCACCTTTTGCTGAGCGGGCCATTGGGAGACCACGAGCGATCTACCTTGAGGCGAGCCGCAGTGCCCATCCTTTACTCGCACTGGGAGGGCTTTGCAAAACAGGCTGCAGAGGTTTATTTGGAATTGGTCTCGCGGCAGAAGCTTCGCTATCGCGAACTTAAGACCAATTTTCTCGCGATCGCGTGCCGGGCCACTGTGAACGAGGCCGCGCGGGCAAGAAGTGCTTCAGTCTGTACACAGCTCGTTGACTTCCTGGTGTACAATCAAGACCACCGGGCAAAATTCTCAGTTGGCGGCGCGATTGATACGGAGTCAAACCTGGATTCTGGAGTTCTCCGGAACCTGCTTCTAACGATCGGTTTGACACTGGATAGCTTTTGGGACGGCAAGTACCTGTTGATCGACGGTAGCTTACTCAAGAACCGCAATGATATCGCACACGGAGCCGCGGCCCAGATTGATCAGGCAACGTACGATCAATTGCACGACCTTGTTTTGGAGATGCTTGACCAAGTGAAGACCTGTATTGAGAATGCCGCCGTCTCTAGATCATATCTAAGGTCGTGACTACCAGGGCAGAAGGCCCATGAAACTGATACCGGAACTTGCTTTTTCGCCGCGCCGCCGGTTATTGACGCGATGCGGGAGAGGGACGACTGGTTTCTGGCCGTATTCATCTGGCAGATGGGGTAGCGCAGCGCGTCAGCGTGGCACACGCGTAGGATGAGGTCCCACCATTTCGTGGAGGGGAGTTTCGGGGTCGGCGGTGGTGAAAGGCCTGGCCGGTGCGGAACCAACTCCGGCGGCAGCCCTCGGCGGCGGACGCCGCGCATTTCGTTGCCGTACCAAGCATTCAACGACGCGTTCGGCATCGGCTAGGCGGAGAAGCCGTGGAAGGTGCGCCTGCTCTTTGCCAAAGAGGTTGCCACATACATTCGGGAACGGGTGTGGCACCCTAGCCAGCAACCGCGCGAGCGGCGGGGCGGGCGCCTGGAAATCCAGCGGCAGACCTGAGGGCGCAAGGAGCTGACGCGGTGGATTCACTCCTCGATGCCGCAGGTTCGGGTGCTTGCTCCGCGCCAGCTGAGGGAGCGCCTGAAGCAGAGGATGACCCAGGGTCTCGCGAATGTGGGGTAAGGAGGCGAAATCGACACCATCGATATTAAAACGTGAGTTGTTTCGATGCAGCTACTTACGTCAGTAACCCCCGAACACGGAGAGCAGAAGGAAATGGTTTGGTCTTTTGCCGCCCAGCTTCGTTGGTCGCTCGCTACCTATGCGCGGATGTGCGCCTCGCTCGCGCCTTGCTGGCCGGCAAAATCCCGGCGGCTTCTTGCCACCTTTATTTCTTGACGGTTCCTCAGGACCTTCTCTGCCCAGGCAAAGCGCGCTCGCGCTCGAGGGCTGCCAGCCCACTCTTCGGGTTATTTCAAAAGTTGCGGCTCATATTTGGCCCAAAGGCGCCGGGACAGCGCCAGTGAATCCCCTCGCGGCCGCGCGGAATAGCTTTCGTGCCCATCGGCCCACTGGAGTTCCCACTGCTGGAGTTCGCGGTCAAAGGCCGGCTGATCGAAGGCGCCACCCGCGGCGAGAGCGGCGGCCAGCGCCGCATAGAACTTTTCCCAGCGCTTCAGATAAAAGCCGTTCAACATCCCCGACCATTCGCGGCGAGAGTAATCCCGGATCAGCGGCTGCTCTCCCCACATCGTGATGACGCGTCGCGCGTTCCACTCAAGGCGGTCCTGCTCTTGCCGGTTCTTCCCCCAACGCCTCGCGTCGCGGAGCCAGCGGCCGAGCAGATACTCGGGGCGGGTCGCGAGTAACTCGTCCAGGTCGCGGATCAGTTCCAACATGCGTCCGGCAGCGGTTTGGAAGCGGGCGCTATCCCGGGCCCGCCAGGCCTCGATCGCCTGGCGATGAAGCTCAGCCGAATAGTTGGCCAGCACCTGGCGGGTTACCGCGACCAAATTGAATAAAAACGCATCCGAGGGCGGTGATGGTTGAGCCGCGCCGAGCAAGTGTTTCCAGGCCTGCATGAGCCTTTCGTTACTGTAGGGCGGGTCGACGGCAGACGCCAAAGACGGCGCCCGCGTAAAAGCCGGCGCCACCTCGTGCTGTCCGGAGAAGGCGCTGTCCTTGAGGATGGTCCAGGCGGCTTCAGAATCCGCCTCGGCCCGGCCGTCGACGCGCCGGGCGTAATCGCGCACCCAGTCCTCGAGATTCACGGGCCCTGAGCGCCAGGATTGCTCGAAGAGGAAATCGAAAATGATGGGGTTGTAATCGAGGCCCTCGTTGACAAAGCCGATGCCGCTGAGTCGCGCGGCGAGCGGAGCGCGGCGGGCGGCGGGCAGGTCTTCATGGATGCGGCTGAGGGCGCCGCCCAGGTAAACGCAGTCGCCAAAATTCTGCAGGGCGCACCAGGCCCAGGGCTTGCCGCAGAACGCGCGCGTTCGGTTCCACACGGGCGTGACGTCGCAGAAGAGATCCAGCACGAGCATCTGCGCATCCGGCACGGCATTTAAGAAGGCTTCGATGCGCGGCTGGGTCCAGAATTGAGCCTGGTTGAAAAAGGTCCAGCCCTGCAGCACCCACACCGCCTGGGGATCGACCCGCGCCATGCCCTGGTAGATGGCGCGGCCGGTGGCCGCTAGAAAACTGGTTTCCCCGCTGGGCGGAGTCATTTCGATGAAGGTGTCCGCGGCATAGAGGTGGTCGGTGCCGAAGAGGCGTTGTTGTTCCTCGAGAAAGGTGGCGGCGAATTGGGGGAATAGCGGGTCCAAGGGATCGAGCATGAGCGTCTCCCATTCAGCCCAGCGCACCCGATGCAGGCGGGCCTTAGGGAAACGCTTGCCGGTCGCCGGCGGCACGTGACCGGTAAACCCCTGCAGCACCGGCGTCATCCCCAGGGCGCGCTCCCGGGCCAGGATGCGTTTTTGCAGCGCCGCGTGGCGCTCGACCCAGGACTTGGGCAGCGGGCCGCCCCAGCCGTCCAGGCAACCCATCCAGCCGAAAGGCAGATACGGCGGCCCGGCCAGGAACTCGCTCAGGTCGGTGTCGGAAAAGCCCAGCCGGTTGCTCGCCGCGCGCCACACCGCCTCCTGGCCGGTGACCGCTAAGGGCGCATTAACGCCGTTTAAGGCCATCCAGTCGATCAGTCCTTGCCATTGCGCCCAGTCGTACCACGGAAGCGAGTAGCCGAAACAGCAATAGTTGAGAAAGTAACGCCAACGATCCCGGCTCACCTGACGCACCTTGGGCTGAACGGGCGGCAACGGGTCGGGAAGGTCCATCTGACGTTCCTTCAGTGAGCAGTGACACTGGCAATAGTACTTCAGATACCAGTTCAACGCCGCGCCCACCGCAACGCCGCTGTTGCCGCGCAGGACAATTTTTCCCCCGCGACTTTCGATTTCGAAAACATCCCGGCCCTGGTCTGTGGGAATCGGTTCGACGACGATCGATTTCGCCCGTTGAGGCACGATCCTCGCGACCAATTCACGGGCGGCGCCAAGCTGGTCACCCGGGTTGGAGTTCGGTTCAGCAGCGCCGGCAGGGATAATCCCCCCGGGCCTTCCAACCGTGACGGAGAGGCTAAAGATGGCCATGACGCAGAGGTGAAAACGGCGGCTCATGCGGCCCGAGCGTATTGGCTTCCGGGGCAATGGCAATCTCAATTGAGCGCAGACAGGGCGAATGACCAGGGCGGTTGACAAAGTCGCCTTCTGGAGTGCGCCGGCAGAGCGAAGCGGCGACGGCGCTTTCGAACGCCGGGGACGTCCGACAACATCAGACTCCCCAAGCAAAGCGGCGTCGCGCTTCGCTTGCCGCCGCACTCCAAAGGCGCGCGCCCGAGACGGCTCGACGGACTTTGTCACTGGCCCTGGGGCGCGCGCGCCGCATTGACAAAGGCCATTGAACCGCGCCATAAATTCCCTATGCAAGCCGCACCGAAGAACCGACACCCGCTCCGCGCGATACTCGCCCTCCTGGCCGGCCTCGCTTCCCCAACCGTCATCCAGGCCGCTCCCAGCGGCGATTTCACCCTAGAGACACGCGACCAGATCGCCCTGCAAGCGACTCCTTTTCCACTCAGTGACGTCCGCCTGCTCGACGGGCCGTTCAAGCGCGCGCAGGAGCTGGACCGCCAATACCTGCTCCGGCTCGACGCGGACCGTTTGCTGCATACGTTTCGGCTCAACGCCGGCCTGCCCTCGAGCGCCAAGCCTTACGGTGGCTGGGAGGCGCCGCAATGCGAGCTGCGCGGACACTTCGTCGGGCACTATCTGTCGGCTTGCGCGCTGATGTACGCCAGCACCGGAGATGAGCGGGTCAAGCAGCAGGGCGCCGCCGTCGTGGAAGGCCTGGCGGCGTGCCAGGCGAGGTTTCCCAGCGGGTACTTGAGCGCTTACCCGGAGGAATTCATCGCTCGGGTGGAGAAAGAGCAGCGCGTCTGGGCGCCGTACTACACGCTGCACAAGATCCTCGCCGGGTTGCTCGACATGTATGCTCTGTGCGGGAACCCACGGGCCCTCGAGGTGGCGAGGAAGTTCGGCGACTGGGCCATCGCGCGCAACGCCCGGCTCACGGATGAGCAGATGCAGCGGATGCTCGGCAACGAGCACGGTGGCATGAACGAGTGCCTTGCCAACCTTTACGCGCTCACTGGCGAGGAGAAGTATCTGAAGCTGGCTCTTCGCTTCAATCATCAGGCGCTCCTAGGCCCGTTCTCCCGCCGCGAGGATAACCTCACCGGCAAGCACGCCAACACTCAGTTCCCCAAGTTCATCGGCGCGGCCCGCGAGTATGAATTGACGGGAGACGAAGCGTTGCACACCGCGGCCAGCTTTTTTTGGAACACGGTGGTCAAGGAACGCTCCTACGTGATTGGGGGCAATAGCGATGGCGAGATGTTCACCCCCAAGGAGAAGCTGTCCACCGCGCTCGGGCCCAGCACCACCGAGACCTGCAACACCTATAACATGCTCAAGCTCACCCGCCACGTCTTCTGCTGGAGCCCCCGGGTCGAATGCGCCGACTACTACGAGCGCGCCCTTTACAACCACATCCTCGCCTCGCAAAACCCCGAGGACGGCATGATGTGCTATTACGTCCCGCTGCGCTCAGGCTCGACCAAGGCCTACTGCGACACCGAGAACTCGTTCTGGTGCTGCACTGGCACCGGCATAGAAAACCACGCCAAGTATGGTGACTCCATCTATTTCCACAGCGGCGATTCCACACTCTACGTGAACCTGTTCATCGCCTCCGACCTCGATTGGAGGACCCGCGGGCTCAAGCTCCGCCAGGAGACCTTGTTCCCGGCCGCGAACACCACCCGGCTCACGTTCACTTGCGAGCAGCCGGCGCCACTCGAGTTGAAGCTCCGCTGGCCGTCGTGGGCGAGCCGCGGTTACGCGGTATCGGTCAACGGCCGCAGCCAGGAACTCTCGGGCGCGCCCAGCTCCTGGGTCACACTCGAGCGCGCTTGGAAAAGCGGTGACACCGTGGCCGTGACGATGCCTTCCAGCCTCCGCGTCGAGGGGTTTGCCGATAACCCGGACCGATTTGCCTTTCTGAACGGGCCCATCGTCCTCGGTGCGCAGGTGGACCCGGGGAAACCGTTCCCGGCTATTGTCGCCGACGGGCGGGTGCGGACCATCGAGGCGCTAACCCCTGCGGCCAGTCCGAACACTTTCACGGGCTCGCCGGAGGTGTTCCGGACTTCCCGCTCCTCGGGCGGCGTCACGTTGGAACCGTTCTACGCGATGTACGGCGGCCGGCACTACGAGGTCTATTTCGACCGCTTCTCGCCCGCGCAGTGGAAGGAGAAGGAAGCGGATTATGCAGCCGAGTTGGCCCGCCAACGCGACCTCGCGGCGCGTTCGGTGGACTCCGTGGTGCCCGACGGCGAACAGAGCGAGCGCGACCATGCGATGCACGGCGAGCGCACCGCGGCGGGCGACTTCGGCAACCGCAGGTGGCGCCATGCAACCGAGGGCGGCTGGTTTTCGTGGCAGTTGAAAGTGCTGCCCGGCCAGCCCCAGGAACTCCGTGTCACCTACTGGGGCGGCGATCGCGGCAATCGCGTGTTCGATATCCTCGTGGACGACCAAAAGCTCGCCACCCAGAGCCTCGAGAACAACCAACCCGACAAGTTCTACGACGAGGTTTACCGTCTGCCCGACGACCTGCTCAAAGGCAAGCAGACCATCACGGTCAAATTTCAGGCGCATCCCGGCGCCTGGGCCGGCGGCGTATTTGGCGCCCGCGTGATGAAGGCAGAGACTCCAAAGTGACCCCGCACGAGGCCCAAGGGTGTTCCGAACAAATGCAGGAGACGATCCCGCCGAGGCGGGATTTCGGCCGCCTGGGACGTCCGGGAACTCCAGCCGCTGCCCGAGCCAAAGCGGTGTCGCGCTTCGCTTGCCGCCGCACTCCAAAATGGCCTGTCCGATGCCCCTTTCACGGATTGCCTGGGATTCTCTTATTCGCGGATGGGGACCGTGCGTGGGCTTTGGCTGCGGTCCAGCGGGCTTTCATGGCGGCAGCGATTCTCCTCCTGGCGGCGACGCGCAATTTACGGACTGCCGGCCGGTCTCGGCCCGCTTTTGGTTTGGCTTTCGCCCATCTCGCCCGCGCCAGGTCCGCAAACTTCGCTCTAGCCGCGCGGCTTGCGGTTTGTCTCACCCGTTTCGGAGGTTTCGCCGTTGCCTCTGGTGGCGGCGCCGCAATGACCGGCTGATTCAGGGTATCGGCTGGTTCAGGGGTTGAAACGTCCGCCTGGTCCGAGGCCGGCGTGGCGGCGGCCAATTCGATGCCAAAGACGTCCGCGATCTCAGTTTCGCTCATCGCCGGGGCGCCTTGCGCGCGGGCGGACTGGCGCACAGTTTCGGCGGCGGAGGCCTTGCTGATAAGGTCCGCCGGGTCCACGCCGCGCAGGAGGAAGAGCAATTCGGGGCGCAGATCCAGCCGCGCGCCGACGCCATAGAGCGAGGCGGCGACATGCTTGCAGAGATCGGCCCAGTCCGGGCAGGAGCAGTCCAATTCGATTTCCTTTGGCGCCGGAAAAAGTCCTCGTTCGGGGCGGGTCACGATTTGCATAACCGACGAGGAAAGTTTGCCTTGGAGCAATTCCAGGAGGGAATCAATCTTTCCGGCGCATTCGGTTTGGATTGATTTCCAGAGGCTGGCGGCGAGCGGCTTGATTTTGATTTCGATCCTGTAAAGGCTCGAGCCTGAAACCCGGGCGGTCACTTTGCCCTGGCTTATCTGGAGGTCGACCACCGAGCCATTGCGAACATAGGTGCGGCCGCGCGGCAGGCGGTTGGCATAGTCGCTGTAGGCCTCCAAATTGTCGCACCAGGCCTGGCCCCAGAAGGTACTGGCGATCTGGCGGGTTTGCAGCAGGACAGGCGAGGAGGCCTGGCCGTTCTTTTTGGCCAGTTTTGCCAATTCACGCGCGGCCCGGGCGCGGCGTTCGGCCACCGGCACGTAGGGGCGCCAGCCAAAGTTCCAGCTCATGTGCTTTGTTCGAAAAGGGTCATCAGCGTTCGCCAGGGGTTTCTAATCTCCGGCGGCAGCTTTTATATCCAGGGCCACAAAGCGAAGCAATTCGGAATTGTTCATTTCCGTCATCAATCGTTCCGCGCCTTCGCCTAAAATGTCGTCGGCCAACGCGGTCTTGCCGGCGATGATGTCGTGGATTCGTTCCTCGAGCGTGCCGCGACAGGTGAATTTGTGAACCATGACGTTGCGCTTTTGGCCGATGCGGAAGGCGCGGTCGGTGGCTTGGTTTTCGACGGCTGGATTCCACCAACGGTCAAAATGGATAACGTGGGTGGCGGCGGTAAGATTGAGGCCGGTGCCGCCGGCTTTGAGCGAGAGGACAAAAAAGGGCGGACCGCCGTCGCGTTGAAAGGCATCCACCAACTCCTTGCGCTTCGAGACCGGCGTTCCACCGTGAAGAACCACGCCGGATTGGCCAAAGACGGATTCCAAGAAGCGCGCCAGCGGGTCCGTGACCTCGCGGTATTGGGTGAATACCAAGACTTTCTCCTGCTTGGAGGCGATTTCCTCGCACAATTCGCGGAGGCGATGGAATTTGCCGCTGTCCGCCGGGGAGTAGGCCCCATCGCCGAGCCATTGGGAGGGATGGTTGCAGATTTGTTTGAACCGGGTAAGGAAGGCCAGGATGATGCCACGGCGTTGGATGCCTTCGACTTCGGGCGCATCGAGCCGCTCGGCCAGTTCATTGACGGACTGCTGATAGAGCGCGGCTTGGCGGCGGGTCAGCGGGCAAAACGCGGTCATTTCGGTTTTTTCCGGCAAATCGCTGATGATGCGCTTGTCGGTCTTGAGGCGGCGCAAGATGTAGGGCCTGACCAATCGGCGCAGCGGGGCGAACTGGTTTTGATCTTTCTGAGAGAAGCTTTTCAAAAACGCCGCGAACTCCTTGGCGCCGCCCAACAGACCGGGACAAAGGAAATCGAAGAGCGACCACAAATCCGAAAGGCGGTTTTCGATGGGCGTGCCGCTGAGGGCGATGCGATGCCGGCAGCGCAGCTCCTTGACCGCGCGGCTCTGACGCGCGCCGGCATTTTTAACGGCCTGGGCCTCGTCAAGAACCACGACGTTCCACGGCGCTTCCTTGAGCCAGGCCAGGCGAACCGCCATCGAGTAGCTGGTGATGACCAGGTCGTTGCCGGCCAGCGCCGCGTCCGGGGTTTTGGCCACGGCAGCGAGTTTTTCATTTGAGGTTTCCGCCGGATGCGCATAGAAGACCGAGAGTGACGGCGCAAACTTCTGGATTTCGGCCCTCCAATTGGCGATGAGCGAAGCGGGCACAATCAGCAAGCTCGGCCCGATCACACCAAGGGTTTCCGCCGCCGGGCGTCCGCGCCTGAGCGCCAGCAAGAGCGACAGGACTTGGATCGTTTTGCCCAAGCCCATGTCGTCAGCCAGGCAGGCGCCGAGTCCCAACTTATTCATGAACCAGAGCCAATGCGCGCCTTGACGCTGATACGGACGCAACTCGGCCCGCAAATCCGGTCCAGGGTCGGACTCAGTGGAAACTTCGGGTCGCTGCATATCGTCGAGCAGCTTTTGCAATTGCCGGCCCGCGATCACGCTCGACCAATCGGCGCGGGCCGTCTCGGTTTCCGCTTCGGCAGCTTCGCCGGGGTGAAAACCCGACAATAACCGCAGTCCCTCTAAAAGCGGCAAGCCGCCCGGCGCGGCGGCGGATTGGACTTTCTTCCAGTGTTCGAGCACTTGCTCGAGTTTGTCCTTGTCCACTTCGACCCATTTGCCCTTGAGCAACGTCAGACCGCTGGTGGATTGGAGGATCGCCTTCAATTCCGATTCCGTGAGCGGTTCTCCCTCGAGCGAGACGCCCACGTGGAAATCCAACAGGCTGTCCCGGCCAAGGAGATTGCCTCTGGCCTCGCCAATTCGCACGCTCACTTGCGGACGGGGAGGACGGCCCGCCTTCCACCAATCGGGAATGCGAACGACCAAACCGCTTTGCTCGAGGAGAGGAATCTCCTTTAAGAAAGCGAAGGCCTGTTGCGGCCGCCAGACCTGCGGATGAAAAAGGGCTCGGCTCTCCAGCAACTCCCGCGCCAGTTTGCTTTGGGCGCTGGCTTTTTGCACCGGCGAGAGCAAGGCCGCCAAGGCCGCGCGGTTTTTGGCGCCGGCGTATTCTTCGAGCGCCCGGCCCAGCGGCAGGTGCTGCACCTTGCCCTGCTCGGAAACGCGGTGGGTGTAGGTCGCGAGAAAGGCAAAGGGATAGGCCGGGTTGCGCTTGTTTTCAGCCAGGTGGAAGGTGACGCGGCCGACGGCGTTCCAGGTCGGGTTGCAACTCTTGAGGTAGGCCGTTGCGCCGCCTTGCGTGAGCGCGATCTGCGAGCGGGTGTGGGCCTCCAACTCACCCCACAATCGCGCGAGCACGGCGCCGTTCAGATACTCAAGACCCTTCATCGGCGGCGCGGTTTCCGCCAGCGCGAGCCAATCGTTTTCGCCGGGTCTGGCGACGCTCAGGTCAGCGGCGTCGTCCAGATTCGGATTATGGCAAAGGGCGGTGAAATAACGCCGGGCCAGCCCGCGCCAAAAGCCAAAGGTTGGCGGCAGCGGCTCATGCAAAAGCGCGGAGGCGAGTAACTCGAGCCCGCGGGCGCCCGACGCGGCAAAGGCTTCAGTGAGGCGCGTTGCGGCGGTTGGGTTGAGCTTGGGTTCCGCCTGATCGTCCGGCTCGACCACCAGATGTCCGCCGGGAGACAATGCGATTGCGTGTGACACTCCAGCCAATATAGTGCGACCTCGGGCAGTGCCGAGCGAAAAACACCTGGTTCGGCAGGTTGCTTCGGAGGGAACCTCCCAGGGTGAGGTTGCCAGCCTCAAGGCTCCGGCCTCGAGCCCCTTTCCGTGACCCGCGGCGTGGACGCGCTCGCCAAGGCCCGCAAAGGCACCGCGAACCGAAAGGTTGCCGGCGGCGGGTGGACCGTGCATTATGGGGGCATGGCTTTTCGGATTCATGACAGCGTCGTGCGCGGTGAGGTTGATAACCGCGCGAAGGGGATCGTGCGCGGCAAGATCTGGGTCGAGGGGCGCGCGGAGCCCGTGGTGCTCGAACTCGAGGGCAACGCCTGCCCGGACCTGGCCGGCTGCCGGCTGACCTTCACTAACCCGCAGGAGCGCATCGCGCATCCGCATCTCGATTCGCTTCAGGCCCTGCAGCGCGGCAGGCCGGGCGACCTCACGGCCTCGCGAAAAGTCCGGGTGTTTGATGTGCCGCTGCCGGAAGCGCTCGAGCGGATTCGGCGAGGGGAGAAGCCGGCGGAGCACCTGGCCAATAGTCTTTATCTCGAATGGTTCAGCGAGGCGAATGGGCGCGTGGTGATCGAAAGCGCGGATTATGAAGTGACGGTGTCCGCGCCCGAATGGCGGATAACGCCGGAGGAAGAGGCGGAGCGGGCCCGGCAAGCCGCCACGGGCATGTCTGAGTTCATGGCCAAGCTCACCGAAGCCATCGAGCGGCATCGGCGCGGACAGAAAGACCCCGAGGCGGAATGGAACGAGCACGATTACGAGAGGCTTCTGAAGGAGAGCGACGCGCGCACGGACAAATATCTGGAACTGCTGGATAAGTACGGCGATTCCGACGAGGCCGAGGCGCGGATCGCCAAGGAGATGGGCTGGGACAGCAGCGAGGATGAGAACGAGAACGAGGACGAACGAATGTCCGTCGAGGAGATCAATGCGATCTGCGAAGCGGCGGTGAACGAACCCCCGCCGGAACCCGAGCCGCACCGCGAAGGCATTGACTGGATTCGCACCGAGGAAGGGGATCTCTGCCACCCGCTGCAACATCGTTGCTCGGAGAGCGCGCTCAAGTTCTGGCGGCAGGCCGGCGGACCAGGTCTCGATGAGTCAGCGGACACGGATGTGCAGCAGTTCCTCTTTGAGCTGCAAACGACGGGCGCAAAACTGGCCGGAGCGTTGAACAGCATCGCCCGAGGAGCAGGCTTTCCTGACGCTGCGTTCACCATCGCCTTGCTGAAGCGCGCGCTGGATCATTTGTTCAAGTCACAGGCCGGGCTGGAGGCGGCCGCGGCGAAGAAGCTTCTGCCGGAAGGGATGATTGCGGAAGCCAGGAAGGAGTTGTTCGGCCTGCGCGAAGGCATCCTTGGCCTGATGGACGAGTTTCGCGGACGCAGAGGAGAAAAATGAAACCGCTAATAAACGCTAATGGGGCGTCATGCTTTCCGCGCTTATCAGCGAAGATTAGCGAGGATTAGCGGTTAAACCTATGAATCCAGACTGCAGCGGTCGCTAGCGGCCCAGGCCTGGGCGCGAGGGCTTTGCGGCGGGTTCACGCGGTCTCAAATTGGAGTTCGCGAGGATTGAGTTTGGGGGAGCGCTTGGACAGGGACAGAATCTCAACGCCAACGACCTGGTTTTGGTCGTTGAAATCCAGCACGACGCCGGGCGACACCTCTTGCGAGTCCACAATGGCGGAGTCGTCCAGACGCAAATAAAGGGCGTCGGCTTCGCCATCCACTTTCAATTTCATAACTTGCCTTTCATCATGCGGTCCGGCCACGACAGTCCTCGCAAGCTGGCTCAGTTGGTAGTTCATTATGCCACCGGATGCTTGGCCATCTCCGCGCCCAGCTCTCTGGTGAACTTCGGGGCATCCAGTTCGCGAACGAAGTCCTTCTTCACCGGCATCTTGTGCAGGATGTTGAGCGCCTTGGCGTAGGCGGGGCGCAGTTTCTCGAGACGCGGCTCGCCGAGCAGCACCCACAGACGGAAATCGTCCGGAGAATCTCTGAGGTTCGTGGCGCGTCCCAGCCAGCGGTTGGCCCTGTCCAGGATGGTGTCGGCGTCCTGCAAATCCATCGAGACCGGCTCAAGGAGGTTCCATTCGCCGTTCTTCCAGGCGTGGTCGAACAGGTAGTCGTAGTCCTTGGCGACGATGCGCTTGGACTGCAAACGAGCCAAGACCTGTTTTTCCTCGAGCTCCTTGCGGTAGTGTTTCCAGACGTCGTCGTCGGTGCGGCTTGGCGCCTCCGCGCGTTCCTCGTATTTCTCAACGAGGCGAACATAGAGCTGGTCTAGGGTCGCGGCGGGGTCCTCCGTGATGCCGCCGTTAGGCTCGGACCACTGAAGCGAGCTATCGTCTGGCGGCAGGATGCCGGCGGTTATCTCCATGACGGTCTTGGGGCGTCCGTCAAGCGGCAGTTCGCGGTTGAGCTTTAGCGCGAATTCCTCGAAGCGCGCCTGGATGTAACGGACGAGCGAACGCAAGTTCTCTCCGTTCACCTCCAGAAACATCTTGCTCAGCCGCCGGTAGCGCGGGTTGCAGATGGCGCTGACGTAGCTGGCTTCGGGCGCATAGAGCGCCACACCCATATTGACGAACTCGCCGGTGGCGATGTCGTGGACGTATCGAAGAACGGTGTAGGTAAAGGTCGTTTTCATCTCAAGAGCCGGTTGATCGCGGCAAAGAGCGGGTCCCGGTTTTTCCGAGCATCTCGCAGATACTCGGAAACCCGGTCAGCCGCCGTACTGTTGGATCGCCATTCATTCGGAACCGCTGCAAGATACTCTTTGAGGCGGCTGTCCGTCAAAGCTTCCCGGCAGGACCGGCGGGCGAATCGACGGTGGCCTGTTTGGTTGCGAGGTCGTTCATGGTTTACGGCGTCTCCGTCGTTTCACCTTGGGCGTTTCTGTGGCCGGGAGGGCCAATTGGTAGAACTCGTGGAGTTTGCGTCGAAGGAGCTTTTCGTCCGGCAGGCGGGTCTGATATTCGGCGATGAGGGCCGGGGAAACAGAGCGGCTGAGGGCATACTCAACAACTTCGTTGTCCTTGGTGGCGCACAGGAGCACACCGATGGAGGGACGTTCGTGGGGCTTGCGCATGTCGCGGTCAAGGGCTTCGAGATAGAACTCCATTTTGCCAAGATGCTCAGGTTCGAATCGTGTAATTTTAAGATCAAAAGCAACCAGGCAATTCAATGCCCGATTGAAAAAGAGCAGGTCGAGTGAAAAGTCCTGGCCGCCCACTTGAATCGGGTATTCGCTGCCCACGAAACAGAAGTCGCGTCCCAATTCGATGAGAAAATCCCTGAGATATTGGAGCAAGCCTCGGTGCAGGTCCTCTTCGGAGTGGCCGCCAGAAAGGTGAAGAAACTCGACCAGATACGAATCCTTGAATAGCTCAGCGGCTTGGGGGTGCAAAACTCTCACCGCTGGTGAGAGTTTTGCCGGGGAGAGGGCGATGCGCTCAAACAATGCGCTGTCGATCTGTCGTTCGAGTTGGCGCTTGGCCCAATGTTCGCGCGCCGCAAGTCGCGGGTAAAACTCACGTTCTTCCGAACGCTTGCACTTGCCCATGATGAGCAGGTTATTGGTCCAAGTCAATTCTCTCACCAGCGGCGAGAGTTTTTTCTCGCCGCGCCAGGTTTCGTAAAACTGGCGCATTCGCCAGAGGTTTTGGGCGGAGAAGCCACGGGCGTTGGAGTCGTGCCGGTGGATGTATGCAGCCAGAGAAACGATAGTAGATTTGCCCCAGCCATCGGAAGCGATCCGCTGGCTGATGCGTTCGCCGACACCCCAATAGAGGTCAATCAATTCGGTGTTGGCGGCTTGATAAGCACGCTCGCGGGCGCGCTCAATGAGCGCGAGCACTTCACGGAAGCCCTGCTCGAGCGGCCGCGCGGAATTAGTCTCGCCGCTGGTGAGACTAATTCCAACACGGGGCACCTGCTCCCGAAGCACGGCGGTTTTCTTCTTCGTGGCGGGTTTTCGTTTCATGGCCCTTTACTAACGAGCCGAGTAGTTGGCAAGCTGCAGGCCGTGGGGCCAGGCCTGATTTTTGCTTTCAGAGAATCGGCGACGAGCCCCCTTCGACGGTTGTCCCGGATGCCCGAGTCAAACGGCTGGCTTGGCATAATTTGCACGAATCTATCCTGCGGCCTGGTCAATCAGGGGCATGGTCCGGGCGCGCTGGCCGGTGGCGTGGAAGAGGGCGTTGGCGGCGGCGGGGGCGATGGCAATGATGGGGGTCTCGCCGGCGCCGGCGGGTTCGAGGTCGGGACGGTTGAGGAAGTGGATGTCGAGTTGGGGAACATCCTGGAAACGCGGGACGAGGTACTTGCGGAAGGTGGGGTTGAGGACCTCTCCATTCTCGAAGCGAATTTCCTCGCGCAAGGCCGGGCCGAGGCCCATGATGACGGCGCCGGCGACTTGCGAGTGCAGGTTGTCGGGATTCAATACGGGGCCGCACTCGAAAACCTCCGTAACGCGGCGTACGGAGATGTTGTTCTCCGCCCGGTCCACCTCGATCTCCGCGCAGGCGGCTACGTAAGAGCCTTTCTCGGTCCCGCAAGCGAGGCCAACGCCGATGTTCGGGGTCTTTTTCGCGAAGGCCTCCTGCCAGCCAAAGCGCTGGGCGGCGGTCTCGAGGACGGCGCGCAGGCGGGCGTTTTCAAGATGGGCGAGGCGGAATTGCAGGGGGTCGGCGCCGGCGGCGGCGGCCAGTTCGTCCATGAAACTCTCCCGGGCAAAATTATTGGCCGTAGCCGCCAGGGCGCGGTAGGAGCCGTGGCGCAACGGGGCATCGGCGGCGACGAATTGGCAGCGATTCTTGCCGGCGCGGTACGGGGTATCCAGGGCGGAGGGGCCGGAATTGACATTGAGGCAGTGCCAGGAGGTCAAAGCGCCCTGGGCGTCGAGGGAGGCCTCGAGGAGGATGAGGGCGGCGGGGCGGAAGTAAGCCCAGGTGAACTCCTCGGCGCGGGTCCAGCGCAAGGAGACCGGGCGGCCGGCGGCCTGGGCGAGGCGGGCGGCCTCGATGCCGGCTTCGCCGGAGTGTTTGCCGCCAAAACCGCCGCCGAAGTCCGGAACAATGACGCGCACCCGATCGTCGGGCAGATGAAAGGCGCGGGCGAGTTCGGAGCGGCACCCAAAGGGATTCTGCGAGCCGGTCCAGACGGTCAGCTTTCCGTCGGCCCATTCGGCGACTGCGGTGCGCGGTTCCATGGGCGCGTGCTGGACGTAAGCGACGTGGTAGGATTGGCGGAGGACCTGTTTGGCTTGGGCCAGCTCCTCTGGGAATGGGTTGGGCGGCAGACCGCCGCGCGCGGTTTCTTTGAGATGGGCAAAGAGTTCCTTGCTCGAGGGATGCGGGGCGCGCTCCCACTGGGCGGTCTCGGCGATGGCCGCCAGGGCCTGTTCCGCCTGGAACGTCGTCGGCGCTGCCACACCCACAAATTGATCGTCCCGCACCGCGGTCGCGTCCTTCATCGCTTTGGCCGGGCCGAGGTCGATGGCGGTGAGCTTGGCGCCGTAGGCGGGGGGGCGCAGGACTTTGCCGTAGAGCATGCCGGGCCGGATGATGTCCGAGGGATATTTGTGCGCGCCGGTGACGATCTCGCGCGCGTTAGGCCGGGGGGCGGGCAGGCCGAGCACTTTCCATTGCTTGACCGGGGTGAAGGCCACGTTCGAGGGAACCGGCTGTTCGAGGAGCTTGGGAGCGTCCTCGCTGGCGGCAAGGTCCGCGTAGCTGAGGGCGCGGTGGGTGGGCTCGTGAACGGCCTGTCCATCGCGGACCTCGACCGCATTGGGCTCGACGCCCCACCGGCGGGAGGCGAAATCCACCAGCGCCTGCCGGGCGGCGGCGGCGCCCCGGCGGACCGCGGGCACCGTGCGCGGCGTGCTGCCGCTGCCGGCTGTAACGCCGTCGTCGGGCGTTAGGCCGGTGTCGCTCATCAGGAGTTGAATGCGGCTGGCCGGGATTCGCAATTCCTCGGCGGCTGCCTGGCTCAGTTCAGCCCGCGCGCCCTGGCCCGCCTCGACCTTGCCGGTCAGGACTGTAATGGCGCCGTCCTTGCCGAAGTGGATTCGGGCCGAGATGGTGCGTGCCCCGGCGCCGCCACGGCCGCCGCCCCGCTGCGCCAGAGCCGGCATGGGGCTCACCGCCACGAGCAGTCCGGCGCCCAACACCTGCACAAACCCGCGCCGGCTGAGGCCGAAATCGTAGGCGACGGTGTCAACGGTCTCGGCCTCGTCGCCGGGCGCTGCCTCTGCAAGGATAGGATGGTCGCTCATGTTGAAGGATGGCTGCCGGCTAAAGCCGGCGTTCCGAGTGCCTGCCGCTGGGTTGGTCGGATCGTTGTTCATGCCGATTCTCTCCTCGTTACCTGGCATTGGCAGCTTCGGCCAGGGCCGCCGCGCGGTGGACGGCCTTAACCAGATTTGGGTAGCCGCAGCAGCGGCAGAGGTGGCCTTGGAGGCGGGAGCGGATTTCGGCGTCAGTCGGCTTCGGGCTCCCATGCAACAGTTCGACCACGCCGAGGATCATGCCCGGGGTGCAGTAGCCGCACTGAAAGGCGCCCTCGGCCAGGAAGGCCTCCTGGACGACATGAAGGCGTTCGCCTTGCGCGAGCCCTTCGATGGTCTGGATGGAGTGCCGGTCGGCGTTGCGGATAGGGGTGATGCAGGAGGGGGTGCTCTGGCCGTTGATTAGCACCGTGCAGGCGTGGCACTGGCCTTCGCCGCAGCCGTATTTGGTGCCGGTCAGTTGCAGGTCCTCCCGCAGGACGTGCAAGAGGGGGCGGTCGGGGTCCGTCGTGACCGTCCGGGCTTGCCCGTTGACGGTGAGAGTGAAAGTCTTGTCCATAGGCCGACAAAGCAATTAACCGCCGCGCCGGGCGCGAGCCACCCGCGCTCCGGCTCTCGGCTCGGCCTTGGTTTTACCACAGTCGGCCGCCGATGCAAAATAATTTGGACAAGCTGACAGGTTCTTTTGGCGCTCCTCACTTCCGGCGGAGAACAAAATAAGCGGCGATCGTCAGGCCGATCAAGTTCAGCGTCACGAGCACCGCCAGGACAATGGCAATGGATGCAAGCATCGGTTTGCACTCCGTTCCCTGCGTCCGACGGGCGGAATTGTCAACTCCAGGGTTGATTCAAGCGGGGACGAAGCCACGGCGGTTGACAAAGTCGTCTTCTGGAGTGCGCCGGCAGAGCGAAGCGGCGACGGCGCTTTTAGGCGCCCGGGGACGTCCAGGAAGGTTGGACGGCGCCCGAGCCAAAGCGGTGTCGCGCTTCGCTTGCCACCGCACTCCAAAGTGGTGTGGCCGAGACGGTTCGACAGACTTTGTCACTAGCCGTGGGGACGAAGCCGTCCCCGCCCCTCTCAGTTCTTTGGTATTGACAACGGCGACGATTCGCCAAGATTTGGCACCCGGCCAATATGGCCGAGACGATGCCAGAAGTGTGGTCATGAAATCATCATTCAAGGGCTTGAGCATTCTGCTGACGCTGTTGCTTTGGGCCGAGACGGCAATGCCCTGCACCGGCTTTGTGCTAAAGGGCAACGGGCGGGTGTATTTCGGGCGCAACCTGGATTGGTTCTGGGAGGACGGCCTGGTGGTGATTAACCCGCGGGCCTTGCAGAAGACCGCCTTCCTGATGACGGAGCATTCTCCGGCGAAGTGGACTTCGAGGTTCGGAAGCGTGACGTTCAATCAGTGTGGGCGGGAGTTGCCCTTTGGCGGCATGAACGAGGCCGGGTTGGTGGTCGAGAACATGTGGCTCGACGAAACCGACTACGCGGCGCCGGACTCCCGCCCGGCTATCAATCTGCTGCAGTGGATTCAGTACCAGCTCGATAATTGCCGCACGGTGGGCGAGGTGATCGCGAGTGACCAGGCCTTGCGCATCGAGACGCCGCCCGACTCGACGCGGAGCCTGGCGCGGGTGCATTACCTGGTGTGCGATGCGGCCGGCGACTGCGCGGCCATCGAGTTTCTGGACGGGAAGACGGTGGTGCATCGGGGGGCAGGACTGACTTGCCCGGCGCTGGCGAACAGCAGTTACGAAGACTCGGCCGCCTATCTGCAGGCGCATCCCCTGCCGGCCCAACCTCCCGCCAGCGCCAAGGACAGGTCCTCGCTCTCTCGCTTTGGCCAGGCGGCGGCGCGCGCCGCGGCCTTCGAAGCGAGCCGGCCCAAGCAGGACCTCGATTACGCGTTTGATACGCTCGACCAGGTGGCCCAAGGCGATTTCACCGTCTGGCGCGTCGTCTATGACGTCACGGGCAGGGGAATCCATTTCTGCACGCGCAGCAATGACCGGAGGCGTAATGTCGATTTGAAGCTCATCGACTTCTCCTGCGCCCGCCCGGCCCGATTCGTGGACATCCGGACCAGGCCGGCGGCCGCCCCCGGGACCGGATTCGAGGACCTCACCGAAGCGCGGCATCGCCAATACCTCGAGAACTTTTACTCGATGCAATCGCTGAAGGAAAAACTAGGCGACCTCGAGCCGATGATGGAAGGGCTGCTCCTGACGCTGCGCGGCTATACGTGCGTCAGCGAGGCCAAAGGGGTCCGGTAGCCTGGATATTTCACAGCTCCCGAAGCGGCGTAGCGCAGGTTTCCAACCTGCCGTATCGCCGACTTCCAGTCGGCAGGCTGTCACTGGTTCGTCGCATCTGCGGATTGGAAATCCGCGATATCCCGGCAGGGCGGGAGAAGTCTGCGCTACGCCTTCCGGTTGGCAGAACTCGTGAAATACCCAGGCTAGAATCCAGCACTTGCCAAAACACCGTCTCGGTCTAATGTTACGGGAAAGGGCTCCCATAGGGGCTGATTCCGACCATGTGCCGCTATAATTCAACGAGACGGCCGGCTGCGCGGGTTTTTCGCGGCCGGGCACGTTCCCCCGCCCGGTGGGTTGTCCTCGGCGCCATCGGGCTCGCCTGCATGGCCGTCCGGGCGGCCGCGCCGGCCGGGGCGGCGGAGCCGGGCGTCGCGCGCTATGAATGGCGCGCGGAGCACGACCCGGAAGGCACCGGCAAGTTCTACCTGGGCCGGGAGATCGCCCAGGTGATGGGGCATCAAGGGGCCGACTGGCTCGAACGTCCCGAACGCGAATCGGAAGAACAGCCGGGACTGCTGATCGGACGGTTGCCGCTAAAACCGGGCGAGGTCGCGGCGGACATCGGCTGCGGCACGGGGTATCTCACGCGGCGGCTGGCGAACAAGGTGGGCGGCGGCGGAAGAGTGTTCGCGGTGGACATTCAACCGCAGATGCTCGAGTTGCTGGCGACCAATCTGGCGAGCCTGGGCATCACCAACGTCATTCCCATTCGGGGCACCGCGATCAGCCCCCGGCTCCCGGACGCCTCGGTGGACCTGGTTCTCATGGCCGACGTGTACCACGAATTCGATTACCCTTTTGAAATGATGACCAGCATCTGCCGCGCCCTCAAGCCGGGCGGGCGCGTGGTTTTCGTTGAATATCGTCTCGAAGATCCCGCCGTTCCCATCAAGTTGGTCCACAAAATGAGCGTGGCCCAGGTGAAGAAGGAAATGTCCGTAATGCCTCTGACGTGGTTGACGACGATCGAAGTCCTCCCGCGCCAGCACATCATCATCTTCCGAAATTCCGCGCATCTATGAGCATCCATGCCTTGGCTGGAAAACCGGCGCCACGCGAGTTGCTGCTCGACGCAGCCAAGCTCGAGCGCGACTACTACGAACGGAAGCCGGCCCCGGGCGAGCCAGCGCAAAGGGTCAGTTTCGGCACCAGCGGCCACCGCGGCAGCCCTTTGGACGGCACCTTCACGGAGGCGCATGTCCTGGCGATAGTGCAGGCCATTTGCGAATACCGGCGCTCGAAGGACATCAACGGGCCGCTGTTCCTGGGCAAGGACACTCATGCCGCCTCGGCGCCGGCGGAGCGCACGGCGCTCGAGGTCCTGGCCGCCAACGAGGTCATCACCGTCATTCAGCGCGACCACGGCTTTACGCCGACCCCGGCAATTTCACGAGCGATCCTGGCGTGGAACCAAGGGGGGAATGACGCGGTTGGCGACGGCATCGTGCTGACGCCGTCTCACAACCCGCCGGGTGACGGCGGGCTCAAGTACAATCCGCCATCCGGGGGTCCGGCGGACACGGAGGTAACGGCGTGGATTGAACGCCGCGCCAACGAACTGCTCAAGGGAGGGAATCGAGAAGTGAAGCGTGTTCCCTACGAAAAGGCCGTGAAGCAGCCGACCACCAGCCAGATCGACTTCGCGGCTAATTACGTGCGCGATCTCGTGTCGGTCATCGACCTCGAGGCCATTCGGGCCTCGGGCGTCCGGATTGGGGTGGATCCGCTCGGCGGCGCGGCGGTCCACTATTGGGAGCCGATTCGGGAGCGCTACGGGCTCGATCTGACGGTGGTGAACCCGAAGGTGGACCCGACCTTCGCCTTCATGACGGTCGATCATGACGGGAAGATTCGGATGGACCCCTCGAGCAAATGGGCCATGCAGGGCCTCGTGGGACTGCAGAAAGACTTCGACATTGCCTTCGCCAACGATCCGGATGCCGACCGGCATGGAATCGTGACGCCGTCCGGAGGTCTAATGGATCCGAATCGCTACCTGGCGGCCGCCATTCATTTTCTCCATACCCGGCGGCGGAGCTGGCCGCTGAAGGCGGCGGTGGGCAAGACGGTGGTGAGCAGCGCGCTAATTGACCGCGTGGTGCAGAGCATTGGCCGCCGGCTGGCGGAGGTGCCGGTCGGTTTCAAATGGTTTGTCGGCGGCCTCGCTCGAGGCGCCTATTGCTTTGGGGGCGAAGAAAGCGCCGGCGCCAGTTTCCTCCGCCAGGACGCGACCGTTTGGACGACCGATAAAGACGGCCTCATCCTCGGCCTGCTGGCGGCCGAGATGACCGCCCGCACGGGCATCGATCCGGAGCAGTACGTCGGCCATCTGGCGGCCATCCTGGGGCAAGGATACTACCGGCGAATCGACGCCGAGGCCGCGCCCGAGCAAAAGCGCGCGCTTCAGATGGTGACCCCTGAGGCCGTCACCGCGCGCGAATTGGCCGGCGATCCGGTGGTGGCCAAGCTGACGCGCGACCCGGAAAACGGCGCCGCGATCGGGGGCCTGAAGGTGGTGACGGAATTCGGCTGGTTTGCCGCCCGGCCCTCCGGGACGGAGAGCCTCATCAAGATCTATGCCGAGAGCTTCAGGAGCGAGGAGCACCTCGAGGCCATTTTGAAACAAGCCCAGGACTTGCTGGCGCGCATCAGCGGACCCAGTCCGGGCTGAACGACCCTTCACTTTCAGGGAGGCTCGCCCTCACCCCGGCCCTCTCCCCCGGGGAGAGGGAGCGGTTGCGGCCGCTATTTGAAA
>Ga0209415_10006006_pt1 | contig 21715 bp, 17 predicted proteins | sample PeaSoiSIISIP2007_FD_187696 | JGI IMG/M metagenome (GOLD analysis project Ga0209415, IMG submission 187696) | Peat soil microbial communities from Weissenstadt, Germany - SII-SIP-2007 (SPAdes) (version 2) | ecosystem: Environmental > Terrestrial > Soil > Wetlands > Peat | place: Germany... | reverse complement strand
GTTGCGCTGCGGCCGGGCGACGTCGATATCGTCTACGTGTACGGCTACGGGTTTCCGCCCTATCGCGGCGGCCCGATGTGGTACCGCTCGCACGAGCTCGCCGGAGGAGTCGCCGAGGGTCGCCTCCTCCGCCGCGCGCACTGTCTCCTCTTCGATCACGCGGACGAGGAGCTCGCGCTCCAGCTTGGGCCGCGGGAGCTCGGTGCCTGCCGGCGACGCTTCTGGCAAAGGAGCGCCGAACGCCGAGACGGCGCTGGCGGCCTGCTGGAGCGCACGCGCACGGCTGTGGAACGCGAAGAGATCGAGGGACGCGCCGTGGATCAGCGCGGTCGCGTCCTCCGCGAGGACCGCCTCCGTGCCGATGCGATCGAGCAGCTCCTTGGGCGCCGTCACGTCGAGCCGGCGGGAGAGGCGCGGGTCGGCCGCCGCCATCCAGCCGATGGCCTGGTTCTCGACCTCGACGAACGCCGCGGCGCGCTCGCGGCTGTCGTCCACCGCCGGGGGGGCCGGCACACCGACCCGCGCGGGCGGCGTCGATGCAGCACACGAGACCAGGAGGAGCGCGCCGAGCGCCCTCACTCTCCCATCACCTTGACGATCACGCGTTTGTCACGCTGCCCGTCGAACTCGGCGTAGAAGACGCGCTGCCACGGACCGAAGTCCATTCGCCCGGCGGTGACGGGGACGATCACCTCGTGGTGTACGAGCATCGACTTGAGGTGGGCATCGCCGTTGTCCTCGCCGGTGCGGTGGTGCTCGTAGTCCAGGCCCGACGGCGCCAGCTTCTCGAGCCACTTCAGGATGTCCGAGTGGAGGCCGCTCTCGTCGTCGTTGACGAAGACGCCCGCCGTGATGTGCATCGCGCTGACGAGCATGAACCCTTCGTCGACGCGGCTGCGCGCGAGGATGCCCTCGAGCATTGGAGTCAGGTGCACCAGCTCGCGCCGCTTCTTCGTGTGAAACGTCAGGTACTCCGTGTGAGCTCTCATGCCGGCGCAGGATAGCGTCTACCTCGACCAGCAGGCCCCCAGAAGGCGCTTCTGCCCGACGAGAAGGGTGCACGAGGCGAGCACGTCCATCGACACGACGCCGTCGCGCGGGCAGGCCGGATCGGCGACGCCAGGGACGAGGTCGATATCCGTCGACACCGACCACCGTCCAACCTTCACGTGCGCGGCGCGGACGAGCCGCGTCCGGACGAGCCCCGACGCGGCATACATCTGCTCGCGGCTGGGCGAGCTCCGTCCGACGAGGAGCTCTCCCGCCGCGGACGTGGTCAGCAGATCCGTCCGCTGGGCGCCGGTGTCGACGAGGAGGTCTACCTTGCGGCCGTCGACGCTGGCGGGCAGGACGAACGACGCGCCGCGGATGGGCCCCCCTCCGCCCGCGCAGAGCCGCGCGCCATCCGGGGCGAGCGCCACCCCTCCCCGCTCGACGAGCTCCCGCGCCGCGTCCTCCCAGGGCGCGCTCGCCATCTCGTGGGCGGCGAGGTCGAGCACGATGCCCTCACCGTCTCCGGCGAGCCACTGGGGGGAAATGAAGGCGCCGATGCCGATCCCTGCGATCGCTTCGGGCACATCGGTCACGAGCATCAGGCCGTCGGGGAGCGCGCCCCAGCCGTCGATGACCACCCCCGGGTGCTCGACGGCGTATGCGGTCATCGAGTGCCCGGTGTGATCGCTGCCCACGTCGCCGAGTGGACGGAGCGGCAGCCCCACCTTCCGCGCGACCCAGCTCGCGATGACATGCGAGTTCGCGCCCGTGTCGACCAGCATCCAGACTGGCACGCCGGCCACGGTCCCGTGAAGCAGGGGCAGCGGGAAAGGGCGGCCGTTCAGATCGAAGCGCAGCTTCACCGAGCGCCGCTCGATGCGATGCGCAGGGAAGGGCCTCGCGACGGGCTCGGGGACGGAGGCCGCGAGGGTCGCGCCGGACCCGGCGCGCGGCGGTGTCTCGCCGGCCGCGCCCCCGCACGAGGCGAGGACGACGAGCGGGATCCAGGTAGGGAAGCGCACCGCGAGGAGGTCCTCCGCCTCGCTGAGGATGACAGAAAGCCGGCGGCGTAGCCTTAGTAGATGCGCAGATTCGACAGCGTGCTCGTACCCGTCTGGGCTGCCGAGCAGTTGTAGACCTGCAGGTGGACGTCGATCGTGTCGAAGCTCCCGGTGCACGCGTCGCCGGAGGTGGGGGCCATGTACGTGCCGAGGGCGATGGTGTTCTTCTGCCCGGTCTCGATCTTGGCCGACGCCGGGAAGTAGTTCAGGCTGCTCGTGCCCGCTTCGTTCTCCCACTCGTAGGCGCAGTTCGACGCCATCGGCGCGAACGGACTGCCCACGTACTGGGGACCATCGTAAAATTGCGGGCCGCCGCCGCCCTCCACCACGGGGCACGCCCCGGTGCAGAAGCGGATGTCGAGCGCCGGAGTGTCGAGTGGCTGCATCACGGCGGTCGTCTTGTACTCGAACTCGAGCATCGACGTGGCGCACGGGAACGTGCGCCCGAGTGGAATGTTGAGGTGCTGCGCGTTGCACCCGCATTCCGCGTTATCGACGCCGGTGTGCGACTGGACGACGGACACCGACGTCGCGTTGACTGTCCCGAGGGACGCGACGGTGTCCGGAGCACCGGTGTTCGCATCGGCGGACGGACTCCATTGGCCCGTCAGGTCGATGAAGCACGCTCCTCCGGCACCCATGTACCAGCCCGAGGGACACGACCCCTGGCTCACGTCAGGAGGGAGCCCCGCCTCCTCGGCCTCGGAGGGGGCCTTCGGGGACGACGTCGTGTTGAAGCAGCCCGCGGCCGGCGCGACGGAAATGCCTGCGCCCAGGGCCAGGGTGAACATGGACGTCCTCACGCGCATGAAAGAAGAGTGGTTCACGAGACCCTCCTTGGGTGATCGCCAAGGATAACCTCGCTTGCAGCTCGGCCGTCAACGGCGTCCTACCGCCGGTTCCTTCTGCGCCTCCCGCCGTTCCCCCGGAGAGCGTCACGCCTTGCGGTGGATTTCCATCACGTCGGCGAGGAGCTTCAGCGCCTCCGCGCGCGGGCGCTGGAAGGCGTTGCGGCCCATGATGCTGCCGAACGAGCCGCCCGCGGCCATCCCGCGCACCTCCTCGAGGACATCTTCCGTCGACTTCGTCTCCCCGCCCGAGAAGATCACGATGCGCTTGCCGTTGAACGCGCTCTGGACAACATGGCGGATCCGATCAGCCATCGTCTTCGTGGGGATGCCGTACTTCTCGAAGACCTTCTTCGCCTCCGACTGCTCGATGAAGTCCTTCGGCGGCTTGACCTTGACGATGTGAGCGCCGAGCTGGCACGAGATCTGGGCAGCGTACGCGACCACATCGATGGCAGTCTCCCCGTCCTTCGACAGCGCTCCGCGCGGGTACGCCCAGACGACGCTCGGGAGCCCGTGCTCCCTGGCCTCGAGGATGATCTCGCGGAGCTCCTCGAACATCAGGTTGCGGGCGCCGGAGCCGGGGTAGATCGTGTAGCCGATCGCGACGCACCCGAGGCGCACGGCGTCCTTGACGCTCGCCGTCACGGCGCTGCACGGGTTCTCGAGCTTCGACAGCGTGTCAGAGTTGTTCAGCTTGAGGATGAGCGGGATCTGTCCGGCGAACTTGTCCGCGCTGGCGTCGAGCGCGCCGAGCGGTGCCGCGTACGCGTTGCAGCCCGAATCGATGCCGAGCTGGAAGTGGTAATCGGGGTCGTATGAAGGGGGGTTGGGCGCGAACGACCGGGCCGGGCCGTGCTCGAAGCCCTGGTCGACAGGGAGAATGACGAGCTTGCCGGTGCCGCTGAGCGAGCCGTGGTTGAGCAGGCGCGCGATGTTCGTCTTGATCCCGACGCTATCGCTCGAATACCAGGAGAGAATCTGCTTCACACGATCGGTCACCATGGCTCGCGCTCGCCTCCTTCGACTCGGTTCGCCGCCGTTCTTGCGGGGCTCGGCAGCCTAGCTCCCGACCCGGGGCCGGGCAACAGAGGCTTAGTCGCATCGAGCAGCCTCGGGCGGCTCTGGTTTTCCGCATCAAGCTTCGCTAATCCCCACACGCCCGGGGAAGCGACGCCGCCCATGACCGAACCCACGAACCGGCCGAACCCGTCCGAGCCCTCGAGTCCGTCCGTCGTGGGCACGACGCTCGAAGCGCACCTCATGGAGGGCATGCGCGGCTCCCCGGGCGCGACGGGCGAGTTCACGTCGCTCGTCAATGCCCTGGCGCTGTCGATACGGATCATCCACACGCGCGTCCGCGCGGCCGGGCTCGCGGGGATGCTGGGGTACACGGGCGAGACGAACGTGCAGGGCGAAGAGGTGCAGAAGCTGGACAAGTTCGCCAACGAAGTCCTCTGCTCGGTGCTCGAGCGGAGCGGCCGCTGCGCGATGGTGGCGAGCGAGGAGCTCGAGGAGGCGCGGGAGTTCGGCGCCTCGGGCCGTTACGTCGTCTGCTTCGACCCGCTCGATGGCTCGAGCAACATCGACGTCAACATCTCGATCGGCACGATCTTCTGCGTCCTGCGCGCCCTGCCCGAGCCGAGCGTCCCGCGGGCGTCGAGCCATGAGCGCTCCACATCGAGCCTGCTCCAGGGAGGCCGCAAGATCGTGGCGGCCGGCTATTCGATCTACGGCAGCGCGACGACGCTCGTGCTGTCGACGGGTCAGGGCGTCCACGGCTTCACGCTGGATCCCATGGTGGGGGAGTTCTTCCTCTCGCACCCGGAGATCCGCTGCCCGGAGCGCGGGAGCACCTACTCGGTGAACGAGGGCAACTTCACGCGCTGGGACGAGAACATGAAGAAGTGGGCCAACTGGATCAAGAGCGAGGACAAGGCGCGCGGGTTGCCGTACGGCCACCGCTACGTCGGCTCGCTCGTCGCGGACGCGCACCGCACCCTGCTCAAGGGAGGCATCTTCGTGTACCCGGCGGACAAGAAGAGCCCCGGCGGCAAGCTCCGGTTGCTCTACGAGGCGAACCCGATGGCGTACCTGTTCGAGCAGGCGGGAGGCGCGGCGACGAACGGCGTCGATCCGATCCTCGACATCGAGCCCCATTCCCTCCACCACAGGACGCCGCTCGTCCTGGGATCGAAAGACGAGGTGAGGGAGTTCCGCGAGTTCATGCTGGGGGCGCGCTAGGAGGGATCTCGAGATGGCGAATCAGGGCGCGGTACACGAAGACGTCGTCGTCCTCGTGCCGGGATTCCTGGGGTTCAGCGTCTTCGGGCGCTTTCCGTACTTCGCGGACCGCGTCCCGTCGACGCTCGCGGCGTTGCTCCGCGAGAAGTGGGCGCGCGACGTGTCGGTCGTCCCCGCGTCCACGGTGCCCACCGGGCGTCTTCGCGACCGAATCGGCGAGATCGTCGCCTTCATCGGCAAGCTGCAGGCGCTGGGGGCGAAGCGCTTCCATCTCGTGGGTCACAGTACGGGCGGGGTCGACGCGCAGCTCCTGATGACCACCGCGCCGTTCTGGGGGGACGATTGGTCGGACGCCGCGAGGGGCGCGCGTGAAGCGGTCCAGTCGGTCGTCACGATCAGCGCTCCGCACTACGGGACGTGCCTGCTCGACAGCGCGGTCGCGGAGTTCGTGAGCCATCCGAGCTTCGGCGGCGCGCTGCCGTTCATCAAGGCGACAGGCCCCCTCTTCTCGCTCGCCATCAAGGACCTGTCGCAGCTCGAGACGCTGCTGGACGTGAGCACGAAGCAGCTGCCCGACGCGTGGCACTTCGTCGCTTCGATCATCCGTCACCATGAGCTCCTGGACGAGCTCAAGCCCGCCGCCATGCAGGAGGTGCGCGCGAAGGTGAAGCCGGACCCGCGGACGAAGCTGACGTGCTTCGCGACGGGCGCGGACGCACGGTCGGGGCCGGGGAGGGAGAGCGACCCGTTCTACACGGAGCTCAATGGACTGGGGCACGCGGACGATTCGAAGCCCGCGACGCAGGACGTCCTCGAGAACGTGGGCCGCATCGCCGATGCCCCGCCGGCTATCTGGATCCGCAACATCGCCTCTCCTTCATTTCGCATCGAGCCGGGTACCAACGACGGTGTTGTCAACACCGCGAGGCAGGTCTTGCCTGGAGCCAGGCTCGCCGGGATCGTCGTAGGCGATCACGCCGACGTGATCGGCGACTACGATCGGATCGATCTGGCGACAGGGCTGCCGATGAACACCGGGATCTTCCGGAGCGGCGCCTGCTTCGGGGACGACCAGTTCCTCGAGCTGTATCGCCGCGTGGCGGACAGCATGGTGGCGCCTCGGTAGAATTCACACGCCGGTAGCGTCCGGCGCCCAGACGTACTTGTGCATCTGGAGCTGCACGCGGACCGGGAGGGCGTCTTCGAGCACCCACGCGACGAGGTCCCTCGGCGCCAGCTTGCCGAACACCGTGCTGGCGAGGAGGTTCGGAGTGCGGTCAGGAAGATGTCGCTCGCGGATCGCGGCGCGCATCCACTCGTAGTCGGCGCGGTCCGCGAGGACGAACTTGATCTCGTCCGACGGTGTGATGTGAGAAAGATTCGACCAGCGGTTTCGGTGCGACTCGCCGCTGCCCGGGCACTTGAGGTCCATGATCTTGTGGACGCGCGCGTCGACCGGGGCGACGTCCGCCTCGCCGCTCGTCTCGACGAGCACGGTCCGCCCCGCGTCGCACAGCTCCGCCATCAGCGGGAAGACGCCCGGCTGCAGCAGCGGCTCGCCGCCGGTCAGCTCGACCAGCGGCGTGCCCAGGGACAGCGCCTTCGCGAGCACGTCGGTCCGGTCCATTCGCGTGCCGCCGTGAAACGCTTGCGGCGTGTCGCACCAGACGCATCGCAGGTTGCACCCCGTCGTCCGGACGAACGTGCACGGCAGGCCGGCGAACGTCGATTCGCCCTGGATGCTCGCGTAGATCTCGTGAATGACGAGCGTGTCTTCCCTAGAACCCATCATCGACCCTGCGACCGCGCGCGGGGCGCGGAGTTGCCGGGGCGACGGCGCCCTTGATGTTCCGCGCGGGCAATGGGCGTGGAGCGAACGACGGCGCGACGGACGTCACCGGCGCGGCGGCGGCGACGGGCGGAGTCTTCTCGGCGACGGTGATCGGCGCGGGCACCGCCGGCTCGCTCGTCGAGGCGGCGGCGACGGTCGCTACCGCGGGAGCGACCGTCGACGACGCCGGTGGAGCGGCCGCCGACGCTCCCCTCCGGTGAGACCACGATCGCAGCGTCGTCACGAGAACGGCCGTGCCGCCCACCACGACGATCGCGGCGGCGGCGAGCGCCAGCACCTTGCTCCGCGGACGGCGCCTGCCGAGGCCCTCGACCGTCGTAGAGCTCAGCGCGCCGCCGGCCCTCGAGATCCCGGTCTCGGAGACGCCCGTGCGGGATTTCACGCCGGTGACCCGGACGTTCGAGCGCATCATCTCTTCGTATTTCTCGCGATCCGCCGCGGCCTTGACCCCGAGCGTGATCGCCTCCTTGCGCTTTCGCGACGGATCCGCCACGTGCTCGCCCAGGAAGGACGCGACGGCAGCGGCGCTCGACGGCATCCTGGCTTCGACCATGGCGTCCTGGATGGCCTGCTGCATCTCCGCCGCGGTCGCGAAGCGCCCGTCGGCGACGGTCGAGAGGGCCCTGGTGACGACGGCAGCGATCGCGCTGTGCACGCTCGCGGGGAGCGGCGGCGGCGGCCGTCCGCTCGTCAGCATCAAGAGGGTCTGGACGTCGTTCTCCCCGTCGTAGGGCGGCTTGCCGGCGAGGAAGTGGTACATGACGGCGCCCACCGCCCAGAGGTCCGCGCGCCGGTCGACGTTGTGCCCGTGCGCCTGCTCCGGCGCCATGTAGCGGACCTTGCCCTTGAGCGTCTCGGTGTTCGTGTCGCCGGCGCCGCGATCCCGCGCCTTCGCGATGCCGAAATCGATGAGCTTCGTGATCCCACGCGTGCTCACGAGGACGTTCTGTGGGGAGACGTCGCGGTGCACCACGCCGAGCAGCGTCCCGTCCTCGTTCCTGAGCTCGTGGGCGGCGTGGAGCCCGCCGCACACCTCCGACATCAGGCGCAGCAGCACCCCCGGAGGCATCTTCAGGCCCTTCTTCTGGAGTGAGCGGTTCACCGTCGAGAGCGAGTCGCCGTCGACGTACTCCATCACGAGGTACGTCGTGTCGTGCTGCTCTCCGACGTCCAGGATCTGCGCGACGTTCGCGTGCTCGATCCGGGACGCGATACGCGCCTCGTCGATGAACATCCTCTGGAAGCGCGCGTCGGCGGCGAACTTCGGAAGGATCGTCTTCACGGCGACGAGCTTCTCGAACCCGTGCTTGCCCGTCTGGCGCGCGATCCACACGCTAGCCATGCCACCCTCCGCGATGGGGCAAAGGAGCTCGTAGCGGTCGAGCTTGAAGCCCGGCGCGAGCGCGGATGGCCGGGGGGGCGGCGCGGTCACCGGCGAAAGTATCGCACTTTTGTGCGGCGAGTACCCCGGATTGGAAAACCGTTCTAGCTTCCGCGGGGTGCCCGAGGTCGAGCCTGCGTGAGCTTTGCCAGGCGGTCTGGAAAGCCGGGTCGAGCTGCCTTCCTCCGGGCCACCCGGCCATCGGCGGCCGCATCACTACGGCTCGTGCTGCTCGCCCTGGTCGCCATCGCCGGCGCCGCATGGGCGCTCGTCCGTCACACCACGCACCCTCCGCCGCCGCTCCGCGTCCCCGCGGCCCCGACCGCTGCACCCACGTACGACGCAGACGCCGGCGAGATCCCGGTCCCCGACAGGTTCGAGTGATGACCCGGCCGAGCCGGCGCGGGCTCGCCGACCACAAGAGGTAAGGTGGTCCGCGTGGAGCCGCCTGCCGGACCGCCCTGGGACCTGCCGGTCTCCCAGGCACCCCTCGTGTTCGTCGACCTCGAGATGACGGGCCTCGACGCCGGGCGCGACCGGGTCGTCGAGATCTGCCTCGAGCGCGTCGTCGGGCACCGGCGCACGGGCTTCGTCTGCACGCTCCTCGATCCTGGCGAGCGCGTGGGCGGGGCAGCGCACGTCCACGGGATCGATGCGGCGCGGCTTTCGGGCGCCCCGCACTTCGAGAGTGTCGCCCGCGACGTGCTCGCCGTGCTCGACGGGGCCATCCTCGTCGCCCACGCCGCCGTGTGGGACGTCCGGTTCCTCCTGGCAGAGTTCCGGCGCATCGACATGAAGGTCGAGCTGGCCGACTGGATCGACACGCTGGTCCTCGCGCGCCGCGCCTTCGCGTTCCGGTCCTATTCGCTCGACGCCCTCTGCCGCGAGCTCGCCATCGAGCGCGGCCAGGCCCACCGCGCCGAGAGCGACGTGCGCGCGATGCGCGAGCTCTTCGATCGCTGCGTGTCGGCGCTCGCCCCGGCCAGCATGCGCGATCTCTGGGAGGTCCGTGTCGGGCAGCGCCGGGCCCGGCAGACCATCGTCGATGCCTGCGAGGCAGCCGCAAAGCACGGGGCGCCGATGGTGGTCACCTACCGTGCCTCCCGGCGAGCGGCCGAGCCGCTGTCGATGGTCCTGCTCGAGGTCCGCTCGGATCTCGACCCGCCGCGCGTTGTGGGGTATCTGCTCCCCGGCAGAGGCCGAAGAGAGCTCCGGGCCGACCGCATCCTGCGGGTCGAGCCCCAGCCCGTCTCCGTCACCCCCTGAGAGAGCCCCTCGATGCGTCGTGTGCTGGCCCTGGTACTCCTGGTTGCGGTCCCGGGCTACGTCGCGGGCTGCGGCCCCGCCGCCTCGCCGCACTCGACCTCGCGATCGCCGGTGGCCGCGAAGTGGTTCGATCGCGCGAAGTCCAGCTACCGCTCGGGAGACTTCGAGGACGCGCGCGATGCGGCCGCGCACGCGCTCACCGCCGCGCCGGGCGACGCGGAGGCCCGCGAGCTCGCGGGCCGGATCGCGCTCGTCCGCCTCGACTTCGCCGAGACGCTGCGCGTCACCGAGGGGCTCGACTCGACGGCATCGCACGCGCTTCGCGGCAGGGCGTTCTGGTTCTCGGGCGACATCGAGCACGCGGCCGACGAGCTCGAGGCCCTGCTCACCGATCCTCAGGTGAAAGATCCCTGGGCCCGCGACGTCGCCGGGCTCGCGCGGCGTGGCGCGGGGCGGCATCCCTTCGAGATCGACGGCGGCCTCGTCGGGGCTGTCGAGATGCCGCGCGCCATCGAGCGGGTCCCCCTCGGCACGGCCAACGTCGTCCCGTGCGAGCTCGACGGCGAGCGGATCCTCGCCCTGGTCGCCACGGGGACGAGCGAGGTCCTGGTCGACTCAAACTCGCGGAAGGACGCCGCCTGGGTCAACCTGCGCTTCGATCGGCTCGAAGTGAAGGACGTGCCCGCGCTGACGCAGGACCTCGCGGCGGTGACCCGCCAGCTCGGCGTGCCCATCAAGGCCCTCCTCGGCACCCAGTTCCTCAGACACGCGCACGCCACGATCGACAGGAGGGGCGACCAGTTCGTCGTCCGTCGCCAGGACGCCGCGCCTCCGCCCGACGCCAGCCGCGTCCCGCTCTACTACCTGCGCGGCGGGGGGATGCTCCTCCGGGCGACGGTGACGGCCCGCGACGACGACCCCATTTCGCTCTTCGTCGACAGCTCGCGCCCGTTCCCGCTGGCCCTGCAGGACGGCGCCTGGAAGAAGGCGGGGGTCGACCTGAGCTCGCTCACCGCGCTGCCGGAGGCACCGACGATCAAGCAAGGGACTGTGCCCATCTTTCGCGTGGGCGGGTTCGACCTCGCCAAGATGCCGGCGATCGCAGGCGCGGACCTGGGCGAGCTCGCCTCCGTGCTGGACATCGATCTCGGTGGCGTCGTCGGCGCCGATCTGCTGGCGTTCTTTCGCGTGACGTTCGAGGACGAAGGCCGATTCATGTGGATCGAGCCGGACCCGACGCTCGTCGGGCCCCAGCAAGCGCCGGCACGGGCGGGGGGGGCGGGGGCGCCTGCGGCTGGGTCTGCGCGCGCGCCTGCGCCTGCGCCTGCGCCCGCGTCTGCGCCCGCGCCCGCGCCCGCGCCTGCGCCTGCGCCTGCGCCTGCGCGCGCGCCCGCGCCCTCCCCGATCAAAGGCAAGCCATGAGCTCCGGTGTCGCCCGCCTAGCCGTCTATGCCGGCAGCTTCGACCCCCCCACACTCGGTCACCTCGATCTCATCGAGCGAGCGTCCGCTCTCTTCAGCGACGTCATCGTCGGCATCGGCCGCCACCCGTCGCGGAGCCCCCTCTTCACCGTAGAGGAGCGGCTCGACCTCGTGTCCCGGGTGTCGTCCCACCTGCCGAACGTGACGGTCGAGTCCTTCGAGGGGCTCCTCATCCAGTTCTGCCAGAGGAAGCACGCACGCATCATCGTGCGCGGCCTCCGCGCCGCGACCGACTTCGAGTACGAGCTCCAGATCGCGCACGCCAACGCGGATCTCGAGCCCGCGGTCGACACCATCTTCCTCCCCACACGCACGAAGAACGGCTTCATCAGCGCATCGCTCGTGCGCGAGATCGCGAGCCACGGGGGCGACGTGAGCCGCTACGCCCCGGCTCTCGTGTGCGAGGCGCTCACGAAGAAGTTCGCGGCGCACTGAGCCATGCCGCCGATCTCGCAGCAGCCGCCGTCGTCGGTCGCTCTACGCCTCGAGGACAGCGTCTTCGCGGTCAAGAAGCGCGTCGTGGGCCCTCTGCCACGCGTCGGCCTGGTCCTCGGGAGCGGCCTCGGCGGGTTCGGGGACACGCTCGCGAGCCTCGCGAAAGTTGCCTACGACGACGTTCCGCACATGGCCACGGCGGGAGTGCCCGGACACTCCGGCCATTTCTGCTTCGGCCGCGTCGCCGGCGTCCCCGTCGTGTGCATGCAGGGGCGCGTGCACCTCTACGAGGGATACGCCGTCGACCGGGTCGTGCAGGGCGTTCGCGTCATGGCGCGGCTGGGCGTCCGCTGCGTGCTCGTGACGAATGCGGCAGGCGGGCTCGCGCCGACGTGGTCGCGTGGAGACCTCATGGCGATCACCGACCACATCAACCTGACCGGTGTCTCCCCGCTCGCAGGCGTCGACGACGACTCCGTCGGCCCCCGCTTCCCCGACATGACCGCGGCGTACGACGGGCAGATCCGCGCCGCGCTGCACGACGCCGCGCGCGAGGCGGGCGTCGCGCTGCGCGACGGGGTCTATGCGGGCGTCCTCGGGCCCCAGTACGAGACGCCGGCGGAGATCCGCATGCTGCGAACGCTGGGAGCGGACGCGGTCGGAATGAGCACGGTGTGCGAGGTCATCGCCCTGCGTCACATGGGAGTGCGCGTCGGGGGCCTCTCGTGCATCACGAACCTCGCCGCGGGTGTCGGCACGGGTGCGCTCGATCACGCGGACGTCCAGGCGACGGCGCGCGCGCGCCAGGGCGAGCTGACGGCGCTGCTCACAGGCTGGATCGCGCGGATCGGGCAGGAAGGTCCGTGAGGCTCGGCGCCGCGGCCGCAGAGCGCCTCGTGACGGCGGCGCGGGCGGCGCGCGCGCGCGCTTACGCTCCGTACTCGCGTTACAAGGTCGGCGCCGCCGTGCTGACGCGCGGCGGGGTCGTTTACGCGGGGTGCAACGTCGAGAACGCGACGTACGGCGCGACGCTCTGCGCGGAGAGGTCGGCGATCGCGGCGATGGTCTCGGCGGGAGACAGCGACCCTGTCGCCTGCGCGGTGGTCACTGCGGGCCCCGAGCCGGGGGCGCCGTGTGGGATATGCCGGCAGGTGCTCGCCGAGTTCGCGCGCGAGATGGCGGTGCTCCTCGTGGCCGAGGACCCGAAAGGGAAGATCGTGGGCCGGCGATCGCAGAGGCTGTCGCGGCTCCTGCCGCAGGCGTTCGGGCTGCCGGAGCGCTGAAACGAGGGCTGGCCCCCCCATCGATGGGCCCCTCGCCACCGTCCGGTCGCCTCATGACGCACGCAACGATCGGAAACCACTTGATGTTCCCGCTGGCCCGACTCGTGCTCAGCTGAAGGTCGACCACCCAGGGGAGTCCCCGCATGAAGCGCCAAACCGTCGCCGCATCGCTGAGCCTTTTTGGCCTCGCAGGTATCCTCGCCTCGGCGGGGGGCTGCGGGAATCAGTCGAGTAGTCAGACCGCCGTTGGGAGCAGCGTCCAGTCGATCCTGTTCATCAAACGGCAAACCACCGTCTACAACCCGGACCACACGGTGACGATCGACGTGGCCGGCGGCAACGGCCAGGTCCTGGACTACCAGCGCTACGAGCCAGGTGGCAGCCTGAACATCCTCTCGCCCCCGTCGGCAGACGGCACGGTGACGAACCTCACGAGCTCGTTCACGACGGCGGACTTCAACGGGGCGGACGTCTCGTTCGACGCGACGCAGGCCGTCTTCTCGATGAAGGCCGACGTGAACGACCACTACCACATCTACACCGTGCAGCTGGCGCCGTCGGCTGACGGCACGTACACCGTGCACCAGAAGACCGACGGCAACTACGACGACATCAACCCGATCTACGTCCAGGGCGGCCTCATCGCGTTCGTCACGAACGAGATGTACACGTCGATGGGAACGCGCGCGGACGAGTACGAGCACGCCCGCGAGGCGCTGCAGCTCGCGACGATCACCATCGCCGGCGGCGACGCGGACCGCCACCTCTTCGCGCAGAACCTGTCGCACACGGTCGCGCCCTTCCTGCGGTCCGACGGGCGGATCGGGTTCTCGCAGTGGGAGCACTTCGCCTCCGTGAACGACGTGAAGATCCGCTGCGTCAACCCCGACGGGACGCAGCAGGTAGGCGTCGCCGGCCAGCACGTGAACAGCCTCGGCCAGGACAAGCCGGGAGACTCGCTGTTCACCGTGAAAGAGCTGACCCCGAACGTCATGGTCGGCATCGTCACGGCGCGCGACCGAACGATCCACGCCGGCGCTCTCGTCCAGATCGATGCGCGCAATCACAACGACGCCGTGTGCATGGACCCCGCGAACTACGCGAGCGGCGCCACGCTCGGCCACCAGTGCCTGAACGAGGAGGACGTCCGCTACCAGGTGCTCACGCCCGAGGTGCCCACCGGAAGCGATCCGTCGATCGCCGGACGCTACCGCGAGCCGAGCCTGCTCCCCGACGGACGCATCCTCACCTCGTGGGCGGACGGCCCGGTCAACGACCAGAACGAGCAATCGCTGACGCCCCCGGACTTCGGCATCTACGTCTACGACCAGACCACCGGGCAGAACCAGCTCGTCTACAACGACCGCGCCACCTGGGACTTGAACGCGCTGGCCATCGTTACCCGCCAGGAGCCCGCCGTCATCGGCAGCAGCAAGTACGTGCAGGACTCGACGAAGCCGGCGGTGATCGGCTCGGTCGACGTCTCCACGACGAGCCTGAACGAAGTGGTGTCCGGCGCTCAGTTCAACAACACGCCGCTCGGCGAGGCCCTCGCCTCGGGCGCCGTCGCCGTCCGCGTCGTCGAAGGGTTCTCGAGCGAGGCGGCCAAGGGCGTCACGATGTTCGGCCTCACGATGTTCGAGGGCGCCGCCGTCCTCGGCGAGGCGCCGGTGTACTCGGACCACAGCTGGGAAGTGAGCGTCCCGCCGTACATCCCGATCCACCTGCAGCCGATCGACAAGTTCGGCCTGGCCATCCGCAACCAGCAGCTGTGGATCCAGGCGATGCCCGAGGATTCCCGGCGATGCGTCGGCTGCCACGAGTCGCGCACGGGCCAGGGCGTGCCCGCGAACGGGCCGACGACGATCGCCGAGCAGCAGGTGCCGCTGCCCTCGTTCACCGAGCCGATCCCGGACCGCGTCGAGTTCCCCTGGAACACGAAGGTCCAGAGCATCCTCGATAACAAGTGCGTCAGCTGCCACAACTCGTCGACGACGAGCTACTACCAGGTGACGCGCACCGACCCGGTCTCCGGCCTCGTCACGACGTACCAGGTGCCCACGCTCGACCTGACGAGCGCTCCGGTCACCGTGTTCTACGACAGGAAGGTCGCCACCTGGCCGGCGTCGTACGTCTCGATCTTCTACCCGGCGACGCTGAGCATGGACGGCGACTCCACCGGGATGCTCACGGCCACCGGAGCGAACGCTCCGTGCTCCGCGCCCGGCCTGCTGAACGTGACGCCCGCGGGCTGCACGCCCCTCTGGGGCATCCCCGGGAGCGCGCGTGCCTCGGCGCTGCCGCAGAAGCTCAACCTGCACGGGCTGATCAACGGCGTGCAGGACGGCACGACGGCGTGGCCCGTCGCCACGAACCCCTTCCACCCCGAGGATCAGGGCGCGTCCTACTCGCTTACCGACGCCGAGCGCCAGACGCTCTCCGTCTACCCGATGGACCTCGGTGGCCAGTTCTGGGCCCGCCAGAACACGGGCTTCGTCCCCTACGCAGCGGGCGATCCGGTCACGCCCGTCATCGCTGCCCAGTGAGTGAAGAGGAGAGACGCCATGCGACGTAGTCATGCCTTCCAGATCGCGATGGGTTGCTTCCTCGCGGCGGCCACGTTCGCCGCGACCGACGCGAGGAGCGACGCTCCGGGAGCGCCCCCCCGCCAGGTGACGCCGAGCGGCCCGGGCTTCGCGGGCGTGTACGGGCAGATGCCCGTCAGCCAGGCCGAGTTCATCTCGACGCCGGACCAGATCAAGAGCGCGGCGCTGAGCGCAGCGCCGACGGCCATCTGGGAGACGCTCGAGCACGGGGAGAAGGTCGAGTGCCTCGACTGCATCTCCGTGGTCGCGCCGCTGCTCTACGACGCGAACTCGAAGAACCGCGAAATCGCGGCGTGGTGGCTGAGACGCCGCGTCTTCGGGGTCTTCGGTCCGGGCGAGGTGTACGAGCAGACGCTGCAGACACTGGCGTCCGGCACGAACCCGGTGAACCGGGCCTACGCGGCGTCGGCGCTGGGCGAGTTCCTGTACGCACCGGGGATCGCCGCGTGCGCCACGGCGATCACGAAAGACGGCGACGCACGGGTCCGCGCCGCTGCCGCCAGCGCGCTCGGCCGCCTGAACGACGACGGAGCTGGCGCGCTGACGGTCGGCCTCGTCGATACCGACCCCGGCGTCCGGCTCGCGGCGCTCGCCTCGGCGGCCCGGATCAACTCCTTCTCGGGCGTCTCGATGGTCGCCTCGCTCACCGTCGACTCGAGCGGCGACGTGCGACGCCGGTCCATCGAGGTCCTCGAAGCGCTGCACGCGATCGACACAGTGGTGGCTGTGGCGTCCGTCGCCCAGAGCGATGCTGACCCGCGCGTGCGCGCGGCGGCGTGCCACGCCCTGGGCACGTTCGGCGATTCGAGCGTCGTGCCGCTCCTCACGAAGGTGTCCACGAACGATTCGAACGGCCTGGTACGCGACATGGCGCAGATCGCGATCCTCTCCCTCTAGTCGAACGGCTAGGATGGGGGCGATGGCTCGGGCCGCCTCCTTCGTGGTGTGCGCCGCGATGGCGGCAGTCGTGGCGTCCGTCTCGGGCGCATGCACGACGCTCGAGCCGGAGCCGACGAGCTTTTTCGACGAGACCGTCGCGCCCGTGCTGCAAACGTCGTGCGTCCGGACCAACACCGGCGTCGGCTGCCACGTCGAGGACGTGAAGGGCAACGCCTTCGGCAACCTCGACCTCAGCAGCTACGAGGGCGTCAGCCAGCGCCACGACCTGCTCCTCGACTACGGGCCATACCAGCAGCCGTCGCTGCTCGTGAAGAACGTGCCTCCGTACCAGCTCACGCTCCAGCTCTGGGATGGCACGAAGACGCTCATCACGACGGACATCAAGCACGTCGGCGGTGCGATCCTCGACCCCACCGCCAGCGCGTACCTCGTCCTCCGGCAGTGGATCGAGAACGGCGCGACGGCGGGCAACACGGGCGTGCCTCCGGTCATCCTCCCGCGGACTCCGTGCAACCCCGTGGTCCCGCAGGCCGCCGGGTTCGACCCGAACAACGACCCCACCTCGTCCGATTTCTCGACGTTCACGAACGTGGCGCTCCCGGTGATCCAGACCTGCGCGGCGGGCGACTGCCACGGGACCTCGGTGAACGCCCTCTACCTCACGTGCGGCACGACTCCGCAGCAGATCCGCTGGAACTACTTCGCGGCGTCGAGCTACCTCGCGGCGACGGCGGAGGAGGCCGAGATCGTCCGGCGGCCGCTCGCCACGTCGCAGGGTGGCAGCTACCACGAAGGCGGGCCGCTCTTCAGCTCCGTCAACGACCCTGCATACAAGGCGCTCGTGCAGTGGGCCCAGGCCCACGGGCCGCCGAAGCCGCAGAACCTCGACCCGGCGTTCGTCTTCTTCGCGCAGATGGTGCAGCCGATGCTCGTCAAGAAGGGCTGCATGATGGCGCAGTGCCACTCGGCCGGGATGTTCCACGACTTCCGGCTGCGGGGCGGCTCCGCCGGCAGCTTCTCGCTCACGACGACGCAGCGGAATTACGCCTTCGCCATCGCGCAGATGTCGTTCGAGAGCGACGACGTGAGCGCGAGCCGCCTCGTCCGCAAGAACCTCTACCGGCCCACGCAGTGCGGCGCGAACGGGGTCGGCATCACGCATCGCGGGGGGCCGCTGCTCGAGGACTTCAGCAGCCAGCTCCCGGCGGGCACGGTCTGCGAGCCCGCGGCGTACGGCGGGCTGTGCGACCAGGCCAAATACACGTTCGACCCGGCGCACGCCGACGGGATCCCCGCGTACTGCGTCATTCGCCAGTGGCACGCGATGGAGCAGATGGAGCGCGGCCTCGCGCCGATGTCCGAGATCGCCTACGTCAGCAAGCCGATCCCGCCCGCGCCCGACCGCCCGCAGGACTTCGACGTGTTCGCCGGCGGCGCGAGCCTGCACCTCGTCTCCGCCGCCATCACGGGAGGCGCCGTGCAGGGCGTCGGCGCGGACATGGCGGTCGACCTGTCGACGTGCGGGCTCGGCGCCGGTCCGGACATCAGGCGCCCCGCCGTCTCGTGGGACGCGAAGACGATCGCCTTCGCCGCGCGCTCCACGGCGACCGACCCGCTGGCCATCTACACGATGAACGCCGATGGGACCGGATGCACCAAGCAGCCGGACATCGCCAACCACCCCACCACAGGGAACGGCCTGCTCGAGCACGACTTCGATCCCGCGTTCAGCCCGCCCGGCCCGGACGGCACCGAGCGCATCGTCTTCGCGTCGACGCGCGGCAACCTGGACTCGACGGCCTTCAATTACACCGGCCCGCAGCGCACGCCCGAAGACCCGACGAAGCCCAACGCGAACCTGTATGTCCTCGAGCCCGACCCGACCAGCACCTCCGGCGCGCTGCGCGTTCGCCAGCTCACCTGGCAGCTCAACATGGAGCGCCTGCCGAGCTTCATGCAGGACGGCCGCCTCATCTTCACTGCCGAGAAGCGAGAGCCCGGCTTCTACGAGCTCGCGCTCCGCAGACAGAACCTCGACGGCGGCGACTACCACCCGCTCTACTCGCAGCGCGCCACGATCGGGTACACGCAGGCCACGTACCCCGTGGAGCTGTCCCACAAGGACTTCGCGACGATCTTCAGCAACCAGAGCTCCGTCCACGGCGCGGGATCGCTCGCGGTGTTCAACCGGTCGATCGGCCCGGACTTCACGAGCACCAACGCGAAGGATTACCTCGTCGATCCCACCGTCCTCGACCCGGCGTCGACGTCGGCCCTCGAGCCGGGCTTCTTCCTGCACTCGCTGCAGATCGTCGCATCGGACGGCTCGTACACGAGCCCGTCGCCGCTGCCCGACGGAAAGATGCTCGTCAGCTTCGGCGCGGGAGCACCCTCGAGCTTCGGCGGCGACTACGACCTGTACGTGCTCGATCCGGCGAGCGGCACGAAGACAATGCTCGTCGGCCACGCGGGGACGGCGGAGGTCGAGGCCGTCGCCGTGTACCCGCGCGTCCCGAAGGGGATCTTCGTGTCCGCCCTCGACGAACCGAACGGGCACACGACGATCGTGCCCGGCAAGACGACCGCCGAGGTGACCGTCCTGAGCATGCCCGTCCTCGGGTCCCTCCTCTTCCAGAACACGTCCACCGGCCGCGTGGTCGAGCCCGACCTCGCGAGCTTCGAGGTCTACGAGGACCTGCCGCCCGACGTGACGAGCTTCCCGGCGAACGGGAGCAACACGGCGAAGGACGCATTCGGCCAGGTGTACGTGCGCCGCCGCCTGCGCGGGACCGTCCCCGTGCAACCAGACGGCTCGGCGCATTTCATCATTCCGGGTGGTTTGCCGATGGTCCTGCACCTCGCCGACACGACCGAGTCGACCAAGCTGGGGCTCCCGCGGTGGCAGCGCGAGGAGATGACGTTCGTGCCCGGCGAGCAGGCCCACCAGGGGCTCCAGGCCGTGTTCTTCGACAACATCTGCGCGGGTTGTCACGGATCGATCAGCGGCAAGCCGGTGAACTTCGCGCTCAATCCCGATTTCCTCACCGAGGCATCGTCCGTCGAGGCTGTCACGATCCCGGCAAAAGACCTCACCGGTACGGCGTCGCAAGGCGGGGCAGTGATCGGCCCGCCGTTCACGCCGTGATGACGGCAAAAAATGAGTGCGAACTTCGGACTCGGGACACTAGAAGGGGGGCATGATCTCCCGGACGACTGTCCTCTCGCTCGCCGCCCTCGTGTCCGCTTGCGCCGCGGAGGCTCCGGTGCTCAGCGTGCCGCCGCCGACGACGGCAACCGCGCCGCCGCCTCCACTCGCAGCGCCTGCTTCCTATGACCCGCACCTGAAGGGCCCCGACGAGGCCGCGCTCGACCGGTCCGTCTCTCCGTGCGACGACTTCTACCAGTTCGCGTGCGGCGGCTGGATGAAGGCGACGCCCATCCCAGACGACGAGGCGAGCTGGGTGCGAAGCTTCAGCGTCATCCACGAGGACAACGAGAAGGCCCTGCGCGACATCCTCGAGCGCGACGCGAAGGGTGACATCCGCGGTGACGCCTACGGGCAGAAGCTGGGGGACTTCTGGACGTCGTGCATGGACGAGAAGGCCATCGAGAAGCGAAGCAAGGACGACCTGAAGCCCGAGCTCGCGCGCATCGAGGCCGTGCGCGACGCGAAGACGCTCGTCGCCGAGCTCGCCCACATGCACTCGATCGGCGTGGGCGCCGCGTTCGGGTTCGACAGCGAGGTCGATTTCAAGGACGCGTCGCGGATGATCGCCGGCCTGACGCAAGGCGGCCTGGGCCTGCCCGAGCGGGACTACTACTTCCGCGACGACGCGCGCACGAAGGACATCCGCCAGGCCTACCTGAAGCACGTGGCGCGGACGCTCGAGCTCCTCGGCGAGGGCGCGGCGCGCTCCGAGGCCGCCGCGAAGACGGTCATCGCAGTCGAGACGCAGCTCGCGGAGGCCTCGATGACGAACGTCGAGCTGCGCGACCCGCAGAAGGTCTATCACCTGGTGGACATCGACGGCCTGAAGAAGCTCGCGCCGGACGTCTCCTGGGCGGGCTACCTCTCGGGCATCGGCTTCCCGGACATCGCGGCGATCAACGTCGCCCAGCCGGACTTCGTGAAGCGGTTCGACGCGATGGCGAAGACCGTGAAGCCCGGCGAATGGCGGACGTACCTCCGCTGGCACCTCGCCAGTGCGCTCTCGCCGTACCTGTCGTCGAATTTCGTCGACGAGTGGTTCCACTTCCGGCAGGTGCTGACCGGGACCAAGTCGCTCAAGCCGCGGTGGAAGCGCTGCGTCCAGTTCGCCGACCAGATGATCGGCGAAGCCCTCGCGCAGCCCTTCGTCAAAGAGACGCTGGGCGAGGACGGCAAGCACGCGGCGGAGCGCATGGTCGCCGGCATCGAGACTTCGATGAAGCTCGATCTCGAGTCGCTGTCGTGGATGGACGAGACGACGCGTACGAAGGCCGAGGACAAGCTCGCGCGCATCATCAACATGATCGGCTTCCCTGCCAAGTGGCGGAACTACGACTCCCTGACGATCGACGCGTCATCGTTCATAGGGAACGTCGAGCGGGCCAGCGCGTTCGAGGTGAAGCGCGAGCTCGCGAAGGTGGGCAGGCCCGTCGACAAGGAAGAGTGGCAGATGACCCCGCAGTCGGTGAACGCGTACTACGAGCCGACGATGAACGAGATGGTCTTCCCGGCGGGCATCCTGCAGGTGCCGTTCTACGGCAAGGAGCAGGCGCCCGCGCTCAACTTCGGGGCGATCGGGATGGTCGTCGGCCACGAGCTGACGCACGCCTTCGACGACGAGGGCCGCCAGTTCGACGCCGCCGGCAACCTGCGCGACTGGTGGACGCCCCAGGTGAGCGCGGAGTTCGACAAGCGCGCCGCGTGCGTCGAGCACCAGTACGACGGCTACGTAGCGATCGACGATGCGCACATCAAGGGCAAGCTCACCCTCGGCGAGAACATCGCCGACCTGGGCGGGTTGAAGCTGTCGTTCGCTGCGTTCAAGCGTGCCGAGAACGAGCACCCGGCGACACCGCCGCTCGCGGGCTTCACACCCGAGCAGGAGTTCTTCGTCGGCTTCGCGCAGGCGTGGTGCGCGAACTACCGGCCCGAAGCGCTGCGGCTGCTCGTCGCGACGAACCCGCACTCGCCGCCGAGGTTCCGCGTCGAGGGGCCGGTGGCGAACGTGCCGGAGTTCGCGAGGGCGTTTCAGTGCAGGGAGGGGGGGGATAAGCGCTGCGAGGTGTGGTGAGGGGGGCGGGCGCAGGCGCAGGCGCAGGCGCAGGCGCAGGCGCGGGCGCGGGCGCGGGCGCAGGCGCAGGCGCGGGCGCAGGCGCG
>Ga0209415_10006005_pt1 | contig 21715 bp, 18 predicted proteins | sample PeaSoiSIISIP2007_FD_187696 | JGI IMG/M metagenome (GOLD analysis project Ga0209415, IMG submission 187696) | Peat soil microbial communities from Weissenstadt, Germany - SII-SIP-2007 (SPAdes) (version 2) | ecosystem: Environmental > Terrestrial > Soil > Wetlands > Peat | place: Germany... | reverse complement strand
GTCAGCTACGAAGTCACGATCGAGCGCGGCAAGCAAGCCGCCACGAACCTCAAGGCGGGCTAGTCGCAAGACCGACTAGACACAGCTACGTCAGCGCGGAGCCGGCAACGGCTCCGCGCTTTCTTTTTGGGCCCGCACTCGCCGCCGGAGCAGAAACCTCTAGCCCTTCCTCTCCGATTTTCCCTGGTGCTCGGACTCCGCGAGGGCCACCAGGATCTCGGCGCCTCGGTTGGCGGCCGGCAATCCGCGAAACAGGAACACCAAATTGATCACGGCCTGCAGCTCCTCGAAGGAAGCGCCGGCGCGGCGCGCGGCCGTGGCGTGGATACGCGCCGCGTCGCTCAAATCCATCAGCAGAGCCGCAAACAGGATCAGCTGCGACGTCTTCACGTCGAAGCATTTGGGATACATCGCGTAAGCGCGGATCTCCTCCTGCATGTCCAGGATCTTCGGATCGACCGCGCCGGTCACCGCGAAGCGCGATTGGATGCGCGGCGGCACGTAGCCCAGGAGCTCCTGATAGATCTTGCCGCGCTCCTCGATGGTCTGCTTGGGATCGCGATACTCTCCGACAACGCTGCGGATCGCCTGATGATCGAAGGGAGCCTTGCTCATGTGCGGGTCTCTCGTTTTTTGAGTGAATTGAACCATCGTTAACGAACGGGATTGCGCGCGCGCCGTCAAGGCGGGGGGCCGGACTCAGAGCGGATCCCAGTTGAAGACATCGGCCGAGCGCTCCAGCGGATAGAGCGAGGGCCGGAACGCCGGCAGCATGGTCTCTGCGAGTGTCTCCGGCGTCCAACCGCCGTCGCGATGAGCGGAGCGGATGGGCCGCGGCTGGCTGATCAGGAACACCTCGTTCTTGCGCACGGCGAAGATCTGGCCGGTCACGTCCTTGGCGAGGTCGCTCGCCAGGAAAACCGCGAGCGGTGCGATCTTGTCGGCGGTCATGGTCTTCAAGCGCTCGACGCGCGCTTTCTCGTCCGGCGTCTCCGTCGGGATCGTGCCGATGAGCCGGCTCCAGGCGAAGGGCGAGATGCAATTCGAGCGCACGTTGAAGCGCGCCATGTCGAGGGCGATCGATTTCGAGAGCCCGACGATCCCCATCTTGGCCGCAGCGTAGTTCGCCTGGCCGAAATTGCCGATCAGCCCCGAGGTCGAGGTGAAATGCACGAAGGCGCCGCTCTGCTGCTCGCGGAAATGCAAAGCTGCCGCTTTCGAGACATAGAAGCTACCCATCAGATGGACTTGGATCACCGACTCGAAGTCGGCGACGCTCATCCGGTGGAAGATGCGGTCGCGCAGGATGCCGGCATTGTTGACGACGACGTCGACACGGCCGAAGGCGTCGAGCGCCGACTTGACGATGCTGTCGGCGCCGGCGGCATCGCCGACACTCGCGGTATTCGCGACCGCGACGCCACCCGCGGCCACGATCGCGTTGACGACCTCGCTCGCGGGTCCGACGTCGGCGCCCTCGCCATCGGCATGGCCGCCAAGATCGTTCACGACGACCTTGCCGCCGGAGCGCGCGGCCAGCAGCGCGATCTCGCGGCCGATGCCGCGGCCCGCGCCGGTGACGATGACCACCTTGCCGTCGAGACATCTTTCGGCCATTCGAGCCTCCGTGGTTCCGCGCGAACTCTGCATGCAGGTCCTGCGACCGTCAAACCAAACGCGTACGGAACCTCAATTGACGCAGAGAATCAGCGCATGCGAAAGTCGCGAGCCATGGATCTGCAACTCAAGGGACGCACCGCGCTCGTCACCGGCGCCAGCATGGGGATCGGGCGCGCGATCGCGCGGATGCTCGCTGGTGAAGGCGTCAAGGTCGCGGCGGTGGCGCGGCGCCAGCCGTTGCTGGAGGAGCTCGCGGCCGAGATCGCCCGCGCCCAGGACCCGGCGCCGGCGCTCATCGTCCAGGACGTGATGGCACCCGACGCAGCCCAGCGCATCCGCGATCAAGCCGTGGCGGCGCTCGGCAAGGTCGAGATCCTCGTCAACTCCGCCGGCGGCAGCCGTCCGCTCCCCGTCGACGCCGGCGATGATCGCTGGGACGAGGCGATGACGCTCAATTTCACGCGCGTGCGCCAGCTCACCCAGGCGATCCTGCCGGGGATGATGGAGCGGAAATGGGGCCGCATCGTCAATATCACCGGCAAGTCCGAGCCCGAGCACATCAACGCGGCTTTCTCGGCGAAGGCCGGCGTGCACGCCTGGGCGAAGGGCCTCTCGCGCGACGTGGGCCGGCTCGGCATCACCATCAACTCGATCGCGCCCGGCCGCATCATGAGCGAACAGATCCGGCGCAACTACCCGCCGGAGGAGCGCGAGCGTTTCTCGCGCGCGGAGATCCCCGTCGGCCGATACGGCGAGCCCGAGGAGCTCGCGGTGATGGCGGTGTTCCTGTGCTCGCCGCTCGCGAATTACATCACGGGCACAGTGATCCCCGTGGACGGCGGGCTGCGGCGATATCAGTTCTGAGCTGGCGGCTCCGCTATCGACTCACTGCCGCAGCGAGGCTTCCTCGACCACAGCGTGCGCCGAGATCATCGGCCACCTTGGGCTCCGATATGCGATGGCCGAGCAACAGCAACCTGAACAGGTTTACGGCCCTAGGATAGATCTCACTGCGTAGCGCGTCCGCCGGAGATATCGATGATGGTCCCGGTAACGTAGGTAGCTTCTTCCGACAGCAGCCACAGGACGACGGCTGCCACGTCTTGAACCTCGGCTATGCGCCCTAGGGGAATCGCGGCGATGGTCGAGCGGACCCAATCGGGACTCTGCTTGAGGTCGTCTTCGTACATCGCGGTACGGACGTACCCGGGCCGGACCGCGTTCACTCGAATGCCATCCTTGGCCACCTCCTTCGCCAGCCCGGTCGTGAAGACGTCCAGTCCGCCCTTGGTCGCGGCATAGTGGACGAACACGCCCGGCGAACCAGTCCGCGCCGCTGCCGACGATATGTTGACGATATTGCCGCCGGACCCGCCGAGCTTCTTGGACATGCGCTTGACGGCCTCGCGACTGCACAGCATCGGCCCGAACAGATTGGTCTCGATCAGTTTTCGCGTGGCCTCGGCGTCCCAGGTCTCGATCGGTCCATGCTGCCCACCCCAGCCGGCGTTGTTGATGAGCGCGGTGATCGGACCGAGCTTGGACGCGACCGCCTCGAACATTCGCTTGACGTCGTCCTCGTTGCTCACGTCCGCCCGAACCGCAATGGCGCGGCCACCGCGCTTCTCAATGGCAGCGACGACGGCGTTGGCCTCTGCCTCGCCGTGGCGATAATTGACGCCGACGCTGTAACCGCGATCCGCCGCGCGCCCGCAGATCTCCGCTCCAATTCCACGGCTTCCACCGGTGACCAGCACTACGCCCATCGCTCTGTCTCCTAATACGACCGCGGCATGCCCAGCACATGTTCGCCGAGATAGGCGAGGATGAGGTTGGTGGAGATCGGCGCGATCTGCATGAGCCGGGTCTCGCGCCACTTACGCTCGACGTCGTACTCCTTGGCGAAGGCGAAGCCGCCGTGGGTCTGCATCGCGACCTCGCCAGCATGCCAAGAGGCCTCGGAGGCCAGGAGCTTCGCCATGTTCGCCTCGGCGCCGCAGGGCTTGCCGGCCTGGAACAACGCGGCGGCCTTGCGCACCATCAGATCCGCGGCCTCGGTCTCGGCGTAGGCGCGCGCGATCGGGAACTGCACGCCCTGGTTCTGGCCGATCGGCCGGTCGAACACCACGCGCGTCGTCGCATATTGCGAGGCCGTCTTGATGAACCAGCGGGCGTCTCCGATACCCTCCGACGCGATCAGCACGCGCTCGGCGTTCATGCCGTCGAGGATGTAGCGGAAGCCCCTGCCCTCCTCGCCGATCAGGTTCTCGGCGGGCACCTCGAGATCGTCGAAGAACACTTCGGTGGTGTTGTGGTTGATCATCGCCTTGAGCGGCTTGATCTCGAGGCCCTTGCCGAGCGACGCGCGGATGTCGACCAGGAACACCGAGAGCCCGTCGCTCCGCCGCTTCACCTGCTCGATCGGCGTCGTGCGCGCCAGCAGGAGCATCAGGTCGGAGTGCAGCGCGCGGGAGGTCCACACTTTCTGGCCGCGTACGATGTAGCGGTCGTTGCCCTTCTTCTCCGCGCGGGTCTTCAGCTTGGTGGTGTCGGTGCCCGTGGTGGGCTCGGTCACGCCGAAGGCCTGGAGGCGCAGGCGGCCCGCGGCGATCTCCGGCAGGTATTTCCGCTTCTGCTCGGCGCTGCCATGCCGGAGCAGCGTGCCCATGATGTACATCTGCGCGTGGCACGCGCTGGCATTGGCGCCGGAGGCGTGGATCTCCTCCAACACCGCCGAGGCCGCGCGCAGCGGCAGTCCCGAGCCGCCGTATTCCTCGGGAATGAGCGCGCCCAGGAAACCCTCTCGCGTCAGCGCCTGCACGAAGTCGGTGGGGTAGGCCTCGCGCGCCTCGAGGTCGCGCCAATAGGCACCCGGGAAGCCCTCGCAGATCTTGCGCACGGCCTGCCGGATCTCCGGAAAGTCCTCGCCGATCGCGAGCTGCACCAGCTCGGCGTCGCCAGCGGATCGCGTCTCCGCACTCATGCCGGACCGCTAGTCGGCCGCGTGCGCCCGAGGCGCCGTCGCGGGATGGAATCCTTTGGGCAGACCCGCCTTGCCGACCCCGCCGTGGAGCGGCACGCCCGGCAGCGCGCGCTCGAGGATGGCGCGAACCGCGATCAGGCGCTCGAGATCGACGCCGGTGCGGAGCCCCATGCCCTCCAGCATGAAGACCAAATCCTCCATCACGATGTTGCCGCTGGCGCCGGGTGCGTAGGGGCAGCCGCCGAGGCCTGCGAGGCAAGCGTCGAAATGCACGACGCCCACGTCGAGCGCCGCCAAAGCATTCGCGATGCCCTGGCCGCGGGTGTCGTGGAAATGCGCGGTGACCGGAAGCGATTTCACCGCGGACATCACCGCCTTGAAGACGCGCCGGACCTGCGCGGGATTGGCATAGCCGACCGTGTCGGGCACGGCGAGCTCGTCGGCGCCCGCCTCGGCCATGATCTCGGCGTATTTCACCACCTCGGCCTCGGGGACCTCGCCCTCGATGGTGCAGCCGAGCGCGGTCGAGAGGCCGACCGCGAGCTTCGGCCGCTTGGCCGCATCGACGCTCCGCACGAGCTCGACGATGCGCCGGAAGTCCGCCACGGACTCGGCGCGCGAGCGCCGCACGTTGCGCTGGTTGTGGGATTCGCTGACGGAGATCACGTAATTGAGCTTGTGCACGCCCGCGGCGATGCCGCGCTCGGCCCCCTTGAGATTCGGGATCAGCGCCGTGACGATGAGCCCGGGGATCTTCAAGGCGCGCTCACAGACCTCGGCGGCGTCGACGAACTGTGGGATCAGCTTCGGCGGCACGAAGGAGCACACCTCCATCTCCGGCATGCCCGCGGCCGCCTCGGCCTCGAGCCAGGCGAGCTTCTCCGACGTCGGCATGAAGACACTGACGTTCTGCAAGCCGTCGCGCATGCCGACCTCGCAGACGTGGACGTCGATACGGTCGCTCATGGGCGTGTCTCCTCGGGCATTTCGGATATTGTGGTGCGCCGGTCCGATTGACGCAATGGCCGCTAATCGCGCAAGGAGACTTGCCGAAACCGGCCGCGTGCCGCGATCAGTGCACGATCCGATAGAGCGCGAAATTCCGCTCGATCCCGACCGGCACAAGAAGGGGCGTCACCGGTACTTCGAATGGCCGGGGATCGAGCGCCACGAGCGTATCGAACCCGGCGAGCGCTTTGCGGAGCCGTGCGTCCCCGGCTTCGCCCGCCATCAGGGCCGCCCAGAGCTCGGACGGGTCGGCGGCTTCCCGCAGTGCGCGCGCGGCCGGCGTCAGGGTCACGGGCTGTTGCGTTTCGTATGCGAAGAACGTCGGCACGAACGCGTCGCGCCGCAGCACGGCGAGCGCCGGAAGGTGATTGATCGGGATCCCCGTGGGGCCGATCTCGTTGGAGCGGAAGGCAACCGCGAGACGGCCGCCTTGGGGCACCGCGTCCAGAAGGGCGACGAGGCGCGGATAGACCTGGTTAGCCCGCTCGCAATCAATCTCCATCGCGGCCGCGCGCGCGAGGAACAATGCGAAACCCGCCAGCGCCGCGACGCGGACCCGGCTCGGGCGCGAGCCAGTCGATACGGTACCAGCAGCGAGCACGAGAACGAACGCCAGCGGCAGGCGCTCGTCGATACCGTTGGCCGTCATGAGCTTCGTGGGTGCGAGAAGAAAGGCGAGTGCCAATGCCAGGAGCGGTGCGCGGAGCGCCGGCACGACGCCCACGTATTTCTTGTAGTACCCGATCGCGATCAGCAGGACGAGGACGGCGACGGTCACGATATCGAGGGCGAGATGGCCCTCGAACATCGGCAGCACCGCGAGCTTGCGCAGGAACCCGTCGTATTGGATATCGCCGAGCCCGCCGCCGAGCCCGCCGGCCAACAAGATCGCCAGAGGGATCGCGAACGGCACTCCGGCGGCAACGGCTCGCCCGAGGATCTGCTTCGCCGAGAACGCGCGCTCGCGCCGGAGCCGACCGATCTCGTGGCCCATGATCAGCAAGGCGAAGACCGCGCATGCCATCAGATGCGCGAAGAAGAGCACCAGGGCGCAGGCGGTCGCCGCGCCGATGCGCGCGGCAGCCGCCCTCTTGCCGAGCGCCAGCCAAAGCGCGAACGCCATCAGCGCCAGCCCGAGGCCGCAGAGGTAATTGAGGAAGCCCCAAATCAACAGGTGACTGTAAAGGAACAGGAACGCGAAGAGGGGCCACACCGACCATTGGCCAGCCGCCGCGCGATGGAGCAAAGCCGCGCCGGCCGGCAGGAGGCCGAGGCAAAGCACAATGAACGCCCTGCCCGCCCACTCGAGCGGCATGACCCGCGCGAGCAGCGGCACCGTCACGTCCATGGCGAGATTGGGCAGCGGCCGCCAGCGGATCTCATAGTACTGCTGCAAAGCCTCGGAGCGCGGCTGCTCGATCAACACGTGCATGCGCGCGAGGTGATTGGGGTAATCGACGATCGGTGGCAGCTCGGCGCGCACTATTGGGAGCGCCGTGGCCACGAAAAGCCCGAGGAACAACAGCCAAAATAACCCCGCAGAGAGGCGGCCGGCTGGTGCCGGTTGAGCGCCCGGTCCGCTCGCGCGACTCACGAAAGGAGACCGGGCTTCAAGCCCTAGCGGCCTCGGAACACCGGCTTGCGCTTCTCGTTGAAGGCGCGGATGCCTTCCTGCCGATCCTCGGTTCCGACCATGCGGTTGTAGGCCTCGATCTCGAAGCGGAAGGCGGTACGAAGATCCATCTGCATCCCATAGACGATGGACTTCTTGGCCTGGCGCACCGAGAGCGGCGCGTTGGCGGCGATCGTGCCGGCGGTGGCGAGCACGTCGGGCATCAACGCCTCGGGCTCGCAAAGCTTGTTGAGGATGCCCCACTCGAGCGCCTCCGCGGCGCCAAAAGGCTTGCCGGTGAGGATGATCTCCTTCGCACGGCGCTCGCCCACGGCGCGCGGCAGGAGTTGCGTGCCGCCGGCGCCCGGCATGATGCCGAGCGCCACCTCCGTGAGCGCGAAGCGCGCGGTCTTGACGGCGTAGGCGAAATCGCACGCGAGCGCCATCTCGAGCCCGCCCGCGTAGGCGTGGCCGTTGAGCGCGGCGATCACCGGAATGGGACAATCGAGGAGCGCCCAGTATTGCCGCTCGAAGATCTCGTGTTGGGCCTCCCACTGCGCCTGGGTCATGCCGTGGCGCTCCTTCAGGTCGCCGCCGGCGCAGAAGGCGCGGTTTCCCGCTCCCGTCAGGACCACGCAGCGGAGGTCGCCGGGCTCGGCGATGAGGCCGGCCCAGAGGTCGCGGAGATCGCGGCCCATCTGCGTGTTGAGGGCGTTCGCGACCTCCGGCCGGTTGAGCGTCACCACCAGCACGTGAGGGGCCGCGATCGCGGTCCCGAGGGTTTCGTAGGATTTCAGCATGGGGCGCGGCTCCTTGCGCGAGGCCGCGTCATCTTGGTTCCCCGGCGTCTTCGACGCAACGGCATAGAGCGAAATCCCGCCGTGGACGGCTGTTGCCGAGCGATCCACCGGCGCGGAACCGAGATTGCGGCGCCGCGACTTGCTTCCGTTACTCGACGGTGCCGCCCACCGCGGGCGCCGCCGGGGGCGAGACAAACGGCGTCTCGCCGGACCGTCCCACGATCCGCCACGGCGGCAATACGATGGTCACCCGCGTTCCCGCGCCGATCCGACTGTCGATCTTCAAAGTTCCGCCATGCAGCTCGATCAGTTTGCTCGCCAGCGGCAAGCCCAGTCCTGTGCCCTCGTAGCGGCGCTCCAGGCGATCGTCGATTTGGCCGAAGCGCTCGAGCGCCTTCGGTATGTCCGCCACGGCCATGCCGATCCCGGAATCCGCCACCACCAACGCGAGGGCCCCATCCTCCCGAATCGTCCCTCGGATTTCGATCTTTCCCTGAGGCGGCGTGAACTTCACGGCGTTCGACAGCAGATTGACCAGAACCTGCTTGATCCGGCGCGCATCGACCCGAACCTGCGGCAAGTCCGGGTCGATCGTCACGTCGACGGCGATCCCGCTGGCCGCCGCTTGCAACGAGACGAAACGCACCGCCTCGGACACGAGGGACGGGATCTCGAGTGTTTCCTCGACGAGCTCGAGCCGACCGGCATCGATCTTCGAGAGGTCGAGGGTGTCGTTGACGAGGCTCAACAGAAAGATGCCGGAGCGGTGGATGTCGGACAGATACTCCCGGTGTTTTGCCGTGAGCATGCCGCCGACGCCGTGCTGCATCAGCTCCGTGAAGCCGATGATGGCGTTCAGCGGCGTGCGCAGCTCATGGCTCATCGTCGCCAGGAACAGCGATTTTGCCTGAATGCCCGCCGACGCCGCCGTCATCGCGTCCCGCAGAGAGTGCAGCGCCGTCTCACGCGCGGTGACATCCGACCCGACGCCGTGCCACGTGCCGCCGGCGAACCGCCGACCCGACAGGGAAAGCCAGATCGTCTCCCCGTCGCTCGACCGCCGCACCGCGACCACCCGATCGCGAAACGCCCGGCCCGCACGGAACTCCTCGATGAGCTCGCTCCAGCCCACATCATCGGCGGGCTCGGCACCGGCAGGCGACCAGAGCGGTCGGCCGGCGAGACCGCCGGGTGGCACCGCGAGCAACTCCTCCATCCGCGTCGGCGAACCGAGCATGACACCGTCGCCATCGGCCCGCCACAGCCACCCCGAAGCATGCTCCTCATAGGTATTCAGCAGAAGCGCGATCGTTTCCGCCTGCTCGCGCTGGGCCGCGTGGGCGAGCACGTTGCGAGCGAAGAAATCATAAACTTCGGTGAGGGTGGCCCCCATCGAGCACGCGTACAAAGCGCACAGGAGCGCCAGCGTCAGATCTCCGGAATTGCCAGTGGTCAGAAGCCGGACGATGCCCGGCACGAGCACGGAGGCCGCGAAGGCAGCCGCGGCGCCCAGCGAGGCCGCCAACGCGATGGTGCCCCCGGCGGCCATGCCCATGCCAAGGGCCGCCAAGACGATGCGGCCGATGCCGTCCGCGCTGCCGTAGAACAACGCGAAGCCAACGCCCCACAACGAGCCCAGGATGGCCGCGTAATAGGTCATGCGGCGCAGGCTGCGCTTCGAGACGGTGGCCGGAGGCGGGCGGCGCCTGTTGCGCATCCATCGCGCAATGGCCATCGTTACGATCGAAACGACGGTGCAGAACCAAACCACAAGGACAGCGGTATTGGCCGTGTGGCCCACGGCCGCCACCAGGACGATCGCGTTGGCGATATTGATGGCCAGATTGAAGCCTGATTGCCGCTGCACGGCCGCAACCTGCTCGGGGCGCAGGATGGCGAACGCGGGATCGTCTCCGGCGCGGAAAGGATCGATCGCGGCGCCGAACGGCGCCAGCGCGTGCCTGTTGCGCCCGGGGTCCGGCAATCGCCTCCAGTCGCGGAACGCTTTCGAAGCGACCCAGCCGGCTGCGACCAAGGTCCCCAGCCCGACGAGCCCGTCGGCGATGATCGAGGGATCGTCGACAAAGCTCATCGGCGCGCCCCTCGCCCACTCCGGCCCTCGACCGCCGTGCGATGGCGTGGTCGCGCCATGCCGTGCCGGAGGGCATCGCGGGATGCGATCAGCGCCAATACTTTGAGGGGCCCCGAGAGCACGAGGCGGTCTCCTTTAATCCGACCCCTCAACGTCCCGCGGGCGCCGGGACTTGAATCGTCCCGACATTTCTTGGTGAACCACCCGTCCGAGCGGGGCGGCGGATGTAAAAGAGTAGCTTCCTTTAGCTTAACGAATGTTTAACCCATCATGCTCCGGAACAGGCCGCCCGTCGCGTGCAGGGTTGTCGCAGGATTCGGTTATCGGCCCGGGCCCTTGCGCGAAGGCGGTCCGTAAGGGCCAAGAACCTCCTCGGTGTGCTGGCCCACCGTGGGCGGCATGCGCCGAAATTCCGGCCGCTTTCCGTCGAAGGAGAGCGGTAATCCCAGGAGCGTGATGGAGCCGTCGGGGCTGGGCTGCAGCATGCCGAGCGCCGCCGTCTGCGGATGCGCCACCACCTGGTCGATGCGCTGCAAGGGAGCGCAGGGCACGCCCGCCGCCTCGAGCGCCGCCACCAGCTCCGCGGTGGTCTTGGTGTGCGCGATGTCCTGGATCAGGCCGTTGAGCAGGTCCTTGTGCTTGACCCGGTCGGGATTGTGCAGGAAGCGCGGATCCTCGGCCCAGCCGGGCTGGCCCAAGGCGCGCGAGAGCAGCTGGAAGAGCTTGTCGCTGCCGGCACCGATCATGACGAAGCCGTCGCGGGTCTCGTAGCCGCGATAGGGCACGATCATGGAGGCACCCGAGCCCTGCGGCGTCGGCACCTCGCCAGAGGCCTGATAGTTGGCAACGTGGTAGCACATCCAGGCGAGCGCGGTTTCGTAGAGCGAGGTCTCGATGATGGCTCCCTCGCCGGTCGCGGCACGGCCCATGAGCGCGCCCAAAATGCCGATCACCGACCACATGCCGGAGCCGATATCCATGATCGAGCTACCCGCGCGCACCGGCGGCCGGCCAGGCTCGCCGGTGACGCTCATGAAGCCGCCGAAGGCCTGCAGCAGCGGATCGTAGCCCGGCTTGTCCTTGAGCGGCCCCTTGGAACCGAACGCGCCGATGGTGCAGTAGACCAGGCGCGGCTTCTTTTTTCGGAGCGTCGCGGCATCGAGCCCGAGCTCGGCGGCGGTGCCCGGTCGCAGATTCTGAATCACCACGTCCGCGCGCTCGAGGATCAGGCGCTCGAGCCGGCCGCGGTCCGCGGCATTGCGCAAATCCACGACCACCGAGAGCTTGTTGCGGTTGAGGCTCTGAAACAGCGCCGAATGCCCGTGCCAATAGGGCGGCGCCCATTTGCGCGCGTCGTCGCCGTCCTGCTTCTCGACCTTGATCACGGTGGCGCCGAGATCTCCGAGGATCTCGCCCGCAAAAGGCGCCGCCACGTTGTGGCCGAGCTCCACCACCACCATGTCGCGAAGCGGCGCTTCGGCGCCCATCTCGCTCCTCCCTATAGTCTGCGTCTACGCTAGACCGCTCGGCGGAGGGGGGTCAATGAACCGAAGCAACGGGACCGTTGTGCGTTCCTTCGACGCGCTTCGCTTGCTCAGGATGAGGAGCATTAAGTCTCGCAACAAAGAGCCTCCTCATCCTGAGCAAGCGAGCACAGCGAGCGCGTCGAAGGACGCAGGTTGTCGAGGCAGTCAGTGTGACTGCGCCGCCGTCATCTGCGCGATCCCGCCCCTGAGGGTGCCGGCCTCGATGCTGCGCCAGAGCACCTCTTGGCCCTTGGGGAGCGCACGGCTGTTGGGCATGGCGAGCCAGAGGCGCATGAGCAGGCGATCGTGGCCGCTCGATGCATCGTCCTCGAAAGGCGTACGCCCGTGATAGGTGATGTGCGAGTTCAGGAACTGGATGTCGCCGGGCTCCAGTGTCATCTCGAACGAGAGCTCCCTGGCGAGCGCCAGGAGCATGTCGAGCGCTTCCTTCTGCGCCGCGCTCATCTTGGGCACGCCCGCCACGGTCTGCGCCGCCTCGATGTAGGTCAGCGAGAAATGGCTGGTGAAGCGGCCGTCGCGCGCACCGAAGACCGGCAGCGCATAGACGTTCTCGGCGGTCTCGGACTCCTCGCCGTGACGGCTGCGGTAGTAAGGCTCGAACAGCAGCGCGCAGAGATCGGGCCGCCGCTTCAGCATCTCGTTCATGACGGAAACCGAGCTACAGATCGTGCTGACGCCGCCCTTCGCCGCCTGGCGCACGCAGAGCAGAGCCACCACGTCGGTGCGGTCGGTGTGGAAGCGCAACGGCCCGTTGCTGAGCGTGCGCGCGTAGGAGGACAGGAACGGCTTGCCGTCGGCCATGCGCACACGCTCGATCTGGCCGTATTTCTTTCCGACCTCGGCGCCCTCGTCCCGGATGAAGCGCATGAGCTCGCCGCTGCGATTCTGGAAAACTGGTGTTCCGACGTTGGCGCCGAGGCCGAAATAGAGCCGGCGCAGCTGATCGTCGCTGTAGCGGTCGACCGGTAGGCCCCGGAGCTTCATCATGCCGCAGCCGTGCTCGAGCTCCTCCGCGATGTCCGAGAGCAGACCCGCAAGATTCGGTAACGGAAAATCCGCGCGACGGATCTCATGCCAAGCGAGACCGCGGCGCTCGACACTGGCGAGGGCCGCGTCGATCTCGGCGATGTCCGCCGGCTTGAAGTCACGCACCCAACGCGTCGAGCGCGCGATATCCTTGCCCGGCCACGCGCAAGCACCGCTGATCGGAGCGAGGTCAGTCATTGGAAAATGGACCTTTCCGCAAGATCGTCGAGACGCTAGTCCCAAGCCATCGAGAGCGTCAATGCGTGCGCCTTGACGCTCCGGAGATCCCGCACCTAGCATTCCGGCCCATCGGCTCCGGAAAGGACCCTGTCATGCCGGCTCCTCTGACCCGCTCGCTCGGCCAGTTCGTTTCCGATCTGCGGTTCGAGGCGCTGCCCCAGGCCGCCATCGAGGTCGTGCGCTTGGGTTTCACCGATTGCGTCGCCACCATAATGGCCGGTGCGTCGGAGCCGGTGGCGCGCATCGTCCGCGAAAGCCTGGGCACGCGCAGCGCCAAGGCCGAGGCGCGCCTTGCGTTCGGAACCGAGCGCGCGAGCGCGCCCGAGGCGGCGCTTGCCAATGGCACCGCGGGTCATGCGCTCGACTACGACGACGTGGCGCTCGCGGGCCATCCGAGCGTCGTGCTGGTGCCGGCGGTGCTGGCCGAAGCGGAGGCGCTGGGGGCCGACGGCCGCGCGGCTGTCGCGGCTTACGTCGCGGGCTACGAGACCTGGGCGCATCTGATCGAGCGCGATCCCGATCCCTATCACCGCAAGGGTTGGCACCCGACCGCGGTGATGGGGCCCGTGGCGGCCGCGGCGGCCATCGCCAATCTGCGCCGCCTCGACGCCGAGAAGGCCACCATGGCGGTCGCCATCGCGGCCTCGATGTCCGCGGGCGTGGTGGCCAATTTCGGCACCATGACCAAGCCGTTCCAGGCCGGCCGTGCCGCGCAATCCGGCGTCTTGGCCGCGCGAATGGCCGCCGCTGGCATGACGGCCTCCGCCGACGCGCTCGAGCATTCCGTCGGCCTTCTGCGCGCCCTGTCGCCGCAGGGACGCGTCGACACCGAGACGTCCCTCGACGCGCTCGGCAAGATCTGGCGGATCACGGAGAAGGGCCTCAACGTCAAGAAATATCCCATGTGCTATGGCGTTCATCGCGCGCTCGACGGCATGCTCGACCTCGTGCGCGAGCACAAGCTCACGCCCGCCGCCGTCAGAGAGATCGCGGTCACCACCGGAAAGACGCAAGCCACCATGCTGCGCAATCATCGGCCGCAGACCGGGCTGGAGGCGAAGTTCAGCATGGAATTCGCGATGGCCTCCGCGCTGACCGCGGGCCGCGCCGGCCTTTCCGAGCTGACTGACGGATTCGTGCGCCGGCCCGACGTGCAGAGCGCGATGGGCATGGTGTCGATCGCCACGACCGACACGGTGGCGGAAGACGACCCGATCTTCGCCGCTTTCGACAAGATCGATGTCACGCTCGCGGACGGCAAGCATCTCGCGAGTCCCGAGCTGCGCTACGCGCGCGGCCATTGGTCGCTTCCGCTCCGCCCCGACGAGCTTTGGACGAAGTTCCGGGACTGCGCGGGAACCACGCTGCAGGAGAACGGGGCCAAGGCTTTGTTCGACGAACTGCAGTCCCTGGAGCGCCACGGCAATCTCCGCGAGCTCGGCGCGCATTGATCACGCTGATTCCCTGGTCGAGCGGACTCAAGACCCAAGCCGACCACTACGGCGACCTCGTCGCGGTCAGCGACGGCGAGCGCGAGATCACTCACCGCGTGCTCGCGGGCCGGGCGGCTCGCCTCACCGAAATGCTTCTCGCCGCCGGCGTGAGGCCGGGCGAGCCGGTGGCGACCTTCTTGCGCAACGGCATCCCCGCGGTGTGGGCGAGCTACGGCGTCAAGATGTCCGGCGCGGCGGAGACGCCGCTCAACCCAGCCCTTACCGAGGACGAGCGGCGCTACTGCGTCGGCCTCGCGGGCGTCAGACACGTGGTCACAGCCGCCGCAGTGGCTCCGTTCTTCCGCTCGCTCGGCTGCGACGTGATCGCGGTCGAGGATGTGCCAGCCGACCCCGGCGATCCCGGCCGCATCCCGCCCGTACCCGCGCAAGTCTGGGGCCGCATCATCTTCACCTCCGGCACCACGGGGCGGCCCAAGGCGATCGTGCACACCCACGAGGCCCGTTGGATCGCCAACCTGCTGCAGCGCGCGACCTTGCCGTATGCGCCCGCGCCAGGGACCCGCGCCTTGCTCATGACTCCGTTCACCCATGGCGCCTCGCTCATCAGCTTCGCCTTCCTGGAGCACGGCGCGAGCGTGGCCCTGCTCGATGGCGTCGACCTTCCGAGGGTAGAGGCGGCTCTCGAAGCGGGCGTCGATCACGTCTTCGCGCCGCCGACGGTGCTGGCGAAGCTCGTCAGCACTTTCGAGGGCCGCCGCTTTCCACAGGTGCGTCTCGTGTTCTGCGGCACCTCCACCCTGACGCCGGCACTCTACGAAAAGGCGCGGGCGATCTTCGGCCCGGTGGTGCGCGTGACCTACGGCAAATCCGAGATTGTGAATCCCATCACGGTCCTGCCGCCAGACGCATGCGATCGGTATTACCGTGAGGAATCCGAGAGCGACGGCGCCTGTGTCGGTTGGCCGGGGCCCGGCGTGGAAGTCGAGGTCTGGCGCGAGGACGGCGGCCACTGCGGAGCCGACGGGATCGGCGAGGTGCATCTGCGCGCCCGGCACATGCTCGCGGGCCACATCGACGGGGCCGGGTTCCACGCCCTGCAGCCCGACGGCTATCACGCGACCGGCGATCTCGGCCGGATCGACGCGCACGGGCGCCTCTACCTGGTGGGGCGCACCGCCGACGTCATCAAATCCGGCGGCTACAAGATCCATCCCGAAGAGATCGAGCGCGCGCTCGCGGGCACGGCGCCCGCGATCGTGGTCACCACCGTGCCCTCGGATTATTGGGGCGAGGTGATCGTGGCGGTGGCAGAGAACGCACCGCCCGACTGGGAGATGCGCGCCCGCGAGGCGGCCAAATCCCTGGCGAAATACAAACGGCCGCGCGCCTTCGTGTCGCTGGAAACGCTGCCGCGCAATCCGCAGGGCAAGGTGCCGCGGGCGAAAGTCCGGGCGGAGATCCTCGAGGGCTATCGACTGATCGACGGGCCGCGGCCGGCGCTCGTGCCGCGGTAGTCGGGGGCGTCAGCGCGCCAGCGTCTCCCAGTGCGAGGCGAAGACGACCACCGACAGGATGAAGCCGAGCACGACGTTGACGGCGACGCCCGAGGTGAACGCGAGAAAGGGCTTGGAGCCGCCCGTCGCGAGCTCGCGGAACCGCGTGGTCAGGCCGATGCTGAAGAAGCAGAAGATGAAGCTCCAGGTTCTGAGATCCTTGATCGGCGCGACGAAGCCGGGGTTCACGGTCTTGTTGAAGTCGGCAAGGCCCAGGTCTCCCGACGCCGCGGTGGCGATCAAGGAAGCGATGAGGAAGCCCAAGACAAACTTGGGAAACCGCCACCAGATCTCTGCGGGGCTCGGCCGGCGTCCGGTCTCCGCGCGCTCCCAGCGCGTGGTCGCGACGATCGCCAGCACGAAGGCCCAGATGCCGATCCAGACGTCGCGGCCGACCACCTTCATCAGCGTGAAGGCCCAGACGGACTGGTCGGCGGTGCCGGCGACGACGCCTTGGGTCGCGAAATCGCCGTAGGCCTGCGCCGCGGCGAAGCCGGCGGCATCCGCGAATTCCGAGGTGCCGATCCACGCGCCGCCGACGCCCGCGGGCAGATGCAGCGCGCGCGACACCAGCGGCAGGACGAAGATCATCACGATCGCCCAGAGGATGACCGTGGCGATCGCGATCGACGCGTGCTCCTTCTTAGCACCGACGGCGGCCGCGACGGCGATCGCGGCCGAGACGCCGCAGACCGCGCCACCCGCACCCAACGTGGCCGCGAAACGCGGGTCGAGCTTGAGCCTGATCGCCACCCAGTAGATCACCAGGAACGTCACGATCGAGACGATCGATGCCTGAAGGATGGCGATGGGGCCGGCCCAGACGATGAGCGTGAAGGGCAGCGTCGCGCCCAGCAGCACGATGCCGACCTTGACATAAAACTCGACGCGGAAGCCGGCATCGAGCCATTTGGGCAAGCGGACAACGTTAGCCAAGACGAGCCCGACCGCCAGCGCCACCAAGGGCGGCTCGAGATTGTAGATGCTCGCCTGATCCCACTGGCCGATCGCAAAGACCGCGACGGAGACGAGGTAGAGAAGGAGGAACGCCGGAATGAATTCCCGTGCCTTGTATCCGAGGGCGCCGAGCGCGAGGGAGAACACGGCGAGCCACGCGATAAACTGAGCGACATAGCGATCGATATTCGCGGCAAAATGCGCGCCGAGCTGCGCGACGCTCGACCATCTCGCGGGCGTCACGGCGATCCACCGGATGCTTGAGCCGTTGGCGAAGGCGACATACGCGATGACGACGATCCCCAGCCCGAGCCAGATCGCCCACCAATCCTCCTTGAGCCAGAGTTCGCGCCAGCCGGAGTCCGCGGGACGGGTCAGCTCGGCCGGCGCCTCCGCATCACTTCTGCTCATCGGGCTCGCTCCTCTCCGAGGCCGGCGCGGCTGACGGTCCTCGCCGCAGGATCTCCGCTTCGCTGGCTTCGCTCCTCACGCCGCGAGGTCGGGACAAAGACCCCTCCGAAGCGCCGCTCGTGCCGCGGCGACCACGCGGCGCAACGCGCAGGGGCTGACGCCATCTCGCCGCATCAGGAGATGAACCATGGGCTCCGCCAGCACCTCCGCCAAGTCCAGCTCCACCCCCGCGCCCCTCCAGCGATTTCCCACTGTGAAACGATGATCCCGCTCGGCCGTCATGTATCACCTCCATTGGTGAGGGGGAGTTTGCATATGACACTGATTAAATGTCAATTTAATATATTCAACTGTGCTATTATGTTATTTGTGAGAGACCGAGGCCGCGATGCGCGAAACGAGCGGTATGTGGCGGTTCGTGAGCGGCGTGCGGCATCAGGCACTCGCGTTCCGCCGAGCGCGCGCGAACGGTCCTCTACCGCCCGAACACGGCATCGGGCAGCCACAGCGTCATCACCGGCACGTAGGTTATCAGGCCGAGAACCACGAGCAGCAGGATCAGAAACGGCAGGATGCCGCGGATCACTTCGCCGATCGGCGCATCGGAGATCGTCGACAGCACGTAGAGATTGAGCCCCACCGGCGGGTGGACCAGGCCCACCTCCATATTGTGGGTGAAGATGATGCCGAAATGCACGGGATCGATGCCGAGCGGCACCAGGATCGGCGCCAGGATCGGCATCACCAGCAGGAGCGTGCTGACCACCTCGAGGAAGCAGCCGATCAGCAGCAGAAGAACGTTGATCGCCAGCAGGAACTCCCACGTGCTGAAGCCCTGATGCGCGGCGACCTCCACGAGCTTCGCGGGGACGCCGGATCCCGTCATCCAATGGCCGAACACCAGCGCGGTGGCGATGATCAGCATGATGACGCCGGCGCTCGAGAGCGCCTCGGCGATCACGTCGAGGATCTGCGTCCAGCGAAATCCGCGATAGACGACCACGCTCACCAGGAGCGCGGTGACCGCGGAGAGGGCGGCCGCCTCGGTGACGGTGACGATGCCACCGTAAATTCCGCCGAGGACCACCGTCGGCACCAGCATCGCCGGCACCGCGCGCCACGTAACGCTGAGCCTGTGCCATATGGGCATCGGCGGCTCGGCGGGAAAATTCTTGCGGCGCGCGTAGTAGAGCACCCAGAGGAAGAACGCACCCGCCTGAAGCAGCCCCGGCAGAATGCCCGCGAGGAAGAGCCGCGGCACCGACTGCTCCGTCACGATGCCGTAGAGTATGAGCGCGAGCGACGGCGGAATGACCACGCCGATCGTGCCGGAGGCGCCGAGCACGCCCAGGGAGAAGGAGCGCGGATAGCCGCGCTGGAGCATCGCCGGCAGCAGAATCGTCCCCATGGCAAGCGCGGTCGCGACGGACGAGCCGGAGATCGCCGCGAACAGCGCGCAGGACACCACCGCCACCAGCCCAAGCGAGCCCTTGATGCCGCCGAGCCAGGCGGTTGAGACGTCGACCAGCGCTTGCGCCACCCCGCCGCGGCGCATGAAGGCCGCCGCCATGACGAAGAGCGGCAGCGACATCAGCGTCGTCGAATTCAGCTGATCGATCATATTCTGCGCCAACCCGATCATGGGCTGGTCGGAGACGAAATAGAGAATCGCGGCGCAGGCGCCGAGCACCAGGAAGATCGGCATGCCCGCGGCGAGCAGCCCGAAAAACAGCAGCAGGAATCCGACCGTCCACATGGCGCGCGCGACTGCGGTCTATTCGGGGGTCGGGATTGCGAGGCCCGCCGGCGCCTCGTGGCCGATGGCGTGACCGACGGTCATCGTCGCGGGATCGAACAGGAACGCATAGCGGATGAGTCGGATGACGTAGCGCACCAGCATGAGCCCGCCGCCCGCCGGGAGCGCCGCGTAGTAGATCCAGATTGGGAATTGCAGATCGGACGAGCTGCGCTGATCGAGCAGCAGCGCCGTGCCCACCACGCGCCAGCCGTACCAGACCATGCCCGCGGTGAAGGCGATCGCCACCAGGCAATTGAACATCTCGACCCAGCGCTGTGCCCCTGGTCGCAACAGGCGCAGCACGAGATCGGGGCGCACATGGTCGTCGGTCCGCACCAGCTGGCTCGCGACCAGCATCACGGCCCATACCATGATGTAGACAATCACCTCCTCGGCCCAGTTGATCGCCCCGGTCGGATTGATGTAGCGGCCGAACACCTGCACGACCGCGATCGCCAGCGCGGCGGCGCCGAGAAAGCCCACCAGGACCCGCTCGACCCGGTCCCACACCGCGAAAGCTTGAGCGATGCGGCTCCGCCGGCGCGCGCCCTCAGGCGCCGACATCCGCCATGACCAGCTGGACCAGCTTCGGCGACATCTTCGCGTCCTCGGCCACCTTGTCGAGGTCCTTCGACATTTTCTCGCGGACACCGTCGAGTTCCGCCTGCGGCACGTCCGTGAAGGTGACGCTCTGCTTCTCCAGCTCGGTCCGGGCGTTCGCCTGCGCTTTGGCGGAGTTGGCGCGATAGCCGGCGATGTTCTCCGCCCAGAGCTTCGTCATTGTCGCCTGCAGCTCAGGGCCGAGCTTGGTCAGGAAATCGCGGCTGACCAGGGGAACGTAGAACGCCGCCGCCTGGCGATCCTGCAGCGAATAGCGCATTCCGGAGTCGTAGAGCTTCGAGCTGTTGGTGCTCTCGTTCGTGCTAATCAGACCATCGAATGTTCCCTGTGACATGGCCAGCGGAACGTCCGGCCAGGCCGTCACATTGGCGATACCGCCGAAATACCGGATGCGCCAGGAGTTGAGCACGCCGCCGGGGCTGCGGATCTTCATGCTGTTGAGATCCGCGAGCGCCTTCAGCGGTTTCTTCGTCGAGTACCAGTCGTTGTAGCCGAGGTCGAGCCACGGACCCAGCACCTCGACCCCGAGCTTGCCCACGATTTGCTCGTTGATGAACTTGCCACCGCTGCCGTCGGTGGCCTTGTGCACCGTGTCTATCGTCCTGCCGTAGAAAGCCGGCAGCGCCGCGAAATCCGCATCCGGCACGAAGCCGGTGAGCGTCCAGGTTCCCGGGCAGGCCATGTCGACCTGGCCCTGGACCAGCGCCTTCGTCACCTGCAGGTCGGGGAACAGCGAGCCGCTCTCGAACAGCTTGGTCGTGACGCGGCCGCCCGAGGCCTGCTCGACCTTCGCAAGGAAGTCCCGGAACGCGCCGTTGCGCGGATGCGAGGGCGCCGTGTCGAGAGAGCAGCGCAGCTGCAGCGGCTCTGCGGCCTCGGCCCGACGGATGAAGGGGGCAGCAATGGTAAGCGCAGCCGCAGCCCCGAAGGTCCGGCGCGTCAATGTCGCTGGCATCGTGAAGCCTCCCCGATGAGCTGTTCTTGTTCTTCGTTTAATACAACCGCAGCCTCCCGCTTGCGTCAAGCAAGCCTCCGACGCGGGCGCCTGCGTGCCCCCCTTTTTGAGCACCGCTTTTTTTGCTCCACTGCGCGCCTGCTTTCCAGAGAGGAGACACGCCCATGCCGTCCGGCGTCTTCGATTCGATCCTGCTGCGGGATTCCTGGAGCACCGAGGAGCTGAGAGCCGTGTTCTCGGACGAGAACCGCGTGCAGAAATGGTACGACGTCGAAGCGACGCTCGCCTCCGAGCAAGCCGCGTTCGGGATTGTCCCGCGCGAGGCCGCGGGCGAGATCATGCGGAATGCCAAGGTCGAGAAGGTCGACCTCGTGGAGATCGCTCGCGCCATGGGCGAGGCGAAGCACCCGCTCGTGCCGGCGCTCCGCGCGCTGCAGAAGCTCTGCAAGCCCGAGCTCGGGGAATGGCTGCATTACGGCCCCACCACCCAGGACATCCTCGACACCGGCATGGCGCTGCAGCTCAAGGAGGCGCACGGCGCCGTCCTGCGCGACCTCAAGGCCGTCGGCCGTGCGCTCTATAACCTGGCCGAGCGCCACCGCGCCACGCCCATGGCGGGCCGCACGCACGGCGTCCAAGCGTTGCCGATCACCTTCGGGCACAAATGCGCGATCTGGCTGCGCGAGATCTCGCGCCATCGCGAGCGGCTGGCGGAAGCGGAAAAGCGCGTCTTCGTCGGCAGCCTGGTGGGCGCCGTCGGCACCATGGCGTCCTTCGGCCCCAGGGCGGTCGAGCTCGAGGCGGCGGTGATGCGGCGCCTGGGCCTGGCCCAGGCCGACATCTCCTGGCATCCCGCGCGCGACCGCTTCGCGGAGTATGCGAGCATCCTGGGTTTGGTCGCGGGCACGCTCACCAAGATCGCCAACGAGGTGTTCCATCTGCAGGCGACCGAGGTCGACGAGGTCGAGGAGCCCTTCAACCCCGGCAAAGTCGGCTCCTCCACCATGCCGCACAAGCGCAACCCCAGCCTCTGCGAGA